>Ga0214542_1000006_pt1 | contig 345164 bp, 323 predicted proteins | sample CNSS1metaG_FD_160096 | JGI IMG/M metagenome (GOLD analysis project Ga0214542, IMG submission 160096) | Root nodule microbial communities from cowpea collected in UCLA plant growth center, Los Angeles, California, USA - CNSS1 | ecosystem: Host-associated > Plants > Roots > Nodule | place: USA... | reverse complement strand
CATACGCCTTGAACTCGCCGAAATACTTCGTGATCGCTGCAGTCAGCGACGTCTTGCCATGGTCAACGTGGCCAATCGTGCCGATGTTGACGTGCGGCTTGGTGCGCTCAAATTTGCTCTTTGCCATTTCCGGCTCTCCGTTTCCTGTTCCCTATCGGGGAAAACTTTTCATTCTGTTTCAGCGCGAGCTATTCCGGTCACTTCTGACCGGAATACTTCGCCTGGATTTCCTGCGCGACGTTCGACGGAACCGGCGCGTAGTGATCGAACAGCATCGTGTACTGAGCGCGACCCTGCGACATGGAGCGCAGATTGTCGACGTACTTGAACATGTTCGCGAGCGGCACGTGGGCATTGATCACCACAGCGACGCCGCGCGATTCCTGACCCTGGATCTGGCCACGACGAGAGTTCAGGTCACCGATCACGTCACCGACGTAATCTTCCGGCGTCACGACCTCGACCTTCATGATCGGCTCGAGGAGCTGAGCACCGGCCTTTTTGGCTGCTTCACGGAAGCAGGCGCGCGAAGCGATTTCGAACGCCAGGACGGACGAGTCGACATCGTGGAACGCGCCGTCGATGAGCGTCGCCTTGACGCCGAGCATCGGGAAGCCCGCGAGCGGACCGGAAGACAGAACGCTTTCGATGCCCTTCTGAACGCCCGGGATGTATTCCTTCGGAACCGCACCGCCAACAATCTTGGATTCGAAGACGAAATCTTCGCCTTCCGGGTTCGGTTCGAAGACGATCTTGACGCGCGCGAACTGACCGGTACCACCGGACTGCTTCTTGTGCGTGTAGTCTTCTTCGTGCTGACGCGTGATTGTCTCACGGTAGGCAACCTGCGGAGCGCCGACGGATGCCTCGACCTTGAATTCGCGACGCATGCGGTCGACGATGATGTCGAGGTGGAGTTCACCCATCCCCGCAATGATCGTCTGGCCGGATTCCTCGTCGGTCTTGACGCGGAAGGACGGGTCTTCGGCAGCCAGGCGGTTGAGCGCAAGGCCCATCTTTTCCTGGTCGCCCTTGGTCTTCGGCTCGATCGCGATCTGGATCACCGGCTCCGGGAATTCCATGCGCTCGAGGATAACCGGCTTCAGAGGATCGCAGAGCGTATCGCCGGTCGTGGTTTCCTTGAGACCAGCGAGAGCAACGATGTCGCCGGCAAAGGCTTCTTCGATGTCTTCGCGCGAGTTCGAGTGCATCTGCAGCATGCGGCCGACGCGCTCGCGCTTTTCCTTCACCGTGTTCATCACCGACGTGCCCTTTTCGAGCTTGCCGGAATAAATGCGAGCGAAGGTCAGCGAACCGACGAAGGGGTCGTTCATGATCTTGAACGCCAGCATCGAGAGCGGCTCGTTGTCGTCAGCCTTGCGGGTGATTTCACCTTCGGTCTTGACGTCGATGCCCTTGATCGCCGGAATGTCGACGGGCGATGGCAGGTAGTCGACGACGGCGTCGAGCAGCGGCTGAACGCCCTTGTTCTTGAAGGCGGTGCCGCAGAACATCGGGTGGAACTTCACGTCGATCGTGCCGCGACGAACCAGTTCACGGATCTTGTCGTTGTCCGGATAGGTACCTTCGAGATAGGCTTCCATTGCCGCTTCATCGATCTCGACTACCGTCTCGATCAGCTTTTCGCGGTATTCTTCAGCCTTTTCCTTCATGTCGGCCGGAATTTCGACGACATCCCACTGGGCGCCGAGCGATTCGTCGCGCCAAACAAGAGCATTCATCTCGATCAAGTCGACAACGCCCTTGAACTCGCTTTCAGCGCCGATCGGCAATTGCATGACGACAGCGGTTGCGCCCAGACGGGACTTGATCATCTCGACGGAGCGGTAGAAGTCCGCACCGGTCTTGTCCATCTTGTTGCAGAAGATCATGCGCGGGACATGATACTTCTCTGCCTGACGCCAGACGGTCTCGGTCTGCGGCTCGACGCCGGCGTTGGCATCGAGGAGCGCGATGGCGCCGTCGAGAACGCGCAACGAACGCTCGACTTCGATGGTGAAGTCCACGTGGCCGGGGGTGTCGATGATGTTGAAGCGACGCATCTTGCCGTCACGACCCTTCCAGAAGGTCGTGGTCGCGGCCGACGTGATGGTGATGCCGCGCTCCTGCTCCTGCTCCATCCAGTCCATGGTCGCGGCGCCGTCATGGACTTCGCCGATCTTGTGGGACTTACCGGTGTAGTACAGGATGCGCTCGGTCGTCGTCGTCTTGCCGGCGTCGATATGCGCCATGATACCGAAATTTCGGTAGTCTTCGATTTTATATTCGCGAGCCATGGGTGACTGCCTTTCCGGACGTAATTCGTATTACCAGCGGTAGTGCGAGAACGCGCGGTTGGCATCAGCCATCTTGTGCGTATCTTCGCGCTTCTTCACAGCACTGCCGCGGTTGTTCGCCGCATCCATGAGTTCTCCGCAAAGGCGATCGACCATGGTCGTTTCGTTGCGCTTGCGCGCAGCGGCGATCAGCCAGCGGATAGCGAGAGCCTGACGACGCTCCGGGCGTACGTCGACCGGAACCTGGTAAGTAGCACCACCGACGCGACGCGAACGCACTTCGACGTGCGGAGCAATGTTATCAAGCGCAGAATGGAAAACGGAGATCGGTTCCTGCTTCAGCTTTGCCTGCACTGCATCGAAGGCACCATAGACGATGCTCTCTGCAACGGACTTCTTGCCGTCCAGCATGATTGCGTTCATGAATTTGGTGACGACCAGATCACCGAACTTCGGATCCGGGTTGATCTCACGCTTTTCTGCTCTGTGACGTCGGGACATACTTCTCGTCTCTCAACTTTATATCTTCTGACCAGCGAAATGGCGCCGGTTGCGATGTTATTTCGGACGCTTCGCGCCGTACTTGGAACGACGCTGCTTGCGGTTCTTCACACCCTGCGTATCGAGAACGCCACGGATGATGTGGTAACGAACACCCGGAAGGTCCTTCACGCGGCCGCCGCGGATCATGACCACGGAGTGCTCCTGAAGGTTGTGGCCTTCACCGGGAATGTAGCCGATCACCTCGAAGCCGTTCGTCAGGCGGATCTTTGCAACCTTACGCAGAGCCGAGTTCGGCTTCTTCGGGGTCGTCGTGTAGACGCGAGTGCAAACGCCACGCTTCTGCGGGTTTTCCTGCAGGGCAGGAACCTTGTTGCGCTTTACCTGTGCCTGACGGGGCTTACGGATCAGCTGGTTTACGGTAGGCATGTAACCATCCCTTGCAAAAACTTGTCACGTTACCCTTTCGGGCGGATCGTTGCCGTCGCCGGCGGTGTCGAACGCCTATGAGATGCGCAAAACGAGGGCCGATCCGCCGGTTGCGGATGGCCCCATCAAAAGCAGAGGACGCGCTATCTTGCGCGTCTTGCGTGCAGCATTGTGTCTTCAGCGTGCGTTTGAACCTTGTTTGAGGCGAACTCCAGAACGCGCCGTTCCGAACCAGCCAGCCTCACATGGGCTCTGATGCGGCGGGGTGTAATGTTTTCAGGCCGATCCGTCAAGGGCAATTAACAAATAATCTCGGCGTTGCAGCCCCGATATGCCTGAAAAACAAGGCTTTGCGCCGAGACAGCAGCCGCAACCGCGGCATTGGGCGGCGAGACTCGCGCTTTCCGACTACAATTTAAGGAATCGGCAACTTCGCTGCGAAGTTCCGTCCCGCACCGAGTCGGCCCGTGCCATGGGTGGAGACCGGCGTTATTTCCTTACCATGGCGATCCAACCGGGCTAAGCTGAATTACTTCAGGAAGGAACCCTCTTATGACGATCACACCCGACAACGACAATCTGCCCGAAGAGCCGCTGGTCTTCATCATTATCGGCAAGGCCTACGAAGCCAACGGAGACGACGAGGGTGTCGAGATCCACGTGATGCTGCGAGCGCCGGATGACGACACGGCCGTGCGGGAGGCGCTGAACGCGCTCGCCGAGGAAGGTTTCCTCCAGGCGGATCTCGATCAGATCGGCACCTTGACCGACATACCCGACGAGGAGCCACACGCTTCGGCATATCAGGGAGCCCTTGAAGGCGAGGTCGCGATCATTCGCTTCAGTTGATGATAAGCCGCCGCCCGACTGACCGAAGACAAAGACAAAGAGGCCGCCCGGCGCAAACCGGGCGGCCTCTGCAATTCTCGAAAGGGCGATGGCCGCCCTCCCCTATCACTCCGCTGCGGCGTTCTCGTTCGCCATGTCGGCGAGCATCGGGGTGGCGGCCTCCGCGCCGGTGCCCTTGCGACGCTCTTCGAGGATGAGCTCGTCGCGCGCCGTCGCGATGCGGCGGATCTGCGTCATCGTACCGCCGGTACCGGCCGGGATGAGGCGGCCGACGATGACGTTTTCCTTGAGCCCCTGCAGGCTGTCCGTCTTGCCGGCAACCGCAGCTTCGGTCAGGACCTTGGTGGTTTCCTGGAACGAAGCGGCCGAGATGAAGGACGGCGTCTGCAGCGATGCCTTGGTGATGCCGAGCAGGACCGGCTCCCCGAAGGCAGGCTTCTTGCCTTCCTCGATCAACGCATCATTGACATCCTCGAGCTCGATGCGATCGACATTGTCGCCGACGATGTAGCTCGAGTCACCGGCATCGGTGATCTCGACCTTCTGCAGCATCTGGCGGACGATCACCTCGATGTGCTTGTCGTTGATGACGACGCCCTGGAGGCGATAGACCTCCTGGATCTCGTTGACGAGGTAGGAAGCAAGCGCCTCCACGCCTTTGATCGCCAGGATGTCGTGCGGCGCCGGGTTGCCGTCGAGGATGTAGTCGCCCTTTTCGATGTAGTCGCCGTCCTGAAGATGGAAGGGCTTGCCCTTCGGGATCAGGTATTCGACCGGCTCGACACCGTCTTCCGCCGGCTCGATCAGCACGCGACGCTTGTTCTTGTAGTCGCGGCCGAAGCGAACCGTACCATCGATCTCGGCGATGATGGCGTGATCCTTCGGACGGCGAGCTTCGAAGAGTTCGGCCACGCGCGGCAGACCGCCGGTGATGTCCTTGGTCTTGGCGCTCTCCAGCGGCGAGCGGGCAAGCACGTCACCCTGGCTGACCTTCTGACCCGGCTCGACGGACAGGATCGCGTCGACCGAGAGCATGAAGCGGGCTTCGCCGCCACGGGCAAGCTTGGCAATGTTGCCGTTCTTGTCCTTGATGACGATCGCCGGCTTCAGGTCCGTACCGCGCGGCGTCGAGCGCCAGTCGATGACCTGGCGCTTGGTGATGCCGGTCGACTCGTCGGTCGATTCCAGAACCGAGATGCCGTCGACCACGTCTTCGAAGTGAACGGTGCCTTCCACTTCCGTCATCATCGGACGGGTGTAGGGGTCCCACTCGGCGAGGCGCTGGCCGCGCTTCACCTTGTCGCCGTCGTCGACGAAGATCTTCGAGCCATAGGCGACGCGCTGCGAGGACCGCTCGACGCCGCGCTCGTCCAGGATCTGGATCGCCATGTTGCGGCCCATGGCAACGAGCGTGCCATCGGAGTTGCGCAACATGTTGCGGTTCTTGATCTGGACCGTACCCTCATAGGAGGCTTCCAGGAACGACTGGTCGACGACCGTCGCCGTACCGCCCAGGTGGAAGGTACGCATCGTGAGCTGCGTGCCCGGCTCGCCGATCGACTGCGCCGCGATGACGCCGACGGCCTCGCCCATATTGACCGGCGTGCCGCGCGCCAGGTCGCGGCCATAGCAGACGCCGCAGACGCCGGTCTGGATTTCGCAGGTCAGCGCCGAGCGAATGCGGACCGACTGGATGCCCGCCTTTTCGATCGTGGCAACGTCAGCTTCCACGATCATCTTGCCGGCGTCGACTATGCGTTCGCCGGTGACCGGGTTGTCGATGTTGTCGAGCGCCGTGCGGCCGAGGATGCGCTGGCCGAGCGAGGCCACGACCTGGCCGGCATCGACGATCGCCGTCATGGTGAGGCCCTTGTCGGTGCCGCAATCCGTGTGCGTGACGATGCAATCCTGCGCGACGTCGACGAGGCGACGGGTGAGGTAACCGGAGTTCGCCGTCTTCAAGGCGGTGTCCGCCAAGCCCTTACGGGCACCGTGCGTCGAGTTGAAGTACTCGTTCACGGTCAGGCCTTCCTTGAAGTTCGAGATGATCGGCGTTTCGATGATCTCGCCCGACGGCTTGGCCATCAGGCCGCGCATGCCGCCCAGCTGGCGCATCTGGTTCGGCGAACCACGAGCGCCGGAGTGCGACATCATGTAGATCGAGTTCATCGGCTTCTGGCGACCGGTGTCGTCGAACTCGACCGCCTTGATGCGCGCCATCATCTCTTCGGCGACCTTCTCGGTCGCCTTGCCCCAGGCGTCGACAACCTTGTTGTACTTCTCGCCCTGCGTGATGAGACCGTCATTGTACTGCTGCTCGTATTCCTTCACGAGCGCTTCCGTGTCGCCGACGATCTTCGCCTTGGTGTCCGGGATCACCATGTCGTCCTTGCCGAACGAAATGCCGGCACGGCATGCATGAGCGAAGCCGAGCTGCATGATCCGGTCGCAGAAGATAACCGTGTCCTTCTGGCCGCAATGGCGATAAACCGTGTCGATCATCTTCGAGATGTTCTTCTTGGTCATCTCCTGGTTGCAGATCTCGAACGGAATGTTCGGATCCTTCGGCAGGAGCTCGCCGATGATCATGCGGCCGGGCGTCGTTTCATAGATCTTCGAAACCGGGTTGCCCTCGGCATCGACGCTCTTGTAGCGACCACGGATCTTGGCATGCAGGGTGACGGCCTTGGTTTCCAATGCATGGTGCAGTTCGCCCATGTCGGAGAAAGCCATGCCTTCGCCCGGCTCGTTCTGGTTCATGATCGAGAGGTAATAGAGGCCGAGAACCATGTCCTGCGACGGAACGATGATCGGCGCACCGTTTGCCGGATGCAGGATGTTGTTCGTCGACATCATCAGCACGCGGGCTTCAAGCTGCGCTTCGAGCGACAGCGGCACGTGAACGGCCATCTGGTCACCGTCGAAGTCGGCGTTGAAGGCGGTGCAGACGAGCGGATGCAACTGGATCGCCTTGCCTTCGACCAGGATCGGCTCGAAGGCCTGGATACCCAGGCGGTGCAGCGTCGGCGCGCGGTTCAGGAGAACCGGATGCTCGCGGATGACCTCGTCGAGGATATCCCAGACCTCCGGCTTTTCCTTCTCGACCAGCTTCTTCGCCTGCTTGACGGTCGAGGAGTAACCCTTGGCGTCGAGGCGCGCATAGATGAATGGCTTGAAGAGCTCGAGCGCCATCTTTTTCGGCAAGCCGCACTGGTGCAGCTTCAACTCCGGACCGGTCACGATGACCGAGCGGCCGGAATAATCGACGCGCTTGCCGAGCAGGTTCTGGCGGAAGCGGCCCTGCTTGCCCTTGAGCATATCCGACAGCGACTTCAGCGGGCGCTTGTTGGCGCCGGTGATGACGCGGCCGCGGCGACCGTTGTCGAACAGGGCGTCCACGGACTCCTGCAGCATGCGCTTTTCGTTGCGGATGATGATGCCCGGTGCGCGAAGCTCGATCAGCCGCTTCAGACGGTTGTTGCGGTTGATGACGCGGCGATAGAGATCGTTCAGGTCCGACGTCGCGAAACGGCCGCCATCGAGCGGGACCAGCGGGCGCAGGTCCGGCGGGATCACCGGGATGACCTTCATGATCATCCATTCCGGCCGGTTGCCGGATTCCATGAAGTTCTCGACGATCTTCAGCCGCTTCATCAGCTTCTTCTGCTTAAGATCGGACGTCGTCTCGGCCATTTCGGAGCGCAGGTCGCCCGCGATCTTTTCGAGATTCATCGAAGCGAGCATCTCATAGATCGCCTCGGCGCCGATCATCGCGGTGAACTGGTCTTCACCGAACTCGTCGACGGCGAGCATGTACTCTTCTTCCGTCAGGAGCTGGTTTTCCTTCAGCGACGTCAGGCCCGGCTCGGTGACGATGTAGTTTTCGAAATAGAGGACGCGCTCGATATCCTTCAACGTCATGTCGAGCAGCGTGGCAATGCGGCTCGGCAGCGACTTCAGGAACCAGATGTGGGCAACGGGTGCTGCGAGCTCGATATGGCCCATGCGCTCGCGGCGAACGCGCGACAGCGTCACTTCGACGCCGCACTTTTCGCAGATGATGCCCTTGTACTTCATGCGCTTGTACTTGCCGCACAAGCATTCGTAGTCCTTGATGGGCCCGAAGATGCGGGCGCAGAACAGACCGTCGCGCTCCGGCTTGAAGGTCCGGTAGTTGATCGTCTCCGGCTTCTTGATCTCACCGTAAGACCAGGAAAGAATCTTCTCCGGAGACGCGATCGAAATCCGGATGGAATCGAAGGTCTGCGCAGGCACCTGCGGATTGAAAAGATTCATGACCTCTTGGTTCATGCCTGTCTCCTTTGCGGGCGTTACGCCCTGAGCTTGGCGAGGGTGCCGGCAAATCCCGGGCGCCGGCCCCTGCCCCATAAACGGCTAAAACCGCATCGCGTGCGGCCCTGTCCCTGCCGCGGGCATTCGAGAGACCCGCCGGCGGAACGGTGCGCGCCGCTTGCGGCACGCACCTGATGTCGTCTTACTCCGCTGCGTCCGGCAGCTGTGCCGCGGCGCCGAGGTCATCGACTTTCGAGTTCTCCAGCTCGACCGACAGGCCCAGCGAGCGCATTTCCTTGACGAGAACGTTGAAGCTCTCCGGAATGCCCGCCTCGAACGTGTCGTCGCCACGTACGATCGCCTCGTAGACCTTGGTGCGGCCGGCCACGTCATCCGACTTGACCGTCAGCATTTCCTGCAGCGTGTAGGCGGCGCCGTAGGCTTCCAGCGCCCAGACCTCCATCTCGCCGAAGCGCTGGCCGCCGAACTGCGCCTTGCCGCCCAGCGGCTGCTGGGTGACGAGCGAGTACGGACCGATCGAGCGGGCGTGGATCTTGTCGTCGACCAGGTGGTTGAGCTTCAACATGTAGATGTAGCCCACCGTCACCTGCCGGTCGAACGCCTCGCCCGTGCGGCCGTCGAACAGCGTCGACTGACCGGTCACCTTCAGGCCTGCCTTCTCAAGCATCTGGTTGACGTCGGCTTCGACGGCACCGTCGAAGACCGGCGTCGCGATCGATACGCCGCGGCGGGTCTGTTCCGCCAGCCGGACGATCGATTCGTCGTCGTACTGCTTGATCGGCTCACCCTTCGGACCGGATCCGATGACGTCGTCGATCGTATCGCGAAGCGGCTTGATGTCGCCGTTGTCGTGATAGGCGTCGAGCATCGCCCCGATCTTCCGGCCCATGCCGGCGCAAGCCCAGCCGAGATGCGTCTCGAGGATCTGGCCGACGTTCATGCGCGACGGCACGCCGAGCGGGTTCAGAACCACGTCGACATGCGTCCCATCTTCGAGGAACGGCATGTCTTCGATCGGCACGATCCGCGAAACGACGCCCTTGTTGCCGTGACGGCCGGCCATCTTGTCGCCCGGCTGGATCTTGCGCTTCACGGCGACGAAGACCTTGACCATCTTCATGACGCCCGGAGGCATTTCGTCACCGCGCTGGACCTTCTCGACCTTGTCCATGAAGCGCTGTTCAAGGCGCGACTTGGACTCGTCGTACTGGGCGCGCAGCGCCTCGATCTCGCCCTGGGCCTTCTCGTCCTCGACGGCAAACATCCACCATTGTGAGCGCGGATATTCGCTGATGACGGCGTTCGAGAGCTCGGTGCCCTTCTTGAAGCCCTTCGGACCGGCGACGGCGACGTGACCGCGCAGCATGTCGATCAGGCGGGCATAGACGTTGCGATCGAGGATCGCCTGTTCGTCGTCGCGGTCCTTGGCGAGGCGCTCGATTTCCTCGCGCTCGATTGCCATCGCGCGTTCGTCCTTCTCCACGCCGTGGCGATTGAAGACTCGAACTTCGACGACCGTGCCGAAGGTGCCTGGAGGCATGCGCATCGAAGTGTCGCGCACGTCGGAGGCCTTTTCGCCGAAAATGGCGCGCAGGAGCTTTTCTTCCGGCGTCATCGGGCTCTCGCCCTTCGGCGTGATCTTGCCGACCAGGATGTCGCCCGGCTGAACCTCGGCACCGATGTAGACGATACCGGCTTCGTCCAGGTTCTTCAGAGCTTCTTCCGAGACGTTCGGAATGTCGCGCGTGATTTCTTCCGGACCGAGCTTCGTGTCGCGCGCCATCACCTCGAATTCCTCGATGTGAATCGAAGTGAACACGTCGTCGCGCACGATCCGCTCGGACAGCAGGATCGAGTCTTCGTAGTTGTAACCGTTCCACGGCATGAACGCGACGAGCGCGTTGCGGCCGAGCGCCAGATCGCCGAGGTCGGTCGACGGACCGTCAGCGATGATGTCACCCTTGTTGATGACATCACCGACGGTCACCAGCGGGCGCTGGTTGACGCAGGTGTTCTGGTTGGACCGCTGGAACTTCTGCAGCCGGTAGATATCGACGCCCGACTTCGACGGATCGAGGTCTTCGGTGGCGCGGATAACGATACGCGTCGCATCGACCTGGTCGACAACGCCGCCGCGGCGGGCTGCGATCGCAGCACCCGAGTCACGCGCAACGACCGGTTCCATGCCGGTGCCGACGAACGGCGCCTCGGCGCGCAGCAGCGGCACAGCCTGGCGCTGCATGTTCGAGCCCATCAGCGCGCGGTTCGCGTCGTCGTTCTCAAGGAACGGGATGAGCGCGGCCGCTACCGAAACGAGCTGCTTCGGCGAGACGTCCATCAGGTTGATGTTGTCGCGCGGTGCCAGCATGACTTCGCCGGCGTGACGGCAAACGACGAATTCCTCCGCGAAGGAGCCGTCATCATTCAGTACCGAGTTTGCCTGCGCCACGTGGTACTTGGCTTCTTCCATCGCCGAGAGGTAGACGACGTCGTTCGTCACCTTGCCGTCGACAATCTTGCGGTACGGGCTTTCGATGAAGCCGTACTTGTTCACGCGGGCGAAGGTCGCGAGCGAGTTGATCAGACCGATGTTCGGGCCTTCCGGCGTCTCGATCGGGCAGATGCGGCCGTAGTGCGTCGGATGCACGTCGCGGACTTCGAAGCCGGCACGTTCACGGGTGAGACCGCCCGGGCCGAGAGCCGAAAGACGGCGCTTGTGGGTGATCTCGGACAGCGGGTTCACCTGGTCCATGAACTGCGAGAGCTGCGAGGAACCGAAGAACTCGCGAACGGCGGCCGCGGCCGGCTTTGCATTGATCAGATCCTGCGGCATCACCGTGTCGATCTCGATCGAGGACATGCGTTCCTTGATAGCGCGCTCCATCCGCAGGAGGCCCAGGCGGTACTGGTTCTCCATGAGCTCGCCGACCGAACGGACGCGACGGTTGCCGAGATTGTCGATGTCGTCGATCTCGCCCTTGCCGTCGCGCAATTCGACCAGCATCTTGACGACGGCCAGCATGTCTTCTTTGCGAAGGATGCGAACCGTGTCCGGCACGTCCAGATCGAGGCGCATGTTCATCTTGACGCGGCCGACGGCCGAAAGGTCGTAACGCTCCGGATCGAAGAACAGCGCGTTGAACATGGCTTCCGCCGAATCCATGGTCGGCGGCTCGCCCGGACGCATCACCCGATAGATGTCGAAGAGCGCGTCCTGGCGGTTCTCGTTCTTGTCGGCGGCGAGCGTGTTGCGGATATAGGCGCCGACATTGATGTGGTCGATGTCGAGAACCGGAATCTCGTCGAAGCCAGCCTCGAGAATGACCGGCAGAGACTTCTCGTCGATCTCATCGCCCGCTTCGAGATAGATCTCACCCGTCGCGAAGTTGACGATGTCCTCGGCAAGATAGTTGCCATAGAGATCGTCGTCGGTTGCCTTCAGCGCCTTCAGGCCCTTTTCCTGCAGCTGCCGCAGCAGGCGCGGCGTCAGCTTCTTGCCTGCCTCGACGACGACCTCGCCGGTGTCGGCGTCGATCATGTCGGCAACGGCCTTCTGGCCCTTCAGGGCATCCGGCTGGAACGGCACGCGCCAACCATCGCCGTCGCGCTGGTAGATCGACTTCGTGTAGAAGGTGTCGAGGATTTCCTCGCCGTCCATGCCGAGCGCCATCAGGAGCGACGTCACCGGAATCTTGCGGCGACGGTCGATGCGGGCGTGGACGATGTCCTTGGCGTCGAATTCGATATCAAGCCAGGAGCCGCGATAGGGAATGACGCGCGCAGCAAAGAGCAGCTTGCCGGAAGAATGGCTCTTGCCCTTGTCATGGTCGAAGAAAACGCCCGGCGAGCGGTGCATCTGCGAGACGATGACGCGCTCGGTGCCGTTGACGATGAAGGTACCGTTGTCCGTCATGAGCGGCATGTCGCCCATGTAGACGTTCTGCTCCTTGATGTCCTTGATCGACTTGGCGCCGGTATCCTCGTCGATATCGAACACGATGAGGCGCAGCGTCACCTTCAGCGGAGCCGCGTAGGTCAGGTCGCGCTGGCGGCACTCCTCGACATCGAACTTCGGCGGCTCGAATTCATAGGAAACGAATTCGAGCATTGAAGCGCCCGAGAAATCCTTGATCGGAAAGACCGATTTGAAAACGGCCTGAAGTCCCTCGTCCGGACGCCCGCCCTCGGGCTCTTCCACCATGAGGAACTGGTCGTAGGACGCCTTCTGAACCTCGATGAGGTTCGGCATCTCCGCGACTTCTGGGATTTTACCAAAAAACTTGCGTACGCGCCTACGACCGTTGAACGAAAGGGTCTGAGCCATCGTCGCTCCTTGTCAATCTTGCATCCGGGCCTGCAACGGACGGGAACCGCTGGCCAGTCGATCCCGTCGATCAATGAGTAGTTCAATCTCGTCAAGCTTCCGGGAGACGCCAGCGCGGATTGCTGTGCTGTCTTCCGATCGCGACCATCCTCTTGAAGAACCCATTACCCAAAGGCCATTTTTGACAGGCCTTTGGGTAATATGTTCCAAAAACGGTCAAAGAGAGGCGGCCACGAGGGCCCCCTCCCTTCGCATGTCGTCGAATTACTTGACGTCGACCTTGGCGCCAGCGTCTTCGAGCTTCTTCTTGAGGTCGGCAGCTTCAGCCTTGGAAACGGCTTCCTTGACCGGCTTCGGAGCGCCTTCGACCAGGTCCTTGGCTTCCTTGAGGCCGAGGCCGGTGATGCCGCGGACTTCCTTGATGACGTTGATCTTGTTGGCGCCAGCGTCAACGAGGATGACGTCGAACTCGGTCTTTTCTTCCTCAGCAGCGGCAGCAGCACCGCCAGCAGCGCCGCCGGCAGCTGCAACGGCTACCGGAGCAGCGGCAGAAACGCCCCACTTTTCTTCGAGCATCTTGGAAAGCTCGGCAGCTTCCAGGACGGTCAGCGAGGACAGGTCTTCAACGATCTTTGCGAGATCAGCCATTTTACTTTTCCTTTTGTTCGGTTCGAACTGGTATCAATTACAACAGCGAAATTCCGCCTCAGGCGGCTTCGTCCTTCTTGGCGTAGGCCGAGAACACGCGGGCAAGCTGGCTTGCCGGTGCGGCGACAACCGTCGCGACGCGGGTTGCAGGGGCATTGATGAGGCCCAGCAGCTTCGCGCGCAGCTCGTCGAGCGAAGGCAGCGTCGCGAGCGACTTGACACCTTCGGCGTTGAGCGTGGTTGCCCCCATGGAGCCACCGAGAACAACGAGCTTGTCGTTGGTCTTGGCGAAGTCCATGACGACCTTCGGAGCCGTTATCGGATCGGCGCTGAATGCGATCAGCGTCTGACCCTTGAAGAGATCTGTCATCCCTTCAGACTCCGTACCCTGAAGAGCGATCTTGGCCAGGCGGTTTTTCGCGACTTTGACGGTGCCGCCAGCAGCGCGCATCTTCGAACGGAAGTCGTTCATCTGCGCAACTGTGACACCAGCATAGTGGGCCACGACAACCGAACCGGAAGCCTTGAAGACTTCGTTCAGCTCCGTGACGAATTCGCGTTTTTCCGCTCTTTCCACTGTCTGTCTCCAGTTGACAGGGATGCTTGTCGCAGCCCTGCCGGGTTTGCCTTTGTCACCCGGGATCAACGACGATCCCAAGCGACGCTTAAGGATCCTGTCCCCTGGCGTCCCCGGGCGTCCCGGGTCAGACAAGGCAAGCGAGGTTCGAACCGAATTCCGACGCCTCCGGCGCCATAATCCAGATCTTACCCGTCTCATGCGGGCAACGGTGATTAAGGTAAAACCACCCGCAATCTCGGACAGGAGTTCCGGACCTTCGAGGTCCGGACATTTCCGACCCCGAAAGGCCGGAAATTGAGGTTCGGGCCGAGGCCCAAAACTTATCAGGCGGCGGAAAGCGTCGCCGGGTCGATCTTGAGGCCGGGCCCCATGGTCGACGAAATCGCTACGCGCTTGACGTAGTTGCCTTTGGCGCCGGTCGGCTTCGCCTTGACGACGGCGTCCGCGAAGGCGCGGATGTTCTCTTCGAGCGCCTTGGCATCGAAGGATGCCTTGCCCACGCCGGCGTGAACGATACCGGCCTTCTCGACGCGGAACTCGACCGCACCGCCCTTGGAGGCCTTCACTGCACCGGTGACGTCCATGGTTACGGTGCCGACCTTCGGGTTCGGCATCATGCCGCGCGGGCCGAGGACCTTACCGAGACGGCCGACGAGCGGCATCATGTCCGGGGTGGCGATGCAGCGATCGAAGTCGATCTTGCCGCCCTGAACGATCTCGACCAGGTCTTCCGCGCCGACGACGTCGGCGCCAGCAGCCTTGGCTTCGTCAGCCTTGGCGCCACGGGCGAAAACGGCAACGCGGACCGAGCGGCCGGTGCCGTTCGGCAGGTTGACAACGCCGCGGACCATCTGGTCTGCGTGGCGCGGATCGACACCGAGGTTCATCGCGACTTCGATCGTCTCGTCGAACTTGGCCGTTGCACGCTCCTTGATCAGCGTCACCGCTTCGGCGAGACCATAAAGCTTTGCCGGATCAATGCCCTCGCGGGACTTCTGTACACGCTTTGCAATCTTCGCCATGGTCTTAGCCCGTCACTTCCAGGCCCATGGACCGGGCAGAGCCCTCGACCATTGCCATTGCGCCTTCGATATCAGCCGCGTTGAGGTCCTTCATCTTGGCCTCTGCGATGGTGCGGATCTGAGCCTTGGAGATCGAGCCGGCCTTGGCCTTGCCCGGCGTCTTCGAGCCAGACTGGATCTTCGCTTCACGCTTCAGGAAGTAGCTGACCGGCGGCTGCTTCATGACGAAGGTGAAGGACTTGTCCTGGTAATAGGTGATGACGACCGGGATCGGCATACCCTTTTCCATCTCCTGCGTGGCGGCATTGAACGCCTTGCAGAATTCCATGATGTTAATGCCACGCTGACCAAGCGCAGGACCGATCGGCGGCGACGGGTTTGCCGAGCCGGCCTTCACCTGCAGCTTGAGCTGGCCTGCAACTTTCTTAGCCATTTCTCTCTGCCTCTCATTGCCCTCCCCGTCCGAAGCCGGCGAGGGAACTCTTCAGCCGGTCTCCCGGCCCTTAGCCGGCCGAAAGGCCGGCGGCTGCGGTTGCGTGGTACCGATTGCCCGATCCGGCTAAGACCGGCCATCTCCCACGCGCATGCGGATCACTCCGCCGAGCAGGCTCAAGCCCACCCATTCCTGTAACCTGTGTTCGTCAGACCTTTTCGACCTGGCCGTATTCCAGCTCGACCGGGGTCGCACGGCCGAAGATCGATACTTCGACCTTCAAGCGCGACCGCTCCTCGTCGACATCCTGAACGGTGCCGTTGAAGGAGGCGAACGGACCATCCGAGACGCGGACCTGCTCGCCGATCTCGAACGAGACGGAAGGCTTCGGACGTTCGACACCTTCCTGAACCTGGCCGAGGATACGCTCGGCTTCGTGATCGGGAATCGGAACGGGCTTGCTGTCCGTACCGAGGAAACCGGTGACCTTCGGCGTGTTCTTGATGAGGTGGTAGGCCTCGTCGGTCAGATTGGCGCGCACGAGAACATAGCCCGGGAAGAACTTCCGCTCGGCATCCACCTTGCGCCCGCGGCGAACCTCGACGACCTTCTCGGTCGGCACGAGAATCTTCTCGAACAGATGCGACAGGCCCTTCTGCCTGGCCTTCTCCTCGATCGATTCGGCGACCTTCTTCTCGAAATTCGAATAGGCGTGAACAATATACCAGCGCGCTGCCATGCTACTCCCCACCCCGATCAAGCGCCAATATTGAGGATCAGGCTCATCAGCCAACCCAGCAACTGGTCCGCACCAAAGAAAAAGGCGGCGGCAAGAGAGACCATGACAAAGACCATCAGCGTCGAGATCGTCGTCTCGCGCCGCGAAGGCCAAGTCACTTTCGACGTTTCGGAGCGCACCTGCTGCAGAAACGCAAACGGATTCGTTTTGGATGCCATTGAATGCTCACGCCATTACGGCGCGTAAAGCCGATCTTTCAGCCCCACGCACCGCGTGTCTGTTTGGACCCTACATAAAGACCGATTCTGAAAACCACAAGAGCCAATCAGTCTTTTTTTGAATATGTGAGACGGCAAAGCCGCCTGCCCTCGGCATTCTGACTGAACTCGAACATCGAAGCAAGAATGCAGAGGCTGGCAGGGGCAGAGGGGCTCGAACCCCCGACCTGCGGTTTTGGAGACCGCCGCTCTACCAACTGAGCTATACCCCTTGACCCTGGCGCAATCCAGACTTCGGAAGCGCTCAAGTCAGCGGCTTCTTATTCAGTTTGTCGGGCGCTTTCAAGCGCATTTGCAACAAAAGCCGAAAAAGTTCCAGGAAAATTTCGGCGCCCGCTCCCGCCTTCGCCTCTCAAGATCGTTGGCGCCTCGCGGCGCGTCTCCATGGAACACGTTCGATGAAGTACCGAACTCATCGCTCCACTTGCACGTATTTCCGCCAGTCATGCTCCTCCTTGAATCCGAGCACCTCGCGGATCTTGCGATTCGAAAGAAGCCCCTCGAACTCTCCGATCTCCCGTCTGAAGGGAACGTTCGGGTAGAAGCGTTTGGCGAGCTCGCGAGACGGAGTATCCGCAGAAACGGTGTCATTGGCGGCGTTGAAGATCGCAAAGCCTAGACCGTCCTTCTCGACGCAGAGTTTGACGATCTGCCCAAGGTCGCGCGCGTCTATATAGCTCCAGGCAATCCGCTTGCGAATCTCCGGGTGCGCGAAATAGTGCGGAAAGTGCTCGTATTCGTGCGGCTCGATCACATTGCCGATACGCAAGGCATAGATGTCGAATCCGGAACGCTCCGCGAAGGCCCGCGCCGTCTGCTCGTTCACCACCTTGGAGAGCCCGTAGGAATCCATCGGGTTGACGTCGTAGTCCTCCTCGAGCGGAAAGTGATGGAAGTCCCGGTGGCCCTCGGCGAAGCAAACGCCGTAGGTCGTTTCGCTGGATGCGACGATGATCTTGCGGATACCGAGCTTCACCGCCGCTTCGATCACATTATAGGTTCCCATCACATTGACACGGAATGTCTCGTTGTCCGGCTTGATGAGAATGCGTGGAACGGCGGCGAAGTGGACGACGGCGTCGAAGCCCCGCGGCCCCCGCCCCGGATCGAGATCGGGGAAATCGCGGTGCATGGAAAGCGCGTTGAACATCTGGCCGCTGTCGGTGATGTCGGCGATCAAGTTGGTCACGCCTGGACTGTCGAGCGGCACAAGATCGACATTGTGCACTTCATAGCCTGCATCGACGAGATAGGGCACGGCATGCCGGCCGGCCTTGCCGGCACCGCCGGTGAACAGAATGCGCTTTTTCATGACGCCTCCCCGAGATTCGACACCACTGCAGGCGGCGCGTTATATCAAAGGCGCGGCGCAGTAGCACTTTGAATTGCTGCATGTCTCCTTAAATCGAGTTCGATTTATGGAGACATGCAGTAGGTTAGTGGCTTCGCCTCGCAACGCAAGATGCAAGCCGGAGTTCACCGCTCACCATTTCAGACCGTAGCGCAGAGTGATCAGGCTGCGCGGCGCCAACAATGGATCGACGACGGCAGCCCCGAGCTTGAGATTCCCGAACCGCTGCTCGACGCCAATGCGATCGAGACCACTCAGGCCTTCACCCGATAGCCTGCTGTCGACCACGATCGAAGTCCTGGTTGCAGTCGAGGAGAGCCTGGCGGATTGCGTCAGTTTCGGTTGACCGCAGTGCTTTTCATAGACATTGCACTGAACGGCTATGTTCCGCTGGACCTCGGCATCTACCGTCGGCGAGACGATCCACGTCCTTGCGGTCCCGGCCCCCACATTACCGGCACCGGTCAGCGGATTGAAGCCCATGCTGACCCGTGAGGAGCGTGTCGCCGCACGCGGGCCGCCCTGGCGTGAAACCGTTCCCCAAAGGCGAACCGGCGCCTCCGGCGGGATGATCTTGCCGGAGGGGGCCGCTTTCAACGAGAGCTCGGCACCGCTCGCCGCCTCCACCCGTCCCGGCGAGCGAAGGCCGAGCCGCAGCTTATAGGTGTTGGAGCCAGTCCTCGTGGGAGCCCAGACAAGCGGACCGTCTTCGCCCGCCGTTGCCGGCGCGAAAGATCCCACGCAAATCAGAGCGATGCCAGCAGCGGCGAGCCGCGCAGCGATACGTCTTTTCATTTGGGATTCCGATCCTCGGCCGTAACGGTGCCACCGGGGCATTCATCGGGATCGGAGAATAACACAGCCTGGCGGCAAAGGCCTTCGACAATCGGCGACGGCGGGTAGAACCCTTTGCCCACTGTTGCAGAGATCACACGGCGCTGTCCGACTTGACAGATGCCCGACGCTGACAAGCGCGCATAAAAAAACCCCGCGGTCGCCCGCGGGGTTCGAGATCCGGTTGTACCGGAATTACTTGATGATCGATGCGACGATGCCGGCGCCGACGGTGCGGCCGCCTTCGCGGATGGCGAAGCGCAGCTTTTCTTCCATCGCGATCGGCACGATCAGCTCGACGTCGACCGTCACGTTGTCGCCCGGCATCACCATTTCCGTGCCTTCCGGCAGCGTCACGATGCCCGTCACGTCCGTCGTGCGGAAGTAGAACTGCGGCCGGTAGTTGGTGAAGAACGGCGTATGACGGCCACCTTCTTCCTTCGTCAGGATGTAGGCCTCGGCCTTGAACTTCGTGTGCGGCGTCACCGAACCCGGCTTGCAGAGAATCTGGCCGCGCTCGACGCCGTTGCGGTCGACACCGCGCAGCAGCGCGCCGATGTTGTCGCCGGCCTGGCCCTGGTCGAGCAGCTTGCGGAACATTTCAACGCCGGTGCAGGTCGTCTTCGTCGTCGGACGGATGCCGACGATCTCGACTTCCTCACCAACCTTGATGATGCCGCGCTCGACGCGGCCGGTGACGACCGTGCCACGGCCGGAGATCGAGAACACGTCTTCGATCGGCATCAGGAACGGCAGGTCGACCGGACGCTCCGGCGTCGGGATGTAGGCGTCGACCGCTGCCATCAGCTCGCGGATCGCGTCTTCGCCGATCTTCTTGTCGGAATCTTCGAGAGCGGCGAGCGCCGAGCCCTTGATGATCGGAATGTCGTCGCCCGGGAATTCGTAGGACGACAGCAGCTCACGGACTTCGAGTTCGACGAGCTCGAGCAGCTCGGCGTCGTCGACCTGGTCGACCTTGTTCAGGAACACGACGATCGCCGGAACGCCGACCTGGCGGGCGAGCAGGATGTGCTCGCGGGTCTGCGGCATCGGGCCGTCGGCGGCCGAAACGACGAGAATCGCGCCGTCCATCTGCGCCGCACCGGTGATCATGTTCTTGACGTAGTCGGCGTGGCCGGGGCAGTCGACGTGCGCATAGTGACGGTTCGGCGTCTCGTATTCGACGTGCGCCGTCGAGATCGTGATGCCGCGGGCCTTCTCTTCCGGCGCGGCGTCGATCTGGTCATACGCCTTGAACTCGCCGAAATACTTCGTGATCGCTGCAGTCAGCGACGTCTTGCCATGGTCAACGTGGCCAATCGTGCCGATGTTGACGTGCGGCTTGGTGCGCTCAAATTTGCTCTTTGCCATGGGTACGCTTCCTGTGGTCAAGTACGATGGATCAGCCGGCCGGGCCGGTTTGTCGAGCCGTTTAAGGGTTTCGCAGACTTTGCGCAAGACCTAATTGCGACCGCCGGGCGGTATAGCCTGACCGCACTTCGCAAGTTTGTCACGAAGATTCGCTAGCTCCTGGTCCGCAGATCGTCCGCCTGCCCGAACCTCAACATAATCAGCGGCATGCGCGCATTCATTAAAGTCGTAGGCGAACCAATGCGGAACCGAGATGGGCAGTTGGAGCGGGTAGCGGGAATCGAACCCGCGTATTCAGCTTGGAAGGCTGCTGCTCTACCATTGAGCTATACCCGCGGGCCTAAGATCCTGAAGCAGAATGGTGGAGGGAGTTGGATTTGAACCAACGTAGGCTGAGCCAACGGATTTACAGTCCGTCCCCTTTAACCACTCGGGCATCCCTCCATTATCCTGTCGGGATCAATCGACCAAGCTTTTGAGATCGTAGAAGAACCGGCGCCGTTTCGTTGCCGCCTCGCGATCTGCGCCGGGTATATGACCGCCCGCATACTTCCTGTCAACAGAGCGATACCGAATTTTTCAGAATTTCTCCACAGCCGTGGACAGCGAGATTTCCAAAAGCGTTTCCAAGCGCGGGGGAACCTCACTATAAGACGCGCATGAGCAAGGATAAGACGGGCGACAAGAGCGCCAGAGACAGCCACTATGCCAATCTTCGGCGCGCGCATCGCGATGTGCGCCGGGACCGCGGCGAGATTCCGACCCCAAGACCAGACAAGCGCAGGAAGCTGCCGCCCGACTGGAAGCCACCGGCGCTCGCGCCCGACGAGGTCCTCCTCTATGGCCTGCATACGGTCCGTGCCGCGCTGGACAATCCCGAGCGCAACATCATCCGCCTCAGCGTCACGCAGAATGCGGCTGCCCGGTTGGAACTCGGCGAGCCGTCAAACCTCCCCTTCCCCGTCGAGATCGTGACGCCGCAGGACCTGGACCGTATTCTCGGTCCGGATGCCATTCATCAGGGGGTGATGCTGGAGACGCGGCCGCTGCCGCATCGCAGACTCGAGGCGCTACGCGACTGCCCTTTGATCCTGGTGCTCGACCAGGTGACTGATCCGCACAATGTCGGTGCAATCATGCGTTCCGCGGTCGCCTTCGACGCCGGCGCCCTGATCACGACGATGCGCCACAGCCCGACGGAATCGGGCGTGCTGGCGAAGTCCGCCTCCGGCGCGCTGGAACTCATTCCCTATATCCAGATCACCAATCTCGCCGACGCGATTGAGGAACTGCACAAGCTTGGCTTCCAGACAATCGGCCTCGATTCGGAAGGCCCGCAACCGCTCGAGGCCACCTTTGCGGGAGAGCGGATCGCCCTCGTCCTCGGATCGGAAGGCAAAGGGCTGCGTCAGAAGACGCGGCAGACGGTGACGGCTCTGGCCAGGCTCGACATGCCGGGCGCCATCAAGTCGCTGAACGTCTCGAATGCCGCCGCGATCGCCATGTATGCGGCGAGGCGGCACCTGAAAAAGTGATAACTCAGTACAGAGGGACGCTAGTTTGCGCGAGCTGAGCCGTCGGGCATCCGTCGCGCAATTTCTTCCAGGTGGTGACATTGAGGTTCATCTCGCAGCGCGCCAGATAGGCGACGTCGCCGACGCGAATGCAGGCGAGCTGGCCGAGCTCATACTTCACTCCATCGCGATTGCGACAGGTGCACCGCCGGTCAGGCGGGGACGCGGAAACGCTGCCGGCGACCATGGCGGCGGCCGCCAGTGACAGCGCCAGAAGCCTGAAAACGCCGAGCCCCATCATGATGGCAGAATACCGCAAATCCGCGGGAAGCTGAAACGAAGAATGCCGGTCGCTGGCGCAACCGGCATCCTTCCGCAACCGACCGGCGCGGGCGCCGGCCGAGGTGATTAGCTTGCGAGCCTGAGCACGCTGCGCTCGGCAATCGCCTTCTCCGCCTCGGCAATCGCGAACTGCTTCTGATCGGAGCCGAGGTTCAGGCCTTCGGCTCGCACGAACTCGATGTCGGTGATCCCGAAGAAGCCGAAGACTGCCTGCAGATAGGTCTCCTGGTGGTCCATGGCAGCGGCAGCTCCGGCGGAATAGTGCCCGCCACGCGTGGAAGCGACGATGACCTTCTTGCCCTTGGCGAGGCCTTCCGGCCCGGCTTCGGTATAACGGAACGTCTTGCCGGAAACCGCCAGACGATCGATCCAGGCTTTCAACTGGCTGGGGATGGAGAAATTATACATGGGCGCGCCGACGACGACGATGTCGGCGGCGAGGAATTCCTCGAGCATCTGACGCCCGGCCTTGACGTCCGCCGCCAGCGCGGGCTCGACACCGTCGAGGTCCGCGGGCGCCATGATCTGCGCACCGGTCAGATGCGCCACCGGCTCGGAGACGAGGTCGTGGTAGGTAACTTTCGCATCCGGCCGGTCGGCCTTGACCTGCGCGACGATTGCTGCCGTCAGGCGGCGGGAAACCGAATGCTCTCCGAGGATGCCGGAGTCGATATGAAGAACGTTCATGGGAGGCACCTTTTCTTTGGGGTTGCGGTGCCCAACATATGATTTGAAAACAATCGGCCGATAAGATCGGGTATAATTGACATTGCGTTTCCCGAGGGAAACAATAGACGAAAAGGCCCGGTCAACCCGGTCAAATGGTCAGGGCAGTTGCCTTTGCATGGACGTAAAGATGCACGATCTCAACGATATCGCCCTCTTCGCCGCGGTCGTGAAGAACAATGGCTTCAGCGCTGCCGCGCGCGACCTGAACATTCCCAAATCCAAGCTTAGCAAGCATGTGGCGCGGCTCGAGGAGCAGTTGGGCGTGCGCCTTCTTGAACGCTCGACGCGCAAACTTCGCGTCACCGAAATCGGCCGCGTATTCTACGAGCATGCCCGGGGGGTTCTGGACGGCGTTGCGGCGGCAGAAGCCGAGGTCGCTGCCGCGCGCGGCGAGCCGACGGGCGTCGTGCGGCTTGGTTGTCCGCTTGGTTTCACGCCGATGCTGGCCGATATTCTGCCCGGATTTCATCGCCGATATCCCGGCGTGCGGCTGCTGATCACCGCGACCAACCGTCGCCTCGACCTGATCGAAGAGCGATTCGATGTCGCTCTGCGAGCCCGTGAGCAGCTCGATACCGACAGTCAGTTGATCGTGCGCAAGTTCGGCGAGACACGCTCACGGCTCGCCGCCAGCCCGACGCTCCTTGCCCGTCTTGGCGACGTCACCACATCCAATCTCTCCGAGATGCCGACGCTTTCCATGAACGAGCAGCATGCGCACGACGTCTGGCGCCTTTTTCATACCGACGGCGGATCGATCGAGATCACCCACCGGCCGGTAATCGGCTGCAGCGACTTCGTCATCCTCGAGCGTGCCGCGATCGAAGGCATGGGAATCGCGCTGCTGCCGGACCATATCTGCGAACGCGACTTCCGCGCCGGCGTGCTCGTCCCGGTGCTGCCCGAATGGACGTCCGGCGACGTGATGGTCCATCTCGTTTTTCCCTCGCGCCAGGGCATGCTGCCGGCCACCCGCGCGCTGATCGACTACCTGGCCGAGAACCTGGTCAAGGCCATGGAGCGCTGCCGCGAAATCGAACCCAAGCCGGCGATGTCGTTCGAGATTTGAAGGATGTTCCTGCGTGGCAACGAACGACGAAGGCGGGATATGTCCTTGAGAAAAATGGTGCCCCCAGAGAGACTCGAACTCCCGACCTACTGATTACAAATCAGCCGCTCTACCAACTGAGCTATAAGGGCACTTTCCGGGGATCGGAGTTACCATATTCTCTTTCCGTGTAAAGCAAAAATGCGGGTTCCCTCAATTTTTCGGGTGCGCCGGTCGCACGGGCGTGCCAGAAATCGAGCATGGCTCCACTGCCGCAATAACCAACGGACTGAATTCATGGCCCAGTTCAGCACACTCGCCTTCATCGCCTCACCGACGGAAGAGGCCCAGAAGGCAGCGAGGGAACTCACGGAAGTCTACGGCGACCACAGCCCGGAAGAGGCCGATGTGATCGTCGCGCTCGGCGGCGACGGCTTCATGCTGCACACGCTGCATAAGACGATGAATTCCGGCAAGTGCGTCTATGGCATGAATCGCGGCTCGGTCGGGTTCCTCATGAACCGCTACAGCACGAAGAACCTGCGCGAGCGCATTGCCAATGCGGTTGAAAATGCCTTCCATCCGCTTGAGATGACCACAGTCGACGTCCATGGCAACGCGTTTACCGCGCTGGCGATAAACGAGGTCTATCTCTTCCGGCAGTCCTATCAGGCCGCCAAGCTCAAGGTTATCGTCGACGGCAAGGTGCGGCTTGACGAACTGACCTGCGATGGCCTTCTCCTTGCAACGCCCGCCGGTTCGACGGCTTACAATCTCTCCGCGCACGGACCGATCCTGCCGCTCGAGGCTCCCCTCCTCGCGCTGACCCCCGTCAGTCCCTTCAGGCCGCGGCGTTGGCGCGGTGCTCTACTGCCCAACCACGTCACCGTCGAGATCGAGATCCTCGAAGCGGAAAAGCGCCCGGTCAACGCCGTTGCGGACCATCAGGAGGTCAAATCGGTCGTCAAGGTGACGATCGCGGAATCGGAGAAACTTACGGCGCGCATCCTGTCCGACCCGGACCATTCCTGGTCGGACCGCATCCTCGCCGAGCAGTTCTCCCATTGAATTTGCAAAGCGGCGCGGACGCGTTATGGCTCAAAGCGGCAAACTTCGGAGCCTTCGCACCGTCAGGGGATCGATCGGCCGAACGGCAAAGGAATATTCGACAATGTTAAAGACGCTCCTGTTCGCACTCGGCCTGGCACTTCCCACGGGCGCACTGGCGCAAGAAGCGGACATCCTTCCCCCGAATGTCATTTTCGTCACGAGCACCGGCTACTGGGAGGAAAGTGCCGGAGGGCTTGCCGGCCACAGGACAGGTGTGGACGGCAATGCGGCCGGGATGAAGGGGGATGCAGGACAACGCGGCTATTACAAGCTCGTCGCCGTGCGCCAGTCCGACGGAACCGCTGAGATACATCTGCAACAGATTGCGCTCGGGCCGGCCGGGCCCGAGGTCGTTTCATCCGCCGAATTGGACGAGTTCACCGCGTTGAAAACCTACGTCACCGACATTCGCCCCGAGACGTCGACCGGCGTCACGCGGCAGCCCGGCATGTTCGCGACGGTCTATCTGAAGACCGATCCATCGGCCGCGGAACCGGAGTCCTGGACGGTGCTGATCGACGATCTCGGCGAGATCAAGATCGAACGCGCGACGAACTGATAAAAGAGCGAGCCGCCGGGATGAGAATTGCACCTCTCCACGGTCGCGGGGAGAGGGGGCGCCCCTCGGAACGGGCACCACCTTTGGTGATCTCGGTTGGCAGGCTTATCAGCTCAGGTCCTCGACGACCGCGTCGGCTCCGCCGCTGACGCGATGAGCGAGGGCGGCTTCCATGAAGTCGTTGAGCTCACCGTCGAGCACGTCGCTCGGGCTCGTGCTTTCCACACCGGTCCGCAAGTCTTTCACCAACTGATACGGCTGCAGGACATAGGAGCGGATCTGGTGGCCCCAGCCGATCTCGGTCTTGGAGGCTGCTTCGGCGTTTGCCGCTTCTTCCCGCTTCTTCAGCTCCGCCTCGTAAAGCCGTGCGCGCAGCATGTCCCAGGCCTTGGCGCGGTTCTTGTGCTGCGAGCGTTCCTGCTGGCACTGGACGACGATACCGCTCGGCATGTGCGTGATGCGCACCGCCGAGTCCGTCGTGTTGACGTGCTGGCCGCCGGCACCCGAGGAGCGATAGGTATCGATGCGGCAATCGCTCTCGTTGATGTCGATCTGGATCGAATCGTCAACGACTGGATAGACCCAGATGGACGAGAACGAAGTGTGGCGACGCGCATTGCTGTCGTAAGGCGAGATGCGGACGAGCCGGTGGACGCCGGATTCCGTCTTCAGCCAGCCATAGGCGTTGTGGCCCTTGACGAGCAGCGTCGCCGACTTGATGCCGGCCTCTTCACCATCCTGAATTTCCAGGAGCTCCACCTTGTAGCCCTGGCGTTCGGCCCAGCGGGTGTACATGCGAAGCAGCATGTTGGCCCAATCCTGGCTTTCCGTGCCGCCGGCCCCCGAATGGACCTCGAGATAGGTGTCGTTCTGGTCGGCCTCGCCGGAAAGCATCGCCTCGACCTGCTTCTTCGCAGCCTCGCTGCGCAACTGCCGGAGCGCTTCCTCGGCCTCGCTGACGATGGCCGAATCACCTTCCTCTTCCCCGAGTTCGATCAGTTCGATGTTGTCCTTGAGCTGCTGCTCGAACCGACGCAGACCGTTGATGCTATCGTCGAGCTGCTGGCGCTCGCGCATCAGTTTCTGCGCCTCGGCGGCGTCGTTCCAGAGCGAAGGGTCCTCCGCCTTGTTGTTCAACCAGTCCAGTCGCCTTACCGCCTGATCCCAGTCAAAGATGCCTCCTCAGCAGGCTTATGGCCTGCTTGATTTCGTCGACAATGTTCTCGATTTCGCTGCGCATGATCCTGTGTTTCTTGTCGTTGTCGGATTGTGAGCGTCAAATAACGATGCCCGTCGCCGATGTAAAGGCGACGGGCACAGCCTGACGGGAAGCAATCAGAAGAGGCCGTTCGAACCGGAGGTCACGGCCTGGTTGGCTTGCGGCGAGTTCTTCAGGATCTCCTCGGGCGGTGCGTATTCGTCGACGTCGCCGATGACCGAGAAGGAGTCGGCGGGTCCGGTGCCCGGCTTGAATGCCTCGATGATCGTGTCCGGTTCCCCTTCGAAAGCCGCCATGCCGGTCTTGCGATTGACGGCTATGAGGCTCATGCCTTCCGGAACAACGAACTTGCCGGGGCGCGTGCCCTTGACCGCCTCCTGCATGAAAGCATTGAAGATCGGAGCGGCCAGACTGCCGCCGGTCGCACCGCGGCCGAGAGGGGCCGGGTCGTCAAAGCCCAGATAGAGCCCGGCGACGATATCCGGCGTGTAGCCGACGAACCAGGCATCCTTCTCGTCGTTGGTCGTGCCGGTCTTGCCAGCCACGGGGCGGTCAAGCTTGATCTTGCCTGCTGCCGTGCCTCGCGTGATGACTCCCTCCATCATGGAGGTGATCTGATAGGAGGTCATGGGATCGAGCACCTGCATGCGGTTGTCGGTCAAGACTGGCTCTTCCTGTTCCGCCCAATCATCGGCATTGCAATTTTCGCAAGTACGGTCCTCGTGGCGGAAGATCGTCTTGCCAAAGCGGTCCTGGATGCGGTCGATCAGCGATGGCTTGATCTGCTTGCCGCCATTGGCAAGAACCGAGTAGGCGGAGACCATGCGCAGCACCGTCGTCTCGCCGGAACCGAGCGACATGGAAAGCAGGGGCTGCATCTTGTCATAGATGCCGAAGCGCTCCGCATATTCGGCGACGAGGTTCATTCCCATGTCGTTGGCAAGCCGCACCGTCATCAAGTTGCGCGATTTTTCAATGCCGAGGCGCAGCGTCGAGGGACCGGCGGACCCGCCGCCATAGTTTTCCGGACGCCAGACCTGGCCGCCGGCGACGATCTCGATCGGCGCATCCAGGATCACCGACGCGGGCGTGTAGCCACTGTCGAGGGCCGCGGCATAGACGAAGGGCTTGAAAGCGGACCCCGGCTGGCGCATCGCCTGCGTCGCGCGGTTGAATTCCGACTGGGCGTAGGAGAACCCGCCGACCATTGCCAGCACGCGCCCCGTATGCGGATCCATCGCCACCAGTCCACCCTGGACCTTCGGCGGCTGGCGAAGGCGGTATTCGCCCTTCTCCTCGCTGATGGGTTCGACATAGACGACGTCGCCCGGCCCGAACACGCCTTCCGGCGATTTCGCCGTCTTGCGGTCGCCGCGGGCGGAACGATAGGCCCATTGCATGTTCTTCGCGGCAATATGCCCGGTCACGCGTTCGGCGACGATCTTGCCGGAGGCTTCCTTCCCCGGCTGGATGCCGACGACAGCACCTTCGCTGTCGACGGAGAGCACGACCGCGAGCTTCCATTCCGGAACGTCGCTCAGTGCCGCGACCTTGCTCAGCGGCTCACCCCAATCGCCGCCAATCTCGATCGTGCTGATGGGGCCGTGGAAACCGCGGCGCTCGTCGTAACTCGTGAGCCCTTGCTGCAACGCCTTGCGGGCGAGCACCTGCAGGTGCGGATCGAGCGAGGTGCGCACAGAAAGGCCGCCCTCGTAGAGAGCATTGTCGCCATACTTCTGGATGATCTGCCGGCGGACCTCCTCGGCGAAGTAGTCGGAAGCGAAAAGGTGAGCACCGCCCCGGCGCGGCGTGACGCCGAGCGGCTGCTTCTTCGCGTCCTCTCCGTCCGCCTTGGCCACGTAGCCGTTCTCGACCATTCGGTCGATTACCCAGTTGCGGCGCTCGATGGCCGCTTCCGTCTTGCGGAACGGATGGTAATTGGCCGGCCCCTTCGGGAGGGCGGCCAGATAAGCGCTTTCGGCGACGGTCAATTCGGTCACCGACTTGTCGAAATAGGTCAGCGACGCCCCGGCAATGCCATAGGCATTCAGCCCGAAGAAGATCTCGTTGAGGTAGAGCTCGAGGATACGATCCTTGCTGTAGGCCTGCTCGATGCGGAAAGAAAGGATCGCCTCTTTGATCTTGCGGTCGATCGTCTGGTCGGCGGAGAGCAGGAAGTTCTTCGCGACCTGCTGCGTGATCGTCGAGGCGCCGACGGGCCGCCGGCCGGAGCCGAGATTCTGAACGTTGACGGCTATGGCACGGACGAGACCGGTGACGTCGATACCCGGATGCTGGTAGAAATTCTTGTCCTCAGCGGAAATGAAGGCGGCCTTCACGCGGTCCGGTATGGCCTGGATCGGCAGATAGAGGCGGCGCTCGCGCGCATACTCGGCAATCAGTTCGCCATTGCCTGCGTGGAACCGGGTGGTGACCGGCGGCGCGTATTTTGCCAGCACCTCATAGTCAGGCAAATCCTTCGTAATGGCGGCGACGTAGAGCGCGACCGCCCCGGCGACACCCAGCAGCAGAAACGCACCAATGCCGAAAAAATATCCAATAAGCCTGATCATCAGTCAGATACCGGTACCTGTTTATCGCCCATTCGCGAAGCCTCCGAATTCGAAAGTCCCACTTTCGCAAACACGTTGGCCCCGCCAAACTCTTCCGTCAGAAATCGTCTGGTATTGCGGCTATACGCCTAGCGGGCTCCCTCATATGGCGAGGAAGCCCACGCATCAACACCGTTTCCCAACAAAACGGGACGCCCCTCCCCCAAAGGCCCGGATTGTGAGTAAAATAGGGCTGGTCCTCGATTATCCCGCGCGCATGCGCTTCAAAACATACCGCTGTTACAGGAGCGACACAAATCACATCCGGCGCGCGGCGGCTTGGGATCGTGGAATCGAGTGAACCGCTCCCGAGCGATCGGGATCAGCCGCCGTTCGCAACCGCTGCTTGCCGATAGCGTTGGACGGCACTCGCGATCAGGCCCGATACCTTCTTGCGCCATTCCGGGTCGAGCAGCAATTTCTCGTCCTCCGTATTGGAGAGAAAGCCGAGTTCGAGCAGCACCGAAGGCACGTCAGGCGCCTGCAAAACGCGGAATCCGGCGTAACGGTGGGGATTGTTGATCAGCTGAATCTGCCCTTCGAAGGAAGAAACGACGCTGCGGGCCAGATTGATCGAGAACGCCTGAGTCTCGCGTCGCGTCAGGTCGATCAGAATGTCCGCAACCTCCGGCGGTTCGCTTTCGAACGGCATGCCGGCGATCTCGTCGGAGAGGTTTTCGCGCGCCGCCAGCTCGGCCGCAAGGTGATCGGACGCCTTGTCGGAAATCGTATAGACTGTGGCGCCGCGAATATCCTTCTGCTTCAACGTGTCGGCATGAACGGAAATGAAGAGGTTGGCGTTTCGCTGCCGCGCTATCTGGACGCGCTGCGGCAAGGAAAGAAACTCGTCGCGTTCCCGCGTCAAAAAAGCCTCGACGCCAGCCTCGCGGCTGAGCGTCTCCACGAGAACCCGCGCAAAGTCGAGGGTGACTTGCTTTTCCTCGATCTTGCTCGCGGTGCCGATCGCGCCGGTGTCGATGCCGCCGTGCCCCGGGTCGACCGCTATGATAAAGACGCCCGGGGTCTTCGCTGGCCCGACCGGCCGATCGGCTTTGGTGGCGCGGACGGTGCCGCTCCATTTCTGCTCGCGCAGAAGTTTTTCGAAGCGCGCCCCATCGATCCGTTCGGCGTCAAGCACAAGCCGGAAGCCTTTGCCGTCTTCGTCCGGCATCACTTCGGCATGGGTTATCTCCGTCGGTCCTCTGGCGGAGAGAACGAGTCTGGAGGCCCCTGCCCCCATCCCGCCATAGCGGATCTCATTGAAGAGACCCCTCGGCTCGAGACTTTCCGGTTTCAGCCCGAAGGATGTCTCAGGCAGGTCCACGATGACGCGAACCGGATTGGAGACATAGTGAACCGAGTAACCGGGCTTGCGGTCGAAGGATATGACGAGCCGTGTGCGCGCATCGTCGCCGGCGATTCGCGCGCTGAAAGCGAGCAGCGGCGGTGGCCCGTCGGCGCCCTGGCCCGTTGACGGAAGCATGAAGGCGAATGCTGCAAAGAGTACGGCGAACGAGCGCTTGGCGCGCCCGAAGGGTCCGGTCGCTAACACGGCGCGCAGCATTGTTACCGAAAGCCTCACCTCAACTCCCCCGTCCATCCTTTGCACATGCCGAAGCGCCGCGCTTCCTTAGGCGGCCTCGTGCCTGCCCCGTCACTACCCAACCAATGCCCCTCCATGGTTAACCAAAGCTTGACGCGGGTGACCGGCGGCGGCGAATCGATCAGGTTCCAGGCGCTCTTACCGCCATCCTGCCCGCGTTTTCACCCCTTCAAGTGAATCGATCAATATTGTGGCGGCACAGGCTTTTCCCTTGCCAATGTGACATAGAAAACATAAAAGCGTCACAAGGAGAAAGTGTTGACGGGATAGAATCGTCGGCCGGGCAGCCGGAGCTTTCCCGAGCTTGGCGCCAGGAGTGATCGAGCCGGACAGCCGGTTGCAACCGTGTCGTGTTTCCGCGGCCGCAGGTATTCATCCGCCGTCGCCGCATTTCCTCCTTCTGGATCGCAAATTTCCGGCGGTGGCCGGAACTCTTGATGGTGATTTTCACCGAGATGCCCGCAAGCGGGCGTATTCATCGGGCCCCCCTCGGGGCCCAGGACATTGGCATTCTTGTTTGGTCTTTGATGTGAATCAGCAGTATCGGTCAGAAGTAGAGAGGCCCCGGGACGTGACCGTTCCGGCTGCCGTCTGGCTGCTGCACCATCGCTTGCGCCAAACAGGACCTATTACATCCGGCACAGCTTCCGACGTCTTGGACAGGCTTCCTTTAGAAGCGATCCTGTCTGACGTCCGCCTGCGCCGAGGAGCACAGCTTAGATGGCAGAGAAAATGCTTATCGATGCGTCCCACTCAGAGGAGACGCGCGTCGTTGTCGTTCGCGGGAACCGCATAGAAGAATTCGATTTCGAATCGGAGCACAAGAAGCAGATCCGCGGCAATATCTACCTGGCGAAGGTTACACGGGTGGAGCCTTCGCTCCAGGCCGCCTTCGTCGATTACGGCGGCAACCGTCATGGCTTTCTGGCCTTTGCCGAAATCCACCCCGACTACTACCAGATTCCGCTTGCCGATCGTCAGGCGCTCCTGAAGGCGGAAGCCGAGGAGGCGCGCCGGGAGGAAGAGAGCGAGCCGCTCGAACCCATAGCCGAGCCGCAGACCGCTGCCGAGGCGGAAGCCGAGCCGGTCGTGGCGACGGAAACGACAGAAACAGTCGAGCCGGTGGAGGAGGTTGCCGAAGCTGCCGCCGAAAAGCCGAAGGCCAAGGCGAAGCCGAAGCGCACCCGCCGCACGAAATCGAAGGCGAGCGAGGAGACCGGCGAGACGGAAGGTTCCGAGGACGCCGGCCAAGCTGGCGGCGAAATGGCTGCCATGGTCGACACCGATGCGATCTCGGAGGAGGTCGACGCTCGCCGCCGCGGTGACGAGGACGACGACGACAACCATGACGGCGAGAACGAAGTAATCGAGTCGGTCGGCGCCGAAGACGCGATGGAAGAGGTTCCGGATCGACAGATCCGCAAGCCGCGCAAGCAATATCGCATCCAGGAAGTCATCAAGCGCCGCCAGATCCTCCTGGTTCAGGTCGCCAAGGAAGAGCGCGGCAACAAGGGCGCCGCGCTGACGACCTATCTTTCCCTCGCCGGTCGCTACTCGGTGCTGATGCCGAACACCGCTCGCGGCGGCGGCATCTCCCGCAAGATCACCAATCTGCAGGATCGCAAGCGTCTGAAGGAGATCGCCCGCGGCCTCGATGTACCGCAGGGCATGGGCGTGATCCTGCGCACGGCCGGTGCGAACCGTACAAAGGTCGAAATCAAGCGCGACTTCGAGTATTTGATGCGGCTTTGGGAGAACGTCCGCACGTTGACATTGAACTCGACCGCGCCGTGCCTCGTTTACGAGGAAGGCAGCCTGATCAAGCGCTCGATCCGCGACCTCTACAATAAGGACATCAACGAGATCATCGTTTCCGGCGAAGAAGGCTACCGTGAAGCCAAGAGCTTCATGAAGATGCTGATGCCGAGCCACGCGAAGGTCGTGCAGCCCTATCGCGATGTGCACCCGATCTTCTCGCGCTCCGGCATCGAAGCGCAGCTCGACCGCATTCTGCAGCCGCAAGTGACGCTGAAGTCCGGCGGCTACATCATCATCAACCAGACGGAAGCGCTCGTATCGATCGACGTGAACTCCGGCCGCTCGACGCGCGAGCACTCGATCGAGGATACGGCGCTTCAGACCAACCTCGAAGCTGCAGAGGAAGTGGCGCGGCAGTTGCGCCTGCGCGACCTCGCCGGCCTGATCGTCATCGACTTCATCGACATGGAGGAAAAGCGGAACAACCGCGCCGTCGAGAAGAAGCTCAAGGACTGCCTGAAGAACGACCGCGCCCGTATCCAGGTCGGCCGCATCTCGCATTTCGGCCTGCTTGAAATGTCGCGCCAGCGCATCCGTGCCTCGGTACTCGAAAGCACGATGCAGACCTGCCCGCATTGCAACGGCACGGGCCACATTCGATCCCAATCTTCCGTTGCGCTGCACGTGCTGCGCGGCATCGAGGAATATCTGCTGAAGAGCACCACGCATGATATCAACGTGCGGACGGTTCCGGAAATTGCGCTGTACCTGCTTAATCACAAGCGGAGCACGATCAGGGACTACGAGCAACGCTTCGGCGTTTCGATCATCGTGGAGGCGGATGCCCATGTCGGCGCGCAGCACTTCGCGATAGACCGCGGTGATCCGGTGGAAAATCCGGTCAAGATCGAGCAGCTCCTGCACTTCGAGCCGGAACCGGAAGAAGATGACATCGTCGTCGAAGAGGATCTGGACGAAGAGGAAGCCGAAGAAGCCGCCGAACGTCCGGAGCAACCGAAGGCGCAAGCCAATGACGATCAGGGTGGACGCAAACGCAAGCGTCGCCGTCGCCGGCGCGGCAAGGCGGCGGGCCAGGGTGCCGAAGCACTTGCGGCCGACGTCGGAGAGGCAGCCATTGCAGCCGAGGAGGCAAATGGCGCCGAGGACGAAGGCGAAGGCGAGGCCGACCTTCAGGACGCTGATGCCCAGGACTCCGAAGCCATGGCGCTCGATGGCGACCAGAAGCGCAAGCGTCGCCGTCGCGGCAAGCGCGGTGGCCGCCGCAGCCGGACGGAAGAGGCAGAGGGCTTGGCCGAAGAAGCAGCCGAGATTGAGGCCGGGGTAGAAGAGGCAGACGAGTCCGTTGAGGCCGCAGACGTCGACATTGCCGCGATTGCGGCCGTCGAGGGAACGGCCGGCGATTCCGCGACGACCGCCCAGGCAACTGCGGAGGAACAAAAACCGGCAAAGCCGAAGCGTGCCCGCAAGAAAACGGCAAAAGCCGACGTCGCGGCGGAGAACGCCGACGCGACGGCCGAACAGACGGTCGAATCGAGACCGGATGAAGAGGCCCCCGCTCCGTCATTCGTAGAGGAGGCAGCGGCAGACCTAGAGGGCGCGAAGCCCGCACGGGCAAATCGCGACCTGACCACGATCGCCTCCGAACCGGTGGTTACCTCCAACAAGCCCGAGGGCAGCGAGGGCGAGTCCGTCAAACCGAAGAAGGGCGGCTGGTGGCAGCGCCGCGGTTTCTTCTGAGGGAGTCGAACTGCTGAACACGCAAGCCCGGGCGCGCGCGCCCGGGCTTTTTTTGATCTGTTTGTCACGAAAGGAGCCAGGAGTCCTCGGCGTCGCTCGGCTGCATCTCCCGCGGCTATCAAACCCCGACTGTCGCCGAAACTCGATGCACACCGACCGTGGCGCTCGCCGACCGGGGCGCCCAGGAGCGACGGCTACGCCAGCCAGCGGGCGATGCGGTCCATCGCTTCTGTCATCTCCTCCGCAGAGCCCGCATAGGAGAAGCGCATGGCGCGGTGCCCTTCCACCGGATCGAAATCGTGCCCGGGTGTTGCTGCGACATTGATCTCGGCCAGCATCCGACGTGCGAAGGCCATACTGTCATTTGTGAAACGGCTGACGTCCACATAGGCATAGAAGGCGCCGTCCATCGGCGAGGCGATCGAAAGACCGATTTCCGGCAGGCGCTTCAGCAGCAGGTCTCGATTAGCGGCATAGGAACGCTTGTAGCCATCGAGTTCCTGCCGGGCGCCGAGCGCGGCTTCAGCAGCGATCTGGGAAAGCTCCGGTGGGGAAATGTAGAGGCTTTGGGCGATGCGCTCGAACGCGCGCACCTGGGATTCGGGCAAGACCATCCAGCCAATGCGCCAGCCCGTCATGCAGTAGTATTTCGAAAAGGAATTGATTACGACGACGTCGTCGGAAACCTCGAGCGCGGTCGCCTCCTCGCCGGCGAACGTCAGCCCGTGGTAGATCTCGTCGGAAATGAAGGCGATCGACTGCGCCCGGCAATACTCCGCCAGCGACTTCAACCGCGCCCTGCCCGTCACGGTCCCGGTCGGGTTGGCGGGGCTGGCGAGAAGCACGCCGCGCAACGGTCTGCCGGCTTCTGCGGCCGCCCGCTCAAGGCTTTCGGGCGTCAACGTGAAACCGGTCTCGGCATTCGCTTCGATCTCGACCGCCCTCAGGCCGAGCGCCGCCATGATATTGCGGTAGGCGGGGTACCCGGGACGAGCAATCGCAACGCAATCGCCCGGATCAAAGAGTGCCAGGAAGGCGAGATTGAAGCCCGCCGACGAGCCGGTTGTGACCGCAATGCGCTGCGGATCGACGACTAGCCCGTGCCGACTTTGGTAATCTTCGGCAATCGCCGTCTTCAAGGATAGCGTCCCGAGCGCATCCGTATAGCCGAGGCGGCCATCCTCGAGCGCCCGTCGTGCCGCCTCGAGCGCCGCCTTCGGAGCGGGATGGACTGGTTGGCCGACCGCCATCGAGATGACCGGGTGGCCGGCCTCGCGCCGCCGCGTGGCTTCCGCCAGGACATCCATTGCGTGGAACGGTTCGACGGCGCTGCGTTTCGACATCTGTGTCAATGGCCGATCCTCACGAGCTCTTGCTGGTGCCTGCCCCTTTGCCCGATCGTTTTGCGCTTCACAAGTGTGCGAGTGCCGCAATTCGGCCGATTTTGCCGTTTCGTTTCGCCGCCGCACACCCTATGCTCCCGTCTGGCCGGCAAAGCCGGGAAATTATCGTTGTCTTTCGAACACGCATCGACGCGACCGGAAAGGAACGATGGGCAGCGCAGGGAAGACAACGAGGAAGAGATGACACTCAGGAAGAAGATGATTGCCGCCGGAACGCTGGTCGCGCTTGCAGCTGGCACCCTGCCTCAGTCCGCAGCGGCCCTCGATGCGAAAGACAAAGAGGAATTGGGCGCTTTCGTTAAGGAATACCTGCTCGCCAACCCGGAGATCCTCCTGGAAGTACAGGAGGCCCTCGCCACCAAGCAGCGGGCCAAGCAGCAGGAGGCGGCCGCGGCTGCGATCGCCGGCAACGAAAAGGCGATCTTCAACTCCGCCCATGACGTCGTCCTCGGCAATCCCAAGGGCGACGTCACGATCGTCGAATTCTTCGACTACAATTGCGGCTACTGCAAACGCGCGCTCTCCGATATGGATCAGATCCTCGCCAAGGACGACAACGTCCGCTTCGTGCTCAAGGAGCTTCCGATCCTCGGTCCCGACTCTCTTGCCGCGCACAAGGTGAGCGCCGCGTTCCGCGCGATCGCACCGGAAAAATACGGCGATTTCCATCGGGCACTCCTGGGTGGTGAGGAACGCGCGACGGAGGAAACGGCAATCGCCGTCGCCGTCAAGCTCGGCGTCGGCGAAGAGCAGTTGCGCGAGAAGATGGAAGACGATCCGCAGGATGCGGCGGTACGTGAGGCCTATATGCTCGCAAACGATCTCGGCGTCACCGGCACGCCCTCCTATGTGATTGGCAATGAGGCGGTCTTCGGAGCCGTAGGCGCCGGCGAGCTGACGACCAAGGTTGCCAACATGCGTCAGTGCGGCAAGGCCACCTGCTGACCCCTTCCTCCCTTCAATCCACCCGAAAGCTCCGCGACTTGTGGACAAATCCCCGGGCTTGCCTGGGGGCTTTCCCTCGCGGAACCGTCGGTCTATAGGTAACCCTACGTTATCGACCGGAATACCTTATGTCCTCGACCATCTTCGTGCTGAACGGCCCAAATTTGAACGCCCTCGGCAAGCGCGAGCCGGGCATCTACGGCGGCCAGACGCTGGCTGACATCGAGGCCATGTGCAAGGCGGAAGGCCGGGCGCTTGGTTTTGAAGTCGACTTCCGCCAGTCGAACCATGAGGGCGTGCTGGTCGACTGGCTGCACGAAGCCGGCGAGAAGGCCGCCGGCGTCGCCGTTAATCCCGGCGCCTACGGGCATACATCGATCGCTATGCACGATGCCATTCGCGCGATCGCTGTCCCCGTCGTGGAACTGCATCTTTCGAACATTCATGCACGCGAAGAATTCCGCCACAAGTCGATGATCGCGCCAGCGGTCAAGGGCGTAATCTGCGGCTTCGGAGCGCAGAGTTACATTCTTGCGCTGCATGCGCTAAAGAACCTGACAGACAAGTCGAAATAAGAAGAACACGAGGCTCATATCCCATGGCTGATAAGAAATCCGGTATCGATCAGGCGCTGATCCGCGATCTCGCCAATATCCTCAAGGAGACCGACCTGACCGAGATCGAAGTGGAACAGGAAGACCTGCGCATCCGCGTTTCGCGGAATGGCACGCCGGTCGCGATGTCCATGCCTGCGATGCCCACTTACCAGGTCCCGCCTGCAGCCGCTGCAGCGCCCCTGCCCGGCGCGCCCGCACCGGCAGCCGTCGAGGCAGGCCATAACGCCAAGAACGCCATCACCGCTCCGATGGTCGGCACCGCCTATCTCGCCCCCGCTCCTGGCGCCCGCCCCTTCATCGAGGTCGGCGCGACGGTCAAGGAAGGCCAGACGATCCTGATCATCGAAGCGATGAAGACGATGAACCAGATCCCCGCGCCCCGCGCCGGCAAGGTGACCGAAATTCTCGTGCAGGACGCGGCCCCGGTCGAATACGGTGAACCCCTGATCGTGATCGAATAAGGCGGGGCGGATGATCTCGAAAATTCTCATTGCCAATCGCGGCGAAATCGCGCTCCGAGTGCTGCGCGCCTGCAAGGAACTCGGCATCGCCACCGTTGCGGTCCATTCGACCGCCGACAGCGATGCCATGCACGTCCGGCTCGCGGACGAAAGCGTCTGCATCGGTCCACCTCCCTCTCGCGAAAGTTATCTGAACATCCACCAGATCGTGGCCGCCTGCGAGATCACCGGCGCCGATGCGGTTCATCCGGGCTATGGCTTCCTGTCTGAAAACGCCAAATTCGCCGACATCCTGGATGCACACGGCATCACCTTCATCGGGCCGACGGCGGAGCATATCCGCCTCATGGGCGACAAGATCACCGCCAAGAAGACGGCGGAAGAGCTCGGCATCCCCGTCGTTCCCGGCTCCCATGGAGAGGTCAAGCCCGAGGATGCGGTCAAGGTCGCCCGCAAGATCGGCTTCCCGGTCCTCATAAAGGCGACGGCCGGCGGCGGCGGCCGCGGCATGAAGGTGGCCAGGACCGAGGCGGATCTGGAACACGCCGTCGCGACGGCGCGCGCCGAAGCGGCGGCTGCGTTCGGCAACGATGCCGTCTACATGGAGAAGTTCCTCACAAAACCGCGTCACATCGAGATCCAGGTGGTCGGCGATGGCGCAGGCAATGCGATCCACCTTGGTGAACGCGACTGCTCGCTCCAGCGCCGCCATCAAAAAGTCTGGGAAGAAGCCAACTCTCCGGCACTCAACGTCGATCAGCGCATGAAGATCGGCCAGATCTGCGCGGACGCGATGAAGAAAATGAAGTATCGCGGCGCCGGCACGATCGAGTTCCTCTACGAGAACGGTGAGTTCTATTTCATCGAAATGAACACGCGCCTGCAGGTGGAGCACCCGATTACCGAAGCGATCACCGGAATCGACCTCGTGCACGAGCAGATTCGCGTCGCTTCTGGCGCCGGTCTGTCGGCCAAGCAGGAAGACATCGTCTTCTCCGGCCACGCCATCGAATGCCGCATCAATGCCGAGGATCCGCGCACTTTCGTCCCCTCCCCGGGCACGATCACCCATTTCCACGCGCCCGGCGGCCTCGGCGTGCGCGTCGATAGCGGCGCCTATCAGGGCTACCGAATTCCGCCCTACTACGACAGCCTGATCGGCAAGCTGATCGTGCATGGGCGCACCCGGGTCGAATGCATGATGCGCTTGCGCCGCGTGCTCGACGAATTTGTCATCGACGGCATCAAGACGACCTTGCCGCTGTTCCAGGAATTGATCAACAATCAGGATATCGCCAACGGCGACTATGACATCCACTGGCTCGAGCATCATCTGGCCGCAACATCGGCATAGGGTACGGCATTGAAGGGGTCGCGCAGCAGAGAACCGGAAATTACCCCGGAAATGTTGTTGCGCGCCTATTCCATCGGTCTGTTCCCGATGGCCGATTCCGCCAATGACCCGGAACTCTTCTGGGTCGAGCCTGAAATCCGCGGCGTCATACCGCTGGACCGTTTCCACGTTTCGCGCAGCCTTGCCAAGACGATGCGCAGGCGCCCTTTTGACATTCGCTACGATACCGCATTCGAAGCGGTTATCGCAGAGTGTGCGCGACCGGCGCCGGGTCGGCCGACGACCTGGATCAACCACAAGATCCGCGCGCTCTATGCCGCGCTCTACAGGATGGGCTATGCCCACAGCGTCGAGGCTTGGGAAGGCGACACGCTCGTCGGCGGCTTGTACGGCGTCTCGCTTGGCGCCGCCTTTTTTGGCGAGAGCATGTTCTCGCTGCGACGGGACGCCTCGAAGATCTGCCTCGTCCATCTCGTCGAACGGCTACGCGCCAGAGGTTTCCAGCTTCTCGATACGCAATTTACCACCGAGCACCTGAAGGCCTTCGGCGCGATCGACGTGCCGAAAGCGGAATACGACCTTCTGCTCGCCAAGGCGATCGCTTCACCAAATCTGGACTTTTAGGGTAGTAGGAAGGAAAAATGAGGGGATTCGCATGCCCCTCATCCGGCCTGCCGGCCACCTTCTCCCCGCAAGCGGGGCGAAGGAGACGCGCGGCAAACACCTGCCCAAGTGCGCGAAAATTTGCGAGGGGGCTCCACGAGTCCCTTCTCCCCGCGTACGAGGAGAAGGTCGCGGCAGCGGGATGAGGGGCAACTCGCGACCCTTGCGAATTCACTGTTTCGCTGCGGTGTCCGGTGCCGGCACTTCGGACGTCGTCTTGCAGGATTGCAGCCAGACGTCATAGACGGGGTGCTCCACCGCATTGAGGCCGGGGCTATCGGCGAACATCCAACCGGTGAAGATGCGCCGGATCTTGCGGTCGAGGGTGATCTCGTCGACCTCGACGAAGGTGGTCGTCTTCGGCGCCTCGGTTTCGTCTCGGCTGTGGCAGACGCGGGGCGTGACCTGCAGCGCCCCGAATTGCACCGTCTCTCCGATATAGACGTCGAAGGTGGTGATGCGGCCGGTGATCTTGTCAATGCCGGAAAAGACAGCGACGGCGTTGGAGAGGCGCGTGGCGCCCGCCGGGGCGGTGGTTGAAAACAGCGGCAAAGCCAGGAGCAATCCAAGTCCCGCCGGCCGAGCCAGACGACCGATCAAACCGCGCAGACTGAACTCTGCCATTCCCGCCATTCCCTGCGTGCTCGCTGTTATCCTGCTACCAAGCGCTAGACATGAATTGTGGCTGCGCCGTGGTCGGCTCTCGAGGTGGAGAGCGATGCCGGTTGAGCCTGCCTCGATTTTTAAGAACGTGGCGTCCACGCGTCGTAATCACCGGTCACGCGCGGGCGCTCGCCGGCGCGTGCGAGAGAACCTCTCGGCCGGTAGGCTTGGGGAGTGCCGGTCAGATTGGGGCGGTGCGGCTTCTGCCACTCGCGCGGAACATAATTGTCGTCAGCAGGAGAAATGTCGGTGCGATGATGCATCCAGCCATGCCAGCCGGGCGGGATGGCCGAGGCTTCGGCAGGACCGTTGTAAATGACCCAACGGCGGGTCCGGCCCTCGGAGTCCTTGCCGCCCTGGTAGTAGACATTGCCGAACTCGTCTTCCCCGACGCGCTGGCCATGGCGCCAGGTGTGAAAGCGCGTACCGATCGTCTGTCCGTTCCACCAGGTGAAAATCTGCAGCAGGAGCTTCATAGGCGTCGTCCTTCACCGGCCGATGGGACAGCCGGACATCAACATCTCGCACCGCTTATGCCGCGCCATTTCCGCCTTGTCCAGTGATTCCAACCGGCTCAGGTTCATTTCACCTGCGCCTTGTGACCGAAGTAGCTGTGCTCGAAAGGCCCCTCACACTGACCTCGCACCGCGTATCACATCAACACCAGCGGGCCATTGCGGACTGGCATTGAGGGGTGACACTGCGGCCTCGGGAACAACTCAGGAAAGACGCTTCTCGAGCACTAGCGCCGGTATGCCGGATTGGTCGCCGCCGCAATGGGCGGTGCTTGCAACCTCTGAAAATCCGTGCGCCCGGTAGAAGGCAAGCGCATGCAAATTCTGTGGCTCGACTTCGACGCGCATGTGCTCGGCATCGGGAAAGCAGGTTTCGAGCTCGGCGAACATATCGCGGCCGACGCCTTGGCGCTGATATTTCGGCAAGACGTAGAGCTGGTGGAGAATGACCGTCTTCTCAAGCGCGTCCGACATGGCCGCGAAGCCCATACCGGCGATCTCGCTGCCGCTATCTGCAACGACGAACTCCGCGTTCTTGCGCCTCAACCTAGCCTTCAATGCCTCGATGGAGTGCCATCTGGCGGTGAGCTCGTCGACCTTCTCGGCGCCATAAAACGTATCGTATGTCGCATGCCAGGTCTCGACGAGCAGGGCGCGGATCTGCTCGAGATCGCGCTCGCTCGCCGTGCGCACGAAGAACATCGTCACTCTTCGAGGCCGAGCTTGGACTTGACGAGGGCCTGGACCGCCTGTGGATTCGCCTTGCCGCCGGTCGCCTTCATCACCTGGCCGACGAACCAGCCCGCGAGCGAAGGCTTCGCCTTGGCTTTTTCCACCTGATCCGGATTGGCGGCGATGATCTCGTCGACAGCCTTTTCGATGGCGCCGGTGTCGGTGACCTGCTTCATGCCGCGGCTTTCCACGATCTCCGCCGGATCGCCACCCTCGTTCCACAGGATCTCGAAAAGATCCTTGGCGATCTTGCCGGAGATCGTCCCGTCCTTGATGAGGTCGATGACGCCACCGAGCTGCGCGGGAGACACCGGAGTCTCTTCAATGCTCTTGCCGGCCTTGTTCAAGGCGCCAAGCAGATCGTTGATCACCCAGTTGGCTGCGATCTTGCCGTCGCGGCCCTCGGCCACCGCTTCGAAGTAATCGGCGATCGCCTTTTCCGAAACGAGGACGGAAGCGTCATAGATCGAGAGGCCCAGGTCGCGGACGAAGCGCTCCTTCTTATCGTCCGGCAACTCCGGAAGATCTGCCCTTAGCGCCTCGACGAAGCCATCGTCGAATTCCAGCGGGAGGAGATCAGGGTCGGGGAAGTAGCGGTAGTCGTGGGCTTCCTCCTTCGAACGCATCGAGCGTGTCTCGCCCTTGTTCGGATCGAACAATCGAGTCTCCTGATCGACGACGCCGCCATCCTCGAGGATCGCTATCTGGCGACGGGCTTCGTATTCGATCGCCTGGCCGACGAAGCGGATCGAGTTGACGTTCTTGATTTCGCAACGCGTGCCGAACGCCTCGCCCGGGCGGCGGACGGAAACGTTGACGTCGGCCCGCATCGAGCCCTCGTCCATATTGCCGTCGCAGGTGCCGAGGTAGCGCAGGATCGAGCGCAGCTTGGTGATGTAGGCTTTCGCCTCGTCGGATGAGCGGATGTCGGGCTTCGACACGATCTCCATCAGCGCCACGCCCGAGCGGTTGAGGTCGACATAGGACATCGACGGGTGCTGATCGTGCATCGATTTTCCGGCATCCTGCTCGAGGTGCAGGCGCTCGATACCGATCTCCACATCCTCGAACTGTCCCTGGCGGTCTGGGCCGATGGAGATGACGATCTTGCCCTCGCCGACGATCGGATCCTTATATTGCGAGATCTGGTAGCCCTGAGGCAGGTCGGGATAGAAATAGTTCTTCCGATCGAAGATCGAGCGATGGTTGATCGTGGCCTTCAGGCCTAGGCCGGTGCGCACCGCCTGCTTGACGCATTCCTCATTGATGACCGGCAGCATGCCGGGCATGGCCGCGTCGACGAGCGAAACATTGGCGTTCGGCGCATTGCCGAATTCGGTCGATGCCCCCGAGAACAGCTTCGAATTGCTCAGCACCTGGGCATGGACCTCCATGCCGATGATCACCTCCCAGTCGCCGGTGGCGCCGGGAATGAAACGTTTCGGATCGGGGGTGCGGACGTCGACGATGCTCATATCATGCTCTTCTTTGAAGCCTGAATTCGAGGTTTCTCGGTAGAGCAATTGGTCCTGCGGTGCAAGGCTTGTAAGCCGGTTGGTGCCGCGCGGCACGCTCGCAATGATGCAGCTCCCCAAACCTGCGCAACCTTGACGTTCGTAGGGCTGTCTTCTAGAAAATCCTGCCGCTGTCTATTCTGAATTGATTATCAGGTTGAACCAATTAATTGGTGGCCGTTCCATGACCGAACGATCGCAGCGGCTCAACATAGAGGTCCGGTTCATGGTGCGTCGCAGAGCATTCGCTTTCCTTCTTGTTCTTGTCTTGGCGCTGCTGGGCCCGGGCTTGACGGCCAGGGCGGACGAGCAAGTCCGCAAGGCGCCAGCCGAAAGTTGGGCAGAGATCGTTGACATTCCCGAGCTTGACCCGGCACGCGGCGCCGAGATCAGGAATGGCATTGCTTATCTCCTGGCAGACACCCAGATCCGGCATAGAGACGGCGGGTACGCGGTTTTCGACCGCCTCGTTTACAAAGTGGCTGACCGGCCCGGGCTGGAACGTGGAGCACGGCTGGACATCGAATTCGATCCTTCGCGCGACAAGCTCTCCTTCAACCGACTGATGGTCGTCAGAGACGGAGTTGTCATCGACAAGCTCGGCGAGGCGAAGTTCGAGGTATTCCGCCGAGAGACGGAATCCGAAAGAGGCATTTTTGACGGCCGTCTGACGGCACATGTCGATCTCAGCGATGTTCGTGTCGGGGATATCGTGGACTATTCCACCACCCGTAACGTCACCCCCGCGGTGGCTAAGGACCTGCTATTCGCCCGCTTCTCTGTTGAATGGAGTGAGCCCGTCGCCCGCACAAGGGCAAAAATTATCTGGCCGACGGCAGAGCCGCTCAACATACGTGCGGTCGAGACCGACCTGAAGCCCAGCGTGACAAAGACTGGGGGCGAAACGACCTATCTGTGGGATGCCGTCAATCCTGCACCGGTGAAATTCCAGGACAATCTGCCGGTTGATTATCCTAACTTCGGCTTTGTGGAGATATCTTCGGAGTTCGGCTGGCAGGCTGTTGTGGATGCCGTCCTGCCTTTCTATCAGCCGGCGGAGAGCTTTCCAGCCGATTTCGAGGCCAAGCTCGCTGAAATCGAGGTGCGCCATGGTGCACCTGAGGATCGCCTCATCGCCGCATTGCGACTAATCCAGGACGAGATCCGCTATGTCAGCCTGTCGATGGGAGCTGGCTCCTATGTTCCACGCCGTCCGGATACGTTGCTGGCCAGCGGGTTCGGCGACTGCAAGGACAAAGCGCTGCTGCTTGTTTCAACCTTGCGGCGCCTGGGCATCGAAGCGGATGTGGCCCTCACGGACATCGATGAAGGCAGGGCGCTTGAGCATGCCGTTCCTGCGCTTCAGGCTTTCGATCATGTGATCGTCAAGGCGAAGATAGCCGAACGGATCTGGTGGCTCGACGCGACCGACTATCTGCAGGGCGGACGCGCGGCCAACATTGTTCCGCCCAATTATGGTTTTGCATTGCCGCTGGCCGCTTCCAGAGTCGCACTCGAGAAAATTCCCGTGAAGGAACTATAGGAGCCGACGCAGTCGATCGCGGAACGGTTTGCGTTCCCCACGCGGGATGGCGAGCCCCTGATGCTCACCGTCAACACTGTCTACCGCAACGGCGCAGCCGACAACATGCGGCGCAGGCTCGTGACCACATCGAAGGCAAAGCTCGCCGACGACTACATTCAATGTTACAACCGTTACTATCCGGGCATCAAAAGCACGGCGATGCTCGAAACCGTAGATGACCGTGACCTCAATGTTCTGACGACAAAAGAGTCTTACGAACTTCCCTCCGAGGCTCTCCTTGCGAACGACCTTGCCAAAAATTTCCCGCTCCGGGCCGATATAGGCATCGACGGCATGCCAACACCCACGGCAGTTGGTCGTACAGGGCCGATTGCGCTCGGGTCTCCTGTCTACAAGAGCCACAAGGTCACGGTGGCCAACCTCAGGGCTCGCTTCTCGCCACCGGCAAACGCAGACGTGCATGACCCTCACTTATCGCTCAAGCTGAGCTGGTCGACCCTTCCGACGGAGTTCGAACTGGAATGGAGCTTGCGTACATTGGCAGAGCGGGTACCCATCGAAGCAGTCAGCGCCTATCTCCAAGCCGTCGCCGACAGCAACCGCAAGTCTGAGTGGTATTATGACTTCACCCATGGCGATGCAGTCGCCACAAGCAGCGACGCTGCGCCGGGCCTCAATATCGTCGTTCTTTGGGTCATCGGACTCGCTGTGTTTCTCCTTTTCGCTGCCATCGTCGCGGCATTCGTCGTCGTTGCACAGCGGGATATCGACTCCGCAGTGAGAGATGACCAGGCTGGAAGTCGAAGTTCGACAATTGCCTGAGCGGCAAGATGCGCTCTTTCGTAGCGTGCAGCACCTTGTCTCGGCCTCATTATCGCCGCTGCCGCTATAGATCCATTACGCCACTGCCGCCGCGAATCCGGAATTGCCGACACGTCTTGACGCCTGGGCGGCCGCCTTCTACAAAAATGCGCGTCCGAATGGAGTCTTTATGTTCCTTCAGCTTGAGTCCCGGTAAGGGCCCTGCCCGCGTTCACCAAGAATTGCGCGCACGGGCCGGAAACGCGAGCCCCGCTCATCTTACGATCGGCGGACCGTTTTCCCGCGTTCTGACGAACGCCATTCCGGAACACTCAACTCATGGACATTTCGCGCGCAGAACAGCGCATCCTTCATCATTTGGCCCAGGGCGGCCGCATCGAGATCATCCGCGACGGCAAGGCGATTGTCGAGATCCGCTGTTTCACACGCGACGGCTGGGTTTATCCCGGTATTGATCTCATGCTTTTTCGCAAGCTGAAACGGAAGCGGGCGATCAAATCGGCCTCCGGCAGACCCTATCGGATCACCGAGCACGGCCTCAAACTCGTTCGGTCGGAACTCGACAACCGCTGAGCTGCCGACATGCCATTCAAGAACTGAACGCCGGAGATCCGCCGGCGTTCGGCCCAGAGGACCATGCTGTTGGGCCCCCAGGGAACCGATCACCTTTCCACCTCCCCATCTCCTTGGCGAGACCGATGAATTCGGCATCGCGGTCGAGCCTCTGCGAATAGGCGGTCGACAGCCACGTCACCCGATAACCGGCGCGCTGGAAGAAGGCGACTGCGGCGGTGTTCTGCGCGTGGGTTTTCGCACTTGCGACGGCTAAGCCATCGGCGGCGATGCGCCTCTCGATGTCGGCAAGCAGGGCAGAACCAAGACCCCTGCCCTGCGCTTCCGGATCGATCCAGAGGTCGGAGATGATGCCGTCGAGACCCTCGCGGGCGGCCCAACCGCAGACGCGCTTCTCGTTCTCCACCAGGATTAGGGAAAACCAGTGGCGCGTCAGGAAATCGTCGAAGGCGCGTTTTGCCGGACCAAGCATTGCTGCTACATCGCCGATGCCGGTGGTAGCGTTCTCCCAAGCGCTCAACCCAATCTCGAGGAGAAGGCCTATCTCATTCTGGCGTGCGTGGCGAATCGCAACCATGAAGCGAAGCCCCTATCCGCTTCGTTACATTATGCCTTCCGTGCCTGACCACCAGTCGGTGAGGGTCCGGTTACCACCACTTCGACGGCGTGAAGCGTCCTGCGGCCTGCTCGATGATGTGAGCGGTCTTGAAGAGCGTTTCCTCCTCGAAGGGCTTGCCGATAAGCTGCAGGCCAAGCGGCAGGCCCTTGTGGTCGAGCCCGCCCGGAACCGCGATGCCCGGCAGCCCGGCCATGTTGACCGTCACCGTGAAGATATCGTTCAGATACATCTTGACCGGATCGGAGGCGAGGTCCTCGTCGGCGATGCCGAAGGCGGAGGACGGCGTCGCCGGCGTCAGGATTGCGTCGACGCCCGCCTGGAAGGCGAGTTCGAAGTCGCGCTTGATCAGGGTGCGGACCTTCTGAGCGCGCAGATAGTAGGCGTCGTAGTAGCCGGCTGAAAGCACATAGGTGCCGATCATGATGCGGCGCTTGACCTCGCGGCCGAAGCCGGCGGCACGCGTCTTCTCATACATGTCGATGATATCCTTGCCATCGACGCGCAGGCCGTAGCGCACCCCATCGTAGCGCGCGAGGTTGGAAGAAGCCTCGGCCGGCGCCACGATGTAATAGGCCGGCAATGCGTATTTGGTATGCGGCAGCGAGATATCGACGATCTCGGCGCCGGCATCCCTAAGCCAGGCGACGCCTTGCTGCCAGAGCGCCTCGATCTCCTCCGGCATGCCGTCGACCCGGTATTCCTTGGGTATGCCGATCTTCATGCCCTCGATCGACTGGCCGATCGAAGCCTCGTAAAGTGGAACCGGCAGGTCGACGGAGGTCGTGTCCTTGGGGTCGACGCTCGCCATCGATCCCAACAGGATCGCCGCGTCGCGCACGTCGCGCGCGATCGGGCCGGCTTGGTCGAGCGACGAGGCGAAGGCGGCGATGCCCCAGCGCGAGCAACGGCCATAGGTCGGCTTGATGCCGACGGTGCCGGTGAAAGCCGCCGGCTGGCGGATGGAACCGCCGGTGTCGGTCGCTGTTGCGCCGGCGCAAAGATGCGCAGCAACCGCGGCCGCCGAACCGCCCGACGAACCGCCCGGCACGAGATCGAGGTTGGAGCCCCGGGCGCGCCACGGGTTCTTCACCGGTCCGTAATAGGACGTCTCGTTGGACGAACCCATCGCGAACTCGTCCATGTTCAGCTTGCCGAGCATCACCGCGCCGTCGTTCCAGAGGTTCTGGGTCACGGTCGATTCGTAACGCGGCTTGAAGCCGTCGAGAATGTGACTGCAGGCCTGAGTATGGACGCCCTCGGTCGCAAAGAGATCCTTGATCCCAAGCGGAATCCCCTCGAGCGGCCGGGCCTTGCCTTCGGCAATGCGGGCATCTGAGGCTTTGGCCATCTCGCGTGCCTTCTCCGGCGTCACGGTGACATAGGCATTGATTCTTTCGTTGGCTGCCTCGATCGCAGCGATATAGGCATCGGTCAGTTCAACCGCTGTGATTTCCTTGGCGGAAAGCTTCGCGCGCGCTTCGGCGATCGTCAGGCTCGTGAGGTCGGTCATGGTGCAATCGGACTTTTTTAAAAACTGGTGTCGGGGGCGGGAAGGACGTTTATTCGACCACCTTCGGGACGAGGAAGAAACCCCGATCCGAGTTCGGTGCGTTGGCAACGATATCGGTCGCCTTGTCGCCGTCCATGACGATGTCCTCGCGCTTCTTCATCTGCATCGGCATCACGGATGTCATAGGCTCGACGCCGTCGACGTTCACTTCCGAAAGCTGCTCGACGAAGCCGAGGATGCCGTTGAGCTCGCTCGTCATCCGTTCGGCTTCCTCTTCGGTGAGGGCGATGCGGGAAAGGTGCGCGACGCGCTTCACGGTGGCAAGGTCTACGGACATGATCGTCTCCGGTCTATCGAGAGTTCCCCCGCTATAAAGGCGAGTTCAATGCTGTGCAACGGGGGAATGTCGCTAACCGGTCTCACGTCGGAGATCGCCGGCCGTCAGGCTGCCACGATGCCGCCGACCTCGGGCGTGGCGACCAGCGTCGAAGCTCCATCCATGCCGGTGACGAAAGTCTCCGGCGTCTGATCGACGATCGGGAAGGAGCCGTAGTGGCAGGGAATAGCGGTCTGGAACTTGAAATAGCGCTGGCAGGCAAGTGCCGCCACGGCCCCACCCATGGTGAACCGGTCGCCGATCGGCACGATGCCGATAGCCGGCTCATGCAATTCCTGAACGATCGCCATGTCCGAGAAGATGTCGGTGTCGCCCATATGATAGACCGTCGGCTCGTCGTCGAAATGCAGCACGAGCCCGTTGGCGTTGCCGAGCGAATGGGAGACGCCGTCCTCCGTGATCTGCGCCGAGGAATGGAGCGCATTGACGAAGGTGGCCGAGAAGCCGCCGAGATGGATCGTGCCACCGGTATTGCCGGGCTCCATCTTCGAAATGCCGTGCCGACCGAGCCACATGCAGAGATCGAAATTGGCTACGACCGTGGCGCCCGTTTCCTTGGCAATCGCCACGGTGTCTCCGACATGGTCGCCATGGCCGTGGGTGAGCAGGATATGGGTGAGCCCTGCGGCTGCCGCCTTGCGCTCGCTTTCGCGGAACGCCGGGTTGCCGGTGAAGAATGGATCGATCAGGATTTTCGCCTTCGCGGTTTCGAGGTGGAAGGCGGAGTGGCCCAGCCATTTGATCTTCATGACACTCTCCCTCGGATCACGACGGTGCGACAGCCGGAACCATAAACGTGATCGCTTTATCTGACAGACAAGCATATGGATCAAACCAACGAAGTGGAAAGATCGAATCGGCATCTCCTATGGCAATTCTCACCATCGAAGAACTTGCGGCGCGGCTGCCGCCGCATCAAGCGATCGCCGGCCTCGACCTCGGAACGAAGACGATCGGTATCTCCGTTTCCGATCTCGGCCGGCGCTTCGCCACCCCGCGCGAGGTCATCCGGCGCGTAAAATTCGGTATCGATGCGGCGGCGCTGCTGGCGCTTGCCGAGAAGGAGAAGATCGCCGCCTTTGTCATCGGACTGCCGGTCAACATGGACGGGAGCGAGGGGCCGCGCTGCCAGGCAACACGTGCCTTCGTGCGCAATATGGGCGAAAAGACGGACATTCCATTCGTGCTCTGGGACGAGCGGCTTTCGACGGTTGCGGCCGAACGGGCCCTGATCGAAATGGACGTCTCGCGAAAGAAGCGCGCCGAACGGATCGACTCGGCAGCCGCCTCCTTCATCCTTCAAGGCGCTCTCGATAGGTTGGCCACGCTCGCGAAGGATGGCGCGACCGCCGACTGACACCTGCAGCGGCGGGTTCCGAGCGACCGGTCAACCCACCCCAGGGAGCGGTCAGAATCCGCCGTTGGTATGAGCCGCCGGCGTGCCGAACCGCTGCCGATACCAGGCGATGATCTGCCGGCGCTTCCTGAGTGCGACGAGCCCGAAAAGCACGAAGGTGTCAACGACCATCGCCCGCGCCACGAGCGGCGGGATCGTCTCCGGCGGAATCCCCAAAACACGGCCATAGACCCGGAAGACCAGGTCATGCGCCTCGCGCGTCAGCATGAAGATGCCGAAGCTCATGTCGTGATAGGAAAGTCCGTACCAGCCGGTCAGCAGCAGCACCGGGCCGCCCCAGAAGATCATCAGCCACTTCATGCGCCTCTCCCTTCTGCCCAGCCACTGATGAGCGGATAGATCGCCCGGTCGGCCAGGACAACGGCGACGATGGCTACCGTCAGCGACGCTATGTCGAGCGCCAAGCCGGCGAAAAACATCATCATGATGATCAGCAAGCCAGTTCTCACCGAACCGCTCCGTTGCGAATACATTGAACTAGGGCCAATATCCCAGCCCTTGCCGGTCCAGTGCAATGTAAACCATTTGTTAAGGTTAATATTCACAAGGGGGCACGGAGTTGCGAGCAGCGCTCCACCGCTCTATGCATAGCACCTCCCTCTCACAGGCCCGTCATGACAGTCATCTTCGAAAGCATTGTGCCCGTTTTCCTGCTCGTGCTTCTCGGGGTCTGGCTGCGGCGATCGAAGCTCGTCGACCAGGGCATGTGGGTCGGGCTCGAGCAGTTCGGCTACTACTTCCTCTTTCCCGCGCTTCTGTTCTCGACACTGGCGAAAGCGGACTTCACCGGCATGAAAGCCGACGCGACGGCAATCGCGACGATCGGCAGCGTGACCGTAATGTCGGCAGCCCTGCTCCTGAGCTGGCCCTTTTTCCGGGTGCGCGACGTATCCGGCGCCACCTTCACGTCGATATTCCAGACTGCGACGCGTTGGAACGGCTTCATGGCTCTCGCCATTGCGCAGAAGCTTTATGGCCCGGTCGGACTCAGCCTGACGGCCCTGGTGATGACGCTGATCATCATCCCGATCAATTTCTATAATGTCGCGGTACTCGTCTGGTTCAGCGGCCGCAGCCGCGGACTCGGATTCTTTGTCTTCAAGATCGTCACCAACCCGCTGATCGTCGCGTCGGCGGCCGGGATCCTGCTCAATCTCGCCGGCACCAGTCTCTTTCCGCCGGCGATGACGGCGATCGACATGCTGGCGACCGCCTCGCTCAGTCTCGGCCTGGTGATGGTCGGTGCCGGCTTGAAGATCGCGGACGCGCTGAGGCCAAGCACGCCCGCTCTGCTCGCGGTGATGCTTAAGCTGATCGTCATGCCGATCTTCATGGTGGGCGCAAGCGCGCTCCTTGGAATCCGCGGTGATGCCCTGCTCGTCATCGCGCTTGGCGCGGCGGTCCCGACGGCGATGAACGGCTATGTCCTTGCCAAGCAGATGGGAGGAGACGCGGAACTCTATGCCGCCGTTGCCACGCTTCAGACGGCCGCGTCATTCTTCACCATACCGCTCGTCATCTTCGTCACCGGCTATGTGGCTGCCGGGTAGAGCAGATCGACGACGTAGGCTGAATCGAAGCGCGAATCGAGCATGCCATAGGTGGAGCGCCAGCCGGCCGCGAGGCGCGACTCGAGAAAGGCGTCGGCGATGCGGCCGGCACCGAGCCGATAAAGCTCCGCTGCCGCCGCCGCGAGGGCCAGTTGTTCGACCAGCAATCGGGCAGCCCCCTCGTCGCGCTCGCAGAGCGCCATGGCGGCCCGCAGCACCTCAATCGTCTTGCGTCCGGCGGGGCCAAGATCGCGGCTGAACACGCTGAAAAGCTGCTCGAACAGTTCCTTGCGCCGCCCAAGCACCCTCAGGATGTCGAGCGCCATTACGTTGCCGGAGCCTTCCCAGATCGCGTTGACCGGGGCCTCTCGATAGTGCCGCGCGAGCGAACGCTCTTCCACATAGCCATTGCCGCCGAGGCACTCCATCGCCTCGTAGATCAGGGCGGGGGCGATCTTGCATGACCAATACTTGGCGACCGGCGTCATGATCCGCGCATAAGCGGCGTCCTCGGCGCTGGCATGAGCCTTGTCGAAGGCCTCGGCGAGGCGGAACGACAGCGCGCTCGCAGCCGCAACGTCGAGCGCCATATCCGCGAGCACCCGGGTCATGATCGGCTGGCTGACGAGCGCCTTGCCGAACACCTTGCGCCCGCGCGTGTGATGCACCGCCTCGGCGAGCGAGGCACGCATCATCCCGGCGGAAGCGAGCGCGCAATCGAGCCGCGTCAGCGTCACCATGTCGAGGATCGTACGGATACCGGCGTCCGGCGTCCCGAGCAGGAAACCGAACGTATCCGAGAACTCCACCTCCGACGAGGCATTGGAGCGGTTGCCGAGTTTGTCCTTGAGGCGCTGAAACCGCAGGCCGTTCGCCGCGCCATCTTCGAGCAGCCGCGGCACCAGGAAGCAGCCGAGCCCCTCGCGGGTCTGGGCGAGCATAACGAAGGCATCGCTCATCGGCGCCGACATGAACCACTTATGGCCGTTGAGGCGATAGATGCCCTCGCCGACGCGTTCCGCGGTGGAGGTGTTGGCCCGCACATCCGTGCCGCCCTGCTTCTCCGTCATTCCCATGCCGATGGTGACGGCGGACTTCTGCATCCAAGGTCGATTGGAGGAATCATATTTGCGCGAGAGGATCTTCGGCGCCCATTCCTTCTGGACGGCCGGAGACGCCGTAATCGCGGCCACCGACGCGCTTGTCATGGTAAGCGGGCAGAGATGGCCGCATTCGAGCTGCGCGGTCAGGTAGAAGCGGATCGCCCTCACTTTGTGAGACTGACCGCGCTCGTCCGGTAAATTCTCCCAGGCGGAGGAGTGCAGTCCCGTCGTTATCGAACGGCGCATCAGCGCATGCCAGGCGGGATGGAACTCGACGACATCGAGGCGCTCGCCGCGCGGCCCATGCGTCCTCAGTTTCGGCGCGCCCTCGTTCGCCATCCGCGCCAGTTCCTGCGCCTCCGGGGAGGTTACGTAGCGGCCAAGCGCGTCGAATTCATCGCGCAAGATCTTCGGCATGCCGGACGTGATGTCGACCACCAGCGGGTCGGAGCGGTAGGCATTGGCACCGGACCAGGGCTTGGGCTGGTTCAGTTCTGCAAGTTTCTGTTCGGTCCGGTTCATCTGATTCATGGGCCGGTTCTAGCGCAAGTTTCGCGGGTGCGAAACAGGCCGGCGGAAAGAAGGACCGCGGCGGGTAAGTTTTCTCCGGAAGGGGTGGCGCGCCGCTTGCCGCTGCATGGACCACGTTCTATAGAGCGAGCCAAATCCCAGCATGCAAGGGCGGCTCATGATTACTTTCCCGCATCGCCACCTGCTCGGCATCAAGGGGCTGACGGAACAGGACATAACTCTCCTGCTCGATCGCGCCGACGAAGCCGTGAAGATCTCCCGCCAGAGGGAGAAGAAGACCTCTTCGCTCCGTGGCCTGACGCAGATCAATCTTTTCTTCGAAGCCTCCACCCGAACGCAATCCTCCTTCGAACTGGCCGGAAAGCGGCTCGGTGCCGATGTGATGAACATGTCCGTCGGCAACTCTTCGGTCAAGAAGGGCGAGACGCTGATCGATACGGCGATGACGCTGAATGCGATGCACCCGGACGTGCTCGTCGTGCGCCATTCGTCCGCCGGCGCGGCAGCCCTTCTCGCCCAGAAGGTCTCCTGCTCCGTGGTCAATGCCGGCGACGGCCAGCACGAGCACCCGACGCAGGCGCTTCTCGACGCGCTGACGATCCGCCGTGCCAAGGGCAAGCTGTCGCGCATCATCGTCGCGATCTGCGGCGACGTGCTGCATTCGCGCGTCGCCCGCTCCAATATCCTGCTCTTGAACCAGATGGGAGCGCGCGTGCGGGTCGTGGCGCCAGCGACATTGCTTCCCGCCGGGATCGAGCAAATGGGTGTGGAAGTCTACCATTCCATGATCGAGGGCCTGAAGGATGCGGACGTGGTGATGATGCTGCGGCTGCAGCGCGAACGCATGGCCGGTTCCTTTGTGCCGTCGGTACGCGAATACTTCCACTATTACGGACTCGACTCGGAGAAGCTGAAGGCCGCCAAGGACAACGCGCTCGTCATGCATCCGGGGCCGATGAACCGTGGCGTCGAGATCGCCTCGGAAATCGCCGACGGCCCGCAAAGCGTGATCGAGCAGCAGGTGGAAATGGGCGTCGCCGTCCGCATGGCGGTGATGGAAACGCTTCTCTTGTCCCAGAACCAGGGGCCGCGCCTATGACCAGACCGCTCGTCCTGCAGAACCTCCGCATTGTCGATCCGTCACGGAGCCTCGATGAGACCGGCACCATTGTCGTCGGCGGCGACGGCCGCATCCTTGCGGCGGGAAAGGATGCCCAGAACCAAGGCGTCCCGGCGGGTGCCTTCGTCAAGGATTGCGCAGGCCTGGTCGCCGTCCCCGGCCTCGTCGATGCCCGCGTCTTCGTCGGCGAGCCGGGCAGCGAGCACCGTGAGACGATCGAGTCGGCCGCGCGCGCGGCAGCGATCGGCGGCGTCACCTCCTTCATCGCCATGCCCGATACGGATCCGGTGATCGATGACATCGCGCTCGTCGAATTCGTGCAGAAGACCGCCCGCGACAAGGCGCTCGTCAACGTCCATCCCGCCGCCGCGCTCACCAAGGGGCTCAAAGGCGAAGAGATGACCGAATTCGGCCTGCTGCGAGATGCCGGCGCCGTCTGCTTCACGAACGGCCGCAAGCCGCTCCACGATACGCTGGTGCTGCGCCGCGCCATGACCTATGCGCGCGAGTTCGGCGCCGTCATCGCGCTCGAGGCCCGCGACAAATATCTCGGCGCCAACGGCGTGATGAACGAGGGGCTGCTTGCAAGCTGGCTCGGCCTTCCCGGCATCCCGCGCGAGGCGGAGATCATTCCGCTCGAGCGCGACCTGCGCATCGCAGGCCTGACGCGTGCCGCCTATCACGCCGCCAAGATCTCCGTTCCCGAATCGGCCGATGCCGTGCGCGTGGCGCGCGAGCGCGGCGTAAACGTCACCTGCGGGATATCGATCAACAACCTGACGCTCAACGAGAACGACATCGGCGAGTACCGGACATTCTTCAAGCTGTCGCCGCCGCTCCGCAATGAAGATGACCGGGTGGCGATGGTCGAGGCGCTTGCCGACGGCACGATCGACATCATCGTTTCCTCGCACGATCCGCAGGACGTCGACACCAAGCGCCTCCCGTTCGGCGATGCGGCGGACGGCGCGGTTGGCCTCGAAACGCTTGCGGCCGCGGCTCTTCGCCTGCATCACAGCGGCCAGGTTCCGCTCATGCGGCTGATGGATGCGATGTCCACGCGGCCCGCCGCCACTTTCGGCCTTGATGCGGGCACGCTCAAACCTGGTGCGAAAGCGGACATCGCAATTCTCGATCTCGACGAACCCTGGGTCCTCTACAGGGAGGCACTGGTCTCCCGCTCCAAGAACACGCCATTCGAAAATGCGCGCTTTACCGGCAGGGTCGTGCAGACCTATGTTGCCGGCAAGCTCGTGCATTCGGTGTGATGGGGTTAAGCGGGGGACAACCGGTGGACATTCTTTCCTGGCAGCTGGGACTGCCTGCGACGCTTCTGTGTCTGGCTTTCGGCTATCTTCTGGGATCGATCCCGTTCGGCCTCATCCTGACCCGCATGGCGGGGCTCGGCGACGTACGCAAGATCGGCTCCGGCAATATCGGCGCGACGAATGTGCTGAGGACCGGCAACAAGAAGCTTGCCGCGGCGACGCTGCTGCTCGACGCCCTCAAAGGCACGGCGGCCGCGGCGATCGCCTCTTATTGGGGTATCGAAGCGGGGATTGCCGCCGGATTTGCAGCCTTTCTCGGGCACCTCTTTCCGGTCTGGCTCGGCTTCAAGGGCGGAAAGGGGGTCGCGACCTATATCGGCGTGCTGCTGGGCCTTGCGCCCAGCATGGTGCTCGTCTTCGCGGCCGTGTGGCTCGCGGTGGCAAGGATTACCCGCTACTCTTCCTTATCGGCGCTGGTCGCGACCGCGAGCATTCCCGTCGCGCTCTACGCAACGGGATATGGAAAGATCGCACTGCTCTTTGCCGCAATGACCGTCATCAGCTGGATCAGGCACCGCACCAATATAGAGCGACTCCTGAGCGGCACGGAAAGCCGGATCGGAGAAAAGGGATAATGCCGAACGGCAGTCGACGAACCGGAACTGCGTTGACGGAACGGCAGAAGATCGCCTGGCTGCGGCTCATCCGCAGCGACAATGTCGGCCCGGCGACCTTTCGCGACCTTGTCAATCACTTCGGGTCCGCGGAGGCGGCGCTCGAGGCACTGCCGGAGCTTTCACGGCGCGGTGGCGCCGGGCGGACCATACGCATCGCTTCGGTTGGCGATGCCGAGCGCGAGCTCGAAGCCGCGCACCGGTTCGGCGCCGTCTTCGTCGGCATCGGCGAGCCCGGTTATCCGCCGGCGCTCAAGGAGATCGACGGGGCTCCTCCGCTCATCGCTGTAAAGGGCGATCTCAAAGCTGCCAGCCGACCGGCCCTCGGCTTAGTCGGCTCGCGCAATGCCTCGATCAGCGGGGCCAAATTCGCCGGGATGATCGCTCGCGAGGCTGGTGCGGCCGGCTACGTGGTCAGTTCCGGGCTCGCCCGCGGTATCGATACGGCCGCCCATCGTGCGAGCCTTCAAACCGGCACGATCGCCGCGCTCGCGGGCGGGCTCGATCGGCCTTACCCGCCGGAAAATGTCGGACTGTTGCAGGAGATCACCTCCGGTGCCGGCTTGGCAATCAGCGAGATGCCCTTTGGCTGGGAGCCGCGCGCCCGTGATTTCCCTCGGCGCAACCGCCTTATCGCCGGCGTCAGCCTCGGAGTCGTGGTCATCGAAGCGGCCAGCCGTTCCGGCTCGCTGATCACAGCGCGTTATGCCGCCGATTTCGGCCGGCTGGTCTTCGCCGTCCCGGGCTCGCCACTCGATCCGCGTTGCCACGGGACGAACGACCTCCTGAAGCAAGGCGCGACCGTCACCACCTCTCCGGCTGATGTCATCGAAGCGCTGGCGCCGCTGAGCCGCGACGATCTGTTCTCGCGCCGGGAAAACAAGGCGCCCGCGGTCGAGGAGATGCGGTCCCCTCTGCCGGCACCGGCGACGCCGGGCAATGGCGACCGCGCCCGGATCGTCGAGGCGCTCGGGCCGACCCCCGTCGAGATCGACGACATCATCCGGCATACGGGGCTCTCCGCCTCGGAGGTCCATCTGATTCTCCTGGAACTCGACCTCGCCGGCCAGCTCTGCCGCCACGGCGCCAACCTGGTCTCGCTCATTTCCTTGGAATGAAGCCGTTAAAGCCGCCAGCGGCGGCATGATTTCCGCCGGTCAAAAACGCGAATACGACAACAAGCGGTTGCATACGCCCGAGTTTTGCCGCTTGGTTGCAGACGACGGCGATATCGCTATTTTCGATGAGACCCCTTGACCGCGCCCGAATCCCTGTCCATTTCGTGGCGTCAATGTTCGGCGCACAGGAGCTTGCGCCTCGCCATGTGAGTTGTGTCAGAAAATGACGATGAATGTTGTAGTGGTGGAATCGCCCTCCAAGGCCAAGACGATCAACAAGTACCTGGGCCCCGGCTACAAGGTGCTTGCCTCGTTCGGCCATGTGCGGGACTTGCCGGCCAAGGATGGCTCGGTGCGCCCGGACGAAGACTTCGAGATGTCGTGGGAAGTCGATGGCGCCTCCGCCAAGCGGATGAAGGACATTGCCGACGCGGTGAAGTCCTCCGACGGCCTCATCCTCGCAACCGACCCGGATCGCGAAGGCGAAGCGATTTCCTGGCACGTGCTCGACCTTCTCAAGAAGAAGAAGGTGATCGGCGACAAGCCGGTCAAGCGCGTCGTATTCAATGCGATCACCAAGAAAGCAGTGCTCGACGCGATGGCGGAGCCGCGCGACATCGACGTTTCGCTCGTCGACGCCTATCTCGCCCGCCGCGCGCTGGACTATCTCGTCGGCTTCAACCTTTCGCCGGTTCTCTGGCGCAAGCTCCCGGGGGCGCGTTCTGCCGGCCGGGTGCAGTCGGTGGCGCTGCGCCTCGTCTGCGACCGCGAGGCGGAGATCGAGCGCTTCGTCACGGAAGAATACTGGAATATTTCGGCGCTCCTGACGACGCCACGTGGGGACGAGTTCGAGGCGCGGCTCGTTTCGGCCGACGGCAAGCGGTTGCAGCCGAGGGCAATCGGCAATGCGGAAGAAGCCAACCGGCTGAAGACGCTGCTCGACGGAGCGAGCTACGTGGTCGAAAGCGTCGAGGCGAAGCCCGTGAAGCGCAATCCGTCGCCTCCTTTCACCACCTCGACGCTGCAGCAGGCCGCCTCCTCCAAGCTCGGCTTCTCTGCCTCGCGCACCATGCAGGTGGCGCAGAAGCTCTATGAGGGCGTAGACGTTGGCGGTGAGACCGTCGGTCTCATCACCTATATGCGTACCGACGGCGTGCAGATGGCGCCCGAGGCGATCGATGCGGCACGCCGCGCGATCGGCGGCCAGTTCGGCGCGCGTTACCTGCCGGAAATGCCGCGCTTCTATTCGACCAAGGCGAAGAACGCCCAAGAAGCGCACGAGGCCATCCGGCCGACGGATTTCAACCGCACCCCCGAGCAGGTGCGCCGCCATCTCGACGGCGACATGCTGAAGCTCTACGATCTCATCTGGAAGCGCGGCATCGCAAGCCAGATGGCGTCGGCCGAGATCGAGCGGACGACCGCCGAGATCACGGCGGACAACAACGGCAAGAAGGCCGGCCTCAGGGCAACAGGCTCCGTCATTCGCTTCGACGGTTTCATCGCCGCCTATACGGACATGAAGGAGGACGGCGAGCAGGCGGACGATGGCGACGAAGGTGGCCGCCTGCCGGAGATCAATGCGCGCGAGAGTCTCGCCAAGCAGAGGATCAACGCCAGCCAGCACTTCACCGAACCGCCGCCGCGCTATTCGGAAGCGACGCTGATCAAGAAGATGGAGGAGCTCGGCATCGGGCGTCCGTCCACCTATGCCGCGACCGTGACGACGCTTATCGATCGCGACTATGTGGCGATCGACAAGCGCAAGCTGGTGCCCCAAGCCAAGGGCCGGCTGGTGACCGCCTTCCTCGAAAGCTTCTTCACCCGCTATGTGGAATACGATTTCACCGCGTCTCTCGAAGAGAAGCTCGATCAGATTTCCGCCGGCGAGCTCAACTGGAAGGACGTGCTGCGCGAATTCTGGAATGATTTCTTCTCGCAGATCGAGGACACCAAGGAACTGCGCGTCACCAACGTGCTGGATGCTCTGAACGAGGAACTGGCGCCGCTCGTCTTCCCGAAACGCGAAGATGGCGGCGATCCGCGCATGTGCCAGGTCTGCGGCACCGGCAAGCTTTCGCTGAAGCTTGGCAAGTATGGTGCGTTCGTCGGCTGCTCGAACTACCCGGAGTGCAACTACACGCGCCAGCTTTCGTCCGAAAGCAACGGCGACGCGGACGCCGCGGTCTCGAACGAACCGCAAAGCCTGGGCCGCGATCCGCACACGGGCGAGGAGATCACCTTGCGCAGCGGCCGCTTCGGTCCCTATGTGCAGCGCGGCGACGGCAAGGATGCGAAACGCGCCAGCCTGCCGAAGGGCTGGACCCCCGCAACCATGGATCATGAGAAAGCGCTCGCTCTTCTCTCGCTGCCCCGCGACATTGGGAAGCATCCGGAAAGCGGCAAGATGATCTCATCCGGGATCGGCCGCTACGGGCCCTTCGTGCTGCATGACGGCACCTATGCCAATCTCGAGTCGGTCGAAGACGTTTTCTCGATCGGCCTCAATCGCGCCGTCTCCGTACTCGCCGACAAGCAGTCGAAGGGCGGCGGAGCCGCACGCGGTCGAACCGCGGCGGCGGCCTTGAAGGAACTTGGGGAACATCCGGAAGGCGGAGCGATTACGGTGCGCGACGGACGCTTCGGTCCCTATGTCAATTGGGGCAAGGTGAACGCCACGCTGCCGAAGGGCAAGGACCCGCAATCCGTCACCGTCGAAGAGGCGCTTGGGCTCATCGCCGAGCGCGCCGGCAAGGCCGGTGCTTCGAAAGGAAAGACAACCAGGAGTAAGTCGGCGGCCGCAGCGACGAAGAGTGGCGGGTCGAAGACGGAAAAACCCAAGGCCGCGGCGAAGGCGAAAACGAAAACGGCCGCCAAGGCGAAGAAGGACTGACGTTGACCAGGATTCCGGGCGACCCGACCGAACGGCCCCTGAGAGGCTCCGGCAAGAAGCAACTCCGTGCGGGCAAGGCGGCGCCCGCCGCGAGCGAGACCATCATTCATGGCGCGGTTCCGTCTCGCGAGGTGCTGTTGCGCTTCATCGCCGAAAACCCGCAGCAGGCATCGAAGCGCGAGATCGCCAAGGCTTTCGGCCTAAAGGGCGAGGCTCGCGTCGAGCTCAAAGCGCTCCTCAGGTCGCTCGAGGAGGACGGGCTGGTGGAGAAGAAGCGCAAGTCGCTCGTCCGGCCCGGCGGACTGCCCCCCGTCGCCGTTCTCGACATCACCGTCCGCGACGTCGATGGCGAACTCATCGGGCGCCCGGCTGAATGGCTGGACGATGACGGCGTCGCGCCGGCCGTGCTCATCAAGCAGTCCAGTGTTGCGAAAGCGAAGGGCAAGGCCCCGGTTGCCGGTCTCGGCGACCGGGTGCTCGCCAAGATCTTTCCCGCACAGGAGCGCGGCGGCCCGGCCTACACCGGACGCGTCATCAAGGTTCTCGACAAGCGCAAGGATGCGGTGCTCGGGGTCTTCCGCTCGACCCCTGGCGGCGGCGGCCGTTTGCTGCCGATCGACAAGCGCGGCGAGGAGGTACTAGTCGATCCGGACTTCACCGGCGAGGCGAAGGACGGCGATCTGGTCGAGGTGCATCTCGCGCGTCTCGGGCGCTACGGATTGCCGCGCGCGCAGGTGCAAAATGTCATCGGCTCGGTGGCGTCCGAGAAGGCGATCTCGATGATCGCCATCCACGCGCACGGGATCCCTCATGTCTTCCCCGAGCGGGTGTTGAAGGAGGCCGAGGCCGCCGAGGCCGCGACGATGGCGCATCGCGAAGACTGGCGTTCGCTGCCGCTGATCACGATCGACCCGGCGGATGCCAAGGATCACGACGACGCCGTCTTTGCCGAGCCGGACCCCTCACCCGACAATCCCGGAGGCGTGATCGTCACCGTCGCGATCGCCGACGTGTCCTGGTATGTCAGGCCGAAGTCCGCACTCGACCTCGAGGCGCTGAAGCGCGGCAATTCGGTCTACTTCCCGGACCGCGTTGTACCGATGCTGCCGGAGCGGATCTCCAACGACCTCTGTTCCTTGAAGGAGGGCGTCGATCGCCCGGCGCTCGCGGTGCGGATGCGCTTCTCGAAGGAGGGCCGCAAGGCGGCCCACAGCTTCCATCGTATCATGATGCGAAGCGCCGCAAAGCTGTCCTACAGCCAGGCCCAGGCCGCGATCGACGGCAGTCCCGACGACAAGACAGGTCCCATCCTCGAATCGATCCTGAAGCCGCTCTGGGATGCCTACCGCATACTCACGCGCGGTCGGGAGCGGCGCCAGCCGCTCGAACTCGATGTGCCCGAGCGAAAGATCGTTCTGAAGCCGGACGGCACCGTCGACCGGGTATTCGTGCCGGAACGCCTCGATGCCCACAAGCTGATCGAGGAGATGATGATCCAGGCCAATGTCGCGGCCGCCGAGACGCTGGAGCAGAAGCGGCAGGCACTGATCTATCGTGTCCACGACCAGCCCTCGCTTGCCAAGCAGGAGAGCCTGCGCGAATTCCTGGCGACGCTCGATATCTCGCTCTCCAAGGGCGGCAACATGCGGGCGAACCACTTCAACGGCATCCTCGCCAAGGCCGACGGCAAGCCATACGAGACCATGGTCAACGAGATGGTTCTGCGCTCACAGAGCCAGGCGATATACAGCCCGGAAAACATCGGCCATTTCGGCCTGAACCTGATGCGCTACGCCCATTTCACATCGCCGATCCGCCGCTATGCGGATCTGGTGGTGCACCGGGCGCTGGTTGCCTCGCTCAGCCTCGGCGAAGGCGGGCTGACGCCGCAGGAGGAGGGCGTGCTGGACGACATCGCCGCCGAGATCTCCACCTTCGAGCGGCGCGCGATGGCGGCGGAGCGCGACACCGTCGACCGGCTGATCGCCCATCACTTGAGCGGGCGCGTCGGCGAGGAGTTCGAGGGGCGTGTTTCCGGCGTGACCAAAGCGGGACTTTTTGTCACGCTGCCTTCCTATGGCGCCGACGGCTTCATACCTGTATCGACGCTCGGACGCGATTACTTCATCTATGACGAGGCCCACCAGGCCATGTCGGGCGAGAAATCCGGTCTCGGCTACCGGCTGGGCGACCCGGTGCGCGTCAAGCTTGCGGAAGCGGTACCGCTTGCCGGTGCGCTTCGCTTCGAGATGGTGAGCGAAGGGCGCAAAATGCCAACGGCGATGCGCTCGTTCCACAAGGCCGGCCGGCGCAATCGCGTAAATGCGGGCAAACGGCCGGGAACGCGACCTCCCCGCGGCAGGCGCTGACGCTGCGGGGAAAACCTACAGCGCCGCGCGTCTTATCACACGCGCAAAGGTCGCTGTAGCACTTTGAATTGCTGCATGCCTCCTTAGATCGAGGTCGATTTAAGGAGGCATGCAGCAGCCTCCGCCCGGCATGAGGGACTTTGCGCATGAAGGCAACGGCGACGGATATGCTGCATCTCGGTGGCGCTGACAAGGATGAACGGCCGGTTGGCCGCTCGATCAAGCGCGGTTTTTTCTGCCGCTGCCCGGCCTGCGGGAACGGCCACCTGTTCCGCACCTTCCTGAAGTCGGTCGATTCCTGCGCCGCCTGCGGCGAGCGCATGGATCATCACCGCGCCGACGACTTCCCTCCCTATATCGTCGTGACGATCGTCGGACATCTGGTGCTGACTGGTTACATGATGACCGATCTGATATTGCCGCTTTCGACCTGGCAGCACCTGGCGTTCTGGGCGCCGGTGACGCTCGCAAGCTCCTTGGCACTGATGCAGCCCGTCAAAGGCGCGGTCATCGGCCTGCAATGGGCCTTGAAGATGCACGGCTTCGGCGGCCACGAGGACACTCCGGAAGATAGCTTGCCGCCGCGAGATCCTTCGGCATGACGCGCGAAGGCGCCAGTTCCCCCCTTCCGCAACTTCAATCGGCGAGCCCTGCTCCGCTACGGCCGCGCGATGCGGCATCCATCATGCTTCTCGACCGATCCGGTGGAAATGTGCGCGTCCTCATGGGAAGGCGCCACAGCGCCCATGCTTTCATGCCGGACCTTTACGTTTTCCCGGGCGGACGCTGCGACCCTACCGATTACCGGCTGGAGTTTTCGGGCGACCTGAATCCGGTGGTTCTCCAAGCGCTGAAAACGACCGAAGGCCGCCGTCCGCTCTCTGTTGGCAGAGCACGGGCGCTGGCGCTTGCCGCCGTCAGAGAGCTTCACGAGGAAGCGGGCGTGAGCATCGGCACGGCGCTCAGCCGGCCGAACGCACCCCTCCCCTTTCTTCCCGATCTCACAAACTTGCGCTATATGGCTCGGGCCATCACTCCTCCGGGACAGCCGAGGCGTTTCGACACGCGTTTCTTCGCGGTTTTCGCGGACGAGGCCGAGATCGATCCGTCCGAGATCCTGGAAAGCCGGGAGCTCCAGGATTTGCAGTGGATCGATGTGAAGGACTATTCGTCTCTCCGAATTCCGGAGATCACCGCCATCATCCTCGCGGATATGCGGACTGGCCTCGAAGCGGATCCCTTTCTCCCACACGAAAGACGGGTGCCCTTCTATTTCACGCGCCACCGGCGCTTCGTCCGCACGCTTCTCTAGGAAACTGTCGAATGTCGAAGCCGCTCTCCGGCACGCCTGCGCCGGTTGACGAAATTCACTGGCCTTCGCTGATCGCAGCCGTCGCTTCGATCACCTCGGTCGGCATCGCCATCGGCCTGGGGCTTCCGCTCTTGAGCATCATCATGGAAAAGCGGGGCATAGCTTCGACCCTGATCGGACTCAATTCCGCCATGGCCGGCCTTGCTTCCATGGCAGCCGCCCCACTCACGACGAAGCTCGCGCATCGCCATGGCGTGGCGCCGACCATGCTGCTGGCAATCGTCTTCGCCGCGGCCAGCGCGCTGGGCTTCTACTACATCAGCAATTTCTGGCTCTGGTTTCCGCTCCGAATCGTCTTCCACGGCGCGATCACCGTGCTCTTTATTCTCTCGGAATTCTGGATCAATGCGACAGCGCCACCGAACAAGCGCGGCTTCGTGCTCGGCATCTACGGCACTGTGCTGTCGCTGGGATTTGCGAGCGGACCGTTGCTCTTTTCCATACTCGGAAGCGAGGGAATTCTGCCCTTTGCGGTCGGTGCCGTCGTTATCCTGCTCGCGGCGATCCCGATCTATCTAGCGCGTAACGAAAGTCCGGTGATCGACGAAAAACCGGGACGCCATTTCGTGCGCTATCTCTTCCTAGTGCCGACGGCGACCGCCGCGGTCTTCATCTTCGGTGCCGTCGAATCGGGCGGGCTCTCGCTCTTCCCGATTTACGGCACCCGCGCCGGATTCACCGAATCGCAGGCCGCGCTCCTGCTCACCGTCATGGGCGTTGGCAACTTCATCTTCCAGATCCCGCTCGGGATGCTTTCCGACACCGTCCGCGACCGCCGCACGCTGCTCTCAGCGCTCACCCTGATCGGGCTCATCGGTGCTCTCTTCCTGCCTATGCTCGTCGAAAGCTGGTTCCTGATGGCGCTGGTGCTCTTGTTCTGGGGAGGATGCGTCTCGGGGCTCTATACGGTGGGTCTCAGCCATCTCGGCTCACGCCTCCAGGGCGCGGATCTCGCTGCAGCCAACGCCGCCTTCGTCTTCTCTTATGCGGTCGGCACCGTGGCCGGTCCGCAGGCGATCGGCGCCGCCATGGACGTCACCGGCAATAACGGCTTCGCCTGGGCTATCGCCGCCTTCTTCGGACTTTATGTCGTGCTTTCCCTTGCCCGCATCGTTTTGAAGCCAAAACGGCCTTGACTTTTCGGTCGCGATTTGTAGTTTCGCGCCAACCTTGACCGTGGCCCGCAACCGGTTGTCCACGGCTTTGATTTTTCTATAAAGGCAGGACGACCATGGCGAAAGCTACCACCATCAAGATCAAGCTGCTGTCGACGGCCGACACCGGTTACTTCTACGTCACGACGAAGAACAGCCGTACGATGACGGAGAAGATGACGAAGACGAAATACGATCCGGTCGCAAAGAAGCACGTCGAATTCAAGGAAACGAAGATCAAGTAAGATCATCGTAGACTTCAATCGGGGCGCCGACCGAAAGGTCCGGCGCCTTTTCTTTTTGCCTTTTTCCAGATGCTCGTGCTCGAGTTGGAGGATGGGGACCAGCAAAGACAAACGAATGACTTGCCGCGTCTGCTCAATCGGCGAAGCACGTTTGTCGTTACTTGCTGCGACACCACCAGCGCCATGCGCATGGCCCGAAAATAGGATTTCGGAAAGCCCCGATGCGCGATTCCATAGCTGCAGCGACTTTGCGCGTCTAAAAAGACGAGCGGCGCGGCATGCGTCTTTTCGGACACACAAGGGCAGTCATGAGGACTGGAAACGCCGTGATCGGGCACCGAAATGGTTTCGAACTCCGAAACGAGGAAGTAAAATCCAAGCATTCGCTGGAATGAAAAACGCCGCCTCCTTCGAAGCGGCGCTTGTTAAAGGGGTCGGCTGGTTCCAGCAGCGGCACGAGGAATCCGCGGACGCCAGAAGCCAGCCGACCGACCCCACGACCCAGGAGATGCGGCGGACCTGAGCATCATGGGGTAACGAAATGATTACGGAAATCTCATTTCCTTACTTTTCAGCATTGCCTGAAAATAAAAAAAAATCAACGAATTCTTAATCACCGAGACAAGGTTGCTCGGCGTTTGGTTAATTTTTGTTTCGTCTTCGGACACATCCGAATCACGCCGCTTATCAAAGATGCTTTGCCCCAGCACCTGCGACGTCGGAAGAATACAACCGGAAAGAAAGTTGACAAGGGGCCAGGCCGCAAATTTCCGGGAACTCCCCCGGGCAACCGGTACAAGTAAAGCGAAGTTGAGCGAACGCCTTCCAAACTTATGGAGCAAGATTAGGCAGCCGCCGCAACGACCCTGTTTCGCCCGCTATTCTTCGCCTCGTACAGCGCGAGGTCGGCGCGCTTCAGCAAGCCTTCGGGGGTATCACCCTCCGGTCGCAGGCTGGCAATTCCAAGCGATGCCGTGACGCCCAGCACCGTATCCGTCCCTGGAATTTCAAAGCCACGCGTTTCAACCATCAGTCGAAGCCGCTCGGCGACGACCGCGGCCGCCTCCGGCGTCGTATCCGGCATGACGATCACGAATTCCTCTCCACCGAAGCGGCAGGCGAGATCGGCGCCGCGCACCGTGGCCCGCACACGATTGGCAAACTCGCGCAGCACCTCGTCGCCCCCATCATGGCCATAGGTGTCGTTCACGTGCTTGAAGCGATCGATGTCGGTGATGCAAATCGAAAGCGGCCGGCCGCGCGCGCTCGCCCGGTCCATGAGCAGCTTCAGGTGTCCGTCGAGATAACGACGATTGTGGAGGCCGGTGAGATCGTCGGTAATCGCCAGCTCGATCGTATGCTGCACACTTGCCCGCAGCCTATCATTGCATTGCTTGCGCCGGATTTGGGTCAGCGAGCGGGCGATGAGCTCGTTGGGATCGACCGGGCGCACGATATAGTCCGTGACGCCGAGCTCGAGCGCACGGGTGATGATCTCATCATTGCCTTGCTCCGTCACGAGAAGGATGGGAATGAAACGCGTCCGCTCAAGAGATCGCAGTTGCGAACACAGGCGCAGCGGGTCGTAGTCACTGAAATTCGCATTGACGATGACGAGGTCGAAGCTGTTCTCCGCGGCTTCGAACAGGGCCGCTTGAGGTTCGGCCATCACCGAAATGTCGGCGATCGGCCTCAGCGCCTTCTGCAGCCGCTCCTGTGATGAGGCGCGGCCGTCGACGAGAAGGACGTTGCCGGGCTCATCGGGACGGTCCTCTCGCAGGAGTTCCTGCAGGCCGATCGTGTGCGCCGTCTGTGCCCTGAGGCGCAACTCGTCGCTGACATTCTTCAGTCGTACGAGGCTCTTTACCCGAGACATCAGTTGCAGATCGTTGACCGGCTTCGTGAGGAAGTCGTCGGCGCCGGACTTCAAGCCGCGGACACGGTCGGAAGGCTGGTCGAGCGCAGTTACCATGACCACTGGAATGTGCGCGGTCCGGCCGTTCGCCTTCAGCCTCTCGCACACCTCGAAGCCGTCCATGTCCGGCATCATGACGTCGAGCAGCACGAGATCGACGGCCGTATTCTCACAGATCGCCAGGGCGGAAGATCCGTCTCCGGCAGTCAGGACGTCGAAATATTCAGCGAGGAGCCTCGCCTCGAGAAGCTTCACATTCGCTGGAACGTCATCGACAACGAGGATACGCGCAGTCATATCTCAGGGTCCCCGGCACTCAGGCATCGCCCAGGTAGGTCTTTATCGTCTCAATGAATTTGGGAACGGAAATCGGTTTAGAAACATAGGCTTCGCAGCCGCCCTGGCGGATTCGCTCCTCGTCGCCCTTCATTGCGAAGGCGGTCACGGCGATCACCGGAATGACGTGGAGTTCGTCATCTTCCTTGAGCCATTTTGTGACTTCGAGGCCTGAAACCTCCGGCAGTTGGATATCCATGAGGATAAGGTCGGGCCGGTGCTTGCGCGCGAGTTCGAGCGCCTCCATGCCGTTTCGCGTCTGGATCGTCGTGTAGCCCGAAGCCTCAATCAGGTCTCGGAAGAGCTTCATGTTCAGCTCGTTATCCTCAACAATCATCACCTGTTTGGGCATGTCGATCCCTTGCTGTCTGTCGCCGCCTTGCAAGTCCCTTTATGAGATATAAGTCCCGCAATTGGCGACTCGACCGATTCCATCGGTCGCAAGGCTAGCCTCATTTGGTTGAAAAAGAGGTAAACCGGGCCGCCAAATGAGAAGAGATTCAACACGATGAAGAGTGCCGACGATATCTCCATCGACATCCTGTCCTGGCTTGCGAGCGAGCCGGAACTCTTGTCGCGCTTTCTTGCGCTATCCGGCACCGATCCCGGCTCCTTGCGCCAGGCCGCCCGCGACCCCGGATTCCTGGGCGGAGTGGTCTCCTTCCTGATGGACCACGAGCCGACTCTGATGGCCTTCTGCGCTGCCACGCAGACGCCCCCGGAGGAGGTGGTCAGGGCCCACCAGGTCTTTTCCGGCCCGATGAATTTCGACGATTGAACGTGCCCGCTTTCCGGCTGGCGCGGGCACCGGCAGAAGCCGTCTGCTTGCGCGGCTCTCCTCATGGGGCGAGATCCAATCGCATGAGCGGCCGGCCGTCCTTGCGCCGAGCGACGATCTCGAAGCCGGCGGCATCGAAGATCGCGGTCGCGCCGATATAGAGCGCCACCGACTTCGGCTGTTTCGCATGATCGATCGGGCAAGCATCGAGGCAGCGCGCGCCGCCGACACGCGCATGATCGATGGCGGCGGCAAGCATGTGGTGGCTCAATCCCCTGCCGCGCCAGCGCGATGACAGGAAGAAGCAGCTTACAGCCCAGATGCCTGCATCCTGCGCCTCGCTTTGCTCAAGCGGCCGCGAAACCGTGCGCGGCGAATTGAACTGCGGCACGTCTGCACGGGGCCCGACCTGGACCCAGGCAATGGGCTCATGATCGCTGTAGCCAAGAATGCCGGGCGGCGGTCCGGACTCGACGCGCGCCTGCATATAGGCCCGTCGATCGCCGGCCGACATGTTGGCGCGGACCGCATAGGGCAGCCGCAGCGCGACGCACCAGCAGCCGCAACACGCCCCGTTCGGACCAAAGAGCTTTTCGAAGTCCGGCCAGCGATCCGCCGTCACCGGCGCAAATTGCAGGGCAATATCCAATGGGGCCTCCCACTCCCACCTTGAGACTCAGTAGCCTAGAGCGTAAAGTCGCCGCGTTCAACATTTGTTCCAGACATGACCGACAGCGCTACTCCGATTTCCGGCTTCTGCAGGGACTGCCTGACGGAACATGCCGCTCCTGCGCGACGCTGCCTGACCTGCGGCAGTCCGCGGCTACTGCGCCACGCCGAACTCTACCGTCTGACGCTCGCGCATATCGATTGCGACGCCTTTTATGCCTCGATCGAGAAGCGCGACAATCCGGAGCTCGCCGACAAGCCGGTGATCATCGGCGGCGGGAAACGAGGCGTGGTCTCGACCGCCTGCTATATCGCCCGCGTTCATGGGGTGCGCTCGGCCATGCCGATGTTCAAGGCGCTGGAAGCCTGCCCCGATGCGGTCGTGATCAAGCCAGACATGGAGAAGTATTCACGCATCGGGCGGGAGGTTCGGGCGATGATGCAGGAACTGACGCCGCTCGTGCAGCCGCTATCGATAGACGAGGCATTCCTCGACTTGAGCGGCACCGAGCGGCTTCACAACGATCCGCCGGCGAGAACGCTTGCCCATTTCGCCCGCCGTGTCGAGCAGGAAATCGGCATCACGGTCTCTGTCGGGCTTTCCTACTGCAAGTTCCTCGCCAAGGTCGCCTCCGATCTGCAGAAGCCACGCGGCTTCTCCGTCATCGGACTGGCGGAGGCCCTGGATTTCCTGAAAGATCGCCCCGTGACCCTGATCTGGGGCGTCGGCAAAGCATTTGCGGCGACGCTCGAGCGCGATGGTATCCGCACGATCGGGCAATTGCAGTCGATGGAAGAGGCCGACCTCATGCGTCGCTACGGGACCATGGGGCAAAGGCTCTATCGCCTGTCGCGCGGCGCGGACGATCGTGTCGTCGAGACCGATGGAGAGGCCAAGAGCGTCTCCTCGGAAACCACCTTCAACGACGACCTTGCGCGCGAGGAAGAACTCGTGCCGCACCTCAGGCGCCTAAGTGAGCAGGTGGCGGCTCGCCTGCGCAAATCGGCTCTTGCCGGACAGACGGTCGTCTTGAAACTCAAGACCGCCGACTTCAAGCTACGCACACGCAACCGGCGACTGGAGAGCCCCACGCGTCTCGCCGACCGCATTTTCCGAACGGGTCTGCAATTGCTCGAAAAGGAGGTCGACGGAACGAGATACCGGCTGATCGGCATCGGCGTCAGCGACCTTTCCGACCCGGATCTCGCCGATCCGCCGGATCTGGTGGATCAGCTCGCCCGCAGACGGGCTGCGGCCGAGGACGCGGTCAACAAGCTGCGCGACAAGTTCGGCAAGGCGAGCGTCGAGACAGGCTACACTTTCGGCCAGCGGCGCCGCGATCAATAACCTGAGGTCCGCGGCAGGCACCCGCGTGAATACCCTCACGATACCCTCCCGCCGCAATTCCGGCGCGCCACTCTTTCCTTAGGGCAGCGAAGGCGCTCCGTTGCGCATTGCGGCATCGCTGCTTGCGTTCAGGCACGGTTAACATCGCCTCAGATAGGTCCTAAGCGGACCGATCCGCGGCTGTCGCGTTGCGACTTCGATAGGCTGGCTGACACAAAAAAGTCAGAACCGCGGGTCATGGCCTTGAGCCGATGTGCTGGCGGTGCGCAATGCGACCGCGAAAGGGAACGCCGCGCGCGAGAAGCGTCGGAACCAGAGCAAGGAAGAGAATGTCTATTCGATTCAAACTTTTCGCAACGGCGACCCTACCGTTTTTCGCGGCCGCCCTTGCGGTTCAACCAGCGTTGGCCGACAGACTGAAAGCGCCGTTCGAAGTGGCGCAGGAAGGGGGCGAATTGTCCCCCGAAGAGTTGCAGCAGCTGAAGAAGCGCAAGAAGCAGCGGGCTGCCGAGGAAGAATCTCAGGGGCAGGCGGAAGAGCAGCAACGGGCCGAGGAGAAGGCTCGCCGTCGCGCCGAGCGGGAGCAGCAGCGGGCGGCCGAGCAGGAAGGCCAGCAGGCCGAAGAGCAGCAAAGGGCAACCCGCAAGAAGCGTCAGGCCGAGAAGCAGCGGGCGGCCGAGGAAAAGCAGCAACGGCAGGCGGAAGAGCAACAGCGCGCCGAGGAGAAGGCGCGCCGACGCGCCGAGCGGGAGCAGCAGCGGGCGGCCGAGCAAGAAGCTCAACAGGCCGAAGAGCAGCAAAACGCAACCCGCAAGAAGCGTCAGGCCGAGAAGCAGCGGGCGGCCGAGGAAAAGCAGCAACGGCAGGCGGAGGAGCAACAGCGCGCCGAGGAGAAGGCGCGCCGACGCGCCGAGCGGGAGCAGCAGCGGGAAGCCGAGCACGAGGCTCAACAGGCCGAAGAGCAGCAAAACGCAACCCGCAAGAAACGTCAGGCCGAGAAGCAGCGGGCGGCCGAGGAAAAGCAGCAACGGCAGGCCGAGGAGCAACAGCGCGCCGAGGAGAAGGCTCGCCGACGCGCCGAGCGGGAGCAGCAGCGCGCCGCCGAGCAGGAAGCACAACAGGCCGAAGAGCAGGAAAACGCAACCCGCAAGAAGCGTCAGGCCGAGAAGCAGCGGGCGGCCGAGGAAAAGCAGCAACATCAGGCCGAGGAGCAACAGCGCGCCGAGGAGAAGGCTCGTCGCCGCGCCGAACGGGAGCAGCAGCGCGCCGCCGAGCAGGAAGCACAACGGGCCGAAGAGCAGGAAAATGCACTCCGCAAGAAGCGTAACGCTGAGGAGCAGCGGGCTGCCGAGGAAAAGCAGCAGCGCCGGGCCGAGGAGCAACAGCGCGCCGCTGAAGAGGCCGAAGACCAGGAAAAGCCCCCCCGCAACGAACGTCAGGCTGAGAAACAGCGGAGAGCCGAGCAGCAACGCGCTGCTGAGCTGTTAGATGAGCGCACGCAAGAAGAGAAGCTGAAGATCGCCGAGGACCCTGCCTCCACCGATGAGACTGTTGTGCTTCCTGTAGAGAGAGGCGCGGCTGTGCTCGACAGCGACAAGGATGCAGACAATATCAGCGGCAATCGTGCACGCGAGGCCCGCCGCAAGCAGCGCGAAGAGCTGCGAGCCCGGGCAGAGCAGGTGACGCTTCCGACGGACGACGCTGCGGCGCAGGTGGCGATTCCGGCGGTGATCAGGGACGAACTACCGCGGCGAATCGAGGCGTTGCTGCGCGAAGAAGGCGAGCGCGTCGAAGAAGTGCCGGCCTTCGCCGTGCCTGACACGACCAATATCGTAAACAATACGATCATCAACAACACGGTCATCAACAACACCACAGAGTACAACGTGACGGAGGTGACGGTCGTCGAAGAGACCGAAAACCGTGTCATCCTCGAGGCCGGCGACCGGATCTTCGTTCGGGGCGACGACCGGCCACGGCTGCGGCGCGATGCGCAGGAAACCTTCTATGAGGAACTGCCGCGCGGTCGCTACCGTGAGACCATCGTGCGACCGGACGGCTACCGGATCGTCACCGTCTACAACCGCTACGGCGACATCCTGCAGAGGACGCGGATCGACAGCGACGACAATGAATATGTGCTGATCTATGCACCGGAATATGAAGAGCGTCGGCGCCCGGCGATCGTCGACGTGGGTTACGAACTGCCGCCGATGCGGCTGGCGATCCCTGTCGACGAGTACATCGTCGATTACGCCGACGAGCCGGATCGGGATTACTACGAATTCCTGGCCGAGCCGCCGGTCGAGCCGGTCGAGCGGGTCTACACGATCGACGAGGTCCGCCATTCGGCTCGCCTGCGCGACAAGGTCCGCCGCATCGACCTCGACACCATCACCTTCGCGACGGGCAGCGCCGAAGTGTCGATGTCGCAGGCCAAGACCCTGCGCAAGGTGGCGGATGCGATGGCGAAAATCCTCGCGAAGGATCCCGGCGAAACCTTCTTCATCGAGGGCCATACGGATGCGGTCGGCTCCGACCGGTCGAACCTCGTGCTTTCCGACGAGCGCGCGGAATCCGTCGCTTCGTTGCTCTCCGAGGTCTACGGCATCCCGCCGGAAAATCTCGTGACCCAGGGTTACGGCGAGCGGTTCCTGAAGATCCGCACGCCGGAGGCGGAGCAGGAGAACCGCCGCGTCACCATCCGCCGCGTGACACCGCTGGTGCGCCCGGTGGCGCAACGGTAAGGCAAGAACGAGAGGATATTCCCGCCGACCCGACCAGTTAACCGAGCTTGGTGCTTTCGACAGATGAGCAGCGCATCGGCCCGAAATCGGAACCGATTTTCGGAAAGCTCGACGCGCAGTTTCAAAGAGTTACAGCGACCTTTGCGCGTCTGAAGAAGACGCGCAGGCGCTGTAACCGACCCTCCTCACTTGCAGTCTGTAACAGTCTTGGCGGGTCAATTTTGCGTGGCGTTGAACCTGCGCTGCTGGGACGCACATGCGTCGCTTTTTGGCCAGACCTCGTCGACGAAGCAACGCGACTTCGGTTACTGCTGGGTGGCAGGATCAGCGTTCCAGATGTCCCGGTACAGTTGCCAGGTGCCATCCGTTCCCTTCTTCCAGACAACAATGTATTTGCCAGCTTGGTCCACTGGATTGCGATCCCTTCCCGGGGCCTTCAGACGGAATTTCCCGACCTCAAAGGCGAAATCACCACTTTCACTGATTTCCACCGCTTCTAGGGCAAGATCAGAAACCCCTCCGTCGATTGCTCCCTGCCAGAACTGTTGAATTTTGTCGCGTCCATCCACGCGTGGGCTGTCAGGGGGCAGAATGGCGGCGTCTTCCGTATAGTGCGCCGCAACCGCAGCTGCGTCCTTCGCGTTGAAAGCCTTGGTGAATGTCAGGAGCGCCGCCTCGATGTCCGAGCGTGCCGATTGGGCTCCAACGGATCCAGCCAAACCAATGCTGACAGCGAGCGCCAGTATCACGGTCGAGATTGTGCGCATGGTCTCCTCCCATTTGAACCAGAACGCCAAGTGTAGAAAAGGCGAGCTTTCGACAATTCTCCGATTGACCTTCCCTTGGGCTGGAGCGAGGAATAGACTGGCCCACCATTGCGGGCGACGCCGTGCCGCCCGCTGCCGCGACCTTCTCCCGCAACGGGAGAAGGAAAAAGCGGCGATGTCCCAGCCCCGGCGGCGCTTCTGCCGGAGAGCGGTGACGCGACATGCTCCTGTCCTCTCGCCCCGCTTTTGGGCAGAGGGCGAACCACACATCTGCCAGCTACACCAATTCCACGTCGACAACGCCCGGAGCGGAGCGAAGGGCAGCGGCGATCTCCGGCGAGATGCGGTATTTGTCGCTGAGCTCGACTTCTATTTCCCGCTGGCCATTGTCCTTGATGACGATAAAGGAGACGACGCCGTCTCCCCTTGCATTGAGATGAGAGGCGATGGAGCGGAGGGGACCGGAATCGCGGACATAGACGCGCAACGCCTTCTGCATCTGCAGCGATTCCTCTTCCATCGAACGCAGCGTCCGGATGCGAAGGCCGATGCCCTCCGGCCGTTCCTCGGCATCGACGGTCATCACCAGCGATTTGCCGGGCTCGAGGAGATCGCGGTACTGGTGCAGCATCTCGGAGAAAAGAACCGCCTCGAACTGGCCAGTCGCATCGGAGAACGCGACGATACCCATCTTGTTGCCGGTACGAGTCTTGCGCTCCTGCTTCGATGTGACCGTGCCCGCAAGCCGGCCCGCCGTTGCTCCCTGCTTCACCGCCGCCGAAAAGTCGGCGAAAGTCTGCACCCGCATTTTCTGTAGCAGATTGCTGTAGGTATCGAGCGGATGGGCGGAGAGATAGAAGCCCAACACCTGGAACTCGCGATGCAATTTCTCCGAGGCGAGCCAGGGTGTATAGGACGGGAGCACGATCTTTTCGGGACCCGTGGCTGCGCCGGCGCCGAACATGTCGCTCTGGCCGCTGACCTTATTCTCCTGGGCACGCTGCGCGAAGCCGAGAACACGGTCGAGGCCCCCGACGAGCTCCGCGCGGTCATATCCGAAACATTCGAATGCCCCGGCGGCGATCAGGCTTTCGAAAACGCGCCGGTTCAAAAGCTTCGGGTCGATCCTGAGGCAGAAGTCTTCGAGGCTTGCAAAGGGTCGATCGCCGCGAACCTCGACGACGTGATCGACGGCCGCTTCACCCACGCCCTTGATCGCCGCAAGCGAATAATAAATGCGGTTGTCACCGGTCTCGAAATGTCGGAACGACGTCTGCACGGAGGGCGCGATCACCTCGATACCGAGACGCTTGGCGTCCTGGCGAAAGTCGTTGACCTTATCCGTGTTTGACATGTCGAGCGTCATCGAGGCCGCCAGGAACTCGACCGGATAATGCGCCTTCATATAGGCGGTCTGGTAGGAGACGATCGCGTAGGCTGCCGCGTGCGATTTGTTGAAGCCGTAATTGGCGAATTTCGCGAGAAGATCGAAGATCAGGTCGGCCTGCGGTTTCGAGACGCCGTTCTGGATGGCGCCGTCGACGAAGCGGGCGCGCTGCTTGTCCATCTCCTCCTTGATCTTCTTGCCCATTGCACGGCGCAGGAGATCGGCTTCGCCGAGCGAATAGCCGGAGAGCACCTGGGCGATCTGCATCACCTGCTCCTGGTAGACGATCACGCCCTGCGTTTCCTTCAGCAGGTAGTCGATCTTCGGGTGGATCGACTCGATCTCCTCCTCGCCATGCTTCCGGGCATTGTAGACCGGGATATTTTCCATCGGGCCCGGACGGTAGAGCGCCACCAGCGCAATGATATCCTCGATACAGTCCGGACGCATGCCGATCAGCGCCTTGCGCATGCCGGCACTTTCCACCTGGAAGACGCCAACCGTCTCACCGCGGGAGAGCATCTCGTAGGTTTTCTGATCATCAAGCGGGATGCTTGCGAGGTCGATCTCGATGCCGCGCTTGGCGACGAAGTCCACCGCAGTCTTGAGCACCGTCAGCGTCTTCAGGCCAAGGAAGTCGAATTTGACCAGACCGGCCTGCTCCACCCATTTCATGTTGAACTGGGTGACCGGCATGTCGGAGCGCGGATCGCGATACATGGGCACAAGCTGCGACAGCGGCCGGTCGCCGATGACGATCCCGGCTGCGTGAGTCGAGGCATGGCGATAAAGCCCCTCGATCTTCTGTGCGATGTCGAGCAGGCGCGCGACGACGGGCTCCTTTTCCGCCTCCTCCTGCAGGCGCGGCTCCTCCTCGATCGCCTTCGAAAGCGGCGTCGGATTGGCCGGATTGTTCGGCACCAGCTTGCAGATCTTGTCGACCTGGCCGTAGGGCATTTCCAGCACACGGCCGACGTCGCGAAGCGCCGCACGCGCCTGCAGCGAACCGAAGGTGATGATCTGCGCCACCTGCTCGCGCCCGTATTTCTGCTGGACGTACCGGATGACCTCTTCGCGCCGGTCTTGGCAGAAGTCGATGTCGAAGTCGGGCATCGACACGCGCTCGGGATTGAGGAAGCGCTCGAACAGCAGCGAGAATCGCATCGGATCGACGTCGGTGATCGTCAGCGCGTAGGCGACGAGCGATCCGGCGCCGGAGCCGCGGCCGGGGCCGACCGGAATGTCATTCTGCTTCGCCCATTTGATGAAGTCGGACACGATCAGGAAGTAGCCCGGGAACTTCATCCGTTCGATCACGCCCAGTTCGAAGGCGAGCCGCTCGCGGTAGTCCTCTTCCTTGAAGCCGGGCGCCATCCCGAGCCTGGCGAGACGCGCCTCGAGTCCCTCCTCGGCCTGGCGGCGAAGTTCTGCCGCTTCCGCCCGTTCCGCCTCGTTGGGATCGTCCGAGGCGCCGGTGAAGCGCGGCAGGATCGGCGAGCGGGTCTTCAGCATGAAGGAGCAGCGCCGCGCTATCTCCACCGAGTTTTCCAGCGCCTCGGGCAGATCGGCAAAAAGAGCCGCCATTTCCTTGCGGCTCTTCAGGTAGTGGTCGGGCGTCAGCCGGAAACGGCTGTCATCGGAGACCACCGCGTTGTGCGCGACCGCCATCAGCGCATCATGGGCATCATAGTCGGCCGGCGACGGAAAGAAGGCTTCGTTGGTGGCGACGAGCGGCGCATCGTAGCGATAAGCGAGTTCGATCATCCGGTTTTCGTGACGTTTGTCGTAGCCGCCATGCCGCTGCAGCTCGACATAGAGCCGGTGTCCGAACAACTCGATCAGGGTTTTCAAGCGCGCCTCGGCGAGAGCCGCGGAGCCGGCTTTGAGCGCTGCATCGACCGGCCCGCCGCCGCCACCGGTCAGGGCGATCAAACCATCGGTTCCGCGTTCGGCAAGCCAGGAGCGCGATATCCGGGCCGCCTGAGGCCCCTCGCCTTCCAGGTACGCGCGGCTGACAAGATCGACCAGTCGGGTGTAGCCCTCATCCGTGGCCGCAATGAGCACGATCGAGGGCAGCTTGGCGAATTGCTGGGCGTGCCCGCGCCGATCGCCATGCTCGTCCTCCATGTCGATCGAGAGCTGACAGCCAATGATCGGCTGCAACCCTTCGTCCGCGGCCTTCTGCGAGAATTCGAGCGCTGCGAACAGGTTGTTGGTGTCGGCAATACCGATCGCCGGCTGGTCGTCGGCAACCGCCTTGCCGATGATCTTCTTCAGCGGGAGGGCACCCTCGAGCAGCGAGTAGGCCGAGTGCACGCGCAGATGCACGAATTGCGGATCCTCGGCACCCGCCACCCCCTGCCCAACGCCTTCTTCAACTGCCATCGCCGCACTCCGATTCTAAAGACGATGCGAGCATATCCCGTTTCCCGTCCCGACTGTCCAGTGTTGCAGCCGGGACCGAATGAATTTCGGGCAATCTGCATCGGTCACAGGCAAGCCGTTGGGTCAGATGCCGAGCGCGATCACCGAGATCCCCGCGAGGAAGAGCGTCATCGATGTGAAGGCAGCAAGATCACGAACGAAATCAGTCATAACATGGCTCCTTTCCGCTATGTTCTTTTTTTGTTCTATTTATGTTCGATAGTCAAGCACGAGCGAATGAAACGCCCGCTATTCATCGCGCATGGTTAACGCAACCAGACGGCGTGAAGGATCCTTGGTCGGGCCAGCCGGCGCGACCCGCAATGGCGGAAAATTGATACGTATTTCGGCGGCTTCACCGCGCAGGAGAACGTCTGGCCGATGGCGAGCCGCGCTGGTCCATCAACTATGCGGCCGAATTGCCCGTCCGCATCCGATGCGCGAGAGGGGGCACCGTCACTCGGAGCAGTGCTTGAGGCCGCTATCGCAATTCGACGATCTTGCCGTCCTCGATGGAGACGCGGCGATCCATGAGCGCGGCGAGTTCGTGATTATGTGTGGCGATCAGCGCCGCAAGCCCGGATTGGCGGGCAAGTGCTTCCAGCGCCTCGAAAACGTAGCCGGCGGTTTCCGGATCGAGGTTGCCGGTCGGCTCGTCGGCGAGCAGGATGAGCGGCGCATTGGCGACCGCTCGCGCAATCGCGACACGCTGCTGCTCGCCGCCCGACAGTTCGGCGGGGCGATGCGAGGCTCGGTGGCCGATGCGCATGTAGTCGAGAAGGGCCGTCGCGCGCTCCGCCGCCTCTGCCTTTGGAAGGCCGGCGATCAGTTGCGGCATCATGATGTTTTCGAGTGCGGAGAATTCCGGCAAGAGATGGTGGAACTGGTAGACAAAACCGATCTCATTGCGTCGGATCGCCGTGCGGCGGTCGTCGCTGAGGCCGTTGCAGGCAACGCCGTTCACGGACACGTCGCCCCCGTCCGGATGTTCGAGGAGCCCCGCTATGTGCAGGAGTGTCGACTTGCCGGTCCCGGAAGGCGCCACCAGCGCAACCGTCTCGCCGCTGCGCAAGGTCAGGTCAGCACCCTTGAGAATCGGCAGGAACGTGTCGCCTTCGCCATAGTGTCGTTCGACGGCGGAGAGCTGCAGTGCCACGCGCGCATTCATCTATTCTTGTCCTTGTTATTCGTACCGCAGGGCCTGCACCGGATCGAGGCGAGAGGCGCGCCAGGCCGGAAAGATCGTCGCCAGGAAGGATAGCCCCAGCGCCATGACAATGACGGCGATGGTTTCATCGGCGTTCATGTCGGCCGGAAGCTGGCTCAGGAAATAAAGTTCCGGATCGAACAGCGTCGCGCCGGAAAGCCAGGAGAAGAACTGACGGATCGATTCGACGTTCAGGCAGACGAGCACGCCAAGGACAACCCCGGCGATCGTCCCCGCCACACCGATTGCGGCACCCGTCATGAAGAAAATCCGCATCACCGCACCGGATGTCGCGCCCATCGTGCGCAGGATGGCGATGTCGCTGCCCTTGTCCTTGACCAGCATGATCAGGCCGGAAACGATGTTGAGCGCTGCGACCAGCACGATCAGCGTCAGGATCATGAACATGACGTTGCGCTCGACCGCGAGCGCGGAGAAGAAGGTCTTGTTGCGATCCCGCCAGTCGGTGATGAAAATTTGCCGGCCGGCGGCCTCCTCGAGCGGCTGGCGCAAGGAGTCGACCGAGTCCGGGTCGTCGACGAAAAGCTCGATCGACTGGACCAGCCCTTCTGCATTGAAATAAAGCTGCGCCTCCTCAAGCGGCATGAAGATGATCGTCGCATCGTATTCCGACATGCCGATCTCGAAGATCGCCGAAACCGTGTAGGCCTTGACGCGCGGATTCATGCCAAGCGGCGTCACATCGCCGTTCGGTGAGGTCAGCGTGATTGTGCCACCGACACGGATGCCCAGCTGTTCGGCCATTCGCGATCCGATCGCGACCCCGCTCCCGGATGCAAAGCCCACGAGGTCGCCGGATTCGATGTGGTCCGAGATCGACTTCATCTTCATGAGATCGTCGGGGCGCACACCGCGAACCAGCGCGCCCGTGGAAGCGTCGCCGACGCCCTGGGCAAGCACCTGCCCTTCGACAGTCGGGATCGCCAATCTCACGCCGGCGACCGTCGAGAACTTGGCGGCGAGATCCGCATAATCGGTGAGCGGACCATCGAGGGGCTGGATGATGACGTGACCATTTATCCCGAGGATGCGGGAGATGAGCTCGGTGCGGAAGCCGTTCATCACCGCCATGACGATGATCAGCGTCGCAACGCCAAGCATGATGCCGATGAAGGAAAAACCGGCGATGACAGAGATGAATGCCTCCTTCCGCCGCGAGCGCAGGTAGCGCCAGGCCACCATGCGCTCAAAGGCGGAGAAGGGACGGCTGGAAGCCATGGCCGATGGAGCGGCTGTCTTCAGTTGTTCTTCCGTCGCCGCGGTCATGGTTGGTCCCTTCGTCTCTTATCTTGTCGCAACCAGCTTGTTGATCGCGGCTTCGACAGTCATCGTCTCGCGCGCGCCGGTCTTGCGGTCCTTGACCTCGACCTCGCCATTGGCGATCGAACGCGGCCCGACGATGATCTGAACCGGAATGCCGATGAGATCGGCGGTCGCGAATTTCGCCCCGGCACGGTCATCGGTGTCGTCCAGAAGCACGTCGAACCCGGCCTTGCCAAGATCGGCGTAGAGCGTCCCGCAGGCAGCGTCACAAGCATTATCGCCCGTTTTCATGTTGATGACGACGACGTCGAACGGTGCGATCGACTTCGGCCAAATGATGCCGTTCTCGTCATGGGAGGCTTCGATGATCGCCGGCACGAGACGAGTCGGGCCGATGCCGTAGGAGCCCATATGCACCGTGTGCTCCTTTCCGTCGGGGCCGAGCACCTTGGCGCCCATGGCTTCCGAGTACTTCGTGCCGAAATAGAAGATGTGGCCGACTTCGATGCCGCGCGCCGACAGACGCTCGCCCTCCGGAATAGCATCGAACGCCGCCTCGTCATGCATTTCGGACGTCGCGGCATAGCGTGAAGTCCATTTCTCGAAGATCGCCTGCAGCCCGGCGACATCCTCGAAATCGGTCTCCTCGCCGGGAATATCAAAGCCGAGGAAATCCTTGTGGCAGAAGACTTCCGACTCGCCGGTATCCGCGAGGATGATGAATTCGTGGCTGAGGTTGCCGCCGATCGGGCCGGTGTCGGCGCGCATCGGGATAGCGCGCAGGCCCATGCGATCGAAGGTGCGCAGGTAGGCTGCGAACATCCTGTTATAGGCGTGCTCCGCCCCCGCACGGTCGAGGTCGAAGGAATAGGCATCCTTCATCAGGAATTCGCGCGAGCGCATGGTGCCGAAACGCGGGCGGATCTCGTCGCGGAACTTCAGCTGAATGTGATAGAGATTGAGCGGCAGATTGCGGTACGACTTAACGTAGGAGCGGAAGATGTCCGTGATCATCTCCTCGTTCGTCGGGCCATAGAGCATCGGCCGGTCCTGCCGGTCCTTGATGCGCAGCATTTCCTTGCCATAGGCATCGTAACGGCCGCTTTCCTGCCAGAGGTCCGCGGATTGCAGCGTCGGCATCAAGAGTTCGATCGCGCCTGACCGGTTCTGCTCCTCGCGGATGATCGCATTGACCTTGTCCAGCACCCGCTTGCCGAGCGGCAGCCACGTGTAGATGCCGGCCGACTGCTGGCGGATCATGCCGGTCCTCAGCATCAGGCGATGGGAAACGATTTCCGCTTCCTTCGGATTTTCCTTCAAAATGGGCATGAAAAAGCGGGAGAGGCGCATGACGGGTTCCAGAACTGCTGAATCTCGCACTATCGGTGGATTCGGGCGAAATGACGTTGTGCTTCAGCCCCTCCAATGCCCCGGAAAGGGGACCTAGGCGGGCATTTGCCTTTGTTTCGGGCTCTTGATTTTCCGCCGGGCCGACGGAAGGCCTTCAAGATCGCCGTTCATAGCCGCTTCGCGCGCGGAAGAAAACCCTGCCGCAACCCGTATAAACAGGCACCGCGACGGGTGTGTCGCCGACCTCATTGGAGAGAGATTGCAGTCAGTCGCCGTCTCCGGTCCCGCGCCCGTCACGGGAACAAGCATCGAGGTAAGCCATGCCGGACCTATTACCGAGCGGAACCGGCTTTACCCTGCGTCAGAAGAGCACGGTAGTAACAGGACCTGCATGGTTGCTGTCAACCGGAAAATTTTGCCTGACTGTAGCAAAAATGCAAAAAAATCGGGTGACAGAGCCTAATGTTTGGGCTAATTTCGCCCCACAAAAGAGGCAGGAAGGCTAAATTCCTGCCAAATTTCGCGGTCAAGTCTTGGGAGGATAAGATCTTAGGCGCGCTCGTTCGCTGCCGCCGGAAACGGATGAAAGATCACGCGAAACTTAAAAAACAAGGCTTTGGCCTTGTTTTTTTTTGCTCTTGTTCCGGCGCAGACCACGAAGCACTTGCGAGAAGATGGCAATTCGTCGGCTGTCAAGGGCAGCAATACCGCTTTAAGTTGCATCAGGTCGCAGCGTCACGACTTTCCCGCACCGCCGCGGCGCGTGAAGCCGGAGGGCCGTAGCCCTGGTCCGCTTGTTGCGTTTTGCCAGATCCGCCAAAGATAGGCCGGCCAACCACCTCAGGCGTCCGGACCGATGAAGCCGAACAGCATGTCCAGGTCATAGCCGAGCTTGACCGACAGAACATACCAGCCGAGGTGGATGAGAGCGGCAATGACCGTCGTCAGCAACACGGTTCGCAGGCCACGGAATCGCGCCGGAGCACTTTCGACAGTACCGAGTACGACATCGTTTTCCTCGGCCTGCGTCCTCACGCCGAAGGGCAGCACCGCAAAGAGCGTAAGCCACCAGATAATGAAATAGACGGCAAAGGTCGAGAAAGCGGACATCCATCAGCCCTGAAAAGAAAACGCTGCAAAGGCTCGCCGCCTTATAGCCCCGTTGTGGTGATGGACGCAAATGTTAGAGCTGCGTTTGCTTGATACCAACCGTCGCAGGTCTTGGCTGCAGCGTTCGTGCAGCGCGCCTTTTCGCGTGGCGCGAAAAGCCGATTTTGATCGCGACCAGCACGGGGGCGGCGATTACAAAGAGCAATGCGACCGCATTGAACGCCGTGTCGAAGGCGATCACCGTGGACTGACTTGCCACGGCCCGGCCGAGAAGGCTCGCCGCGGCCCGGCCAGCGGCCGCTGCATCCATTCCCTTCGCCGTCAGCATTGCAGCCATGGTCGTCAGCCGCTCGATCACCGCTGCCCGCCCTGCGGTGAGGTTAGCGCCGAGAACCGCGACATTGGCGGCGACGTTGTGGTCGATCAGTGTCTGCAGTGCTGCTACTCCCAAGAGACCGCCGAGCTGGCGACCGGTATTGAAGAGGCCGATTCCAGAGGCGAGATTTCGACCGTCGAGCTTGCCGAAAGCGATCAGGGTAATCGACAGGAACAGGAAGCCGAGGGCGAAGCCGCGCAACAGGATTGCTGCCACCATGTCGTCCGCGCCGCTCTCGCTGGTCGAGCCGGACAGCATCCACATCGCAAGCATGATCATCAGGATGCCAAAAGGCACCGTGGCGAACGGAGGAACGTGGCGGACCTGAATCAGAAAGGCAGCGATGAGGAGCGCGCCGATGAACAGCGCGCCGCTCGGCAGCAGGAGCAGGCCGGCATCGAGAGGCGTGAAGGCTAGGACGGACACGGCAAACGCAGGAATGAGGAAAGCGCTCCCGAACAATGCGGCGCCGGCGACAAAGCTGACGACGAAGGCGAAGGAGAAATCCCCCGATTGGAACAGGGTGAAATCGAGCAGGCCCTGGCCCCTGGCCAATAGCTGTTGGCCGAGGAATGCCAGCAGCGTCGCGGCATTGATCACCGTCAGCCACAGGATGCGCGGTTCCTCGAACCAGTCCCATCGGCTGCCCTGGCTGAAGACATAGGTGAGGCAGACCAATGCGACGGAGATCAGCGAGAAGCCGAGCCAATCAAATCGACGGTGTGCGGTCCTGGCGGGTACCGCTACATCAGCGAAGAGCAGGAGTCCGGCAGCCGCCAAGGCCACCGGAACAACGCTGAAGAAGATCCACGTCCAGGACTGGCTATCGAGCAACCACCCTTGGAGGGCCGGCGCAATCGTTGCCGGGGCGACAACGGATCCCATCGCGAACAAGGCCTGCAGGATCGGCTGGCGGGATTGCGGATAGGCAAGAAAAATGAGCGCCTGGCCTCCGACGAGCAGGGTGCCCCCGGAGAAGCCCTGAACCATTCGAAGCGCGACCAGCAGGTCCAACTGAGCCGTTATCGCGGCAAGGCCGCACGCCAGCCCCATGGCGAGCGTCGAGCCGATGATCAGGCTCAGCGGATTGATACGATTCATCAGCGAAAATGCGGCCATGAAGCCGATGAGCTTTAGGGCGGTGTAGCCGACATCGAGCCAGGCGAACTCGTCTGGCGTTGCATATGTGTCGCCGATGATATCGCCGCGTCCGAGCGACAGGACGGTGCTGGCGATCGCCTCGGTCAGCGTGGCAAGCACGATACCCGCGATAAGAAGGGCTCCGGTCGTCGATATCGCGCGGCTCGGCGGGGCGGTGAGGACGGGTGTCATGAGCCGCTTCCCAGTTCGATTTCGACGCGCGCGGAGAGGCCGGGCACGAGGCGGCCGGGCAAAGGATTGTTGATAAAGCGGATCTTCACCGGAACGCGCTGAACGACGCGAACGAAGTTCCCTGTCGCATTGTCGGCTGGCAGCAAGCTGAAGGCAGACCCGCTGCCGGGCGCAAAGCTGTCGACCACGCCTGCAAGCGCCTCGTTCGGGTAACCGTCAACGGTGATGCGAACGCGCTGACCCGCCCGGATATGTTCGAGCTGGGTTTCCTTGAAATTCGCCACGATCCACACATCCTTGACCGGGACGATATCGAGCAGGGAGGTCCCTGGCGCGACCAACCGGCCGATGCGGACCTGGCGGTTGCCGATGACGCCGTCGACAGGCGCGCCTACCACGGTGCTGTCGAGATCGATTTGAGCGAGATCGCGCGCGGCTTCCGCCTGTGCCACGGCAGCAACGGCCGCTTCGCGCTCTGCGGCGAGGACGGCGATGCGTTGCTGCTGCCCCTCCAGCGTTGCAGAAGCGGCCGACAGGCTCGCCTCGGCCCTCGACCGCGCTGCGTCGCTTTCATCGACGATGGCCTGGCTGATGGTGTTGCTGCGGATAAGTTCGCGCCGGCGGTCGTAGGCTTTGGTCGCCAGACTGAGTTCGGCCACCGCAGAACGTCTCTGCGCCTCGGCCTGCCGGATCAGAGCATGCTGAAGCTCGGTATCGGCATCGACATTGGTGAGGCGAGCCCGAGCAGCTTCGACATTGGCCACCGATTGCTGAAGTTTTGCCCGGTAGTCCCGGTCGTCAATTCGGAAGAGGACGTCACCCGCCCGGACGGCCTGGTTGTCCTGAACCGCCACGGCCGTGACGTAGCCCGCGACCTTCGGAGCGAGCGAGGTCACGTCCCCGCGGACATAGGCGTTGTCGGTCGACGCTTCGCCGCCCGACCTAGCCCAGGCCCATCCACCGGCCACGACGACCACCGCGCCGAGGCACAGAGCCAAGCCGAACATCTTTCTCTTTCTCGGTTGCGCCACGACGACGTCGGCCACGGAATCTCCGCGAGTGACGATGGCGACCTTGTCCGCGAGCGAATCCATTTTCTCAATTCCTCTTGAATGCCGATGGTTGGGAAGCAGCCCTGGAGGCGGTGGCCTCTCAGGGCTGCGGGCCGAAGCGCGTTCGTTCATTGCCCGACGGGCGTGACAAGTTCTTTTTCGTCGGTGTCGACGACAAACACCGCCAGCAACCGGGCAGGCTCCGTGTCGCTGGCATTCGCGCTTACTTCGTGATGGGAACCTGGCTCTTCGTAGAAGTTTTCGCCGGCCTTGTAGACCTTTTCCGGCGAGCCGTTGACGCTGCTTCGGATCGCGCCCTCGAGCACGGTCGCATAGATGAAGGCGGACTTCGGATGCGTGTGGGCGGGCGAGCCGCCGCCCGGCCCGTATTCGACGAGCACGCCCCTCATGCTCTTGCCGGGGACGTTGGGAAGCGCATGGTCGAAGACGACCGTCACCTTACCCGCGGGCCGGTCGCCGGCCGAAGCTGTGTTGATCGAGAGCGCTGCGAAGGCAGCGGCCGTGAGAAATCGTGTAAACATCGCAAGTCTCCTTCGAGAGTATTTGTCGTGAAGGCGAGGCCCGGTGCCGGGCCGATGCTTTCTGATCTGGCCCTCAGGCTTAGCGCGCTTGTTGTCCGAGCCAGTCCTCGAAGCGGATCGCGCCGATACGTGCGTTGCCGCCGGGGGTCAGCGATTGATCGTCGAGAGAGGAGCCAAAGTAGCGTGCGTGGACATCCGGCACGACCTTGCGCGTGTCCTGCCTTGCGCGCAGGTAGCGCCTGACCACTTCATCGAGCGGGATCGCCTCAGGGCCGGCGACTTCGACGGTGCCGTTGACCGGCGGTGCGAGGGTGACATCGGCGAGCGCCGCGACGACGTCGTCAGAGGCGATCGGCTGAAACAGTGCGGGCGATAGGCGAATCTCGTCGCCGACCGCCCCCGCCTGCGCAATGCCGCCGACGAACTCGAAGAACTGCGTGGCGCGCAGGATGGTGTAGGGAATGCCGGATGCCTTGATCAACTCTTCCTGGGCGACCTTCGCCCGGAAATAGCCGTTGTCGGGAAGCCGTTCGCTACCGACGATCGAGAGGGCAACGTGATGGCGGACGCCGGCGGCAGTTTCGGCAGCCAGCAGGTTACGGCCAGACGTTTCGAAGAACTCGAGAACGGCCTTGTCTTCCCAGACGGGCGCGTTCGCCACGTCGACAACGATCTGAGCCCCATCCATTGCCTGGGCCAATCCCTCGCGGGTAATGGTATTCACGCCCCTATTGGGGGCGGCTGCGAGCACGTCGTGTCCGCGCTCGCGGAGGTTCTTCACAAGCTTCGATCCGATGAGGCCGGTGCCTCCGATGACGACGATCTTCATTGCTCTCTCCTCTTTTGTCGACCGCAACCATTGCCGTCGATGTGGATGGAGAGTGCCTGCTCGCTTGCAGCAAGTCCTTGTGGCAGGCTTCAATTGCCCTTCAGCAATGCTTGGATATCTGTCCAAAGACAGTTGCCGACCGCTGCACTTGCGGCGGACGGACGAGCGAGCTACGCGATATCGTGCTATCAATTTCAGACCAGACGCGCCCCAGCTCTGCCGCGGGCGCTCGGCCGGGGGGATGCCGACCTTGCAATTCATGTTTGGAGACTACGTGCTCGACCAGGAGCGCCGGGAACTGACCCTTAACGGGCAGGTCGTCGCCGTTGGTCCGCAGGTCTTCGACCTGTTGCTGCATCTCGTCAGGAACCGCGATCGCGTCGTCAGCAAGGACGACCTCCTGGAGGCGGTGTGGAGCGGCCGCATCGTCTCGGAGTCGACCATCACCAGTCACATCAACGCGGTTCGCAGGGCGATCGGCGACAGCGGTGAGGAGCAGCGTCTCGTCCGGACGGTGGCGCGCAAGGGTTTTCGCTTCGTTGGCGAGATCAGACCCGGTGGGAGCGAGGGCGCGCGACAGCCCGCCGGGTCGAACGACACCGAATATGCCGCCAGCGAATCGAGGGAGCCACCGTCCGCGCTCGTCCTCCCGGATAAACCGTCCATCACCGTCTTGCCCTTCCAGAATCTGAGCGGCGATCCGGAGCAGGATTATTTCGCCGATGGCGTGGTGGAGGATATCATCGCTGCCCTGTCGCGCATTCGCTGGCTGTTCGTCATCGCGCGCAATTCGAGCTTTACCTACAAGGGCCGCTCGGTGGATATGAAGGACGTGGGCCGCGAGCTTGGCGTGCGCTACGTGCTCGAAGGCAGCCTGCGCAAGTCCGGGAACAAGGTGCGCCTCACCGGACAGTTGATCGACGCCATTACGGGGGCGCATCTCTGGGCGGAGCGCTTCGAAGGCACGCTCGACGATATCTTCGAACTGCAGGACCAGATGGCCGAAAGCGTCGTCGGCGCCATCTCGCCGCAGCTCGAACGCGCCGAGATCGACCGCGCCAAGCGCAAGCCGACGGGAAGCCTGGACGCCTACGACTACTATCTCCGCGGCGTGGCCAAGCTGCACAACGGCACCCGCGAATCAATCGAGGCGGCGCTATCCCTGTTCTACACGGCGATCGAGCTCGACCCCGAATTTGCGTCAGCCTATGCCGCGGCGGCCTGGTGCCATTTCTGGCGCAAGCTAAACGGCTGGATGACCGATCGGCCGCACGAGATCGCCGAGGGCGTACGGCTGGCGCGGCTGGCAGTGGAACTCGGCCGGGACGATGCGGTCGCCCTGACGAGGGGTGGGCATGCGTTCGCCCATCTCGTCGGCGACCTCGACGGCGGCATCGCCTTGCTCGACAGGGCCGTGCTCCTCAATCCGAACCTCGCCATTGCCTGGTTCCTTGGCGGCGCCCTGCGCGCGCTCCGCGGCGAGACAGACGCAGCAATCGAGCACCTGGCGCACGCCGTTCGCCTGAGCCCGCTGGATCCGGAAATGTACCGGATGCAGGTCGGGATGGCGCTGGCAAATTTCTTCGCCGGGCGCTTCGATTCCGCCTCCGCCTGGGCGGAAAAGGCGCTGGGAAACCTGCCTAGCCTGCTGGTCGCGGTCGCCCTGGTCGCGGCGAGCCATGCGCTTGCCGGTCGCATCGATGAAGCGCGGCAGGCGATGGAGCGCCTGCGCACGCTCGATCCATCCCTGCGCGCCTCCAATCTCAAGGATTGGCTGCCGATCCATCGCCCGGAAGATCTCGCGCGGTTCGCAAATGGGCTGAGGCTGGCCGGGCTGCCCGAGTGATACCGACGGCAGTAAAGCTCGTGAGCAATCGACGGCCTTCCGATCACACCTCTTCCAGTTCGATCAGTGTTCCTTGGAAATCCTTGGGATGCAGGAAGAGCACCGGCTTGCCATGGGCGCCGATCTTGGGATTGCCGTCGCCGAGCACGCGAGCGCCGGCCTGCCGCAATCGATCGCGCGCCGCGATGATATCCTCCACCTCGTAGCAGATGTGATGCATGCCACCACCCTGGTTCTTCTCCAGGAACGCGGCGATCGGCGATGCGTCGCCGAGCGGCTCGAGAAGTTCCACCTTGGTGTTGGGCAGCGTGACGAAGACGACGGTTACGCCGTGCTCCGGCAGTGCCTGCGGTTCTGTGACCGAAGCGCCCAGCGTCGAGCGATAGCTTGCCGCCGCTGCCGCCAGATCCGGCACGGCGATCGCCACGTGGTTTAATCTTCCCAACATCGAACGCCCTCCTCCAGTGCGGCGGCCCCTGCCAATCAGACCTTGGTGACGAAGACCGTCACGATCGGTTTCTTCCCCCAGACCTGGTTGGCCGTGCTGCGCACCGCGCGCCGGACGGCCTCTTGCAGCATCGCCAGATCCTTGCGCTTGGCCCGCGGTATGCTTTCCACGGCACCGAGCACCGCATCATAGAGCGTATCGTTCATCTCCTCGCCCTCATCGTCGAACTCGGGCAGTCCGATCGGCACGACGATCGGATCGCTCAGGAAATCGTAGCGATTGTCGAGCACGACGTTGACCGACACGTGGCCCGCAAAGGAAAGCTTGCGCCGCTCGCCGATCCCCATCTCGTCGAAATCGCCGATCAGCATCCCGTCCTTGAAGATCCGGCCATGCGGCGCCTCGTCTATGACTTCCGCCGGCCCGGGCGCCAGGCGCAGCATTTCGCCGTTGCGCAGACGCGGAACATTCGGAACGCCCGAATGCAGCGCAAGCTCGGCATGCGCCGTCAGGTGCGCCGCCTCCCCGTGCACCGGAACGAGGATCTGCGGCTTCAGCCACTGGTACATCTGTTGCAATTCATTGCGCCGTGGATGACCGGAGACATGCACCAACGCCTCGTTGTCGGTGATGATATGGATGCCTTGCTCGATCAGGCCGTTCTTGATGTCGTTGATCGCCTTTTCGTTCCCCGGAATCGTCCGCGACGAGAAGACGATCGTGTCGCCCGCCGAGAACGCGACGTTGCGCATCTCGTCACGTGCGATCTTGGCAAGTGCAGCGCGCGGCTCTCCCTGGCTGCCCGTCAGGACGACGACCACCTTGTCACGCGGGATATAGCCGAACTCGTCCTCGGCGAGGAAGGGTTTCAGCCCGTCCATGAGGCCGAGGTCCCTCGCAACGTCGACGACGCGCTTCATCGAACTGCCCAGCAGCAGCACTTCCCTGCCTGCGGCCTCAGCCGCTTCCGCTACCGACCGAATGCGGCCGACATTGGACGAGAAGGTGGTGATGCCGACGCGCCCCTCGGCATGGGCGATGATCTTCGCCAGGCTTTCGGAGACCTGCCGCTCCGACGGCGAAACGCCGTCGCGCAGGGCATTCGTCGAATCGCAGACGAGCGCCAGCACGCCCTCCTCCCCCAGTTGAAGAAAGCGCGCCTCGTCGGTCAGCGGTCCGAGCGAAGGTTCGAGATCGATCTTCCAGTCGCCCGTGTGGACGACGGTGCCGAGCGGCGTGCGGATGACAAGTGACATCGGCTCGGGAATCGAATGGTTGACGCCGACGGCCTCGATAGTGAAGGGACCGACATTGATGCGATCGCCTGCCTTGAAGATCGTGACCGGAATTTCGCCGCGCGCCTTTTCGTAGTCGCGCTTCGCCTCGAGCATTCCGGCCGTAAAGGGTGAGGCATAGACCGGTACGTTCAGCCCCGGCCATAGATCGTTGAGCGCTCCGTAATGGTCCTCATGCGCATGCGTGATGATGATCGCCTTGAGATTGCGGCGCTCCTCTGCGAGAAAGGAGATGTCCGGCAAAACCAGTTCGACGCCTGGCAGGTCCGGACCGGCGAAGGTGACGCCGCAATCGACCATGATCCATTGCCGGTTGCCGGGCCTGCCGTAACCATAAAGGCCGAGATTCATGCCGATCTCGCCGACGCCGCCGAGCGGCAAGAAAACCAGTTCTTCTTCCTGCGCCATTTTATCGATGCGCCTCTGTTCCTCGTTCATCCGAAAAATACGTCGCCGGCCGCGATCGCCTGCGACGCGCCGGTGCCCGTGTCGAGCAGCAACCGGCCCTCCTTGTCGATCCCGGCGAAACGCCCCGAAAGCGACCGGTCAGGCAGATTGACGGTGATGGGCTCGCCGATGCCTTTTGCCGCCGCCCGCCATTGGTCGATAATGGAAGCGATGCCCGCCCCCTGATCCCAGACAGACAGGGTTTCGGCCATCTCTGCGAAGAGATGTGCAAAGAGTTCCACCGGCGAAACCGTCGACCCCTGGCGTCGAAGCGACGTGACCGGATAAAGCGCCTCCTCAGGCGCTGCCGCAACATTCACTCCGCAGCCGACTACCAGGGCGTGGCGGCCATCCAGCAACGCCTCGCCTTCGAGGAGAATGCCGCAGGCTTTCCGACCATCGATCAGAATGTCGTTCGGCCACTTGATCGCCACTTCCGGCGCGCCAGGAGGCATCACCCGGCGAACGGCGCGATGCGCTGCCACGGCCGCGGCAAGCGGCAGCGAATGCAGGCGCTCGACAGGAGCAGGATCGACGAGCAGCAGCGACGCGTAGAGGTTTCCCGGTTCGGAGAACCAGGCGCGGCCCCGGCGGCGGCCCCCGCCGGTCTGGCGCGTTGCCGTGATCCAGAGATTGCCCGGATCGCCTTCGCGCGCCCTCTTCAGACACTCGCTGTTCGTCGAGACGGTTTCCTCGAGCGCGACATGCCGGAAGTCACTGGCTGAAATCCGGCCGCTGCCCTGCCCGCGTGTCAAAAGAAGGTCCGCGCCGCGACTTCCGCGGCGTTGCCGAGCGGTCCGCCGATCAGCACATATCCGAGCACGAAGAGCCCGGACAGCCCGAAGACCAGTCGCAATTCGCCGGCCGTGCGGGCAAACTCGCCCTTGGGCGCGTCAAACCACATGACCTTGACGACGCGCAGGTAATAATAGGCGCCGACGACGGAAGCGAGCACGCCGATGATCGCGAGCCCGTAGAGTTGCGCTTCGATCGCCGCGACGAACACGAAATACTTCGCAAAGAAGCCGGCGAGAGGCGGAATGCCGGCGAGCGAGAACATCAGGATCGTCAGTACGGTCGCCATGAAGGGATTGGTCTGCGACAAGCCTGCGAGATCATCGATGCCTTCGACATTGTCGCCTTCCCTGCGACGCATTGCGAGAATGCAGGCGAAGGTGCCGAGCGTCATTACCATGTAAATCAGCATGTAGAGGATGACGCCGCGCACGCCGGTCATCGAGCCGGCGGCAAGGCCGACCAGGGCGTAACCCATGTGGCCGATCGACGAATAGGCCATCAGCCGCTTGATGTTGCGCTGGCCAATCGCAGCGAAGGATCCGAGCAGCATCGAAGCGATCGAGATGAAAACGACGATCTGCTGCCAGTCGACGACGACCGGCTCGAAGGCGTGGATGACGACGCGGACGAGCATGGCCATGGCCGCGACCTTCGGCGCTGCCGCGAAGAAGGCTGTGACCGGCGTCGGCGCGCCTTCGTAAACGTCCGGCGTCCACATATGGAACGGCACGGCGGAGATCTTGAAGGCGATGCCGGCGAGGATGAAGACCAGCCCGAAGACCAGCCCGAGCGAACGGCCCTCGGCGGTCAGCGCATTGGCGATCTGGTCAAAGCCGGTATGGCCGGTGAAGCCATAGACGAGCGACATGCCATAGAGCAGCATGCCGGACGAGAGGGCACCGAGAACGAAATATTTGAGCCCCGCTTCCGTCGAGCGAATGCTGTCGCGATTGATCGCTGCGACGACATAGAGCGCCAGCGACTGCAGTTCCAACGACAGGTAGAGCGAGATCAGGTCGTTCGCCGAAATCATCAGCAGCATGCCGAGCGTGGCGAGCAGCAGAAGCACCGGAAACTCGAACCGGTCGATCTGGGCCGACCGGGCATGGCCGACGGTCATCACCATGACGGTGATCGACCCGATCAGCGCCAGGACCTTCATGAATTTCGAGAACGGATCGGAAAGGAAGGCGCCGCCATAGGCCGCGCCTTCGCCTGTCCTCAAAACCAGCCACAAGCCGGCGAAGATCAGCACCGCAACCGCGAGGCCGGTCACAGTTTGCGTCGACCTCTCGCTTGAGAAAACGCCAACCATCAACAGCACCATCGCGCCGATCGCGAGGATCAGCTCGGGCATCGAGAGTTGCAGGCTTGCAATAAGGGTTTCAGCAGTCATGTCCAATCACGTCCTGTGGTCATTGCGCCGAAAGCGCGACGTCTTGCGCTGCCTGCAGCGCCGCGGCGTAGTTGTTGACGAGCAGATCCACGGAAGCCGCCGTCGCGTCGAAAACCGGCGCGGGATAGATCCCGAAGAAGATCGTCAGGATTACCAGCGGGTAGAGAATCAGCTTCTCGCGCCCGGACAGGTCGAGCAGCGACTTGAGGCTCTCCTTTTCCAGCGCGCCGAAGATCACCCGGCGATAGAGCCAGAGCGCATAAGCCGCCGACAGGATGACGCCGCTGGTCGCGAAGAGCGCCACCCATGTATTGACGCGGAAGACGCCGACCAGCGTCAGCACTTCGCCGATGAATCCGGACGTGCCCGGAAGACCCACATTGGCCATGGTGAAGACCATGAAGGCGACGGCATATTTCGGCATGTTGTTGACGAGCCCGCCATAGGCGGCGATTTCGCGCGTGTGGAGCCGATCGTAGACGACGCCGACGCAAAGGAAGAGCGCGCCCGAGACGATCCCATGCGAGAGCATCTGGAAGATGGCGCCCTGAACCCCTTGGACGTTGGCCGCGAAGGTGCCCATCGTGACGTAGCCCATATGGGCGACCGACGAATAGGCGATCAGCTTCTTGATGTCTGTCTGCATCATCGCCACCAGCGAGGTGTAGATGATCGCTATGATCGAGAGCGTATAGACGAGCGGCGCGAAGAAATCGGACGCGAGAGGAAACATCGGCAGCGAGAAGCGCAGGAAGCCATAGCCGCCGAGCTTCAGGAGGATGCCCGCGAGGATCACCGAACCCGCCGTAGGCGCCTGAACGTGCGCATCCGGGAGCCAGGTGTGAACCGGCCACATCGGCATTTTCACGGCGAAGGACGCGAAGAAGGCCAGCCACAGCCAGGTCTGCATCTGGCGCGGGAAGTCATACTTCAGCAATTCGGTGATATCGGTCGTGCCGGCCTGCCAGTACATCGCCATGATGGCGAGCAACATCAGCACCGAACCGAGCAGCGTGTAGAGGAAGAACTTGTAGCTCGCGTAAACCCGGTCCTTGCCGCCCCAGACCCCGATGATGATGAACATCGGAATGAGCCCCGCCTCGAAGAAGACGTAGAAGAGCACGATGTCGAGCGACACGAAGACGCCGATCATCAGCGTCTCCAGCATCAGGAACGCGATCATGTATTCCTTGAGGCGCTTCTCGATCGTCACCCAGCTCGCGAGCACGCAGAACGGCATCAGCAGCGCCGTCAGCGGCAGGAACAGCACAGAGATGCCGTCGATGCCGAGGTGATAGGAAATGCCGGTGCCGAGCCACCCGTGCTTCTCGACCATCTGGAAGCCGGGGTTCGAGCTGTCGAACTGGTGCCAAATGTAGAGCGACAGGACAAAGGTGAAGATCGTCGTCAGCAGCGAGACATTCAGGATGTTGCGGCGGCCGTAGGCACCGTCTTCCCGCATCAGGAGAAGAAGCAGCACGCCGACGAGCGGCAGGAAGGTGACCGCGGAAAGTACGGGCCAATCGGTCATCAGAGGGAACTCCCGAGCATCATCCAGGTAACGAGCGCTGCAATGCCGATCAGCATCGCGAACGCGTAGTGATAGAGGTAACCGGTCTGCAACCGGACCACACGGTCGGTCACGTCGAGAACGCGCGCCGCCACCCCGTTCGGTCCGAATCCGTCGATCACCCGGCCGTCACCCTGCTTCCAGAGGAAGGTGCCGAGGCGCTTGGCAGTGCGCACGAAGAGGAAATCGTAGAGCTCGTCGAAGTACCACTTGTTCAGGAGGAACAGGTAGAGGCCACGGTGCTGTTCGGCGAGGTACTTCGGCGTCTCGGGCGAACGGATATACATGTACCAGGCGGTCAGGAGACCAAGTGCCATGGCGACGAACGGGCTCCACTTCACCCACAGCGGAACATGGTGATACTCCTCGAGGATCTCGTTTTCCGGCAGCGTGAAGAGCGCACCCTGCCAGAACTCCGCATAGTGGTGGCCGAAGAAGTGATCGTGGAAGAGGAAGCCCGCGACGAGCGCACCAAGCGCCAGCACATAGAGCGGCACCAGCATGACCTGCGGCGATTCATGCACGTGATGCATGACGTCGGCCGACGCGCGTGGCCTGCCATGGAACGTCATGAAGGTCAGGCGCCAGGAATAGAAGCTCGTGAAAAGTGCGGCGATCACCAGGAGAATGAAGGCGAAGCCTGACACGACGCTGTGCGAAGCAAACGTCGATTCGATGATCGCATCCTTCGAGAAGAATCCAGCCGTACCGAACAGCGTGCCGGGGATGCCGACGCCGGTGAGCGCGATCGTTCCGATGAACATCATCCAATAGGTAACCGGAATGTGCGTGCGCAACCCCCCCATGTGGCGCATGTCCTGCTCGCCATCCACGGCGTGGATGACGGAGCCGGCGCCGAGGAACAACAGCGCCTTGAAGAAGGCGTGTGTGAAGAGATGGAAGATCGCAGCGCCATAGGCGCCGACGCCGAGCGCGACGAACATGTAGCCGAGCTGGGAGCAGGTCGAATAGGCGATGACGCGCTTGATGTCGTTCTGGACGAGGCCGACCGTCGCCGCGAAGAAGGCGGTGATGGCGCCAATCACGGTGACGACGGTCAGCGCGTCCGGCGACAGTTCGAACAAGGGTGACATGCGGGCGACGAGGAAGACGCCGGCGGTCACCATGGTTGCGGCATGGATGAGGGCTGAAACCGGTGTCGGGCCTTCCATGGCGTCCGGCAACCAGGTGTGCAGCAGGAACTGCGCCGACTTGCCCATGGCGCCCATGAAAAGCAGGACGCAGGCAGCGGTCAGGGCATCCGCCTTGTCGAGCTGCATGCCGAAGAGATTGATGACGGCCTCGCCTGCCCCGGCGCCCTCAGCAGGCAGGTAGCTCTGAGCGGCGGCAAAGATCGTTTCGAGGTTGACCGAGCCGAAGAGAACGAAGACGGCGAAGATGCCGAGGGCGAAGCCGAAGTCGCCGACACGGTTGACGATGAACGCCTTGATCGCCGCGGCATTGGCCGAGGGCTTCTTGTACCAGAAGCCGATCAGCAGGTAGGACGCAAGACCCACGCCTTCCCAGCCGAAGAACATCTGCAGGAGGTTGTCCGCCGTCACCAGCATCAGCATCGCGAAGGTGAAGAGCGACAGATATCCGAAAAAGCGCGGACGATGGGGATCGTGGTGCATGTAGCCGATCGAATAGATATGCACCAGCGTCGAGACCGTATTGACGACCACGAACATGACCGCTGTCAGCGTGTCGACGCGGAAGGCCCATTCGACGTCGAAGCTGCCGGACTGGATCCAGCGCAGCACCGAAACCCTGATCATCTCCTCCTCGCCGAGCGCGACGTCGAAGAAGACGAGCCAGGAGAGTGCCAGCGCGATGAGCATCAGCCCGCTGGTCACGTATTCGGATGCCTTGGCGCCGATCTGCGTGCCGAGGAGGCCGGCGATCAGAAAGCCGATCAGAGGCAGGAAGACGATAGCCTTGATAATGGTGTCCATGGCCCTGTCAGCCCTTCATCATGTTGACGTCTTCGACCGCGATCGAGCCGCGGTTGCGGTAGAAGACGACGAGAATTGCAAGTCCGATGGCCGCTTCGGCGGCCGCGACGGTCAGAATGAACAGCGCGAAGACCTGCCCGGTGATGTCGTTCAGGAACGACGAGAAAGCCACCATGTTGATGTTGACCGCGAGCAGGATGAGCTCGACCGACATCAGAATGACGATGACGTTCTTCCGGTTGAGGAAAATGCCGAAGACGCCGAGCGTGAACAGAATGGCGCTGACGGTCAGATAGTGGGAAATTCCGATTTCCATTTTGTAGTCCTCGACCTCGCGTCCGGATTAAATGCCCTGCCCCGGCTTGACCGTGACCACCTCGACGGCGGTCTCGGGCGTGCGGCCAACCTGGCGCGGAATGCTTTGGCGCTTGATGTTCTGACGGTGGCGCAGGGTCAGCACGATGGCGCCGATCATGGCGACGAGCAGCACGAGCCCCGCGATCTGGAAGAAGTAAACGTAGTGGGTATAGAGGACATCGCCGAGCGCCGCGGTGTTGCTGCGTTCGCTTACGGCAGGAATCGGCATCGCGATTCCCTTGGCGATCTCCGGCGAGAAGGTCGTGCCGCCAACGACGATGATCAGTTCCGCGGCGAGGATCAGACCGATCAGCGCGCCGATCGGCGCATACTCAAGCACGCCCGCGCGCAACTCGGCGAAGTCGATGTCGAGCATCATCACCACGAAGAGGAAGAGAACGGCCACGGCGCCGACATAGACCACGAGCAGGATCATCGCCAGGAACTCGGCACCCGTCAGCAGGAAGAGGCCTGCCGCGTTGAAGAAGGTCAGGATCAGGAATAGAACCGAATAGACCGGATTCTTCGCCGCGATGACCATGAAAGCCGACGCCACGGCGATGAAGGCGAAGAGATAGAAAAAAAGAGCCTGCAGACCCATGATCGGTGCCTTTTTGTCTTGCTCGGCGTGAAGGCCCCGCCCCCACTCCATGAGGCAAAGCCGGACCTCAGTCCGGCCGGTGCCCCAAACCCGTTTTGCACGCACCGCTTCAAGGAGCGACGCGATACCCCGTTACGCGGACGGCCTCAGCGATAGGGCGAGTCCATTGCGATGTTGCGCGCGATTTCCCGCTCCCACCGGTCACCATTGGCGAGGAGCTTTTCCTTGTCGTAGTAGAGCTCTTCACGCGTCTCGGTGGCGAATTCGAAGTTCGGCCCTTCGACGATTGCGTCGACCGGACAGGCTTCCTGACAGAAACCGCAATAGATGCACTTCACCATGTCGATGTCGTAGCGCACGGTGCGACGCGTCCCGTCGTTGCGCCGCGGACCGGCTTCGATGGTGATGGCCTGGGCAGGACAGATCGCCTCGCAGAGCTTGCAGGCAATGCAACGCTCTTCGCCGTTCGGATAGCGGCGCAGGGCATGCTCACCGCGGAAGCGCGGGCTGACGGGCCCCTTCTCGAAGGGATAGTTCACCGTTGCCTTCGGCCGGAAGAAATAGCGCATCGACAGCATGAATGCCGCGACGAATTCCTTGAGGAACAGCGAGTTGACGGCTTGGGAGAGGCCGGCCATCTTAACCTCCAAACTTGCCGGCCTGGGAGGCGCCGGCGGTATGCAGCGAAGCTTGAGTGGCCATTACGCCCACCCCATCAGCTTCAGAACGAATGCGACTATGACGACCATGCCGAGCGACAGCGGCAGGAAGACCTTCCAACCGAGACGCATCAGCTGGTCGTAGCGGTAGCGCGGTACGAAAGCCTTCACCATCGCGAACATGAAGAACACAAGCGAAGCCTTCAGCACGAACCAGACGATGCCCGGGACCCAGTTCAGGAGCCAGATGTCTACCGGAGGCAGCCAGCCGCCCAGGAAAAGGATCGTCGTCAGGGCGCACATCAGGCAGATAGCCGCGTATTCGCCAAGCATGAACATCATGTACGGGGTCGAGCCGTACTCGACCATGAAGCCGGCGACGAGTTCCGATTCGGCTTCCGGCAGGTCGAAGGGCGGGCGGTTCGTCTCGGCAAGCGCCGAAATGAAGAACACGATGAACATCGGGAAAAGCGACAGCCAATGCCAGTCGAGGAAGGAAGCCGGCAGGCCGATCCTGGTTCCGAGGCCGTCGGCCTGGGCGGTGACGATGTCCGTCAGGTTCAGCGAGCCGACGGTGAGCAGCACGGTGATGATGACGAAACCGATCGAGACTTCGTAGGACACCATCTGCGCGGCAGAGCGCAAAGCCCCAAGAAACGGATATTTGGAGTTCGAGGCCCAACCGCCCATGATGATGCCATAAACCTCGAGAGAAGATATGGCGAAGACGAAGAGGATGCCGACATTGATGTCCGCGATCACCCAACCCGCATTGAGCGGAATGACGGCCCAGGCGGCAAGAGCCAGCGTCACGGAGACCAATGGGGCAAGCAGGAAGATCGTCTTGTTGGCGCCGGCGGGAATGATCGGCTCCTTGAAGACGAACTTCAAAAGATCGGCGAAAGACTGGAACAACCCCCAGGGACCGACGACGTTCGGGCCACGGCGCATCTGAACGGCCGCCCAGATCTTGCGGTCAGCAAGCAGGATATAGGCGATGAAGAGAAGCAGCGCGACCAGAAGCAGGAGCGACTGGGCGATGATGATGGCCCCGGGCCAGACATAGGTCGAAATGAAAGCGTCCATGATGCTCTATTCCCTCGCGCTCATTCCGCCGCAGCTTTGAAATTGTTGCGCGCCAAGGCCGAGCATTCGGCCATGACGGCGGATGCGCGCGCTATCGGGTTCGTCAAATAGAAGTCTTTGACCGGAGACGCAAACACGGATTTCGCCATCTCACCGGCTTTTTGCGCGAGTGCGGCAATTTCGTCGTTGGCGCCCACGGCAATGCCGTCGACCTCCGCGAAATGCGGATAAGCGGCGAAGAGCCTGGTGCGCAATTCGCCGAGCGAATCGAACGGCAGCTTCCTGCCGAGCACATCCGAAAGCGCGCGGATGATTGCCCAATCCTCGCGCGCGTCGCCGGGCGCAAAGCCGGCGCGATTGCCCATCTGCACCCGGCCTTCCGTGTTGACCCAGATACCGGATTTTTCCGTGTAGGCGGCACCCGGCAGAATGACGTCGGCAGCGTGCGCGCCATTGTCGCCATGTGAGCCGATGTAAACGGTGAAGCCGGATTTCCGCGCTGAAAGATCGAGTTCGTCCGCGCCGAGCAGGAACAAGACGTCCGTTCCCGCCACCATCTCGGCCGCGGCCTTGCCGCCCTTGCCGGGCACGAAGCCGAGATCGAGACCGCCGACGCGCGCGGCAGCGGTATGCAGGATCGCAAAACCGTTCCATGCCGCGCCGACGGCGCCGACCGCGACCGCGAGCTTTGCGGCATTGGCGAGAACGGCGGCGCCGCCCTCCCCTGTGAGCGCACCCTGGCCGACGATGATCAGCGGCCGTTCGGCCTTCTTGAGCGTCGCAAAGAACTTCGCCTTGCCCGAAACGAGCTCGGCCAAAGTGTCGGTGCCGGCACCGAGATATTCATGCTCGTACCGCAACTCGCTCCGCTCGCCGACGACGGCGATCGGGAAGTTGCCCATGCGGTAGCGCTTGCGGATGCGGGCGTTGAGAACCGAGGCTTCGAAACGCGGATTGGAACCGATGATGAGGAGCGCGTCGGCGCTTTCGATGCCCTGGATCGTCGGATTGAAGAGATAGCTTGCGCGCCCGAGCGATGGGTCGAGAGCTGCGCCGTCCTGACGGCAGTCGAGGTTCTCGGAACCGAGCGAGGAGACGAGCTCCTTCAGCGCATACATTTCCTCGACGGCGGCAAGATCGCCGGCGATCGCGCCGATCCGGTCGCCCGAGGTCCTGTCGACGGCGGCCTTGATGGCCTGGAACGCCTCGCCCCAGCTTGCCGGCTGCAGACGGCCGTCCTTCTTCACATAGGGGCGGTCGAGGCGCTGCGTCTTCAACCCATCCCAGATGAAGCGGGTCTTGTCGGAGATCCACTCCTCGTTGATGTCCTCGTTGACGCGCGGCATGATCCGCATCACCTCGCGGCCGCGCGTGTCGACGCGGATCGCAGAGCCCAGCGCATCCATCACGTCGATCGATTCGGTTTTGTTGAGCTCCCATGGACGGGCGGTGAAGGCGAACGGCCTCGAGGTCAGCGCGCCGACCGGGCAAAGGTCGACGACGTTGCCCTGCAGTTCCGACGTCATCGCCTGCTCGAGATAGGTGGTGATTTCCGCATCCTCGCCGCGGCCGATCAGGCCGAGCTCGGCAATGCCGGCAACCTCGGTGGTAAAGCGGACGCAGCGCGTGCAATGGATGCAGCGGTTCATCACCGTCTTGACGAGCGGGCCAATATACTTGTCCTCGACCGCGCGCTTGTTTTCCTGATAGCGCGAGTTGTCGATGCCGAAGGCCATCGCCTGGTCCTGCAGGTCGCACTCGCCGCCCTGGTCGCAGATCGGACAATCGAGCGGATGGTTGATCAGCAGGAACTCCATGACGCCTTCGCGCGCCTTCTTGACCATCGGCGTGGTCGTAAAGATTTCCGGCGCCTCGCCATTCGGCCCTGGGCGCAGGTCGCGGACACCCATGGCGCAGGACGCCGCCGGCTTCGGCGGACCGCCCTTCACCTCGATCAGACACATGCGGCAGTTGCCGGCAACCGAAAGCCGCTCATGGAAACAGAAGCGCGGGACCTCGGCGCCGGCCTCTTCGCACGCCTGCAGCAGCGTGAAATGATCCGGGACCTCGATCTCTTTTCCGTCGACTTTCAGCTTAGCCATCTTCGTACTCAATCCTGTCTTCCGTCCGCCTGCTCTTGCTTGCCGACAGACAATTCCATTACGGCCTTGTTCGTCACGACCTTGCCGCTTGCGGTGATATCCCGGCGGCCATCACCCTATTTATTTCCGATCAGCGCCTTCGCTTGGCCGACCCAATCGTCGCGCGCGACGCGGCCGTCCAGACCTAACTCCGCATCGAGCCGCGCCACATCCGCCGCGCCCAAAGCCGCGATGTCGGCGAGCCGGCGAATGCCCCTGCCGTTCAGTACCTGCTCCAGCTTCGGGCCGACCCCGGAGATGCGCTTGAGATCGTCGCCGGGCTTGCTCCCCGGCGCCGACGCGGCCGGCTTTCTGGCGGCCTTCGGCTTCCGTGCGGTAACGGGAGCCACCGGAGCTGGCGACGCCTTCGCGTCGGCCGGCTTTGCCGGTGCCGATGCGGCCGGCTTTGTGGCGGCCTTCGGCTTCGGCGCGGTAACGGGAGAAACCGGAGCTGGCGACGCCTTCGCGTCGGCCGGCTTTGCCGGTGCCGATGCGGCCGGCTTTGTGGCGGCCTTCGGCTTCGGCGCGGTAACGGGAGAAACCGGAGCTGGCGGCGCTTTCGCTTCGGGCGGCTTTGTCGGCGCCGATGCGGCCGGCTTTGTGGCGGCCTTCGGCTTCGGCGCGGTAACGGGAGCCGCTGGCGCTGGCGACGCCTTCGCTTCGGCCGGCTTTGCCGGCGCCGCAGCGCTCGGCTCCGCGGGACGCAGCGGCTCACGCTCCACGACGGTCTTTTGCAGAACGCTTGCCGCGCCCTGCATCACGCCGAACATGATCCCCGCGATGTGGCTCGACAGGCCGAACCCAAGAGCCGTCACGGTGGCCACAGCCGCCGCGGGGTGCGCCATCATCGGATGCAGCGACGCCTTCGGCATCTTCTTCATCCATTCGGCCACGGCGAACGGATCGGCCGGATTCGCGTCGGCGACACGCGCAAACGGAATGACGGTTACCACTTCCCTGCCCTGTCCTTCCTTGCGTTCACCGGCCATGTCTCGTTACTCCGCTGCTTCCAACACCGCGCCGTGCGACGTCGCATTGCGCGTATATTCGTCGATTCGCTTTTCCATTTCCGGACGGAAATGCTTGATCAGACCCTGAATGGGCCAGGCAGCGGCGTCGCCGAGCGCGCAGATCGTGTGGCCCTCGACCTGTTTGGTCACGTCGAAGAGCATGTCGATTTCGCGCTTCTGGGCGCGGCCCTGCACCATCCGTTCCATCACGCGCATCATCCAGCCCGTGCCTTCGCGGCAGGGCGTGCACTGGCCGCAGCTCTCATGCTTGTAGAAGGCGGAGAGGCGCCAGATGGCCTTGATGATGTCGGTCGACTTGTCCATGACGATGACGGCGGCGGTTCCGAGGCCGGAGCCAAGCTCGCGCAGGCCGTCATAGTCCATGATCGCGTCCTTCATCTGCGCGCCGGGCACGCAGGGGACGGACGAACCGCCGGGAATGACCGCGAGCAAGTTGTCCCAGCCGCCGCGGATGCCGCCACAGTGCTTCTCGATCAGCTCGTGGAACGGAATCGACATCGCATCCTCGACGGTGCACGGGCGATTTACATGGCCCGAAATCGAGTAGAGCTTGGTGCCGTGGTTGTTAGGGCGGCCGAAGCTCGTGTACCAGCCGGCGCCGCGGCGCAGGATGGTCGGCGTCACCGCGATCGACTCGACATTGTTGACCGTCGTCGGGCAGCCATAAAGACCCATATTCGCCGGGAATGGCGGCTTCAGGCGCGGCTGGCCCTTCTTGCCCTCGAGGCTCTCGAGCAATGCCGTTTCCTCGCCGCAAATATAGGCGCCGGCACCGTGATGGACGAAGATATCGATGTCGTAGCCGAGCTTGTTGTTCTTGCCGAGGAGGCCGTATTCGTAGCACTCGTCGATCGCCGCCTGCAGCGCTTCGCGCTCGCGGATGAACTCACCACGCACATAGATGTAAGCCGTATGCGCGCCCATGGCGAAGCTCGCAATAACGCAGCCCTCGATCAGCGTGTGCGGATCGTGGCGCATAATGTCGCGGTCCTTGCAGGTGCCGGGCTCGGACTCGTCGGCATTGACGACGAGGTAATGCGGCCGGCCGTCGCTTTCCTTCGGCATGAAGGACCATTTGAGGCCGGTCGGGAAGCCGGCGCCGCCGCGGCCGCGAAGGCCGGACGCCTTCACCTCGTTGATGATCCAGTCACGGCCTTTCTCGAGGAGCTCCTTGGTTCCGTCCCAATGGCCGCGCGCCATGGCTCCCTTCAGCGACCTGTCCTTGAGGCCGTAGATATTGGTAAAGATGCGATCTTCATCTCTCAACATGGTGTCACCTCTTTACCGCTTCTTCTGAGGCTTGGATTTGTCGACCGTGGTCTCGCCCTCGACCTTGGCGATCTTCGCCGCTTCCTTCTTGGCAGTCGCCGGCGTCTTGAGCGCCGGATTGGTGACATCGGCTGCGGTTTTCGGCTTGGCGGCGTTCGCAGGCGGAACGCTGATCGCCTTTTCGTCCGGCGCCTTGCGCGCGCGGCCTGCCTTCCTCTCGACCGGTTCCGGCGCGTTCAGGCTCGTCAGACCACCGATCGGCGCCGAATAGATGCGCTCGACCTGCGGACCGGGCTCGATCTCAGCGCCCCTGCCCGCTTCGAACGCATCGATGATTTCCTCAAGCCGCTCTGGCGTCAGGTCCTCGTAACTATCCTTGAAGATCATGACCATCGGCGCGTTCACGCAGGCGCCCTGACACTCGACCTCTTCCCAGGAGAGCGTGCCGCTCTGGTTCAGTTCGAAGGGCCCAGGAGCGATCTTCTTCCTGCAGAGCTTGATCAGGTCCTCCGCGCCGCGCAACATGCAGGGCGTCGTGCCGCAGACCTGCACATGCGCGCGCGTTCCGACGGGCTTCAGCTGAAACTGCGTATAAAATGTCGCCACTTCGAGAACGCGGATATAGGCCATGCCGAGCATATCGGCGATCGCTTCGATGGCAGCCCGCGTCACCCAGCCGTCCTGCTCCTGGGCGCGCATCAGCAATGGGATCACCGCAGACTGCTCGCGACCCTTCGGATATTTCTTGATCGTTGCCTTGGCCCAGGCGGCATTCTCCTTGCTGAAGGCAAAGCTCGCTGGCTGGACAGTGTCTTCGGCTAGTCGACGAACGGACATTCTAGTGGACACCTTATCAATTGATCGAACCGCACCGCGATCTCGTCAGCGTGACGAATTCGCAGGCATAGGCCGACTGGTCTTTCTGCAAAAACACGATGTAGCGCGTGCCGTTGGCGACGGCTGCCTTGATCTCGTAACCCTTTGAGAGCAGCGCGGCCATGGACCCACCGGAGGAAGTCTCGCTCGCCACCTGCTCCTGCGCGAAGGCCGGGGCAACAAGCGCAAACGATCCAAGAACGGCAAGCAGCGCCAGACGCATCAGCGATCCACCTCGCCGAATACGATATCGAGCGAGCCCAGCACAGCCGAAACGTCGGCAAGCTGGTGTCCGCGACAGAGGAAATCCATGGCCTGAAGATGCGCATAGCCCGGTGCACGGATCTTGCAGCGGTATGGCTTGTTGGTGCCATCCGAGACAAGATAGACGCCGAACTCGCCCTTGGGCGCCTCGACCGCGGCATAGACCTCGCCGGCCGGCACGTGGTAGCCCTCGGTGTAGAGCTTGAAATGATGGATCAGCGCTTCCATCGAACGCTTCATCTCGCCGCGCTTCGGCGGCACGATCTTGCCATCGAGCGAGGAAATCGGCCCGACCTTCGCATCGCCAAGCAGGCGATCCACGCACTGGCGCATGATGCGCGCGGATTGACGCATCTCGATCATACGGATGAGATACCGGTCGTAGCAGTCGCCATTCTTGCCGATCGGGATGTCGAACTCGAGATCCGAATAGCATTCATAGGGCTGCGCCCGGCGCAGGTCCCAGGCGGCGCCCGAGCCGCGAACCATCACGCCCGAGAAGCCCCACGCCCAGGCATCTTCCAGCTTGACGACACCGATATCGACATTGCGTTGCTTGAAGATGCGGTTGCCGGTCAGAAGCTCATCGATATCGTCGACCGTCTTCAGGAACGGCTCGATCCAGTTGCCGATATCCTCGACGAGCTGATGCGGCAGGTCCTGGTGCACGCCGCCGGGACGGAAATAAGCCGAGTGCATGCGCGCCCCGCTCGCCCGCTCGTAGAAGACCATCAGCTTCTCGCGCTCTTCGAAGCCCCAGAGCGGCGGCGTCAACGCACCGACGTCCATCGCCTGCGTCGTGACATTGAGCAGATGCGACAGGATGCGGCCGATTTCCGAATAGAGCACGCGTATGAGCTGACCGCGGATCGGCACCTCCGTGCCCGTCAGCCGTTCGACGGCGAGCGCGAAGGCGTGCTCCTGGTTCATCGGCGCAACGTAGTCGAGCCGATCGAAATAGGGCACGGCCTGCAAATAGGTCTTGGCCTCGATCAGCTTCTCGGTGCCGCGATGGAGCAGGCCGATATGCGGATCGACACGCTCGACGATTTCGCCGTCGAGCTCGAGCACCAGGCGGAGAACGCCGTGGGCAGCCGGATGCTGCGGACCGAAATTGATGTTGAAGTTGCGGACGTTGTGTTCGGTCATACCGATTGCTCCAGGCCGGAAGGCGCCCCATCTGGGTCGCCCGGCCGACTTATATCACCGTGCCTTCGCCTTCTCGTCGCCGGGCAGCACATATTCCGTGCCTTCCCAGGGCGAGAGAAAATCGAAGTTGCGGAATTCCTGCCTCAGTTCGACGGGCTCATAGACCACCCGCTTGACCTCGTCGTCATAGCGCACCTGGACGAAGCCCGTCAGCGGGAAGTCCTTGCGCAGCGGATAGCCCTCGAAACCGTAATCAGTCAGGATGCGCCTGAGATCCGGATGGCCGGTGAAGAGAATGCCGTACATGTCGTAGGCTTCCCGTTCGAACCAGTCGGCACCGGGGAAGACTGCGGTGGCGGAGGGAACCGGCTCGTCCTCGGCCGTCAACACCTTCACGCGGACGCGGATGTTCTGCCGCGGCGACAGGAGATGATAGACGACGTCGAAACGATCCGGCCGCTGCGGATAGTCGACGCCGCAGACGTCGATCAGGTTGACGAAACCGCACTGCACGTCGTCGCGCAGGAAGGTCAGGAGCGCGATCAGGTTCTCGGCCTTCGCCGTGAGCGTCAGTTCACCATATTTGATGACAGAGTCGGCAATCAGCGCGCCGCGCGCCTCGCGAAGATAGGACGCAAGCTCGTTCAGGGCTTCACTCATCTTAGAACCCCCCTGCCCTTAGCGCTCGATCGTGCCGGTGCGGCGGATCTTCTTCTGCAGCAGAAGCACGCCGTAGAGCAGCGCTTCTGCCGTGGGAGGACAGCCTGGCACGTAGATGTCGACGGGAACGATACGGTCACAGCCACGCACGACCGAATAGGAATAGTGATAGTAACCGCCACCGTTGGCGCAGGAACCCATGGAGATGACGTAACGCGGCTCGGGCATCTGGTCGTAGACCTTGCGCAGCGCCGGCGCCATCTTGTTGGTGAGCGTGCCGGCGACGATCATGACATCCGACTGGCGCGGAGAGGCGCGCGGCGCGAAACCGAAGCGCTCGGCGTCATAGCGCGGCATCGACATCTGCATCATCTCGACGGCGCAACAGGCAAGGCCGAAGGTCATCCACATCAGCGAACCGGTGCGCGCCCAGTTGATCAGCTCGTCCGTCGAGGTAACGAGAAAGCCCTTGTCGGCCAACTCATTGTTGATCTCGCCAAAGAAAGCGTCATTGCTGCCGATCGGCTTGCCGGTCGCGGGATCGAGGAGACCCTTCGGCTGCGGCGCAACGAGCGTGGTGCCGGATGCTAGTTCCATTCCAGCGCTCCCTTCTTCCATTCATAGATAAAGCCGACCGTCAGCACCAGGAGGAAGACCATCATCGACCAGAAGCCGAACCAGCCCAGATCCTTGAACGAAACCGCCCAGGGGAAAAGGAACGCGACCTCGAGGTCGAAGATGATGAAGAGGATCGACACGAGATAGAAGCGGATGTCGAACTTCATGCGGGCGTCGTCAAACGCGTTGAAGCCGCACTCATAGGCCGACAGCTTTTCCGAATCAGGCGCCTTGAAGGCGACGGCGAAGGGAGCGACCAGAAGCGCGAGGCCGATCACAAGTGCGATTCCAATGAAAATCGCGATCGGTACATAGGAACCGAGAAGTTCAGTCATTGTTATCCGTCCCTGCCTGCGAAGCGCACCGGGAGACGCGCCTTGAACACGTAAAGCCGCAGGCCGAAAATCATGTTGCAACGCCAGAGTGGTTAGCGCAGGCCGAGCCCATGCGCAAGCCTCGAACAGGCATTTAAACCGCTTCGAGACACAGGGTTCGAGCGCCATTGTCTCGCCAATGAGGCAACTTGACGCGCCATTCACCGGCATCGGCCAGTTTCCAGGGGAAAAGACTTCGAGATAGTTTGCCGCAACGCAAAAGACATCGTGTCGAACGCGCCGATCGCTCATGGAAATGAGAGGAAGTGGCGCGAGTGACGGGGCTCGAACCCGCGACCTCCGGCGTGACAGGCCGGCACTCTAACCGACTGAGCTACACCCGCGCATTGTGGCCAGCGGCCATTATCTCACCATCGGCACGCTTTGAGAATGCCGATGTTACCAGACTTGAGAGTGGCGCGAGTGACGGGGCTCGAACCCGCGACCTCCGGCGTGACAGGCCGGCACTCTAACCGACTGAGCTACACCCGCATCCTCTTTGACTGGCCGGAGCGCTCGCGCGCCCCGCTCAAGGCGGCCGGGCCGTCTTGATGTGCGGCTAACTAAGCGGTTCGCATTTGGGTGTCAAGCGTGTTTGAAGACAAATCCGTGACGGACCGGATTTTGATCCACAGGGGCATTGAGGCGGTGAAAAAAGGCGCACGCGGAGCGTCCGAGCGCCCTCCCCTCGCCGCCTCATTCCGCGTCAGGGAGCGCCAGATGCCCGAACCAAACGAGCCGCCGCACCGGGCGGTCAGTCCACAGGCTTCCTTATACCGGTCCAGGGCCCTGACAGGCGCTCACAAAAAAATCGACAAATTCGCTGAAATCCCCTTGCGGTTTTCGCCGGTTGCGCATAGATGACGCCCACCGACGCGGCGGACATTGCTTCGCGACGCGAGAGGGCGATTAGCTCAGTTGGTAGAGCGCCTCGTTTACACCGAGGATGTCGGGAGTTCGAGTCTCTCATCGCCCACCATTTTCCCTGGCATATTAACTACAACCGTCTCGGCTCACCCTCCGCGATACTGCTCGTCCGTCACATGCTCAAGCCAGTCGACCGCCTTGCCGTCGAGCGCTTCCTGAATGGCGATGTGGGTCATCGCCGTCTCCGCGGCGGCGCCGTGCCAATGCTTCTCGCCGGGCGGAAACCAGACGACGTCGCCGGCGCGGATCTCCCGGAGCGGGCCGCCCCAGCTCTGGGCGAGGCCGCAACCGGCGGTGACGATCAGTGTCTGGCCGAGCGGGTGCGTGTGCCAGGCGGTTCGCGCTCCGGGCTCGAAGGTGACCGTGACTACGCGAGCCCGAGCCGGTGCCGGCGCTTCGAAGGCCGGGTCCTGCCGCACGGCACCTTGAAAATATTCAGCCGGCCCACGCGCCGACGGCCTTGACCCGCATTCAAAGATTTCCATCTGGGATGCCTCCTTGGTGCAATGTCGCCGACGCTGGTGCCGACACGGGGTTCCCGCTGGTGAAAGATGGAAGTCCTCTCCAGACGAATCGGACGCCCTGCGGACTCAGCAGTCTTCCACTCGACGAAGCGTTTTAATCAGAAGCACCCAGTGCTCTGTGTCGGTGTCCCAGCCTTCCTTCACACAGGGGAGTGTTGCAGCTTCTCCGTAGCCATGCCGTTCATACAGTCGTCTTGCACCTATATTGTTGCTGGCGACGATGACACCCATCCGACGAAGCGCCCCTTCCCGTGCTATTTGTTCTGCAAGACCGAGAAGCCGTGAACCAAGCCCTTGCCCCCTGTATTCCGGATAGCAGGCCAGTACATTGACATACCAGCTTTCAAGCGCCTTGTTCTCCAGTTCTTGAAGCGGCCGAAACAGGGCGGGGAAGTCATCGCCAATCGGCCTGGGCTCCGAGCCGATCGGATAGCCAGTCAGACTTGCTACGGCACCGTCTCCAAAGTCCACAACCACGATCTGGCCTTCGCGCACCTTTTCCATTTGCCGAGCGCGACCAACCTCCCAAGGATCCTGGCCGTCCTTTGCAAGTCCCTCCCAAATGTGGAGGGGCAAACCCTCGCCAGCGAAGTTGACGAGATCAGCCAGTTCCCTTGCATCTGCTTCGGTTGCAATTCGTAGAGGCGGCTCAAGCCGGATCATTTGCATCCTCCGGAAAGTCCAAACGGGGAACCTTTATAAAAGGTTTTTGGAAAGACGTCAGGAGAGTCGCGCGGATTACTGCTGGTCCACTAGTGCCGGTGACTATTCCGACCGATCGGCAAGGTGAACGGTGTTCGAGAGATTCGGCCGTATCGTTGCTCCGACTGGATTCTGCCGGCGCGCAGGCATGCGCGGTAGTTGAAGGCGGCGATACTGGCATGGTAATCAAGAACTTCGTTTCTCAGAATGAGACTTTGCACCAGTTTGAGACCCTGACGTTGATCCATCGACGGCTAGCTGCAGTCACGAGCTGAAATGTTGAGATGCTCAACTGCCAGTATCCGCCTGGACATCACGATCGGGAAAGCTCATTCGAAGACGCGATAGGGCCGGTATTTGGAAAACTCGAAAGAACATCCGAGCCTATTTGACCGACTGGGCAACTCGGACGGTCTTCAGGTTGCAGTGATCGGCTGCGGAGCATGGGGCAAGAACCTGGTCCGCTGCTTTGCAGAATTGAACTGCCTTGGCGCCGTAGCCGATCACCACTCTGCAACAGTCGCCGAGATTCTTGCCCTGCATGGGGCCCAAGCCCTTACCTTTGAACAGATATTGGTCGAGCCCTCGATTCAGGCGGTGGCGATCGCGACGCAACCGTCAGGGCACTTCGACCTTGCCAAACGCGCCTTGCTTTCGGGAAAGCATGTCTTCGTCGAAAAGCCGCTCGCGCTTGAGCTCAGGCAAGCCAAAGAGCTGGCGGCGCTGGCACGGCGTTCGGGCCTACGGCTAATGATCGGACATATACTTCGCTTTCATCCCGCCTTCGCCCGGCTCCAGACCTTAATCGCGAGCGGTGCCGTCGGCCGTCTCCTGCGGCTAGAGGCCAACCGCAAGAACCTTGGAGCAATCCGTCCCGAGGAGGACGTGCTTTGGTGTCTCGGGCCGCATGACGTCTCCATCATCCTGGCTCTCGTCGGTTCGGAACCGAGCGAGCTTCACGTCGTCGGCGGGTATCATCTGCGGCAGGAGAGAGCCGATACCGTCACGCTGCATCTAGCCTTTCCGGCGGGGGAGCGGGCTCAAGTCAACCTGTCCTGGCTGCACCCAGTCAAAGAACACCGCCTCACGGTAATCGGGTCAGAAGCCATGGTCGTGTTCGACGATGGAGCGCAATGGGATCGCAAACTGCTCCTATACCCGCACATCGTGAAGGTGGCAGAGAATGCAACGTCGACGATCCGAGCCGAACCTGTTCCTCTCACGATAGAACAACACGAGCCGCTCAAACTCGAATGCCAGCATTTTATCAACTGCATCGTCCAGGGATGTGAGCCAATCACGAATGGCGAGGAAGGATTGCGGGTAATGCGGGTCCTGGCCGAAGCCAGTGCCATGATGAAACGGGGCCATGGCCTCCGGACGACTCCTGGACGCGTGAATGCTCCCCATTACCATTTGGATGTCTGAAGCGAATGCCGGAGCAGCTAGCCTTCAACGATCTCGGCGCGCAGCGCCGCCGCCTCGGGCGGGCAGTCGACGAGGCGATCCGCGGCGTTCTCGATCACGGCATGTATGTCATGGGTCCGGAGGTTGCGGAACTCGAGCGGGACCTCTCCGCATTCGGCGGTGTCAAGCACGCGATTTCCTGCGGCAATGGAACCGATGCCTTGTCTCTTGTGCTGTTAGCCAAGAACGTGAAGGCTGGCGACGCGGTGCTCTGTCCGTCCTTCACGTTCGCTTCCACGGCAGAAGCAATAGCCGGGCTTGGTGCGACGCCGGTCTTCGTCGACGTCTCCGAGGATAGCTTCAATCTCGATGCGACCAGTCTGGTGTCGTCGATCTCCATGCTCAAGCGCAGCGGTGCCAAGCCGGTTGGCATTATCGCGGTCGATCTCTTCGGCCAGCCGGCCGATTACGACCATATCGAGGAAATTGCGTCCCGGGAGGGACTGTGGCTGGTCTGTGATGCAGCTCAAGCCTTCGGTGCAAGCTACAAGGGACGCTCGGTTGGTTCGATCGGGCTTGCCACCACGACCAGCTTCTTCCCGGCGAAACCGCTGGGCTGCTATGGCGACGGCGGTGCGGTGTTCACAAATGATGAGGAGTTGGCGAACACCATCCTTTCGCTCCGCATGCATGGCTGCGGGACGGACAATTACGAGAACGTCCGGATCGGCATGAACAGCCGCCTCGATACGATACAAGCGGCCGTTCTGATCGAGAAGCTAAAGATATTTCCGGCTGAAATCGTGGCTCGCAACCGCATCGCCAACCGTTACAATGAACAACTGGCCGACAGCGCCATTGTGCCGAGCATCCGAGAGGGGGCGATCTCGGTCTGGGCACAATATACGCTGCGCCTGCCAGGATGCGACCGCGGGGCGTTCCAGACCTCGCTCGCGGCGGCAGACGTTCCGACGGCCGTCTACTACCGAACACCGATGCATCAACAAGCTGCTTACAGGCACTTTCCCACTGCCCCGAATGGGCTGCCCGCATCCAACCGGCTCGCCGCCGAGGTGGTAAGCCTGCCAATGCATGCCTATCTGAGCGAGGAGGTGCAGGATCAGATCACGGCCGCAGTGCGGTCAGCTTTGGCACCGTGCCACCGCCCCAAACGGTGACCTCTTTCGTCTTTCCAAGGATCGGGCATCGCGTCTCCCCGTACAGGCGGGCAGCGCCACGCCGGCAGCTAACTGGCCAGCCGGTGGGCGCTATTCGCGTTGCGAGGAACGCTGAACTGCGGCTGAATGTCCGGTTCAGCCTGGGTTCGAGGATGGTTTCTTAAAAGAGAGACCGTCAGTGCCACTCGCCAAATCCAGGAGACGGAAAATGACGAACAAGTTCCTCATCACCAGTGCCATTGCCACGCTCATTGGCTTTATGATGGTCCCGGCCAAGGCCAATGATGTCTTCATCGAGCAGTACGGGTTCGCGCACTCCGCGGGCGGCGCCCAGACCGGCTACAAGAACCGGATCGGCATCCACCAGAGGGGCCGATCCAACAATGCCATTGCCAACCAGAAGGGCTGGCGCAATCTCGTGGCAATAGGCCAGGATGGCTACAACAACGCCGCCGATGTCTACCAGCGCGGCAGGCGGAATAATGCCGGCGTCGGCCAGTTCGGATCGAATCACACCTCGATCGTGACCCAGGACGGCCACGGCAACATCGCCGCCGGCGTCCAGGTCGGCAAAGGCTGCAGCGCCGATGTGAAGCAGGAGGGCGGCGGCAACGTCGCCGCGTTTGTCCAGGCCTGCCGCTAGCACGAGCACTCCCGCGCCGCGGACGCGCAAAGGGTGAATCCAGGGGGGGCCGAGAGAAACTGATCCAGCGGCCCTCACCGGCAATCACGGAGAAGAGAGATGTTCAGAAAGGGTACGCGTTTCCCCGCAGGAACGGTGCTGCTGCTTTTCGGCCTCGGCGCGGCCGGGATCGCGATCGGCGCAGGCCAGGCCGGTACGGCGGCCGGGCCGGTCCGCTGCGAAATCCGCGTCGACTCGACCAACGGCACGACACGCCTGGAAGGCGTGGTTCATGCGGACAAGGCGGTTAGTGGCTCCTATCGCTTGCGCGTCAACAGCTCCGGCGCATCCGGGCGTTCCAACATAGACCAGGGCGGCGACTTCACCGCGGGCCCTGGAAATCCCGCGATGCTCGGCTCGGTCGCGCTGGACGCCCCAGGCGCGCGCCTCGATGCTAGCCTGACGATCACCGTGAACGGGAAGACGATCGAGTGTGCCGACCAAACCCACGGCGCGATCTGAAACGCTCGCGTGCACGTGCCATGCCGAATTCAGCTGTTATAGTCTTGTCCTGAGGCCGTGGACCACCCATTGCGGTGCCGGCCTGTCTGCAATGCTGTGGCTGGTTATTGGCGGAGGGAAGAGCGGTGCCTTGGCTCGTGATTGGTATGATAGTCTTTCTCGGGGTGCATTCGATCCGCATCGTAGCGCCCGGCTTCCGCGACCGGACAATCACCGCACGCGGCGAACGGGCGTGGAAGGCTATCTATTCGCTCGCCTCACTTGTGGGCTTCGTACTTGTCATCTGGGGCTATGGCCAGGCTCGACAGACCGCCCCTGTTCTTTACAACGGTACGGCGGCACTCGCCGGCGTCGCGGTGCTTCTGATGATCCCCGCCAGCATTCTTCTGGTCGCGGCGCTGCTGCCGGCCGGGCGCATCAAGGTCGCCGTCAAGCACCCGATGCTGACGGCAGTGAAGACCTGGGCTGTCGCGCACCTGCTCGTCAATGGCGATCTGGCTTCGATCGTCCTCTTCGGTGGCTTCCTCGTCTGGGCGGTCGCGGACCGCATCTCGGAAAGCCGCCGGCTTGAAGCCGGGATCACGAAGAACCCGGTGCTTGTGTCCGGCCGGTCCGACGTCATCGCGGTGGTCGTCGGACTGGTCGTTTACGGCCTCTTCGTCTGGACGCTGCATGAGTGGCTGATTGGCGTCCCGCCAATCATTGAGTGAGCCGAACTGGAGCAACACGGCGTCAGATCGGCGGGGCCCGCCGTCCTCCTCCTCACAGCCTGTGAATCTTGACCTCCGGGCAGGCGTCGAGCGCGATTTCGCAAAGATGCTCGTGGTGCGTCAGGTAGATCACCTGTCCGACACGCGCCATCTCTGCCATCAGTTCGAAGGCGCGTCCGGCGCGGTTGTCGTCGAACGTCTCCATGATGTCATCGGCGACGAAGGGCAAGGTCTCACGCGCCACCGCCACTTCGTGATAGCCGGCGATCCTGAGCGCCAGATAGAGTTGGAAGCGCGTCCCTTTCGAGAGGTCGGCGGCAAGCTTCGAACCGCCGGTGACCGTATTGGCGATAAGGAGTTCCTGTCCCTTGTCGGCCTGCGTCGAAAGACCGGAATATTCCCCGCCGCTGATATGCGCGAAAGTCAGCGAAGCGCGCTGCATCATGGCGCTGCGATGGCGCTCGCGAAACAGCCGAAGCGCGTGCTCCGCCGCAGCCACGCCTGCGCGAAGCCGGAGATAGCCGACCGCCCTGCTCTCTATTTCCAGAAGAAGTGTTCGCTGCCGTTGCTCGAGCTCGGCGGCCCTATCCCCTCCCTCGACTTCGGCAAGCTTCCGCTCCTTGTTCCGCACCTCCGCATGCAATTCGCTGACGTCGCGATCGGCTGCATCGATCGCCTCTTCCAGCCGCGCAAGCTCGAGGTCGAGTTCAGTCGGATCCAGTGCCGCAAGCATTGCTTCCGCCTCTGCGGCCTTTGCGACGGCGAGGCGCGTCACCAGATCGTCTTCGAGTTCGGCGCATCTCAGCCGCAACCGCTGCTGATCGCGAACGCTCTCCAGGCAGGAAGCGGCTTCTTCGAGCGTCTCGCAGCCGAAGAAGTCAAAGATCGTCTGCCGGTGTGCGATGTCGACCCGCTCCTCGTGGCGCAGCGAGCGCAGGCCTTCCTCGAGGCGCTCGATGTTGCCGCAAGCGGCCAGGCGCCGCTGTTCCTCACGCTCCGCAGCGGCGATGCGGTCGCGCAACAATGCAAACTGTGCGTGTGGATCCCTCTCCACCTCTTGGCCGAAGGCGGCGGCGAGGTCCGCGACCGCCTCTTCAAAAGCGGCCTGATCCTTGCGCATGCCGGCAATGCGATGATCCAGCTCGCCCTTCTTTTGCATCAGCTTGTCGAAATCATGAAGGACAGCGAGAACCGGACCGATCTCATGCGGCAGCGGGCGATCTCCCCGGAGCGCAAGCCACGTCCCGGCAAACGCATCGTCCCACTCCTGCTGCCAGGCTGCGATCGCCGCCTCGGCAGCCTCGAGCATGACCTCGCGGCTCTCCAGGGCTTCCGACGCGCGGCGAAGCTGGGCGATGGCGGCGCGACGGGCAGCCGAAGCCGCTTGTGCCCGCGCGGCGACCTGTTCTGCAACAACCAGCATCTCGTCGAGCCGATCGGGGACCGTGTCGGCCACGCCGAAGCACTCCAACGCCTCGCGCAGTCCACGCACGGCGATCTTCTCTTCTGCGGCGGCACTCTCCAGCGCCCGCCTGGCCGCGCGCAAATCGGAGCGCAGTTGAAGCGCCATCGCCCGTGCCGCAAGCCATGCTTCCAGTTGCGATAACAGCGTGACGCTCGGTAAACCGCATGCGCCTGCGGCAGCGGCCACGGCCGCACTCAACTGTTCCCGCTCTGCGGCGAGCGCCGCTCTCTGCGCTTCGAGGACCTTTAGACGTGCACGCCGGTCGGCGATCGCAAGCGTCAGCCCGCGCATTTCGGCCACCCGCTCCGCCCGCGCCAGGCGGAGCGCTGCGGCCGTATCGTCATCCTTCAACGCCGCCTCGAACGCCAATGCCGTTGCCACATCGAGGCTGGCGCGATGCCTTTGCCAGGCGAGATCGCGCTGCCGCCGCAGTTCGTGTGCCGCGGCATCGTCGATCATGGTGCCATCGGCTGCGAGCAGCGTCAGGCGCGCCTCGTCTCCGGCCTGCCGCTCGCCTTCGTCGTTGATCCGATCATCAAGCCTCAAGCGCCGCTCCATGAGAGCGGCATCCTGTGCCCGCCACCCCTCGACCACGCCTGGGGCGGGAATGGGCAATGCCGACAGCCCGTCCACATCGCCGGCAAAGGGCCGCAAGCCAGCAAGTGATTCGGCGAGGCCTGCTTCGAGCCGTTCACATTCTCTTGCGGCCGTCTGGCGGCGAAGGTGGCAGTCGTTCTGACGCAAGAGATGCAAGCGCTCGATGAGCGGGCCCGGATCCGCCTCGCCGTCATTCAGACCGGTCAGTTCGCGTTCCGCCTGGAACCGCTCGCCCCTTGCGCTCTCGACCTCATCGCGCGCAGAAGTCAACCTTTCGGCAAGGCTTGCATGACGGCGGACCAATTCCTGGAGCCGGGCGGTGCGGGCCGTCGGCAAGAGGAGCGAAGCGGGCTCAGGATTGCCCGCCTCACCGAGGCGCGCGAGGCAGATTTCGATTTCGGCAACGATCCTCGCCCGCTCGTCGAGACGAGACGGCATGTCGCGCGCAGCCGTCTGGTACCGCGCATCGAGCGCCGTCTGGCGGATCGTCTCGAAGCGCTCCGCAAGTGCGAGCGCCGCGCCGTCGCGAGGCACTGCCTCAAGCTCACGGCGGCAGAGTTCCAGTTCCTCATTCAACTGCAGGAGCCTGGCGGCGATCTCGGCCTCGCGTTTTCGCAGCCTCGGCACCTCGCTCAACCAGTCTGCCGGCGGTACCGGCAGCGGCATCTGACCTGCGAGCTCGGAACGGGCCTCGCGAAGCCGCGCGAGCAGCGGCAGGGCGTCGCGCTTGGCGCGCAGGCGGTCACGTTCCGCGCGCAGTTCCACCCGGGCGTTCGCCGCCGCGTCGTGGCGCTCCCGCGCCTTTGCGAGGGCCTTGCGCAGCACGGCATAGTCGCGTGCATTCACGTCTATCGCCTTTCGCTCGGCCTTCAACGCCTCGAGCTCAGCCTTCAGCTCCGCGAGCCGATGCTTCCGCGCCTGGGGCCGGAAGAAGGCATCCGCCTCCGCTCTGAGGTTCGAGAGCACCGCAGCGCTGTCCGGCAGGCCGGAACTTGCGGAAAAGAGGAGAGCGCCCAACTCGCCCTCGCTGTTGAGGATCGCCTCGCCGCCCTCTTCAATGCTCTCGTCATCGAGCGAGAACATCATCCGGTAGGTAACGCGATCGACGGCGCCGAGCGCCGCCGAAAAGAGATTGTCCGGCAGCGGCTGTTCGTCGGGGCCGACCAGGCTGTTGGCATTGCGTTTGACGCGATAGGCATGATGGGTGCGGCCGCCGGCTTCGATGATGCCGCCGACCCGCATCGCCTGATAGGGATGCAGGAAACCGTAGGGGCTCTTGCGGTCGATTCCGAAGAGAAGATCAAGGAAGCCGGAGAACAGGGTGGACTTGCCCGCCTCGTTCGGCCCGTAGACCAGATGAAGATCCGGCACCCCCGGATGTGCTTCACCGAAATCGAGGCTCCGCTCGGTGAACTTGCCGTAACGGACGAGGTCGAGCCGGCTGAGGCGCATCAGTCGATGCCCTCTCCCGCACCGCGCCAATGAAGATGCGAGAGCACATCGACGCTTCCCGCAAGGGCCGCATCGCGCACCAGCCTCTCGAGCGCCCCCTCATCGGTGGCGAGGTACGGACGCAGTTCAGCCGGCAATTGCTGCAGAAGCTCCTCGGCAACGGATTTCATCTCTGCGCAAAACCCGAAGGCCGGCAACACGTCCTTTTCGACGAGCACTGAAAGCTCGCCCATCGGGTCGGCCGTGCCGCCGAATTTCTCGTGCTTGCCCTCGCGGCAATGGTTCTCGACCTTCTCCACCCAGCAATCACCGAGTGCAGCGGCGACATTCGCAATCTCGGCCCCGAGGAGATCGGCATCCCGCCTGAGACGCCATGCGAGCGGCGTCGCTCCCGTCAGGCCCACCCGCACTATCAGATTATCCGCCGACAATCCTTGGCGAAGACGCGCTACTCGGTTTCCTACCGCCTCAAGCAAGCCGCGCCAGTCGACAATGCCGGTCGTGTCGACCTCCAGCCGCTCGAACACGGCGGCGCCGATAGCGCGCTCCGCCAGCGTCAGATGGCCGTCATGGTCGATCGTGACGAGGGTCACGCCCTTCACCCCCGCCTCGTTGATGTCGCGGCCCTGCGGCATTCCCGGCATGACGATGCAAGGCTTCTGGCTATGCACCTGCCGCTGGTGGATGTGGCCAAGCGCCCAGTAATCGAATCCGTGCCGCTCCAGGTCGGCCACGGAGCAAGGCGCATAAGGATCATGGATGGAAGAGCCGGAAAGGCTCGTGTGCAGCATGCCGACATTGATGGCGTCTGCCACCGGCGGATGGAAATGCGGCAGCAGGCTTTCCGGCGCATGCGGTTCGGCAAAGCTGATGCCATGGATGTGGACAGCCCTGCCGTTCTCGAGGGTCTTGGCGAGCACCGGCTTGCCGCGCCCGGAAAACACATGCACCGACTGCGGCAGCGTAAGCTCCCGCGTCACCTGCGACTGGGCATCGTGATTTCCGCGGATGATGAAGGTGCGGATGCCCGCTTCGTCGAGACGGCGAAGCTCCCCCGCGAGGAAGAGCGCCGTGTTCATCGAAGTTTGACTGCCGTCATAGAGATCACCGGCGATCAACAACGCATCCACACCTTCGGTGAGGCAGAGATCGACGATCCGCACGAGGGCGTTGCGGGTCGCGTTGCGCACGAGCTCGGCAAGCTCAGCATTTCGGAGAGCCAGGCTGCGCAGGGGCGAATCGAGATGGAGGTCGGCGGTATGGACAAATCGGAAGGGCATGGCCGGACCATGGCCCGCAGCCGCCGCCCTCGTCAATGGCGCCGGCAAGGTTACCCCCTGTTAGCCGCAGTATGACCATGGCCGCCCCAGAGCGCGGGCGCCGCTGGGCTCCGCCGGCGCGCTTGATTAGCGTTTTTGTAACGCCTCGCGCACTAGCTTTTGGCTCAAACGCCTCGACGCGTCCCTACGGGAATGATTCCTGCCCGGCCGCCGCTCGGTCATGATGATCAAGAGCCGGACCATCCATCTTTCGCGGACCATTCCGGAGTGAGACATGTCCCGCCTGAAAATATCGCACACGCTGATCGCGCTTTTTGTCCTAGTGACACTGATCGCCGCCGCACTTGCCGCCGCCTCCGTCAACGGGGTCCGGATGATGAATGAGCGAAACAGCGAAATTGCCAAGAGCTGGCTGCCGCGTGTTTCGCTGGTGCGCGCGCTCGACACGGAACTCTCGAACACGCGGACTGCCTTTGCGCGGCACCTGATCTCGCTCACGCCCTTTGAAAAGAAGGGAGCGGAAAAAGCAATCGGAGAGACCGTCAGCAGTTTCGGCAAGCTCGTCGGTGAATACGCCGCTCTCGCAACCTCCGATGCCGATAAGGCCGCGCTCGATAAGATGCAGGCTGCCTACAAGGCCTATCTTGCGGTCGCCGACGGGATGCTGAAATACTCGAACGACCTCCAGAACATGAAGGCCCAGCACATCTACAAGGTCGACATGCGGGTCGAAGGCGAAAAGGTCGACGCGGCGATTGGCGAATTGCTCAACCTCAATCTCGCCGGTGCCGATACTGCCGTTGCCGAGAGCGACGCGACCCACAAACAGATCGTGACGATCGACTCCATCGTGATCGGGTTTGCGGCGCTGATCGTTCTCGGGGCGATCGCCTATGCCGTTCGCGGCATCGCCCGTCCGATCCAGGTCATTACCCGTTCGATGGCGAAGCTCGCGGAAGGCGACACGGCAAGCAATATACCCTACGGCAACCGCAAGGACGAAATCGGCGAAATGGCGCGAGCCGTCGAGGTCTTCCGCCAGGCGGCGATCACCAATCACCAGCTCGAGGAAGAAGCGAGCCTCCAGCGCGCCGAGGCTGAGGCCGAACGCCAAAGAGTGACGCGCGAGGCCGAGGCAGCGGCGCAGCTGCGCCTCCAGGAGGCGACAGCCGGCCTTGCAGCCGGTTTGCGGCGGCTCGCGGCCGGCGACCTGGCATTTCAGCTTGATGAGCCCTTCGCGCCGGACTTCGAGCAGCTCAGGCACGACCTGAACCAGGCCGTTGCACAACTTGCCGCGACGCTGGCAGCCGTATCCGCGAGCTCGACAAGCATCGATGGGGGCGCGCGGGAAGTCAGCCATAGTGCCGACGATCTGTCGCGCCGCACGGAACAGCAGGCGGCCTCACTCGAGGAAACGGCGGCCGCGCTCGACCAGATCACCGTCAACGTCGCCAACTCATCCAAACGCACGAATGAGGCACGCGGCATCGCCGGCCAAGCTAACGACAGCGCGCGCAAGTCCGGCGCGATCGTCTCCGGCGCAATCGACGCCATGGGTCGTATCGAGCGTTCCTCCAATCAGATCTCGAACATCATCGGCGTCATCGACGAGATCGCTTTCCAGACGAACCTTCTCGCGCTCAATGCAGGCGTCGAGGCGGCGCGCGCGGGAGAGGCCGGCAAGGGCTTTGCGGTCGTTGCACAGGAAGTACGCGAACTCGCCCAACGCTCTGCAAAAGCGGCCAAGGAGATCAAGGAGTTGATCCGCAATTCGGCAAGCGAAGTCGAAAGCGGCGTCAAGCTCGTGCGCGAAACCGGCGAAGCCCTTCGCACCATCGAAAGGCTCATTGTCGAAATCAACGGGCATATGGACGCAATCGCCGTCTCGGCACACGAGCAGTCCGCCGGACTTTCCGAAGTGAACATGGCGGTCAACCAGATGGATCAGGTCACGCAGCAGAACGCCGCCATGGTGGAGGAGGCCAATGCGGCAAGCGCAACGCTTGCGCAGGAAGCCACCCGTCTGCGAGAGCTGATCTGCCGCTTCAGCCTCGCCGAGACGTCGGATCGGACCTATGGCGACAATGGTCATGGCATCGCGACGGGGTCGCGTTACGCCGCATGAGGCGGCAGTTCACCAGTTGTCGCAAGATCAACGGTCCCGTTCGGGGACCGTTTCTTTTTCGTCCCGCGAGCGCGCTCCTTAAGAATTAGGTGGTTTTGGTCGACAAACATGACGATTGTAACTATCAATAGTGTTGCTGCCATTTGACATGCGCCCTCAACATACCGCCACCATGGTCATGAAGAAGACACTGGAAGTTTCCGAAAAACTGTTCGAGCTCTACCATCGCGTTCATCGTCTGGTTAATGAGTCCATGACCGAGGAAGGCGTCTCGCTTGCCCGAAGCAAGTTCCTGTTCTTCCTGAGCAAGCTCGGCCCCTGTCGATCCACTGATATCGCCTGCGCCCTGAATTTCGCGCCGCGAACGGTCACCGAGGCGATCGACGGCCTGGAGCGCGATCGGCTCGTCATGCGCAAGCCCGACCCGGAAGACCGCCGCGCTAAGATCGTGTCGATTACCGACACCGGCCGCGCCGTGCTCGAGGCGGCAGAGCATCCGCGCAAGCAGCTTCTGGAGGAAATCTTCTCGGCGCTGGACGACAACCAACTCGACCAGCTCTACGACATCGTCGGCAAGCTCGTGGAAAAGACAGACGAAATCCGCAAACGCAAGCAGGCGGCGGAAGAGGAGATCGCCGCGGCGCGGTGAACGCTGGCTGTCTCGCAAAGGAAAGAGGCCGGGACGTCATGCCCCGACCTCTTCGTTTCTCCTACAGCGCCGCGCGTCTTATCAGACGCGCAAAGGTCGCTGTAGCTCTTTGAATCGCTGCATCTCTTTGTCCTTAAATCGAGGCCGATTCAAGGGGACATGCAGTAGCCCGACGCTTACATCGCGTCGATGGCACCGATGGAGAAGAACAGGGTTTCGCCGGAGGAGTCGTCGACGCCGTCATTGTCGGTGACGATGTAGCCGCTACCGGCCGCATCGACCGTGAAGCCCTCCACCTTGTCGACCACATAGCCGTTCAGTGCCTTCAGCTCCGGGATGAGATCGCGAACCTCTTCCTTCTTCACGACCGGCAGTTCGCCGCCGAGCGCGGCGGGCTTCAGGTCGGCAAGGGCGACGCGATAGAGCTTCTTGATCTTTGCCGCCGCACCGATCAGGTTGTCGCGTTCGACGACATAGGCATAGTCGCCGTGGATGGAGATCTCCGAGAGACCGACCCAGCCTTCCTCGGATTTGTCGAGCGGGTAGCGGACAGCACCCCACTCCTCGGTTGCCGGCTTATAGGAGACGAGCTTGACGAAACCCTTCTCGTCGTCCTTCCATTCGCGCTGTACAGCCATCCAGAGCGTGAGGTCGTCACCCTCGCCGACGGTTGTGACACCTTCGAAACCGAAGCGGATTTCGTCGGCGCTGAGTTCCGCCGGAAGCGCGATCTCCTGATTGATCTCGCCCTTCTCGTTCACATGGAGAAGCGCATGACTGTAGAGCTTGTCCGAATTGCCTTCGGAGGCAAGCCAGAAGCCGCCCTCGCCATCATTGGCGATGCCTTCGATGTCTAGCTTCTGGGCGGGCGCGCCGTCGCGGGTGATCGGCAGCGCTTCAGTGATCAGCGCCGGCTTCTGCGTCGCGTCGATCGTGAAAATCATCGGCTGCGACGAGAAGAAGGAATCGTTGACCGCGCGTAGGAAGCCCGGTTTGTCCGCGATCGCGGCGAGGCCAGATAGCGCGCCGAAGCCGATCGGCAGCCCATCCTTTTCAGCCGAGCGGATTTGCGGATAGGCTGCCTCCCCTTCCCCGCGCTCGTAGATCATGACGTGCGAGCGCGCACCACCGTCCTCGATGAGATCGACCTCGTTCGCGGTCGCCAGCAGATTGCGGTCGGCAATGGCGACGGCACCCTCGGGTGAGATGCCGGAGGGCAGAAGCTGAAGCAGTTCCGGGTCGGCGCCGGTATCCCTGTAGACACCGACAACCGAAGCGCGCTCCGAAAGAACGAAGAAGAGATTGTCGTCGCCGAAGCGCGCCGCCTCGAGTCCTTCCGGCTCGACGCCCTTGGCCGACGACCTCTTCTCCGTATAGTGGCCGATCGCTGCGACCGCATGTTCGAAGCTCGGCCCCGATTCGAAGAGAATCCGGCCGGTCTTGTCGAAGATCGTGAAGCCGCGGGCACCGCCCTCATAATCGCCCTCGTTGGCGACCACGAGCCGTTCGTCATCGAGCCACTTCACCGCGTCCGGCTCACGCTTGCGGCCAGCCTGCTCGCCGGTGAAGGAGATAGCGCCGTCACGCTTGGTGTCGATGCCCTTGAGATCGACCGCGCCGCCGGAGAAATGCGTCTTCACCGCGGCGGACTTTCCGTCGATGACAACGATGTGGTTGTTCTCCTGGAGTGTCAGCGCGATTTCGTCCTTGCCGTTGAAGGCAGCGAATTCGGGCTCCGGATCGTCACCCGCAATTTCGGGCAGGCCCGTCAGCGCCACACGCTTGATCGACGCGCAATCGGCGATGCCGTCCTTCAGCGAGAGGATGACGAGATCGCCCGCCGGCAGCTGCGGGATCTTGCCGTCATTGACGTCTTCGTCGCGCTCGTTCTCGATGGCGATCGCGGCGAGAGTCCTATCTTTGTTGATCGCGACCGAGTCAGGCTGCCCGCCAAGATCGCAGGTGGCGTCTACATTCCTGGTGGCGATATCAACCACGGCAAGCTGACCGGAGGGCTTGGTGAAGCTTCCGCGCATGTTGACCGCCACCACCGCCTTGGCGCCCGCGATCGCGACCGACGTGGGCTCGCCTTCGAAGGACACGGTGCCGCCGGCCGCAGGCGCTCTCGCATCGGTAATGTCAATAAAGCCGATGCGCTTGCCAGGGCTATCGGTATAGACGAGCGTCCTGCCGTCCTCGCTCGCCGCGATGATTTCGGCAGAAGTTGCCGCCTTGCGGTCTGCGCCCTGGGGCAGATTGTCGGCGACGGCAAAGGATGCGATGCGGTTGAAAACCTGTTCGGCCCGAACGCTGGACGCCGTCGATGCCGCAAGTGCTGCGGCCAATACTGCGGTGATCGAAAATGCCTTCATTTCTCCCTCCTTGTCGCGGCGTTCGCGCCGCTCTGGCACCCGGAATCAGCCGGTTGCCTGAAGCCCCGGATGGGAGGTATTTGCAACCGCCCTGTAACAGTCCGATGACAGCGGCGGAGAAATGAAAAGAGGCCCGGCTGGGCCGGGCCTCAAACAAGCTGCTGCAGCGCTCCCAGAGATAAGCGCAAGCGGCGGATGAAACATGAACCTGTTTCAGGGCCTGCAAACCGCGGCCACCGCGCGGACTGCCGACCGGCGATCGCTGAGGTCCCGTCGGGACCCGGAACGCTCGATTAGTTGACGGCGTCCTTGAGGCCCTTGCCGGCCGTGAACTTCGGCACGTTGCGGGCCGGGATGTCAACTTCCGCGCCTGTCGACGGGTTGCGGCCCTTGCTGGCTTCGCGGCGGGTCACGGAGAAGTTGCCGAAGCCTACGAGGCGAATATCGCCACCGTTCTTCAGTTCGCCCTGGATGGTCTCAAAAACTGCATCTACTGCAGAGGACGCATCAGACTTGGAAAGTCCGGCCTTTTCGGCAACGGCAGCCACGAGCTCATTTTTGTTCATGTTTCCACCCCTTTCATACTGGTTCGAAACGACTGTCTTCTTAAGCCGGGGCGGCATGAGCATCACCCGCGTCTTGCCATTCCCAATTGCGCCTAATCCCCTTGATTGCAAGGCTTGCAAGCTGCTTTACAACAAAAAAGACCGGCGAAATGCCGGTCTTTTTTGATTTTTTGGTCAGACTGCGCAAGCGGGACACAGTCCCATGCCCATATTGGCACCGTCAGTGGGCGATCGATGCACCCGCTTCGTCCTGCGAATCGACAGACGTGATTGCGGCTGCCTCGCTTGCGGCATCCCACTCGATCGGCTCGGGACGGCGCGTCAGAGCGTGTTCGAGCACCTCGCCCATCCGCGAGACCGGAATGATTTCGAGGCTGTTCTTCACGTTGTCCGGGATCTCAGCGAGATCCTTGGCGTTCTCCTCGGGGATAAGCACCTTCTTGATGCCGCCGCGCAGAGCCGCCAAGAGCTTCTCCTTCAGACCGCCGATCGGCAGAACGCGACCGCGCAGCGTGATCTCGCCGGTCATCGCCACATCCTTGGAGATCGGGATCCCGGTCATTACCGACACGATCGCAGTTGCCATGGCAACGCCAGCCGACGGACCATCCTTCGGCGTCGCACCTTCGGGCACGTGCACGTGGATGTCGCGCTTGTCGAACTGCGGCGGCTCGATGCCGAAATCGATCGCCCGCGAGCGGACATAGGATGCCGCCGCCGAAATCGATTCCTTCATCACATCGCGCAGGTTGCCGGTCACGGTCATCCGCCCCTTGCCGGGCATCATCACGCCTTCGATCGTCAGCAGTTCGCCGCCGACCTCGGTCCAGGCGAGGCCGGTCACGACGCCGATCTGGTCATCGCGCTCCGCTTCGCCGTGGCGGAAGCGCGGCACGCCCAGGTAATCGTGGATATTCTCCGCCGTCACTTCGACCTTCTTGGCATTGCCCTTGAGGATCTCGGTAACCGCCTTTCGCGCGAGCTTCATCAGCTCACGTTCGAAGTTGCGCACGCCTGCCTCACGCGTGTACGTCTGGATCACGGCCATCAGCGCGCTATCGGTCACGGAGAACTCATTCGGCTGCAGCGCGTGATCGCGGATCGCCTTGGGCAGCAGGTGCCGCTTGGCAATCTCAAGCTTTTCCTCTTCGGTGTAGCCGGCGATCCGGATGACTTCCATGCGGTCCATTAGCGGCGCCGGAATGTTCAACGTGTTCGCCGTGGTGATGAACATCACGTTCGACAGGTCGTATTCGACCTCGAGATAGTGATCCATGAAGGTCGAGTTCTGTTCCGGATCGAGCACCTCCAGAAGCGCCGAAGACGGGTCGCCACGGAAGTCCTGGCCCATCTTGTCCACCTCGTCCAGCAGGAAGAGCGGATTGGACTTCTTGGCCTTCTTCATCGACTGTACGATCTTGCCCGGCATGGAGCCGATATAAGTCCGGCGGTGACCGCGGATCTCGGCCTCGTCGCGCACGCCGCCAAGCGCCATGCGGATGTATTCGCGGCCGGTTGCCTTGGCGATCGACTTGGCAAGCGACGTCTTACCGACGCCCGGGGGACCAACGAGGCAGAGGATCGGACCTTTGATCTTCGCGGAACGGGCCTGCACGGCCAGATACTCGACGATGCGTTCCTTGACCTTGTCCAAGCCGAAGTGATCGGCGTCGAGTACCTTCTCGGCATGATTGAGGTCGGTCTTGATCTTCGATTTCTTGCCCCAGGGCAAGCCCAGCAGCCAGTCCAAATAGTTGCGCACCACCGTGGCTTCCGCCGACATCGGGCTCATCTGGCGCAGCTTCTTCAGCTCCGCGTCAGCCTTTTCCCGAGCTTCCTTCGAAAGCTTCGTCTTGGAGATGCGCTCCTCGAGTTCAGCCATCTCGTCGCGGCCGTCCTCGCTGTCGCCGAGCTCCTTCTGGATCGCCTTCATCTGCTCGTTCAGATAGTACTCGCGCTGTGTCTTCTCCATCTGGCGCTTGACGCGCGAGCGGATCCGCTTCTCGACCTGAAGGACCGAAATCTCGCCCTCCATGAAGCCGAGAGCCTTTTCGAGCCTCATCTTGACGCTGGTCGTCTCCAGCATCTCCTGCTTCTCGACGATCTTGATCGACAAGTGCGAGGCGACAGTATCGGCGAGCTTGGAGTAATCCTCGATCTGGCTCGCGACACCCACGACCTCAGGGGAGATCTTTTTGTTGAGCTTTACATAGCTTTCGAATTCGGACACGACGGAGCGGCTCAGCGCCTCGATCTCGACTGGATCCTCCTCCGGTTCACGCAGCGCATGCGCCACTGCCTCGTAGAAATCGTCGCGCTGGGTATACCGATCGATCTGCGCGCGAGCGCGTCCCTCGACGAGAACCTTGACGGTGCCGTCGGGCAGCTTCAGCAATTGCAGCACGTTGGCGATCGTTCCGACCTGGTAGATTGCAGAGGGCTCCGGGTCGTCATCCGTTGCATTGATCTGGGTCGCCAACATGATCTGCTTGTCGGTGCCCATCACTTCTTCGAGCGCGCGGATCGATTTTTCGCGCCCGACGAAGAGCGGCACGATCATGTGGGGGAAGACCACAATGTCGCGCAGCGGCAGAACCGGATAGGTCGCGCTTTCGGTCGCCGGAGACGTTTTGTTCGTCATATTCAATTCCTTTCCGTCCCGATTTCGGGCCCGTTCCCGGGAGCCTCAGCAGCACTCCCGGTTGTCACATTTTCCACCTGAAAGTGGAGTGCGGAAGATGCCTTTTCAAGGCTGGCGCAACCTCCGCATTCATGAACACTTCCGGCCATATGCTGAGATGCTGTTGCGGACCTTACGAAAGCGGGACCAGTGCACAGCAACCGGCTTCATTGAATCGTCACATCATCGCGTTGTTGCGGAGGTTTAGCAATAATCGATTTACTTGGTCACAATGATTTTGCGCCCGAAATTGTTCAAAAATGGGGAGAAAACGGGCCGAAAATCGGGAAAATTGCTTTGCCACCCGAAGAGCTCCGCGGAGCTTGGCCTTCCCAGGCGGTAGGCTAAATTCCCGCTGGAAAAAGCCCGCACGTGGCGGGCTTTTTCCGTTAGCCGAGAGCGGCCGATCAGGCCGAAACGTTAGTCTTTTCCTCGGAGCGATCCGAGTAGATGTAGAGCGGCCGTGCGGTCCCCTTGACCACCTCGTCCGAAATGACGACCTCGCGGACACCTTCGAGCGTCGGCAGCTCGAACATCGTGTCGAGCAGGATCTTTTCCATGATCGACCGGAGGCCGCGCGCGCCGGTCTTGCGGACGATGGCCCGCCGGGCGATTTCCCTGAGAGCATCCTCGTGGAAAGTCAGCTCGACATCTTCCATCTCGAACAGGCGCTGGTACTGCTTGACGAGCGCGTTCTTCGGCTCCGACAGGATCTGGATCAGCGCATCCTCATCCAAGTCTTCCAGCGTCGCCAATACGGGCAGGCGGCCGATGAACTCCGGAATGAGCCCGAACTTGACCAGATCTTCCGGCTCGAGGTCGCGCAGCACTTCGCCCACCCGCCGATCCTCCGGTGCACGGACGGTCGCGCCGAAGCCGATCGAGGTCTTCTCGCCACGGGCGGAGATGATCTTGTCGAGACCAGCAAAAGCGCCGCCGCAGATGAAGAGGATGTTCGTCGTGTCGACCTGCAGGAATTCCTGCTGCGGATGCTTGCGGCCGCCCTGCGGCGGCACCGAGGCAACCGTACCCTCCATGATCTTCAGTAGCGCCTGCTGCACGCCTTCGCCCGACACGTCGCGGGTGATCGAAGGATTGTCAGACTTGCGCGAGATCTTGTCGACCTCGTCGATATAGACGATGCCGCGCTGGGCACGCTCAACATTGTAGTCGGCGGCCTGAAGCAGCTTGAGGATGATGTTCTCGACGTCCTCGCCGACATAACCCGCTTCGGTCAGCGTCGTCGCGTCGGCCATGGTGAAGGGAACGTCGATGATGCGCGCAAGCGTCTGCGCCAGATAGGTCTTGCCGCAGCCGGTCGGCCCGACGAGCATGATGTTGGATTTCGCCAGTTCGACATCGCTGCTCTTCGCCGCATGGGCGAGGCGCTTATAGTGGTTGTGCACGGCGACCGACAGGATGCGCTTGGCCTGCTGCTGGCCAATGACGTACTCGTCGAGAACCTTGATGATTTCCTGAGGGGTCGGAACGCCATCGCGAGACTTGACCATCGAGGTCTTGTTCTCTTCGCGAATGATGTCCATGCAGAGTTCAACGCATTCATCGCAGATGAATACGGTAGGCCCGGCAATCAGCTTGCGAACTTCATGCTGGCTCTTGCCACAAAACGAACAATAGAGGGTATTTTTCGAGTCACCGCCGTTGCTACCGCTGACTTTGCTCATTTTCACTTCCTTCCAGCACGCCGGACACCTTCGGAAAGATATCACGGACCACTCAATTCGCCTTATGCGAGCCCTCACCGCCCGCACGAGGTCCCTGGGAGTACCCACCGGGTCAGGCAAATCGCCTGATTCTCGGCCGCAACGACTCTCCCGTCGAACTCAGACGCTACGCTCAGAACGCCTAGCATAGCAATTCGGCTCATATTAACGGCTTTACCCTACCGATAAAGCCCTTGGCCATTACAAATGTGTCACAATCGCATCTGTGCAGACACAAAACCTCGACTTCAAGCCGTCTCACCGCCTTCGGCGGCTTCGCGCGAGGTGATCACCTTGTCGATCAAGCCCCAATCCAAAGCCTCGTCGGCGCTCATGAAATGATCGCGGTCAAGAGTCTGTTCCACCTCTTCATAAGTGCGACCGCAATGCCTGACATAAACTTCGTTCAGCCGGCGCTTCATCTTGAGGATATCTCTCGCGTGCCGCTCGATATCCGAAGCCTGGCCCTGGAAGCCACCCGAGGGCTGATGCACCATGATACGCGAATTCGGCGTCGCAAAGCGCATGTCCTTGTGGCCAGCGGCAAGCAGCAGCGAACCCATCGAGGCCGCCTGGCCGATGCAGAGCGTCGAGACCGCCGGCTTGATGAACTGCATCGTGTCGTAGATCGCCATGCCGGCCGTCACAACACCGCCAGGCGAGTTGATATAGAGCGCGATTTCCTTTTTCGGGTTTTCCGCCTCGAGAAAGAGCAATTGCGCGCAGACAAGCGTCGCCATGTGATCTTCGACAGGGCCCGTCAGGAAGATGATGCGCTCCTTGAGCAGCCGCGAATAAATGTCGTACGACCGTTCGCCGCGATTGGTCTGCTCGACAACCATCGGCACCAGCGCCATGGCCGTATCAACTGGATTTCTCATATCGAACCTTCATCAGTCGGGCCCGCAATCCCTTCGCGGACCAGGAATCATCGGATTAGCCTCGACCTTACATAGAGTGTCAATGCCCTTCACTTCAAGTCGCGAACGCTCGATGAGCTTAAAGGTCGCGGCTCTTCGACCCAAAGCTTTTCGGTGGTCGGTTCCTGATGCCGATAGAACATTTTTCCAACGTTGCTCCGCTTGCGCGCATGTCTTACCCGCTTGCTCACAGGCATTCCCAAGTCTGCAGTAAATGATCGGTAAATTTTGGGCTGGCGTGGTGAGTTCGTCAAAGCTGGGACTCCAGCGGCAGAAAGCGGATGGCGGCGGCAGCGAGCCGGCGGGCGATGCCTGCGTCGGGTTCGCCCCTGTTAAGCTTGGCCGCACCGTTGGAGCGGTGGCGCCACACAAGCCTCTCGCCCTCGAGCAATAACCTATAGCTTCTCTCCGGCGAGGTTTCCTCATCGAAGATCGATTGCAATTCGGCCGCAAGCGTCTCGTCGGTAAAGACGATTCCCATCTCGGTGTTGAGCGAGGCGGAGCGGGGGTCGAAGTTCATCGAGCCGACATAACCCGTCGTCCCATCGACGACGAAAGCCTTGGTGTGCAGGCTGGCATTGCGCGCGCCGAACAGCGACATGCGATGCCGGTCCAGGAAATCGCCGCCCTTCTTCAGTTCGTAGAGTTCGATGCCGGCACGCAGCAGCGCTTGTCGGTATTTCGAGTAGCAGCCATGCACTGCGGCCACATCGGTAGCCGCAAGCGAGTTCGTCAGCACCGCCACCCTCACGCCCTTTTTTACGAGAGCCGCCAAGTGCCGCGTACCTTCGGGTCCCGGAATGTAATAGGGAGACATGATGCGCAGGTCGCGTGCGGCGGCATCGATCAATGGAAAGAGTTCGCGCAGCAGCCAGTTCTGCCTCTTCTGCATCAGCGCCTTCTCCGGCGGATCAAAGGCCACGCGCACGCCTGCGCACAAGTGGAGTGCGCGGCCGCCCCAATAGAGGCTCTCGCCGGCTTCAGCGTCGCTGACCTTTTCCAGATAGAAGCGAGCGGCGGCCTTGCGCGCCAGGGCGCCGAGCGACTGGCGCAGGGCCGGCAGATAATGCTTGCGGGGCGTTCTCAGCGCCGCGATCGGCAATACGGACGCGCTGTTCCAGAAGCGGTCGAACATGGCCGTCGCCTCATCGACCACCGGCCCCGTCATCCAGACATCCAGGTCGCGGAAGTTCGAGAGTTCGGCTGCATCGAAGTAGGCGTCGCCAATGTTGCGACCTCCGGCGATCGCCATCCGCCCGTCCGCTATCCACAGCTTGTTGTGCATCCGGCGCGTGACGCTCAGGGCGCGGACAGCCATCTCGAAACCACGGCGGAACCGATCGGTGCGCGCTCGGCTCGGATTGAAAAGCCGTACGTCGATATTGGGGTGGGCATCAAGAGAAATGCAGAGCCGGTCATGAATCCCGGCGTTGATGTCGTCGAGCAGCAGTCGAACGCGGACGCCGCGATCGGCCGCCGTTATGAGCTCGCGCGTCAGCAGAAAACCAGTCAGGTCGTCCTTCCAGTAATAATATTGGAGGTCGAGGCTGCGTCCTGCCCGGCGGGCCGAATGGGCCCGCGCGACGAATGCCTCTATATTGTCCGAGATCAGGGCGATCGTACTCTGATCGGAGGCGGCAGCGGGTAGTGACGCGACGCCTTTGTCGATCAACGTCTCATCGTCTGCCAAGGGCAGGGCGAAGGAAGGCGGCGCCTGCGGGCGTCGGCCGAACCAGCCGTAAACATAGACCGTCGCGGCCGCCAACAGCGCAAAGAGGACGACAAGAAAAAGCGTGAGCCAGGATAACATACATCGCCGTCCACGGCGCTGCGCCCCTCAGGCGCACGGAGCCGAAATGTGTTGAATCCGAGAAATTAATTCAGGCTCCAAATCGTTCCCAATGAAGCACGGCGCCTCACGCCGGTTCCATTCCCATCAACCCAGCGTTACCGTCCTCGTCCCCGCCCTTGAGGGCGGCCTTCAGGTCGATCGATGCCTTGACAGGCAGGTGGTCCGAAGCCAAGCGCGCGAGCGGCGTGTCATGCACGGCCACGGAGGTCACGAGATGATGCGGGTTCCCGAGCACCCGGTCGAGCGGGAACAGGGGAAAGCGTGACGGGAAGCTCGCGACCGCCGCATGGGATGCGTCGAAGAGCGGGCTCAGGAGCTTGAGCGAGGAGCGCTTTCCCATGCGCCACTCGTTGAGGTCGCCGATCAGGAGCGTCGGCCGATCGCCGCCGTCGGCCGCCACCTGCATGATCGTCTCGGCCTGGCGCGCGCGGGAATGGCGCAGCAGTCCGAGATGGGCGGCGATCACCCTGAGAGATCCGACCTTGAGGTCGAGATCGACGACAAGCGCTCCTCGCGGCTCGACACCCGGCAGATTGAGCTGCCGCACATCGGAGACGGCCCCTTCCCTGAGCAGGAGGACGTTACCGTGCCAGCCGTGTCCTTTCTCTGAGAACGGAGAGATCGGTATCGAGACGAGATGCGCTTCCCGGCGGATATGCTCGAGGTCGAGAAGCCCGGCACGTTCTCCGAACCTCTGGTCGGCCTCCTGCAAAGCGACGATGTCCGCTCCAAGCTCGGTTATCACCTGGGCGGTGCGCGCAGGATCGAAGCGGCCGTCAGTGCCGACGCATTTGTGGATGTTGTAGGATGCGATAACGATATCGCCGCGGCTCACCGCCGCGTCGCGGTTGACGATAGTCGGCCGCCGCTTGCGGATCGCCGCCACGATGCCCGCGGACAATATGCCTTGCGATTTTGCCATGCGTTCCCTGCCTGCTGCCGCATCATGCTCAATTAAGCCGGTCCGTGCCACCCAAAAAAGTCGACTTTATGCACCTGCTCGTCTTGGTCGCGGTCGTCAAAGTTCTTGCTGTGAGGGCGTCCGACGCAATACACATCCACAGGAAGGACCAGAAGAGTCGAAATTATGGACACAGCACCCGGCATTACCATAGACGGCCCCGCCCGGCGCGTTTGCCTCGATGTTCGCAATCCCGACTTCTTCCGCAATCCGCTTCCGGCCTATGCGGCGCTCCATGCGCAATGTCCGGCGTTTTTCTGGGAAGAGCAGCAGCAATGGTATTTTGCGGGCTATGATCGGGTGAACGCGCTTCTGCGCGATCGCCGTTTCGGGCGCCAGATTCTGCATGTTGCGACGCGACAAGAACTTGGCCTGCCCGAACCGAAGCCGCATCTCAAAGACTTCGACGCGCTGGAGGCGCATTCGCTGCTGGAATTGGAGCCGCCGGCGCATACGCGGCTGCGGACGCTCGTCAACCGTGCCTTCGTGTCCCGGCGGATCGAGCAGCTCCGGCCGGAGATCGAAGCGCTTTCGCATGCGGTCATCGACACTTTCGAAAAGGATGGAGAGGTCGAACTCCTGAAGACCTATGCGGAAACGATCCCCGTCACCATCATCGCGCGCATGCTCGGCATCCCGGTCGAAGCGGCCCCTCGCCTTCTCGATTGGTCGCACCGGATGGTGAAGATGTACGTCTTCAATCCGAGCCTCGAAATCGAAATCGATGCCAACACGGCCTCCGCCGAGTTCGGCGAATACCTGAAGGGCATCATCGATGACAAGCGCGCAAACCCCGCGGATGACCTGCTCACCCACCTGATCACCTCGGAAAAGGACGGCGAGCGGCTGTCGGAGGCGGAATTGATCTCGACCATCGTGCTGCTCCTCAACGCCGGGCATGAGGCGACGGTGCATCAGATCGGCAATGCGGTTCGCACGATTCTCACGTCCGGGTTCTCGCCCCCCGAACTCTTCGCCAATGCGGAGACGACCGAACGCACCGTCGAAGAATGCCTGCGCTTTGCCGCGCCTCTCCACATATTCCAGCGCTACGCGCTCACGGACATCGAGCTCGAGGATGGCGTCACGCTCAAGAAGGGCGACAAGATCGGGCTGATGCTCGGAGCGGCAAATGTCGATCCGCGCAAATTCTCGGCACCCGGCACGTTCAAGCCCGACCGCGACGAAGGCGCCAATGTCTCCTTCGGCGCGGGGCTGCACTTCTGCATCGGTGCGCCGCTTGCGCGGCTGGAGCTCAACGTTTCCCTGCCAATCCTCTTCCAGCGCTTGCCCGGCATGCGGCTGAAACGAGATCCCCCAGTCAAGGACAGCTTCCACTTCCATGGCCTGGAACGGCTGGACCTCGTCTGGTGATGCGGCGCCCCGGCAGCCTTTGCATCCGGTTACACTTGTCTCCTTTGAAGTTCTCGCGGGCTGTCGGCGGTAACACGATGTCGGCGGACGACGATCGGCAGCGACCGTGACCGGCTATAGCCGGATTACGTAGTCCTTCCTGGTCGTCTCGACGACCTCCCAGGTGCCCTTGAAGCCAGGCCGAAGTATCATGCTGTCGCCGGCCTTGAGCTCGACTGGTTCGCCTCCGTCTTCGGTCACGATCGAGTGGCCGGACAGAATGTGGAAATATTCCCACTCTTCATAGGCGATCCGCCACTTTCCGGGCGTCGCCTCCCAAATGCCGGCATAGAGACCGCCCGGGGCCTCTTCGAAATTCCAGGTGCGGAACTCGGGGCTTCCGGATATCAGCCGGTCCGGCGCAGGGGCGCCGATCTCGGCCTCCTCCGAGCCAAGATCGAATTTCAGCATGTGGCTCATGAGACACCTATTTTACTGCAGGGCCGTGTTTAAGCAGACGCGCAAGAGATCGCTGTAGCACTTTGCAATGCTGCGTGTCTTCGTCCCAATCAGATGGACATCTGCAGTGGCGCGGCCAGCTCCTCCAAGCCGCTCCAGACGTGATGGTGTAATCGGCGCCAACCAGGTCGTTGTCAATCAATTGCGAAGCAGTAGAACAGGCCGTCCCCGCCAGTGCTCCTGAATGCCTCGTTCGAGCAGCCGCCGCGGGTCGTATGCGACGAATTCCAGGATTTCGCCGCGGCGGAATCGTCCAGGCCCGTGCGGTCGCTGTGGCCGACGATAGCAGCGCCCTCTGCACCGCCCATTGACCAATTGCCGCAGGTTTCCGGTGCAGCGGTTCCATCTGCCTTGGAACCGGTCAGGATGTCGTGGCGGTTCGGAGTATCCCCGCGACCGGGAATGACTTCACCTTTCTCGTTGAGAGCCGTCCGCTTGGTGAGATTGTTGCCATCGCTATGGAGCGAGGCGACATCGTCGGCAATCTTCTCGCCTTTGGCGTTGAACCAGGGACCGGTCCCGATGCGATCCCTGGCGTTCTCCTCATCGGTGGAAAGATAGGCTCTCCAGGTCTTTCCCGTCGAACCACCCGCCGTTGCCAAAGAATTGCAGTGAGCGTCGGCGCCGGCGAGCCCTCCGAGATCGCCGCCCTTGCCCGGATTCGAGCTGGTAACGAAGAAGCTCATGGAAGTGTCCTGGGCCAGTACCGGCAATGGCGAAGAGGCCAGAGCGGTCACGAGGAATGCAAGCGTTGGTTTCATAGCGTTTCTCCCGCATTGCGCAGGAAAAGCGTAGTGTGGGAACCGATTGCGGTAAAATCGAAATCCTGTGATTGCAGGTCGGCCACCCACCTCCCGCCCCGCGCTCGGCGCAGCGAGAAATGGCCGAACCCATCAGATCTTCTCGAGCGCCTGTTTCAGGTCCGCAATGATGTCTTCGACGTCTTCGATGCCGATCGAAAGGCGGACCACATCCGGCCCAGCACCGGCAGCAACCTGCTGCTCCGGAGTGAGCTGCCGATGGGTGGTCGAAGCGGGGTGAATGACGAGCGAGCGCGTGTCGCCGATGTTGGCGAGATGGGAGAACATCTCGAGCGCTTCGACGAAGCGCTTGCCCGCCTCGTACCCGTCCTTGAGCCCGAAGGTAAATACGGCGCCCGCCCCCTTGGGCGAATAGCGCTTTTGCATCGCATGGTTCGGATCTTCCTCCAGCCCGGCATAGCGGACCCAGGAGACCTTCTCCTGTGCTTTCAGCCATTTCGCAACCGCAAGTGCATTGTCGCAGTGGCGCTGCATGCGAAGCGGCAGCGTCTCCACCCCCGTCTGGATCATGAAGGCGTTGAAGGGAGAGATGGCCGGTCCGAAATCGCGCAGGCCCAAAACCCGTGCCGCAACCGCGAAGGCAAAGTTGCCGAAGGCCTGGTGCAGGACGATGTTGCCATATTCCGGACGCGGCTCGGAAAGAAGCGGATAGTTGCCGGACTTCGACCAATCGAAAGTGCCGCCGTCAACGATGATGCCGCCCATGGAATTACCGTGGCCGCCGATGAACTTGGTCAGTGAATGGACGACGATATCAGCACCATGCTCCAGCGGCCGCACGAGGTAAGGTGTCGCCATCGTGTTGTCGACGATGAGCGGCAGTCCGTGCCGGCGCGCGACCTCGGCGTGCGCCGCGATGTCGACGAAGATGCCGCCCGGGTTGGCGAGGCTTTCGATGAAGATTGCCTTCGTCCTTTCGTCGATCTGCCGCTCGAAACTGTCCGGATCGGCGCAATCCGCCCAGCGAACCTGCCAGTCAAAGGACTTGAAGGCTTGGCCGAACTGATTGATGGAGCCGCCGTAAAGCTGCCTTGCCGCGACGAAATTGTCGCCCGGGCTCATGATCGTGTGGAAGACGAGAAGCTGGGCCGCGTGCCCCGAAGCCACCGCAAGCGCCGCGGTGCCGCCTTCAAGAGCCGCAATCCGCTCCTCCAGCACCGCCTGCGTCGGGTTCATGATCCGGGTATAGATATTGCCGAATTGCTGCAGCCCAAAGAGCGCCGCTGCGTGATCCGCGTCGTTGAAGACGAAACTCGTCGTTTGATAGATCGGCGTTGCCCGTGCGCCCGTCGTCGGGTCTGGCTGGGCTCCCGCATGGACAGCGAGTGTGCTGAAACCTGGTCCGGCCTTCATCATGGTCTCCTTCCCTCGTCCGCCGGTCAGCCGATCAGGCGCGGATATTCGATCGCCGGGCACCGATCCATGACGACCTTGATATCGGCAGCCTCCGCCTTGGCGGCCGCCTTGTCGCCGCGCACCGACAATTGCCCCCAGATCACCTTCGGCAAGCGTGGCAGCGCCAGGATCTCGTCGACGAGCGCCGGCAAGGCTGCGGGGGACCGAAAGACGTCGACCATGTCGATTGGCTCGGCTATATCCGCGAGACGTGCCACGACGGGCTGATCGTGGATCGTCCGGCCAGCCTGGCCGGGATTGACCGGAATGACGCGGTATCCCTTGCGCAGAAGGAAAGCCATGACGCGATGGCTCGGCCTTTCCGGCTTCGGTGAGGCGCCGACGAGCGCAATGGTTTTCGTCTCGCGCAGGATCTCGGCAAGGTAGTGGTCCGGGTAGGCATCGTGATTCATGCTTGCACGTCCGGGAGTAGATTTCGTTGCCGGGATAGTTGGTGCGACGCTCGTGCAAGTCAACCGAGCCGAGGCCGATCTGCCAGCCTGTGCACCGTTTCCTGTCCGTCCAGCGGAATTCGACTTCGGTGGCGAACCCGGTTGCATTTCCCCGCCGGCAAGGCGACAACTTGCGAACCTTCCCTCCAAGCGCCTACCGAGGTTCATCTTGCCGCTCGATGTCATCGCGCTCGTGCTCTTCGGGGCGCTACTGCACGCGACCTGGAATGCCCTCGTCAAAGCCGGCTCTGAAAAGTCGCTGGATGCCGCCATGGTGGCGCTCGGCGCCGCGGCCGTGGCACTGCCTTTCCTCCCCCTTCTGCCGCTTCCTCGCTCGGAAGCATGGCCTTTCATCCTGATCTCGGCGGTCTTGCAGTTCGCCTATTTCCAACTGGTTGCCGCCTCCTATCTTGCCGGCGATATCGGCCTCGTCTACCCGCTGATGCGTGGAACGGCGCCGCTCATCGTCGCTGCCACCAGCAGCATCGTCGTCGGCGAAGATCTGACCGGCGGCGCGCTCGCCGGCATCCTGACGATATCGGCTGGAGTGCTGACGCTCGCGCTGGAATCAGGCAAGGGCGGCAAGCAGGCCATTGCGCTCGCACTGCTCAATTCCTGCGTGATCGCGAGTTACACCTTTGTCGACGGAATCGGCGCGCGCGTTTCCGGCAATGCGATCTCCTATACGCTGTGGATGGCGCCGCTGCCGCCGGTTCTTCTCTTCGGCTGGGCCTTCACGACGCGCGGCGTCAGACCCGTACTCAGACACGTCCGTCACCACTGGTGGCGCGGCCTGATCGGCGGTGGGGGCTCGCTCGTCGCCTATGGGCTGGCGCTCTGGGCCATGACCAAGGCCCCCGTGGCGACCGTCGCCGCACTGCGCGAAACCTCGATCCTCTTCGCCGTGGTGATCTCGGTCGTGTTCCTGAAGGAGCGCGTCAGCATCTGGCGCATCGCCGCTGCCTTGGTGATCGCGCTGGGCGCGCTGCTGCTCAGGCTCGCCTAGAGCGGGATGCGATCACGTCCGTTCGCGGCACGGCTCCGACTTTTTGCCTTCGCGGCGTTTGCGGCCGGGTAATACCACCTAACTGCCACAATGCTCTAATCCTCATCCCACTCCGGCATGCGCTTGCCCAGAAAGGCGCCGATCCCCTCCGCCGCATCGCGAGCGAGCATGTTCTCGACCATGACGCCGACGGTGTAGTCGTAGGCCGCGTCGAGCGACATTTCAGCCTGTCGATAGAAAGCTTCTTTGCCAATCTTCAGCGCCTGCGGCGATTTGGAGGCGATGACGGAAGCATATTTGTCCACCACCTGGCGCAGGTATTGCTGCGGCACGATGCGATTCACGATTCCGAAATCCTTTGCTGTGGACGCGTCGATCGTCTCCCCCGTCAGAAGCATCTCCAATGCCTGCTTACGAAGCGCTGCGCGCGACAGCGCGACCATGGGCGTCGAGCAGAACAGCCCGATATTGACGCCCGGCGTGCAGAAGGTGGAACTATCGGTGCAGACCGCCAGATCGCAGCTGGCGACAAGCTGGCAGCCGGCGGCGGTCGCAAGCCCGTCGATCTCGGCGATGACTGGCTGCGGGAGCCGCGTGATTTTCAGCATAAGATCGGCCGCGAGCCGGACGGCGCGTCCGAAGAATCCTCTGCCGCCATCCTCATCTGCCCGATGCAGCGTGAACTCCTTGAGGTCGTGCCCGGCGGAGAAAACCGCGCCGATCGCGGCAATCACGACGACTTTGATCTCCTTCGACGCGGCAACCGCAGAGAGCTCCGCCGCGAGCGCCTCCAGGAGAGCGAAGGAGAGGGCATTCGCAGGCGGATTGTTCAGCGTCAGCCGCAGCACCGGGCCGTTCACCTCGCGCAGGAGCAGACCATTCTGCCCATCCTTCCTGAATGCGACGACGTCCGCCATGATCTTCTCCATAGTCTTGAGCTGCCCCGTGCCAGCTTAGCTAGCGCATCGGCCCTAAAATCGGAACCGATTTTCGGAAAGCCAAACTCGCAGCGCACGGTGAGCAAGTGGAGGCCTGTAGCGAGCAATGGCCGATTTTGCCTCGTCTTTTTTGTGGTATCATTACACCACATAGTTAAACGCTTGATTTCAAAAGGTTCTCTTTTATGAAATGCGGGAAGCCGCTCTTGACCGCGCTCTCTTGCATCCGTATAAGCTGCCGCAGATCGCGGTCCCTTTTGGGCCGCCTTCTTTTTTGGCTCCCGGCCAAAGCAAGCAACAAGAAACGCCCGGCTCGTTTCCGGGTCCAACGAAAGAGTTTTTAGATATGGCAACCTTCGTTCAGAAGCCTGCAGAGGTGGAGAAGAAGTGGATCCTCATCGACGCCGAAGGGCTCGTTGTCGGTCGCCTCGCTACCATCATCGCAAACCGCCTTCGCGGCAAGCATAAGGCCACCTTCACCCCCCATGTCGACGACGGCGACAACGTCATCGTCATCAATGCCGAAAAGGTCGTCCTGACCGGCAAGAAGTACTCCGACAAGAAGTACTACTGGCACACCGGCTATCCGGGTGGCATCAAGGAGCGCACCGCTCGCCAGATCATCGAGGGGCGCTTTCCGGAGCGCGTCATCGAGAAGGCTGTTGAGCGCATGGTTCCGCGCGGCCCGCTGGGCCGCCGCCAGATGAAGAACCTGCGCGTCTATGCAGGCGCGAACCACCCGCATGAAGCACAGCAGCCGACCGTACTCGAGGTCGCCAAGCTGAACAGCAAGAACACAAGGAGCGCCTGATAATGGCTGACCTTTCCGCTCTCAAGGAAATCGCCACGACGGCGGAACCGGCTGCTCCGGTTCACGTCAAGAAGGTGGACGCGCAGGGCCGTTCCTACGCGACCGGCAAGCGCAAGGACGCCGTCGCCCGCGTTTGGGTCAAGGCCGGCTCCGGCAAGATCACCATCAACGGCAAGCCCTTCTCGGCTTACTTCGCCCGTCCGGTTCTGCAGATGATCCTGCAGCAGCCGATCGTCGCGGCTGCCCGTGACGGCCAGTTCGACATCGATGCAACCGTTGCCGGCGGCGGCCTTTCCGGCCAGGCCGGTGCAGTTCGTCACGGCATCGCCAAGGCGTTGACCTATTTCGAGCCGGGCCTGCGCTCCGTTCTGAAGCGCGGCGGCTTCCTCACCCGCGACAGCCGCGTGGTCGAGCGCAAGAAGTACGGCCGTGCAAAGGCACGCCGTTCGTTCCAGTTCTCCAAGCGTTAATCGCTGCGGAAACTGCACCTGTCAAAGGCCGGGCCCGTCCCGGCCTTTTCTTATTGTCTGCGCATGCACATGAAATTGTCCGAACAGTCTTGCCTTGCCGGCTGCGATTGTCCAACGTCGCGTCGAGCTGACGGAGAATGTGCATGGCAAACAACACAATCGACCACGCGATTACCGCAAGGTCGCTGAGATCGGCCGCATCCGACCCGACGCACGCAGGCGTCCTCTCCTTCATGCGGCGGAAATACACCAAGGAACTCGATAGCGTGGACGCGGTCGTCTGGGGCATTCCCTTCGATGCCGCAACGTCGAACCGCCCAGGGGCCCGCTTCGGCCCGCAAGCGATCCGCCGCGCTTCGGCCATCTTCGACAACGATCCGCAATATCCCTTCCAGCGCGATCTGTTCGCTGACATGGCGACGATCGATTATGGCGACTGCCTGCTCGACTATGGCAATCACGCCAAGACGCCAGCGACGATCGAGCGCGAGGCGGCAAATATACTGAGATCCGGCGCCTATATGCTGACGCTCGGCGGCGACCATTTCGTCACCTATCCGATCCTCAAGGCGCATGCGGCACTCCACGGCCCCCTCGCCCTCGTGCAGTTCGACGCCCACCAGGATACTTGGCCGGACGAGGAAGGCCGCATCGATCACGGCTCCTTCGTCGGCCGCGCTGCACGTGAAGGTCTGATCGACATCGAGCGCTCGATTCAGATCGGCATTCGCACGCACGCGCCGGAGGATTGCGGCATCCGGATGATCTATGGCTACGAGGTGGAGGAGATGCGTGCCGAGGAGATCGCCGACACGATCATCCGGCACGTCGGCAGCCGCGCGGCGTATCTCACCTTCGACATCGACTGCCTCGATCCGGCCTTTGCACCCGGCACCGGCACGCCAGTCGCGGGCGGACCTTCGAGCGCGAAGATCCTGTCTGTCCTGCGCAAGCTCGGCGCGCTTCATGTCGCCGGCAGCGACGTGGTCGAGGTGGCGCCCGCCTATGATCACGCCGACATGACCGCCATTGCTGGCGCGACCATCGCCATGTATATGCTGGGCCTGCGCGCCGAATGGCTCGCGGAACGACGCGGCTGAACCGCGGCGTTGAGAAACAGAATCAGGTCGATGCCAGGCTGATTCCGGAAGCTTCCGTAAAGGTCTGCAGGAGCAGGATAATCATGAAACCGAAGATCTTCATCGATGGCGAACACGGCACGACGGGGCTGCAGATCCGCGCGCGCATGGCCGGCCGCTCCGATGTCGAGCTCCTGTCAATTCCGGAGGCAGAACGCCGCAATGCGGCGATGCGCGAGGACCTCTTGAACAGCGCCGATGTCGCCATTCTCTGCCTGCCCGACGACGCCTCCCGCGAGGCAGTCGCCATGGTCGCCGGCAACAGTCGCGTGCGCATCATCGATACATCGACCGCGCACCGCGTCTCTCCCGACTGGGCCTATGGCTTTGCCGAGATGGACAAGACGCAACTGGAGAAGATTCGCGGCGCCCGTCATGTCTCTAATCCCGGCTGCTACCCGACGGGTGCGATCGCACTCATCCGTCCGCTACGCCAGGCGGGTATCCTGCCTGACGGCTACCCGGTCACGGTCAATGCGGTCTCCGGCTATACCGGCGGCGGCAAGCAGATGATTGCGCAGATAGAAGACGAAAAGAATCCGGACCACATCAGCGCGCCGCACTTCCTCTACGGTCTCACCTTGAAGCACAAGCACGTGCCCGAGATGAAGATGCACGGCCTGCTCGAGCGCGCGCCTGCCTTCGCGCCGTCGGTCGGCAAGTTCCCGCAGGGCATGATCGTGCAGGTACCGCTCTATCTCGAGGAGCTTGCGGCCGGCGCTACGCTCGAAAGCATCCATGCCGCGCTCGTCGAGCACTATGCCGGTCAGTCGATCGTCGAAGTCGTGCCGCTCGACGAGAGCGCAAAGCTCGCTCGCATCGACGCCACGGAGCTCGCCGGCAAGGACACTATGAAGCTCTTCGTCTTCGGGACCAGCGGCGGCGCACATGTGAACCTCGTCGCGCTGCTCGACAATCTTGGCAAGGGCGCCTCGGGTGCGGCCGTCCAGAACATGGATCTGATGCTCTCAGCCTGAGGCTGTTAGAGCCGCCACGCCGCTTCGAACGCAACAAGGCCGCGACCCTTCGGGGTCGCGGCCTTGTACATTCGTGTGCCGGTCTTCCGTTCAGTTCAAGCCCAGGAACTGCGGCAAGGCGAGGGAGATCGCCGGTATATAGGTCACCGCCACCAAGAAGATGAGCGCCGTCAGCAGCCAAGGCCAGCTTGCCCGCGTCACCTCCGTCAACCCGAGCTTTGACAGCGCAGAGGCGACATAGAGATTGAGGCCGACCGGCGGCGTGCAGAGGCCGATCTCCATGTTGACCACCAGCATGATGCCGAAATGGACCGGATCGACACCGAGCTTGACGGCGACCGGATAGAGGATCGGCGCCATGATCAGCACGATCGCCGAGGGTTCCATCACCATGCCGATCAGGAGCAGGATCGCGTTCACCATCAGCAGGAAGCCGATCTTGCCGAACCCGAAATCGACGATCCAGGCCGACAGCATCTGCGGAATCTGCTCCGAGGTCAGAATGAAGGCAAACATGACGGCGTTGGTGATGATGTAGAGCAGCATCGCCGACATTCCGGCGGAGGCGAGCAGCACCTTCGGCACTTCGCGAAGCGAGATGTCCTTGTAGACCCAGACCGCGATGATGAAGGCGTAGACTGCCGAGACTGCCGCGGCTTCCGTCGGCGTGAAGATGCCCCCATAGATCCCGCCCATGATGATGACGATCAGCATCAAACCCCAGACGCTTTCGCGGAAGGCCTTGATGCGCACGCTCCACGGCGCCCGCGGCATGCGCGGGTAGTCGTTCTTCCAGGCGCGGTAGGTGGTGGTCGCGCCGAGCATCGCCGCGAGCATAAGTCCCGGAATGACGCCGGCCATGAACAACGTGCCGATCGAGGCGGACATTACGGGTTCGCCATTCGGTCCCGTGACCACCATGCCGGACGTCGCAACGGCATACATGACCATCACGATGGAGGGTGGAATGAGGATGCCCAGGCCGCCGGCCGTCGCGACCGCGCCGACGCCGAACTGTGGCGGATAGCCCTGCCGGACCATGGCCGGTATCAGGATCGAGCCGACAGCCATGACGGTCGCAGGCGACGAGCCCGAGATCGCGGCAAAGAGGGCGCAGGCCAGTACCGAAGCGAGCCCCATACCGCCATACCAGTGGCCGACCATGGAGGTCGCGAACCGGATCATCCGCTTGGCGACCCCGCCATGGGTGAGGAAATTGCCGGCCAGGATGAAGAACGGGATCGCCATGATCTCGAACTTCTCGATGCCCGTGAACAGCTTCAGGGCGATCGAATCCATGGGGATGCTGGTGAAGCCGAAAAGAAAGGCGAAGACCGTCAAGCCCAGCGCAATCGAGACCGGCATGCCGGTTACGAGCAGGATCGCAAGGATCGCAAAGATCAGAAGCGCGGTCATGCGTGTGCTCCCTTGGAAAGATCCTCGGCCTCTTCTTCCAGCCCCTCCACGGCGCCATGGTCATGATGCGCGACGAAACCGGTGGTGACGTAAAGCCAGAGCGCCTGGATGAAACGGAAGCACATCAGCGCCGAGCCGAGCGGAACGGCGAGGTAGACGAGCCACATCTGGATTTCGAGATCCGGGGAGGTCTGCCCGCCCTTTGCGACGTGATAGACGAAGTCGCTGCCGATCCAGGTGATGATCGCGGTGAAAAGAACACCGCCGGACATGGCAACTATGGTAACGAGCCGGCGCGTCGCCCCCGTGAGGCGCTCGACGAGGATATCGACGCCGACGTGGATACCAACGCGCACGCCATAGGCAGCGCCAAACTTGGCCATCCAAACGAAAAGGTAGATGCAGGCCTCCTGCGCCCAGGTGAGCTTGATCGCGTTCACGGTCTTGAAGAACGAGCGCGCGAAATCCATCAGGGCGGGCATGTCGTTGGTGCGGGCGAAGCCGACTAAGTCGGCTGCAAAACCGATCGAGAAACGGTGCAGGACCGCGACGAAGATCAGCGCCACGGCGAGAGCCATGAGCAAGGAGATCAGAATTTCTTCGAAGCGGTCGAGGAAGCGCAGGGTCATGGCGAACCTCGACAAGAAAGGGGGAACGCACGAAGCGTCCCCCGGGTGGCGATCAGTTGGTGGTGCCGAGAGCGGTGCGGACCTGTTCGATCAGGTCGGCCCCGACGCGCCCTGACATCTCGTCATAGACGGGCTTCAGGGCTTCGACCCATTCGGCACGCTCCTCCTCCGTCAGGTCGTGGAACTCGGTCTTGCCGCTCGCTTTCATCGCGGCAAGCGCCGCCTCGTTTTCCTGCTTGGCGATGGAATTGGCATAGACCGTCGCCTCGGACATCGCCTGCGAAAGCTTCTCTCGGACTGCCGGATCGAGCCCGTCCCAGAAGGCCTTGTTCACGATGACCGCGTAACCGAGATAGCCGTGATTGGAGATTGTGGCGTGCTTCTGCACTTCGTGCATCTTCTGGGTATACATGTTCGACGGCGGATTTTCCGTGCCGTCGACGACGCCGGTCTGGAGCGCCTGGTAGACCTCGGAGAAGGCCATCACCTGCGGGACGGCGCCGAGTGCCTGCATCTGCGCCTCAAGAATCTTCGAGGACTGGATGCGCATCTTGAGGCCTAGGAAATCGTCGGGCGTCTGTAGCGGCGAGTTGGCCGACATGACCTTGAAACCGTTGTCCCAATAGGCAAGCCCGGTGATGCCCTTTTCCTCCAGCTTCGCCAGCAGCGACTTACCGATTTCTCCGTCGGTGATCTTGCGCAGATCCTCAAAGCCATTCATCAGGAACGGCAGGTCGAAGACCTCGAACTGCTGGACGCCGAGCGGCCCGAACTTGGCAAGCGAAGGGGCGAGCATCTGCACCGCGCCAAGCTGCAACGCCTCGAGCTCTTCCTTGTCCTTGTAGAGCTGGCTGTTCGGATAGACCTCCACCTTCACGGCGCCTTCGGTGTATTTCTCGGCAAGTTCCTTGAACTTCTCGGCACCCTTGCCCTTCGGCGTATCCGGCGCGACGACGTGGCTGAATTTAATGACGATCGGCTCTGCCCAGGCAGGCATTGCAACGGTGAGCGCAAGGGCGGCAGCCCCGGCCAGTCGAGCGAAAGAACGACGAGTCAGCATATGTTCTCCTCCTTTATCGACGCCTCCTGGCGCGATGCCTCTCCTTGCCAGCCTTTGCGCCTAGCCGCTATTGTGGGTTTCCACAATCGCGAGGTCCGACCAGCAGAATTCGAAGAAGCGGTCCGGCGATCAAGGGGGGCACACTGAGAGAGCGTGAAGGAACGGCATCCGGGGAGGATCCCTGGTCGACGGACATCAGGGAGCAAGGCGGGCGGACCGATCTTCTGTCGCTGGTGCCGCTTGCGGCCATCGTAGCGTTGGTCGTGCTTGTGGCGGCTCTCGTCTGGATTGTCAGCCGCAGCGAAGCCGAGCAGGCGCGCACCAAGCTCGCCACCGATGCGCTTTGGGTGGAGCAGACGCTGCGCTTTCAGCTTTCGGTGGACGAGGACATGCTGGTGCGACTGGCGCTCGATGCCTCCGGAGGAACTCCAGCCGATGTGCTCGACGCGCGAGCGCGCATCCACATCGCCAACAACCCGGAAGTGCTGTCGATCGTATGGCATGACGCGACGGGTGGCGTGCTCAGGGCGGTACCGGGGCTCGACAGTCCGCCTGACCAGCGGCTCGTCGACCGTATGGTGCACTCGCGCGCGGTCTCCGCCCGGCCCGTATTCAGCGCGGTTCGAGCGCAGCGCTTCACCATGGGCGTGTTGCTGCAAGGCGGCGCGGGTATCGTTACAGCGACTATTTCGGTTCCGCTGATGCTCGAGCGGCATATTCCCTGGTGGATCGCCGAGCAATACAGTGTTGAACTCGCCGACGCCGGCGGCAGCGTTATCGCCAGGCGTGCCAAACGCACGCCGGATCCGCAAAACCCGACTCATACGATCAGTTTCGACCCGCCGCTGCCCGGCACGGTTCTGCGGATCGCTTCCTATGAACCATCGGCTGCCTTCGTGAATACGCTTCTCGTCGCCGTGATCGCCGGACTGGCGGTCTTCGCCATCCTCGCATTGCTCACCCTCTATCGAAGCGCCCAGCGACGGCGGCGCGCCGAAGAGCGGCTCGAAGGCGAAATGGCGTTTCGACGGTCGATGGAGGAGAGCCTCACGGTCGGGCTGAGGGCCAAGGACCATGACGGGCGCGTCCTCTACGTGAATTCGGCCTTCTGCAACCTCGTCGGCTGGCCGGCCGCCGAACTCGTCGGGCATACCCCGCCTATGCCCTATTGGTCGCCGGACCGACTGGAGGAGACCCTCGCCCGACAGCGGGCGCTCACCAAAGGCGGCTCCGTTTCCCAATCCTTCGAGACCCGCTTCCGCCGCGCCGACGGGAGCGAGATAGACGTCCAGGTTTACGAGGCTCCGCTCATCGATGCGAATGGGCGGCATCGTGGCTGGATGGGGTCCATCATCGACATCACAGACACCAAGCGCGCGGCGCGACTGGCCCGGGCCCAGGACGAGAGTATGGCGCGCACTGGCCGCCTCGTCACGCTGGGCGAGATGGCCTCGACGCTGGCGCACGAACTGAACCAGCCGCTTTCGGCCATTGCAAGCTATGCCGCGGGACTGGCCAATCTGCTGCAGAGCGGCAAGGCCGACCCGTCCGTGCTTGGCCCCGCCGTGGAAAAGCTCTCGGTCCAGGCCAACCGCGCCGGGCAGATCATCCGACGCATCCAGGACTTCGTAAAGAAGCGCGAACCGCGTTTCGGTCGGCTTAGCCTGCGCGACGTTGTGACGGGCACGATCGGATTCCTGCTCGCGGATGCCCGTGAAAACCGTGTCAGGATCGTACCCGAGCTCATGGATGTCGGGGCCGTGATGGCCGACCGCATTCTGCTGGAGCAGGTTCTGGTCAACCTGATCCGCAACGGCATGGAGGCGATGGCCGACGGCCGCCGCACCGGCGACCGGCTAACCGTACGCCTGCTGAAAAGCAACGACGGCAACGCATTCATCGAAATCGAGGACCAGGGCGCCGGTATTGCCCCCGAGGTGGCGGGGCGGCTTTTCGACGCCTTCACCTCTACCAAGGAGCAGGGCATGGGAATGGGGCTGAATATCTGCCGATCGATCGTGGAGTTGCACCGCGGCCATTTGGCACATCGGGCCGGCGCGACCGGCGGCACGGTATTCACGGTCACTCTTCCCCTGGCCGATGAAATGCAAGAGGCAGTGGGCTACCGATGACGAGCACGATCCATATCATCGACGACGAAGAAAGCATCCGCGATGCTCTTGCCTTTCTTTTCGCCTCGCGAGGGCTTCCCGCCCAAGGCTGGCCTTCCGGCGAGGCCTTTCTGGAAGCACTGCCCTGCGAAGACTGCGGCTGCGTCGTCCTCGATGTCCGGATGGACGGATTGTCCGGACCGGAGGTGTTCGATCGCCTGCGCGCCATGGGCTGGAAGGCGCCGGTCATCTTCCTGACGGGGCACGCAGACGTGCCGATCGCGGTACAAACGTTGAAGGCGGGCGCGTTCGACTTCGTCGAGAAGCCCTTTAACGACAATCAACTCGTCGACCTCGTCGTCAAGGCGATCGCGATGCATGAGAACCAACGGGTACTCATCGGACACAGACAGGGCCTGCAGCGTCGGATCCAAACGCTCTCCAACCGCGAGGCGGAAGTCATGCGCTTGATGCTGCAGGGAAACCTCAACAAGCAGATCGCCCATGCGCTCGGAATAGCGATGCGCACGGTGGAGGTGCATCGCAGCCGGGTGCTCGAGAAAATGGGAGTCCGAAACACGACCGAACTCGTCGTACTGCTGGCGGAACTGGACGCCTCGTGACTCGGCGCCGGGACGAGATCAGTCGCGAAGTTCGATCGCCGTCTCTCTCGGATATTCGCCGATGAAGCCGCGCCAGTGGGCGATCGCGAAACCGAGCACCACGAGCGCGCCCGCCTGGTGCAATACCCCCCAGCCGATCGGCACCTGCAAGACAAGCGTCATAATGCCGATCGCCGCCTGAATTGCCACGAGCGCAAACAGCAGCACCGATCGGCGGGCATGGGTCGTTTCCGGTGCGGCGCGCAGCGAGGCGATCATATGCATGAGCGCCAAGGCGATGAGCAGATAGGCGCCGAGCCGATGGACGAACTGCACCGTCTTCGGATTTTCGAAGAGGTTGATCCATGCCGGCTGTTGCACGAACAGGCCTCCGGGCACGATGGCGCCATCCATCAGCGGCCAGGTGTTGTAGGTAAAACCGGCGTCGAGGCCCGCCACCAGCGCGCCAAGATAGATCTGAAAGAGACTCATGGCGGCGATGACGCCGGCCATCTTCTGTGATTTCTTGGTCGGCGCCGCATCGCCAGAGTGCGTTGAAAGCCCGCGAAAAATCCACATGCAGGCGGCAAAGATGAGACAGGCGATGACCAGATGCGCAGCGAGCCGGTACTGGCTGACCTCGGTCCGCTCGACAAGACCGGAGGAGACCATCCACCAGCCAATGAACCCCTGGAAGCCGCCTAGCGCCAGAATGCCGAGGAGCGGCAGGCGGAGCCGCCGTTCGACCCGACCGGTCACCCAGAAGAAGAGGAGCGGCAAAGCGAAGATCACGCCAATGGAGCGGGCGAGCAGCCGGTGCCCCCATTCCCACCAGAAGATCGTCTTGAACTCCTCTACCGTCATGCCCTTGTTGAGCTGCTCATATTGGGGAATGCGCTGGTAGAGGCGGAACTCCTCCTCCCACTCTTCAGCCGACAGGGGTGGAATGACGCCGTGGATCGGCTTCCATTCGGTGATCGAGAGACCGGACTCGGTCAACCGAGTGGCGCCGCCGACGAGCACCAGCGCGAACAGGGCAAACAAAACGACGGCGAGCCAGCCGCGGATTTGCCGCCGGTTGCGCTCCGCTCGATCGATCTTCGTGAGCAGCGTCCGTTCTGTTGCCGCGGCATGGGCCATGAGCACTTCCTCATCCGTCTGCGGACCACCTCCACGCAGTTCGCCTGCGCGCCGGCCTGAAAGCCGTTGATTTGCACCAGAGCGCCGTGCAAAACAAGGCCAAAGCCTTTGCGGCATCCCGTCGCGGTCACTCCAGAAACAGGAGCGGACCGTGCGCAGTTTTAACGATCCATTCGGCTGCCGCCGTCCGAAAGAATTCAAATGCCCGTACGACTGAGAAAACTGATCGGCACCATTCTCATCATCATCCTCGTCATCACCTACGCGCTGGCGGCCGTCGCCTTCGCCTCGCTGCTGCTAGGCGCTTCGCCCTGGTGGGTGCATCTTCTTTATTTCTTCTTCACCGGCCTTCTGTGGATCCTACCCGCCATGCTGATCATCAAGTGGATGGAGAAACCCGCGAAGCGCTAACCACGGGATTGAGCAATGAAGATAGCGGTCATCTCTGACATCCACGGCAACGACCTGGCGCTTGAGGCAGTTCTCGCGGATATTGCTGCTTTGGGAATCGAGGAGATCGTCAATCTCGGCGATCACCTCAGTGGTCCGCTGAACGCTGCGCGGACTGCCGATATCCTGATGGAACGCGACATGCCCGCCATCCGTGGCAATCACGATCGCTATCTTCTCACGATCGATCCGGCCGGCATGGGGCCTTCTGACCGGGCGGCCTATGATCAGCTGGAGCAGCATCACCTGGAATGGCTGGCCACCCTGCCGGATACTCTAGTTTATCGCGACACGCTCTTTCTCTGCCATGGCACGCCGGCCGACGACGAAACCTACTGGATGGAGGCCCTGACCGCCGACGGCATCGTCCATATGGGGGAACGCCACGCGATCGAGTGTTTCGCGGAAGGAATCGCCTATCCGGTAATCCTCTGCGGCCACACACATATTCCCCGCGCCGTGCGGCTTGCGGGTGGGCGCCTTCTCGTCAATCCCGGCAGCGTCGGCTGTCCCGGCTTCACGGACGATCACCCGGTCGGCCATAAGGTCGAGACCGGCTCGCCGGATGCGCGCTACGCCATCGTTGATCAAACGGCGAACGGATGGAGTGTAACCTTCCGCTGCGTGCCCTACGACCATATGCAGATGTCGCGACTTGCGGCCAATCGCAACCGCCCCGAATGGGCAAGCGCACTCGCCACGGGCCTCCTCGATGGCGACCCCAGATAATGCGATCCAGGCGGATTACAAGCGGCGGCGTTTTCATCCTTTGCTAACCGCATTCGGCGATAGCCGACAGCATCTTAATCGGATGGAGCCAGATTTGCGGGCTGAATGGCGCCACTCCCCGAACGCTTCCCGCTGAGACATGGCCAATTCCGATTTCATCCTCGCCCCGCTGAACGACCCGTCGCTCGATCCACACCAAAGTGTCGGATGCGATAAAGCGGACCGGATTGCTGTCAGCATCCATTCCGACGTCTGCGAAATCGAGGCGGAGTGGCGGAAGCTCGAGGCAAACAAACTGAATTCCCCGCACCAGAGCCTCGACTGGTGCAGGGCCTGGAAAGAGACCCATGATCGGCAAGTGCTGGTGGTTCGCGGTGCGCGCGGCCGCCAGGCGCTCTTCATTCTGCCGTTCGAAATCGTCCACGGCCGCTTTTTCCGAACGGCCCGCCTGGTCGGCTCCGATCATAGTAACCTGAACACCGGGCTGTTTGCAGAAGGCATCGAGATGTTTGCGAGCGCGGACCTCACCCGCGCGCTTACCGACGGACTGCGCCAGCTCCGTGACTTTGCGGACGTCGTGAGCCTCGACAGAATACCGGCCACGTGGCGCGGCGCACCGCATCCTCTCCACTCCCTGCCCGGTGCCGCAAGCCCCAACGCATCTTTCCAACTGCCACTCCTTGGCGACATGGAGCACACCCTGGCGCAGCTCAATGCGAAGCGCCGGCGCAAGAGGATGCGCATTTCCGAGAAGCGTCTCGCCGAATTCGGTGGCTATGAGTATGTGAGCGCCCGGCATCCGCCGGAGGCTCATTCATTATTGGAGATCTTCTTCCGGCAGAAAGCAGCGCGTTTTGCCAAACTAGGCCTGCCCGATGTGTTCGCAGATGGAGCCACCCGCGCCTTCTTCCATACTCTGATAGACAGGGGCGGCCTCTTCGAACTCAACGCGATACGGATGAAAGGAGAGCATCACGGCAAGATACTCGCCGTCGCCGGGCTCCTGCGAAAGGGCGATCACGTCATCTGTCAGTTTGGTTCCATCGAAGAAACAGTCGCGGCCGACAGCAGCCCCGGGGAATTGCTGTTCTACCGGATAATCGAACGTCTTTGCAATGAAGGCGTGGAGGTCTTCGATTTCGGGATAGGCGACCAGAGCTACAAGCGGTCATGGTGCACGATAGAGACACCGCTTCGCGACATCGTCTTGCCGCTGACCCCTCGCGGCCAACTGGCCGCCGGAATCCATCGCATGATAGCTCGCGCCAAACGGGCCGCGAAGGCCAACAAACCCGTCTACACTTTTCTTCAGCGTCAGCGCCGGCGATGGCAATAACCGCATTTTCCCACGGGAACGGCGACATTGGCTACAACGCCTTGGGCCCGTCAGGACGGAGAGAGTAAGCTGTAAATCTTTGAACCTGCGCGCCGTGCTTTCCGAAATCGGTTCCGTTTGGAAAGCTCGATGCTGCTAGGCTGCCCACCGGTCGGGAAATCCAGGGCCGTACTCGCCGCGCCCGGTCATAAGCACGATGTCGCGGTACCCGGCCTCACCGAAACAGGTGAGTTCCTGAATGATCCGTTCTTCGCTGACCGCAGGCGCCGACAGGATGATCTCGATGCCTTCGCGGCGGGCCACTTTGGCGACGGCGGCCGCGTCGGCCGACCCGCACTCGATGAGGACCAGGTCGTAAACGTTCGCGAGCGCGTCGACTATCATCTGCAGACGGTCGATCCCGCGCATAGCCTTCTGGGGGTCGGCGTCGCCGTGCGGAATGACATGGACTTCGGAAAGCCTGTCCGCGTGAATGGTCTCGGTGAAGGCAACCTCGCCCGCCAGCAGGTTGGTGATCCCAGGCAGATGCGGCTCCTGGACCGTGAGCCTGGTCGGACAGGCGGAGCCGGAAAGATCGATAAGAACGATTTTCCGCTCCTCTTCCGCGAGAAGGCGCGCCAGCATCACCGTGGCCGTCGACCCCTCGTCGCCGCCGGGCGAGACCGAAACGGCAATCCGCGTGCCGCTGTCGAGAAGGTGGGCGGCGACGGCCTCGATCGAAAAGTCCTGCTCCTCTGCGACGCTTGACGCGCGCTCCTCCTCATGTTCTTCGGCAGGCGGTACGTCAGCAAGAATGGGCGCCGGGGCGAAATCCGTCGCGCTCGACAACGCTGTCGTCGGCTCGGCAACCATCGCGCGCGGCCGATTGACCGATCTTAAAGCCCTGCCGCTGAAGAGCTCGCCAAGCATGATGGCGACTGAACTGAGCAGGAAGCTCGCGAGCGCCGCAACGATGGTGATCGGCACCACTTTCGGGAAGCTTGCGGTGACAGGAACGACCGCACTCGAAATCACCCGCGCATCGGCCGGGGTTGCGTTCGCGACACTCCGCGATGTCGCCTCGCGATATCGGGCGAGATAGGTCTCGAGGAGCTGCCGCTGGGCTGCCGCTTCGCGCTCCAGCGCACGAAGCCCGACCTCCTCCTCCCCCGCCTGCGCCGACTGGGCCTTAATGGAGTTCAGCTGCTGCACCAGTTGCTGTTCCCGCAATTGCCCGACCTTCGCCTCATTTTCGAGACTGGCGAGGATCTTCCGCGTTTCGCTGCGAATCTGCCCCTCGATACCATCGAGCTGCGATTTCAGGCCTCTCAGGCGCGGATGTCCGTCGAGCAGCGTCGTCGACAGGTCGGCGATCTGCCCTTTGAGCGCCGCCTGGTTTTCCTTGAGCCGCTGGATCATCGGCGATCCGACGATGTCGGCAAGCGTATCGACCGAGCGCCCATTCGCGAGCGCCGAGCGCACGCTCTCGGCCCGCGCGGCGGCGTTCGCCCTCTCCGCGCGTATCCGCGCGAGCTCCGCCGAAATGTCGCTCAATTGCCGTGTGGCGAAGTTCTCCGTCCCGCCCGTCGGCAACAGGCCGAATTCGGCCCGGTAGGCTGCGACCTTCGCCTCGGCGTCGCGCACCTTCTCGCGCAGATTGGCTATTTCCGGTTCGAGCCACCGGCTCGCTTCCGAATTGGAGTCGAGCTTCGCACCGCTCTGCATTAAGAGATAGACCTTGGCCATTTCGTTCGGGATGGCCGCAGCAAGCTCCGGATCCTTCGACGCAAAAGCAATCCCGATCACCCGCGACTTTTCGATCTGATAGACTTGGAGCTTGGAGTTGAACTCCTTGAGGGTCCTCTCCTCCGGCGGAAGCTCGAGCGGATTCTTCTTCAGCCCCAGCATGACCAAAAGGTCGGAAATCATCGAGGGATGGGCGGAAGGGTCGAACTCTTCAAGCTCGTGCAGGTTCATGTTGCGCGCGACCTGCTTGATCAGGTCCGAGGAACGCAACACCTGAACCTGGCTGGCGATGCCCGACTCGTCAAAAATTCTATCCGATCCGCCCTTGGAAACCTGGGCCTCACCGCTGAACTCTGGCTCGCGCGATTCGATCAGCACGCGCGTCTCGGCCTCGTAACTGGGGGCGATCATCTTGGCGACGGCGAAGGCGATTGCGGCGACGAATGCGGTTTGAAGCAACAGTCGGCCGCGGCGCTGCCAGACTGCTCGAAAGAGTCCGCCGAGATCGATATCCACGTCCTCATCTGCGCCGCCAATACCCGACATGCCCCACCCCAAGAATAATTCGCCGTTCAAGCGAAGGGTAAAAGAACATGGTAACCCAACGGTTAACTCGACCTGCAACCTTCGGCTGAATCCCTGCTGCGACTGACCTCGGCCGCCCCATTTCCATCAGGAGTTTACCGGCTATTAACCCTAACGGATCGATAACGTCCTCAATGAGGTGATTTTCCCGGAGCCCTGACCCGCATGTCGACCGCAGGCACAAAGATAGCGCGCGCTTTCGTCATCGCGCTCGTGGCGGCGCTCGCCGGCGCCTGCACCAGCTATCAGCCGGCGCCCAAATCATTCAGCGAGGCGACGATCCAGCCCTACCGGCTGGACAGCGGCGACAGGTTGCGCATCAACGTTTTCGAGCAGCCTTCCCTCAGCGGCACCTATACGGTCGACCAGGCCGGCTATGTCGCCTTTCCGCTGATCGGGGCGGTGCCGTCGCGCGGCCACACGCTGCCGGAACTCGAGGGCATGGTCGCTGCGAAGTTGCGGGAGGGATACCTCAAGGATCCGGATGTCACGATCGAGGTCGACCGCTATCGCTCGGTCTTCATCATGGGCGAGGTCGGACAGGCCGGGCAATACGCTTATGTTCCCGGCATGACGGTGCAGAACGCGATCGCGGTCGCAGGCGGCTTCACGCCACGCGCCAACCAGCTTAATGCCGACATCACCCGCAAGGTCAACGGCCGCATCATTACCGGCCGGGTGCCGATCACCGATCCAGTGCTGGCCGGCGACACGATCTACGTTCGCGAACGGCTGTTCTAAGAACCATGAGGAACGACCGTCCCCTGCGTATTCTGCACTGCTTCAGATCGCCCGTCGGCGGAATCTTCCGCCATGTGCGCGATCTGGCTGAAGCGCATGCGCGGGCCGGCCACAAGGTCGGTATTCTCTGCGACAGTACGACCGGCGGGGCCTACGAGGACGCACTTTTCGACGCAGTGCGGCCTTTCCTCGACCTTGGAATCATTCGCGTGCCCATTCACCGCACCGTGGGGCCCTCGGACCTCGGCGTACTGTGGCGCTGTTATAAGGAAATCAGAGGTTTGCAACCCGATGTGCTGCACGGGCACGGCGCCAAGGGCGGCGCGCTCGCACGCATCGTCGGTTCAGCCCTGCGGGTCGACAAGTATCGCGTAGCCCGCCTCTATTCGCCGCATGGCGGCAGCCTGCACTACGACCGGAAGTCGTTGGCGGGCGGCATCGTCTTCCGGCTGGAGCGTTTGCAGGAGGGTCTTACCGAGGCACTGGTCTTCGTCTGCGACTACGAGCGCCAGACTTATTTCGCGAAGATCGGCCAGCCGGCTGGCCGCAGCGAACTGATCTATAACGGCGTCGGCGATGCCGACTTCGCGCCAGTGGAAACAAGCCCGGACGCCGTGGATTTCGCCTATATCGGTATGATGCGGGACCTCAAGGGACCCGATTTGTTTATCGACGCCTTTGCCGCGACGGAGCGCGCCGCCGGGCGCCCCCTCTCGGCCGTGATGATCGGTGATGGTCCACAACGGCGGCAATACGAGACAATGACAGCTCGGATGGGACTGGGTGATCGGATCAGCTTGCTTCCCGCGATGCGGACCCGTGAGGCCTTCGCGCTAGCCCGAACAGTGGTGATACCTTCGCGCGCGGAATCGATGCCCTACCTTCTTCTTGAGGCGCTCGCCGCCGGAAAGCCGGTGATAGCAACGCGCGTTGGAGGAATTCCCGAGGTGTTGGGCGCCGATAGCCGGGCGCTTGTCGAACCGGACAATGCTCAGGCACTCGCCGCCACGATGGCTGCCGCAATCGAGGACACGGGCTGGGCCGTGCGGGCGATGCCGGATCGCGAGCGGGTCAGGGCCCGCTTCTCTGCCTCGGTGATGGCCAACCGTGTCATGGAGCTCTATCGCGAGCTTTCGCACGAGCCGCGGGCCGGCGAAGCGCGGCTAAGATCACGACGGATTTTAGGTCGGATCGACCTGAAATCGTAAACGGGATCGATCCCAACAGGTTGGCCCGGGCGGGCGGAAAACCGCGCACACTTTTCCTCATCCCGCGCTAGCGTGACGTAAGTGATTCTTAGTGGCTTTCTGCTATCCGGCGAAGGACGATTGCGCCCGGAAAGACACGATGAACCAGATAGACAGGCCCGAAACTTTCGATACCGAAGCGCTTCGCGAGAAGGTGTCGAAGATCGCGACAGTCGACCGGGAGGAGAAGCGAGCCCAGAAAGCTCCCGCTGCCCTCAACCCGCTGGCGCGGCAGATTGCGGCACAATTTCAAGCCGACACCTATTCGCCTGCAATGATGATCGGCCTTATCCGCCTCCTCGATTTCTGCGCCCTCTTTGCCATCGGCTACGCGATAAACACGCAATATGTTGGCCCTTCGCTCGAAGATCTGCCGGTCTATCTCGCCATCCTCGCCGGCGGTTCTGCGCTCGCCGTGATCGGCATGCAGATTGCGGACGGCTATCAGATCCCGACGCTCAGGGCATGGCTTCGCATGACCCCGCGCATACTCGGCGCCTGGGCGGCGACCTTCGGCGCGATCGCCCTGATCCTCTTCTTCCTGAAATCCGGCCATCTCTACTCTCGTGTCTGGGTCGGTGGATGGTTCCTCGCCGGGGGGATCTTCCTCGTCGCCGAGCGTGCATTCATCGCCTATTCCATCCGGCATTGGTCACGCAACGGCACGATGGAACGCCGCGCCGTGATCATCGGCGGCGGCGCTCCGGCAAGGGACCTCATCCGCGCCATCGAGCACCAGCCAGACAACGACATCCGCATCTGCGGCATCTTCGATGACCGCGACGAACGCCGTTCGCCGAATGTCATCGCCGGCTATCCGAAGCTCGGCACGGTCGATGAACTGGTCGAGTTCGCGCGGATGGCGCGGATCGACATGCTGATCTTCTCTCTGCCGCTGACCGCCGAAGATCGCATCCTCGCGCTCCTGAAGAAGCTCTGGGTCCTTCCCGCCGACATCCGCCTTGCGGCCCACGCCAACAATTTGCGTTTCCGCCCGCGCAGCTATTCCCATGTCGGCCAGGTGCCGATGCTCGACATTTTCGACAAGCCGATCGCCGATTGGGATTCCGTCGCCAAGGGATGCTTCGACATCTTCTTCAGCATTGTCGCGCTCGCGCTGCTCTGGCCGGTGATGCTTGCTGCCGCAGCGGCCGTCAAGCTCACCTCACCCGGTCCGATCATTTTCAAGCAGAAGCGGCATGGTTTCAACAATGAGGTGATCGACGTCTACAAGTTCCGTTCCATGTACACGCACCTGACCGATCCGACCGCACGCAATGCAGTGACGAAGGGCGATCCGCGTGTCACGCCCGTCGGCCGTTTCCTGCGCAAGTCCTCGATTGACGAACTGCCGCAGATCTTCAACGTCTTGAAAGGTGAGCTCTCGTTGGTCGGGCCGCGGCCGCATGCGGTCCTCGCGCAGACCCAGGATCGCGCCTTTGCGGATGTCGTCGACGGCTATTTCGCGCGCCACCGCGTCAAGCCCGGCGTGACCGGCTGGGCACAGGTCAACGGCTGGCGCGGTGAAATCGACAGTGACGAGAAGATTCGTTTGCGAACGGCATTCGACCTTTATTACATCGAGAACTGGTCCCTGCTCTTCGACCTGAAGATCCTGTTTCTGACGCCGATCCGGCTGTTCAACACGGAAAACGCCTATTGACCAGCGCGGGCATCACCCATCCTCCCGTGCTCCGCCCGCAACTGACCGCGATCACCATTCTCGGTTCGAGCCTGGTGGCGATCGCCGTGTTCCTTTCGGGCTTCGTCATCGTGGAGCCCGCTCCATATGAAGTGTTCCTCGTTGGGCTCATCGGCCTATGGGCTCTCTTCGGCCTCAGGATCTCCCGCCACATTGCTCCGCTGCTTGCCCTACTCGTCCTCTTCCTCGTCGGGGGCGTCCTGTCGCTCACCGTCATGGCCGATCTTTCGGCCGGGCCGATATACATGGCCGTCTCCGGCTTTCTCGCGCTCTCGGCCGCCTTCTTCGCAGCCATCATCGAAGACCGCCAGCGCCGGCTGCCGCTCATCTTCAACGCCTGGTCCGCCGCGGCGCTCATCACTGCCCTGCTCGGCATTCTCGGTTACTTCGGCGCCATACCGGGGGCGGCAAGTTTCACGCTTTATGGCCGCGCAAAGGGCGCATTCCAGGATCCAAACGTATTCGGTCCCTATCTCGCCGCGCCGGCACTCTACCTCATCCATGGGCTGCTCACGCAGCCGTTCCACCGCGCCCCTCTGAAGATCGCCGGCCTATCGATCCTGACGCTCGGCGTCTTCCTCTCCTTCTCGCGGGCGGCCTGGGCGCTCTATGTCTTTTGCGTCGTCTCGCTGGTCTTCATCATGCTCTTGAAGGAGCGCCGCGGGATGTTCCGTCTGAGGACCCTCACGCTCGCCCTCTGCGGTGCGATCTTCGTCGTGGCGGCACTTGCCGTGGCGTTGCAGTCAGAACAGGTCGCGACCCTCTTTTCGAGCCGCACGCAACTGGTTCAGGAATACGACGGGGGGCACCTTGGCCGCTTCGACCGGCACCGGATCGGGTTCTTGATGTCCATGGAGAAGCCGCTCGGCATCGGGCCGCTGGTCTTCGGCTCCATTTTCCTGGAGGACGAGCACAACATCTGGCTGAAGTGCCTGACCTCCTACGGCTGGCTGGGCTTCGTGGCCTATGTGACGCTCATTCTTTGGACGCTCTCGCTCGGTTTCCGTTTCCTTCTGCTCGATCGGCCCTGGCAGCCTTACCTGATGATCGCCTGGGTGACATTGATCGGCCATGTCGGCATCGGCAACGTCATCGACACCGATCACTGGCGGCATTTCTACCTGCTGCTCGGAATCCTCTGGGGCTGTGCCGCACTCGAGTATCGCCGCCGCCGTCAGGCGGCCGCCGATCCACTATGAGCACGAAACGCCTGCGCTCGGCAGGTCCGCGACCAGGACTGGCATGCAAAGCTCGCCTCGGCCGCAGATATCCGCAGGAACTGCTTGCACGCTGAAGAGGATGCTGAGGAGACAGACAGGCAGCGATTCAAAGCACTACAGCAAGCTTTTGCGCGTCTGGTTAGACGCGCGGCGCTGTAGAGTCGGGCCTCGGGAGGAAATAGGTCCCACGAGACCCGGCGGTCCGACCCTATTCTTCGGTCTCGGATTTTTCTTGCTGAAGTTTCTGCTGGAGAAGGAGGTCCTCGCTCGGCGTTGACTGTTCCGCCTTGGCGACGCTCGCCGTCGTGATCTCCTTGTCGACCGCATCGGTCGATGCCGTCTTGTCATGCCCCAGGCATGCAGCGGATGCCGCCGTCGTCGACAGCGCGAAAGCGGCTGCAAGTACGAGGATGCTCTTCATAGGGCTGCTCCTTTTGTTGCCGGCGTAGTCTATCCTCCATCGCGATGGGAGCCAAATCACAAAGCGGTTCCCAGGTGTCCGCGCGCAAACGGAAGCACGCATCACGAGCGACGGACGGGACAGTGTCCATTTTTCCCTTGCGCCGATCGAGCGATCCGACTAATGAAAGCGGGCTTGTAACGAAGCGGGTCGGAGCGTAGCGCAGCCCGGTAGCGCACTTGACTGGGGGTCAAGGGGTCGCTGGTTCGAGTCCAGTCGCTCCGACCATTTTCTGCAAGAAAATCAATGATATTTTTCGGCGCCCCCGAATCTGGGCATGCGCACCGAGTGCATTCGCGCATCGAAATATTTCGAACCGCGCGCCCGAGGACGTTCCTGTCTTCAGCCGAAACGCTCCGACGGCTCGATGCCAGCAACAGTTCACTACGCCGCTTCACATGCGGCATCTCGGTACCGCTACATCAGAACCGTTCGAGCGCCTGCCGGTCGCGAATCTCGATAACGCGGCCTTTTACGGAGACGCCGGACAGGCGTAACGTCGAGAAGGCGCGTGAAAGCGCCTCTGGCGCCAGCCCAAGCTTGCCGGCGAGAACGTTCTTCTGAAATGGAAGTCGGAACGAGAAGCTGGTCGAGCCGTTGGGGCAATGGCTGAGGATATAACTCGCAACGCGCTGAGGAGCGGTGAGCAGGCGATCCTCGGCGAGGAGATCCTCGGTCATCTTGCCGCGATGGCAGAGGTGTTCGATCAAAGCTTGCCCCACCTCGGGGTCTACCGCGGCGAGTTGCCGAAGCTTGCGGCCGTCCAGCCGCAGGATGATCGATGCCTCGGCCGCTTCTGCGCTGGCGGTGGCGCGGCGACCGAGAAACATTGCGTTCTCGGCGAACATTTCCCCCTTCGGAAATACGGCGACATCGGCTTCGCGTCCTTCCTTTCCCAGCCGATAGAGACGGACAAGCCCCGAAATCACGAAGAAGACATCATCGATGCTGTCGCCTTGGCGGAACAGAACGTCGTGCTCTTCGTGACTGGAAAGCGTTGCGCCCTCGAGAATAGCCTCGACGGTGGCGTGCGGCAGCCGCCCGAAGAAGCGGGAACACAGGAGGATGGCCCTGTCGCTCGAAGTCAATTGCAAAGTCTTCATTGCACCTGCCTCAATAGGATCATGGCAAATCTAGCAGTCTAACTGGTGCAGCTACTTGACCTCGGTCAAACAACTGTAGATGAGCGCGCCTTCACGGCCGGCAATCTTCATCATCGAGAACCCGCCAGGATGCACCGTCGAGATCCTCGTATTGCCCGCTCTTGAGCGCCCAGAGAAAAGCAGCCAGCCCGAGCCCTCCGAGAATGAGAGCTATTGGAATGAGATAGATGAGCGTGTTCATGCGGTGGTCCTGCTCGACGGCAGCGAGGGAGGGAGAATCTCGGCCCCACTGATCGCGGTGGGAACAGTGCCCTTCAGCCTCAGGGCGTTGACAACCACCACGAGCGACGAGGTCGACATTGCGACCGCGGCGACGAGGGGGGTCGCGTAGCCGAGGATGGCGATCGGCACGGCGACGATGTTGTAACCGATCGCCAGCACGAAATTCTGCCGGATCAGGCGACCAGCACGCCGCGCCGTTTCGATGGCGAAGGGAACCGCCGATAGTGGCGAATGCATGAAGACGAAGTCTGCCGCTTGGCGACCGACATCGGCAGCGGTGGCCGGTGCCATTGAAACATGAGCCGCGCGCAGAGCCGGCGCGTCGTTGATGCCGTCGCCCACCATCAGAGCCCTGCGGCCTTCCTCCGCGACAGCGGCGCACGCTTCTACCTTCCCGCGAGGCGAGAGTTCGGCATGCCAATTCGCAATCTCCAGTTTCCGGGCAAGTGCCGCCACCACCGGCCCCCGGTCGCCGGAGAGAATTCCGGTTGAAAGACCCAGGCTGCCGAGGGCCTTGATCGTTTCGTGAGCTGCCGGTCGCAGCCGGTCTTCGAAACGGAAGCAGGCAAGCTCGCGGTGATCAAGCGACAGGATCGCCTCCGATTGCCCGCTTTCAGGCCCCGGCTCCGCCACCGCAAAATCGCGACTCCCGAGTCGATAGACGCCATTTACCGTTTTCGCCTCGATGCCAGCCCCGGGGACCTCCCGGATGTCGCCTGCAACCGGTGAAACTGCCCCTACCGCATCCTGGATCGCCAGTGCGAGCGGATGGCGGGAATGCACCGCGAGCGCCGCCGCCATCGCGAGTGTGCCCGGTGTGATTTCGTGCGCGTTCACGAGCCGTGGTCTGCCAACGGTCAGAGTGCCGGTCTTATCGAGGAGCACCGTGTCGATTTCTGCAAGCCGCTCCATCGCCGAGCCATCCTTGACCATGATGCCGCCTTGGAAAAGTCGTCCGGCTGCAACGACTTGGACCACCGGTACGGCAAGGCCGAGCGCGCAGGGGCAGGTGATGATGAGTACCGCCACCGCGATCAGCATGGCATGGCGGACGTCGCCCTCGACCAGCATCCAGCCGACGAAGGTCAGGAGCGCCAGCAGATGGACGGCCGGCGAGTAATAGCGAGCGGCGCGGTCGGCAATGCGCCGGTAGCGCGCCCTTCCCCCTTCGGCAGCCTCCATCAGCCCCATGATCTCGGCAAGAAAGGAGTCGCGCGCCGCAGCGGTCGCCTTCAGCGTGAGCGGTCCGGTAAGGTTGAGCGTGCCGGCTTGAACCGCATCGCCTGCGGCGACCGCCACCGGCGCACTCTCACCACTGACAACGGAGCGATCGAGATCGCTCGTCCCGGACAGCACGCGTCCATCCACCGGGATCCGCTCCCCAGCAGAGATCATCAGGCATTCGCCTGCCTTGATCTCTTCAATAGAGCGGTACTCGCGCGAGCCGTCGGGATGAAGGACCGCGGCACCGCGGGGTGACAGACGCGCCAGACCGCTGACTGCCGACCGAGCCCGGTCCCGCATCAAGTGGTCGAGCGTGCGACCGATCAGCAGGAAAAACAGCAAGGTCACGGATGCATCGAACCAGGCATGGTCGCCGTGGCCGATCGTCTCATATAGCGACATGCCGTAGGAAAGAGTGACGGCGAGCGCGATCGGCACATCCATGTTCGTCCGCCCGTGACGAAGCGCGTTCCATGCCGACTGGTAGAAGAAGCGACCCGCATAGATCAGTGCTGGTCCGGCGATCAGTGCCGAGATCCAGTGGAAGAGATCGCGAGTGGCCGCATCCGCACCTGACCACACCGAGACTGACAGCAGCATGATGTTGGTCGCGGCAAAGCCCGAAACGGCAACCGCAAGGATCAACTGCTTCAGCAGGTCATCGCCTGCATCCCCGCCGGGCGAGAAGAGGTGCGTCTGATAGCCACGCTCAGCGATGGCACGCGTGAATTCGGAGGGATCGCTGCGGCTACCGGCAACCTCCTCCCTCCAGACGATCGAAACGCGGCGGGAGGAGAGATTGACACGGGCGCGTTCGATCTCGGGTCGGTCACGCAGAGCTCCTTCGATCGTGGCGATGCAGGCGCCGCAATGGACGCCGGGGACGCTTAGTTCCGTCTGGCGCAGTCCACCTCCGAGCTCCCGGCTCGCAAGCCAAAGCTCTTCGGAGGCTGGCAGCCCCCCTCCGGCAACTGTCATAGATGCGGCACCAACGGCGCAGCAGCTCATTGTTCTTCTCCCCCTGCAATGAAGCGGACGGACTGGCGGTAGACCACAGCATCCCCCGCCATTGCGGTAATGGCGGCAATCCATTGGCCGGGTTTCAACTTTTCAGCCAAGACGAAAGAGCCCTCGCCACGACGATCGAGCTCGACGAAAAGGTCCTCATGCTCCTCGACCGGCCGTTTGAGAACTGCGACGACCTTGTCGATCCGTCGCTCCGGCCCGCCGTTGCGCGTGAGCACGTAGCGGATCTCGTCGGACGCAGCTGTCAACCGGCCCTTGATGCCGCTTGCCTCGAATGCCCGGCTCTCGGCAAGCTTGCCGTTGAATTGCTGGCTGGCGATATAGGTGTTCTCGACGACAAGGCCGCTCCAGCTTCGGCTGGCATTCCAAGCCATGACAAGATTGACGGAGATAATGGTGCCGAAGAAAAGGCCCATCACGGCCACCATATGCCAACCGGTAAATCCGCGCGCCGGGCTGCGCCGTTTCGCTGCAATGCTCGTCATCTTTCTGCTCCGGGCAGGTTGAAATTGGCCTGATACACGTCGCGTTCCTGGCTGGATGGATCCTCTGCAATGAGGGCAAAACCTTCTTTCGCCTCGGCAAGAGAAGCCTTGGGCAGGGTGACGAATATCTTGAGCGACGTGACCTTGTCCGGCTCGACGCCGAGCGTGAAGCTCCGCCCCGCCGCCTGTCCTGCCACGCGCATGGTCGCGGCCGGCATGCCCTCGATCCGCAGACTGATGGTACGCTGTTCGGGGATCATATTGAGCAGCTTGACCACGTAGCCGTTGCGCACGGAACCGTCGGATTCGACGACGAATTGCGGGTTGCGGTCGTGAAGGACATTCAGCTCCAGGCGATCGCGCGCCAGCAACCCGATGAGAAGACCGATTCCGACGAGCGCCCAGACACCGAAATAGAGGAGAACGCGAGGGCGGAAGATGATGCGCCAGTTGAGATCCCTCACGTCGTCGGTGAAGGCACCCTTGGTATCACGCACGCGTGTCGGATCAATGGGCGCTGTCCCGCCGCTGGTTGCAAGGCTCATGTTGGCGGCATAATCGCTGAGTGTTGCATAGGAGATCAGCCCGCGCTCTCGACCGAGCTTGTCCATTACGCCGTCACAGGCATCGATACAGAGGGCGCAGGTGATGCATTCGAGCTGCTGGCCGTCGCGGATGTCGATGCCCATGGGACAAACAGCGACGCAGGCGTTGCAATCGACGCAATCGCCGACGACCTCTCCTGCCGCGGCCGCCTTCTTCGCGTGGCGTGAGCGCGGCTCGCCACGCCAGTCGTTGTAGGTGACGACGAGCGAGTTCTCGTCCAGCATGGCCGCCTGGATGCGCGGCCAAGGGCACATATAGGTGCAGACCTGCTCGCGCATCAGCCCGCCGAAAACGTAGGTCGTGGCCGTCAAGATCGCGATGGTTGTATAGGCGACGGATGGCGCATCCAGCGTGAGCAGGCTCGCCAAGAGCGATGGCGCATCGGCAAAATAGAATATCCAGGCGCCTCCGGTCGCAACCCCGATTGCCATCCAGATCGCATGCTTGGCTACGCGCTTGCGGATCTTGTCGAGGCTCCAGGGCGCGGCTTCGAGGCGCATTCGGGCGTTGCGGTCCCCTTCGATGAAGCGCTCGACGACCAGGAAGAGATCGACCCAGACCGTCTGCGGGCAGGTATAGCCGCACCAGGCGCGCCCGACCGCCGAGGTCACAAGGAAAAGGCCGAAGCCCGCCATCACCAGAAGACCCGCGACGAAAAAGAATTCCTGCGGCCATATCTCGATGAAGAAGAAATAAAAGCGTCGGGAAGCGAGGTCGATAAGGACTGCCTGATCTGGCGCATGCTCCCCGCGGTCCCAGCGGATCCACGGCGTCAGATAGTAAATGCCGAGCGTCACCAGCATCACCAGCCACTTGAACTGCCGGAAGCGACCTTCTGCCCTTTTCGGGAAGATCTTACGGCGCTTTTCATAGAGCGGCTTGCGGACATACGCGGCATTGACCGGTTCGGCTTCGAGCCGTTCGACAGTGGCGGCCTTGTTCACGGGCTGGTGAAGCATGGGCAGGTGTCTCGACAATCATTCGTTTGTCGCAGAGCTTTGCCCAATGCGGGGCCAGGAGACCTTGATCTGCGTCAAGTATGCGCTTGCCGAGGGTGCGGCAAGTCGCCGCCAGGTGTCTCTCCAGCGTTTGCGGCGCTCCTGGGGACCGGCCGGACTTCAGCCGAAGCAGGGCTTGATTGAAAAGGCAGGGTGCCGCACTCCCGGGCGGTTGCCCGGGGGGCGGCCCCCCGCCTCACCCCTGCCGCTCTTTGTTGTCCCCGAAATCCCAGTAGCTATTCGCCGCCGCCGAGCGAGTGAACGAAGATCGCGAGTTGCTTCACCGTGTTGTCGCCGAGACGCGGCAGCCAGGCCGGCATGACGCCGTGTCTTGGCGTCTTCATCTGTTCGATCACCGCCTGCTCGCCGCTGCCCTTTAGCCAGATCGCGTCGGCGAGGTTCGGCGCCCCGAAGTCACGGCTGCCGGTGGCGTCCTCCCCGTGGCAGGAGGCGCAATTGTCCGCGAAGAGCTGCTTTCCGGGCTCCGCCAGGGCTGCATCCGACGGCGTGCCGGTGAGGCTCACGACATAGGCGGCGGTTTGGCGCAGCTCATCCTGCGTCAACATGTCGGCGAAGGAGGGCATCTCGGAAACGCGCGTCCCGTCGTCACCGGTATGGCGAACGCCGTGGGCGATCGTGTGGTAAAGCTCCTCAGGGCTGCCGCCCCAGAGCCAATCGTTGTCGTTCAGGTTAGGGAAGCCCTCGGCACCCGCAGCGCCCGACCCATGGCATTGCGCGCAGTTCACTTTAAAGGCCGAAGCGCCGGCCGCGATCGCGAATTGCTGCAGCTGCGGATCGGCGATGATCTCATCGACCGTGCGTGAAGCGATGCGTTTCACGTAGCCAGCCTGGGCCGCCTTCGCATCAGCGAGATCGGTGCTGACTTCCGCGCGGCTGGAGTAACCAAGCACACCGGTGGTAGCCTCGGTCAACAACGGCCAGGCGGGATAGGCGATCGTGTAGCCAATTCCCCAGAGCATGGTCGCGTAAAAGGTGTAGACCCACCAGCGAGGCATGGGATTGTTCAGCTCGCGGATCCCGTCCCACTCGTGCCCGGTCGTTTCGACGCCGCTGACCTCGTCAACATGTTTTTGCTTGTCCGCCATGGATCAGTCCTCCTGCAGCGGGATAGAGGCGGCCCGTTGAGCGGCCTTCTTGCCGCCTGGCCGGAAAGTGAAGGTGATAACGCCGAAGAAGAAGAGCACCATCGCAAGCAGGCCCCAGCTATCGGCGAAATGGCGCATTACCGTGTAGGTTTCCATCTCCGCCCCCTCAGCGATATCCGGTTGCGTCGTCATAGGTTGAAAAGTCGACGAGAGTGCCGAGCATCTGGAGATAGGCGACCAGCGCATCCATCTCGGTCAGCTTCTGCGGGTCACCGTCAAAGTCGCCGACCTTGGCCTTGGGATAGCGGGCCTCGACGCCCGAAGTGTCCAAGTTCGGATCGGCCTGAGCCCTCAGGTCGGCGGCCGCATTTTCGATCATGTCTTCGGTGTAAGGGACGCCGACCGCTCGGTTAGCCTTGAGGCTTGTCGCGACGTTCCGGACCTCGAGCGGTGTCTCCTTGAGGAAGGCGTAGCTCGGCATTACCGATTCCGGAACGACCGAACGCGGCTCGATCATGTGCTGCACATGCCATTCGTTCGAATAGCGGTCGCCCACGCGGGCGAGATCCGGACCAGTTCGCTTCGATCCCCATTGGAAGGGGTGGTCGTACATGGATTCTGCGGCGAGCGAGTAGTGTCCATACCGTTCGACCTCATCTCGGAACGGGCGGACCATCTGGCTGTGGCAGACATAACAGCCTTCACGGATGTAGATGTCGCGGCCCGCGAGCTCGAGCGGCGAATAGGGCCGCATGCCTTCAACCTTCTCGATCGTATTCTCGAGGTAGAAGAGCGGCGCTATTTCCACGATTCCGCCGATGGAGACGGCCACAAGCGAACCGACCAGCAGAAGCGTGGCATTTCGTTCGAGCAACGCGTGTTTGTCTAGAATGGACATCGACTAGCCCTCCTATTCTGCAGGCGCCGGCAGCGGTCCAGCGCCGACGATCGGAGCTTCGTCGCGAAGCCGCCCGAGGATTGTCATTGTTATGTTGAAGGCCATGAGCACGGCGCCGGCCAGGAACAGAGCGCCGCCGACAGCGCGCATGACGTAGTAGGGGAACATGGCCGCGACCGTTTCCGCAAAGGAATAGACGAGGAAGCCCTGGTCGTCGTATTCGCGCCACATCAGCCCCTGCTGGATACCGGCGACCCACATGACGGCGGCATAGATGACGATGCCGAGGGTCGCGAGCCAGAAGTGCCAATTGACCATGCGGACGCTGTAGAGCCGTTCGCGGTGCCAAAGCTTAGGCACGAGATAGTAGATGGCGCCGAAAGTGATGAGGCCGTTCCAGCCGAGCGCGCCGGAATGCACGTGACCGATGGTCCAATCCGTATAGTGGCTGAGCGAGTTCACGGCCTTGATCGACATCATCGGCCCCTCGAAGGTCGCCATGCCGTAGAAGGCGACCGCCATGACCATCATTCGGACCACGGGATCGGTACGGACCTTGTCCCAGGCGCCGGAGAGGGTCATCAGACCATTGATCATGCCGCCCCAGGAGGGCATCCAGAGCATGACCGAGAAGACCATGCCGAGCGTCTGCGCCCAATCCGGCAGTGCCGTGTAATGCAGGTGGTGGGGACCCGCCCAGATGTACATGAAGATCAGCGCCCAGAAGTGGATGATTGACAGCCGGTAGGAATAGACGGGGCGGTTAACCTGCTTGGGGATGAAGTAGTACATCATCGCCAGGAAGCCGGCCGTCAGGAAGAAGCCGACGGCGTTGTGGCCGTACCACCATTGCGTCAACGCGTCCTGCACGCCTGAGAAAGCGGAATAGCTCTTGGATCCGAGGAAAGAGACCGGCACCGCCAGATTGTTCACCACGTGCAGCATCGCAATGGTGACGATGAAGCTGAGATAGAACCAGTTCGCCACGTATATGTGTGGTTCCTTGCGCTTCAGGATCGTCCCCAGAAAGACGACAAGATAGGCAACCCAGACGACGGTGAGCCAGACGTCGACATACCATTCCGGCTCCGCGTATTCGCGGCTCTGGGTAATTCCGAGCAGGTAACCCGTGGCTGCAAGGACAATGAAGAGCTGGTAGCCCCAGAACACGAACCAGCCGAGATCGCCGCCGAACAGCCGCGCCCGGCTGGTTCGCTGGACGACATAGAAAGAGGTCGCGATCAGCGCGTTGCCGCCGAAGGCAAAGATGACGGCGGAGGTGTGCAGTGGACGGACCCGGCCAAAATTGAACCAGGGCTCCACGTTGAGGTCCGGAAAGGCAAGTTGCAACGCCACGACCACGCCAACGAGGAACCCCACCACGCCCCAGAACATGGTGGCGATGACGCCATATTTTACGACCTCGTCGAAATATTCCGATTGCCGAAACGCGCCGCCAGCGAGTACGGGGCGAAAGTCCGAGCGGCGCATGAGCACCAGCGTGCCGCCGAGCAGCACAAAGAACAAAATCCACATATGGGCGCCGAAAAGGCGATCCTGGGCGAAGCCTGCTCCGACCAGCGCCAGGAAGGCGCCGACCGCAAGCACGATCATCTCGACTGTGTGTTTCATGGTTGGGTCCCCAACATTTCTCCGAATGCTGACCGGCGCGCCTCCCGGCGCACGCGTCACCAAGTCTGCTGAGAATTGTCAGAAGCGCTGCTGCACCACCTTGATTCAGATCAAGGTGGCATGCGGCTCTCCTCGCCGAGTTGATGGAAAATGCTGAATGAGGAATGAACCATCGCACCGCAGATCCACCGCGAGTGAGCGATGCGGACCCTCGAGAAGCGGAAGAGCTTTGATAGAGCAATGCCGCGCTTTTTAGATCGCGCTGTAGCGCCGTGAGGCTGCACATCGAGCTTCCCGAAAATCGGTTCTGGTGACCGATTTCGCTACGGCTGAACTTCGCAAGTCTCGCGGCCAGTCATCTCGTCAATGTCAATACTGAAGAAGATGTGCGCATACGCGCCCGAAATCTGTTGCGGTACAGGCTTCAGGCCGCCGGGCTCCCACCAATTAGGCTTCTTTTCAAGAAGGGACCATGCATCAAGGCACTCGCAGTAGCGTTCGCCTGAGGGACGCAGTTCCCGGTAACGCCCGGTGATGACAACACTCTTCCACTTGAGCTTGCCAGAGAACTGGTCGACCTGAAGACAAACGCTGGGATTGGCGCGCATCCAATCGATTTTTTGTCCCGGCATCGAAAAGCAATAAAGGTGGGTGCCTGAAAGTGCGTAGGTGATGGGCACGATGTAAGGCTGGCCGCCCTTGCAGCACGCCAGTCGAGCCAAATCGCCGGAAGCGACGATCTCGTGGCATTCCCGCCGAGACATTTCCCTGACGAACATGGCCCCTCCCTCCTGGACGCGAAGCGACCTCACCTTTTGGCGGCAGAATCGAGCGCTTCAATCGGGGTCAAAACGCGCCTGGTCGCTTCGCAGTCACCCTCAGCAGCAAAGGGACCGAAGAGCGTCGAGCCTCATGATGTCCACCGTCCTTGCGTCTCTGAGAGCGATAACACTACGGGCCTTCAGCTTGGTCATGACACGCGACACCGTCTCGATCGTGAGTCCGAGATAGTCGGCAATGTCCTGCCGCGACATCGGCAATCGCAACAGCCTGTCTCCTCCCTGACGCTCGCAAAGATCGACGAGGAATGCGGCAATCCGCTCCACGGCACATTGCCTGCCGATCACCAGGAGATGCTGCTGGGCTCGCGCCATTCCGGCCAAGGCGAGCGCGAGAAGGTCGCGCGAACGCTCCTGCATATGCCGGCGTCCGAAGACCGCCAGTGTCGTGTCCGTTATGGCTTCGGCAAAGAAGGAATGGTTGGTTCCGGCTTCGAAACCGAACATTTCGCCTGGGAGATGAAAGGATACGACCTGCCGGCGCCCGTCCGAAAGCAGGCGGTAGACGCGCACGGCTCCAGTCGAAACCTGGTAGCACTTGTCGTTCAAATCGCCCTCTGCATAGATCTCGCGACCTGCCTTGTAGGTGGCGACAAGATGGGGTCCGGAAACCTGGACCTGTGCGAGGTGTTCGGCCTGCTCGACGGACTGTTGTTTGGCTTGCGCGGCGTACATGTCTTATCCCCTGTTCGCTGTGGGGACAGATTGCCAATTCGCGTGAATTGGAGAAATTCGGTTAGATCACTAAGGGAAATTACTTAGCCGCTTCGATCAGGCTGTTGATCAGGCCGAGCAGGTCGGGGCCGGTGAACGGCTTCGTCAATACGGTGTTGTCGACATGCGCTTTGTGCGCCGACAAGCCGTCGACCAACAGAATGGCCCCTGCTCCGAGATTCTTGAGGAATTGCGTGGCGGCCAGCGGCTCCGATCTCAGTATCTCATCATCGACAATCGTGCACAGCGCCCCGCGGGAAGAGTGTTCGGCCTTCTGAACGGTGTCGTAGGACTCGGTCGTATATCCTTCGACCTCAAGCGCGAACGCCACGGACCTTCGGAGCCCCTGATCCGCTGCAACGACGACAATGCTTCTTCCACTTAACAACTTCTAATCCCGCTCATCTGGCGTGCGTCGGCAGCCATGAGCCGGCATTAGAGTGCTTGCGGCGATCCGACGCATTGCGCGAGATCAACTCGGGCAAACTAGGAAGGACCGAAACCTGCGGCGAGAGCCATTCGAACGAGGTGCGCAAGGCTCTTCGCCTTCATCTTGGTCATCACATTGGCGCGGTGCACCTCAACGGTGCGCGGGCTGATGTCCAGGTCGTAGGCGATCGACTTGTTGGGAAGACCCGCCACGACCGCAGAGAGCACCTGGCGTTCTCTCTCGCTCAGCGCGTCAAGCCTCGCCTGGATGTCACCGACCTCGTCCGAATCGCCCTCCGGAACAATCAGATGTTCGGATGCCCTTTCGATCGCCTCGATGATCACAGAGTCCTCGAACGGCTTCTCGATGAAATCCACCGCCCCCGCCTTCATGGCCTCTACCGCCATTGGCACGTCGCCATGTCCGGTTATCACGATCGACGGTATCTTGATTTTCCTGTCGCTGAGGTTGCGCAGGAGCTCGACACCGGACATACCCGGCATCCTCAGATCCGTCACGAGAATGCCGTTTCTGACATCCGGCGCGAAGGCGAGGAAGGCGTCGGCCGATTGATGGATTTTGACCGCGAAGCCACTCATAGTCAGCATGAAGGCTAGGGACTTCCTGACCGCCTCTTCGTCGTCGACAATGTGAACCGTGTAATCAGTCATTGGGATCGATCCGTTCATCTCCATAGGCGGGAAGCGTGAACCGGAAAGTAGCCCCGCCGGCCGCATTTTTCGAGACGGTCATCTCGCCGCCATGCGCCTCGACGATGCGCTTCGAAATGGAAAGTCCGATACCCATTCCACTGGCCTTCGTGGTGACGAATGGCTTGAATAACTGACCGGTGATCTCCTCTGGAATACCTCCGCCGGTATCTTCTACGACTACTGCAACCTCGCCCGGATTGGCAGGCATCGTTAAAATCGTCAGCTCTCGGCGTTCGACCTGACGCATTGCCTCGATCGCATTACGCATCAGATTGATGAGGACCTGCTGGACCTGGATCCGGTCGACCATCACCATTTCGGCACCGGGCAAATACTCGAATACGGTCCGCACTCCTTGTTCGCGAGAACCGACCAACGCCAACGCGGCGGCCTCTTCCACCAGTTTGCGAATGTCTTCCGGCGCTTTCTCGGTCTCGCCCTTGGTGACGAATTCCCTGAGATGTTTGATGATCTGGCCAGCCCGCAGAGATTGGCTCGCGACCTCCTCGAGCGCTTCGCGCATTCGTGTTGCGACGGCGGCGTCCATGTCTCGCAACAGCCTCACACATCCATGGGCATAGTTGGCGATCGCCGACAACGGCTGGTTCAGCTCGTGCGCCAGCGTCGATGCCATTTCACCCATCTCGTTGAGCCGGGCGAGGCGCGCCAGTTCAGCCTGAATCTGCTCGAGCCTGGCGGCGGACTCCTCGCGCTCCGTGAGGTCCCTGATGAAGCCGGTGAAAAACCTCTCGCCGCCTGACTGCATCTCTCCCACGGCGAGCTTCATCGGAAACGTCGATCCGTCCTTCCGCTGCCCAGAGACGACGCGATCGATGCCGATGATCCGCCTTTCTCCAGTACTTAAGTAACGCTGCATGTATCCGTCGTGTTCGCGGCGATAGGGTTGCGGCATCAAGATGCGCAGGTTCTCGCCGATGACTTCCTCCTCCGCATATCCGAACTGCCGGACGGCCGCGGCATTGAAGGAGACGATCGTGCCATCGATGGCGCTGACCACCGTGGCGTCCGGAACAGTATCCAATATTGATCTTAGATGCGCATCGCGAGCCTTCACGACGTCCTCCGTCGTGGCGATGGCACGTCTCGCCGCCTGGAGCACTTCCGCGAGAGCCATGGTCAGGAGCATTGCCATTGCGAAGGAGATCAACTCGATGGCGCTCGGATCAGAGCCGCTATCGAATTGCTGAAGAGTGGCCGCTGCGGCAAATGACAATCCGGCGGCAAAGGCGACCAGGCCCGATCTGCCGGCCATTGCGACGAGAAGGATCGCCGGGATGAAGGAAAAGAGAATGGCGTGACCGCCCAAGAGCTGCCATAACCCGATGCGCAGCGCAACAACGCACGACACCGCCGCCGTCGCGAGTATGTAAGCCAAGGTGCGATCGAGTTGCCATCTTATGAGCGACCGTCCCAGCCGCGTCCCCTCGACGATGCTCTTTGATTGCATTCCTTTTTCCACTGCAGGAATAAACTATGCGATATCGTCGCGACTCGGGTCGCGGCCGGGCCCCGCACTCTCGTGCCTCTATAGTCCATCTTTGTGCAAGATGGCCATCGGGCCAGTATGGAACAAATCGTCCCATGAATGCAGGGCTTGAAGTCAGTTCTCGGAGGCTACCATCCTGTGGGCATCGTTCATAGCCTTCCTCAGCTCATCGACCACGGAAGCAGAAGGCAGCGTCTCTCCCTCCAGTTCCGGCGGCAGCTTCCACCCAGGCTCGATGCCCTGCATGTTCGGTAGTTCGTGGGCAATCCCCTTGTGGCAATCAATGCAAGTTGCCTTTGCCGACAGCAGATAGCGGGTATGGATCTCGGCGGCACGTTGCGTCTGCTTCGAGAGGTCCATTGCCGCCGACGAGTGACAGTTGCGGCATTCGAGGCTGTCATTGGCCTTCAGCCTCGCCCATTCATGCTTGGCGAGTTCCAGACGGTGGTCGAGGAATTTCTCGCGCGTGTTGATGGTACCGAAGATCTTGCCCCAGACTTCCTTGGAGGCCTGCATCTTGCGAGCGATCTTGTCCGTCCATTCATGCGGCACATGACAGTCTGGACAGGACGCCCGGACTCCCGAACGGTTGGAGAAATGGACCGTGCGCGTCAGCTCCTCATAGACGTTCGTCCGCATCTCATGACAGGAGACGCAAAACTCCTCCGTATTGGTGAGCTCCAATGCGGTGTTGAAGGCGCCCCAGAAGATCACGCCGCCGATGAAGCCGCCGAGCGTCAGGAAGGCGAGGCTGAGCGTTGCGGCAGGCGTGGTCAGAGTCTTCCACACCCAGAGCAGGACCCGCTTGACTCTGGCCATGACCTACTCGCTCCCCGCCTGCTTGACGCCCATCTCGCTCATGTCTTTGAAGGTGTTTTCCACAAGCGGACGCACGTCGGCCTGGGGGACATGGCACGCCGTGCAGAAGTAGCGCCGCGGCGAAACGTCCGCGAGCATCTGGCCCTCCCGCGTCATGTAGTGGGTTACACTGATCATCGGCGCGCCGGACTCCTGGGTCAGTTCGCGCTTGTGGCAGGAGAGGCACCGGTTGGTGTTGACCGAAAGCTGGTAGCCTTCGATCGAGTGCGGAATGATCGGCGGCTGGTCAGGATAGGCGCGCTCCTTGCGGATATCGTCAACGACCCATCTCGGGATCGGCTCCGCCGCCACCTCACCCATTTCCTGCGGCGGTCCGGAGAGCTCCGGCACCCGCTCGCCCACCATCTGGGCGATCGCCCCGGTGGCGACGAATAGGACCGTCAACAGCGCCCCCAGCATCGAACCGGGGCTTCTCATCATGCGACAGAGACGATTTTGACCGCGCATTTTTTGAAATCCGTCTGTTTGGAAATGGGATCTGTTGCGTCGAGGGTCACCTTGTTGATCAGCCTGCTGGCGTCGAACCAGGGCACGAAAATAACACCCGGCGGCATGCGGTTGCGGCCGCGCGTCTCGACGCGGGCGCGAATTTCGCCGCGACGGGAAACGATCCGCACTTCCGCGCCCTGGTTGATTCCGCGGTCGCGGGCGTCTCCGGCGTTCATGAAGCAGACCGCACCGGGGAAGGCCTTGTAAAGTTCCGGCACCCGCATCGTCATCGAGCCGGAATGCCAATGCTCGAGCACACGGCCCGTGACCAGCCAGATATCGTATTCGTCGTCCGGCGATTCCGCCGGCGGTTCGTAGGGGACGGCGAGGATCACGGCCTTCCCGTCGGGGCGGCCATAGAACTTCACGCCCTCGCCCGCCTTCACATACGGATCATAACCCTCCCGATATCGCCACAGCGTCTCCTTGCCGTCGACGACGGGCCAGCGCAGCCCCCTCTCCTGGTGATAGCGGTCATAGGGGGCAAGATCGTGCCCGTGTCCGCGGCCGAAGGAGGCGTATTCCTCGAAGAGCCCCTTCTGGATGTAAAAGCCGAAAGCCTCTGCCTCCCGGTTGGCGTATTCCTTGTTGATCTCGCTTGCCGGGAAACGGTCGACATTTCCGTTCTTGAAGAGCACGTCGTAGAGGGTCTTGCCCCGATAGCCCGGATTGGCGTCGAGGATCTCGGCGGGCCAGACCTCGTCGGTGGTGAGGCGCTTGGAGAATTCCACCATCTGCCAGAGGTCGGACCGCGCCTCTCCGGGCGCATTCACGAGCTGGTGCCAGACATGGGTACGGCGCTCCGCATTGCCATACGCGCCCTCCTTCTCCACCCACATGGCGGCCGGAAGGATCAGGTCGGCGCTCATTGCCGTGATCGTCGGATAGACGTCCGAGACAACCACGAAATTGTCCGGATTTCGGTAGCCTTGATAGGTTTCGTTTCCAGTATTGGGAGCCGCCTGGACGTTGTTGTTGACCTGGACCCAATAGAAGCTGAGTTTCCCGTCCTTCAACATGCGGTCCTGCTCGACCGCATGGTAGCCGGGCTTCTCCGGAATGAGTCCGTGGGGAACGCGCCAGATTTCCTCGGCATGCTTGCGGTGCTCCGGATTGGTGACGGTCATGTCGGCCGGCAGCCGGTGGGCAAAGGTGCCCACTTCACGCGCCGTACCGCAGGCGGAGGGCTGGCCCGTCAGCGAGAACGGGCTGTTGCCGGGCTCGGAGATCTTCCCTGTCAGCAGGTGCAGATTATAGACCATGTGGTTGACCCAAACGCCGCGCACGTGCTGGTTGAAGCCCATAGTCCAAAGCGACATCACCTTGCGGTTGGGATCAGCATAGAGATCAGCCAATTGCTCGAGGAACCCGGCCTCGACGCCGGTCAGTTCCACGGTCTTGTCGAGAGTATATTCCGACACGAAAGTCTTGAAGCTCTCGAAGTCGCTCGGCGTCATCTTCGCCGCATCCTTGGCGTTCGTCGCCTTGGTCTCGAGCGGATTGTCGGGCCTCAGGCCGTAGCCGATGTCGGTCGCGCCGACCATGAAGGTCGTATGTTTCCGGACGAAATCCTCGTTCACCCGGCCCGTCTGGATGATGTGATTGGCGATGTAGTTGAGGATCGCGAGATCCGTGCCCGGCTTGAAAACGATCGGGATATCGGCGAGATCCATGCTGCGATGAGTGAAGGTCGAGAGCACCGCTACCTTGACATGCTCATGTCCAAGTCTTCGATCGGCCAGACGCGTCCACAGGATCGGGTGCATTTCCGCCATATTCGAGCCCCAAAGCACGAAGGCATCTGCGTGCTCGAAATCGTCGTAGCACCCCATCGGCTCATCCATGCCGAATGTACGCATAAAGGCGTAAGCCGCTGAGGCCATGCAGTGGCGGGCATTTGGGTCGAGATTGTTGGAGCGGAAACCGGCACGCATCAGCTTGGTGGCCGCGTAGCCCTCGAAGATCGTCCATTGCCCGGAGCCGAACATGCCGACGGCGGTCGGCCCCTTCTCCTTCAGCACGCGCTTAGCCTGCTCGGCCATGACGTCGAGGGCCTCGTCCCAGCTAATGGGCTCGAACTCGCCGTCCTTGGCGAAGACGCCGTTGCGCTTGCGTAGAAGCGGCGTCTTCAGTCGATCGGCGCCGTACATGATCTTTGACAGGAAGTAGCCCTTGATGCAGTTGAGGCCACGGTTGACCTCCGCCTGCGTGTCGCCGTGAGTGGCGACGACCTGCCCCTCCTTCACCCCCACCATGACGCCGCAGCCGGTGCCGCAGAAGCGGCAAGGCGCCTTGGCCCATTTGATCTGCAGCGCCTCCACACCGCCCGGCACGGGCTGTGCCGCGGCAGGAAGCGCAATGCCCGCAGTGGCGGCGGCGATGCCGGCCGCATGCGCCTTCAAGATTTCACGCCGCGTCAGTCCGCCGGTCATGGCGATCGTCTCCTTGAGTTTCGATATGCTCAAACACCATGTTGGCCGCCACCACGCCCTCGAGCAGAGAGATGCGTGACAAGATTTCGCCGAGCGTCCCCGTGCTCGCTCCCTCGATCACCACGACGATCTTTCCCGCTTCGTGCGCGTACACCTCGACATTCGGCATCTCGGCTAGGCGCGCGACGACGCGCTCCTCCATATGCGGGATCGTGACGACGACCGCGCTGGAGATATGATAGGTTGCGCCTGGATCAGACATGCGCGTCCTCCCTCGCGGCCTCGCGAATGCCTATCGCCGCCACAGGACAGACGGCGATGCAGGCCCCACAGCCGGTACAAGCCTCTTCCATGACCTCGGGCAGGAAAGGACCACCGGCGCGTGGACAGAAGCGGATCGCCTCAGTCGGACAGGCATCCCGACACGCTTGGCAATCGGTACGGTTGTTGGCGAGGCAGTTGTCGCCGATCATCGCAACATGCGGAAAGAACTGCGGCCGGCCGGTAAACACCGGCTCGGGACAGAGCTCCGCACATCGGCCGCAGAAGGTGCACTCGGCGATGGAGAAATCGAGCGCGGGACGGTCTGAAATCAGCCGGACGATATGGGTCGGACAGGCCTCGACGCACTTCCCGCAACCCGTGCAGGCGTTGAGACTTGCGGCGGTGATACCAGGAGGAAGGACGCGTTGTCTTCGCCCTTCGTAGCGACCACGCAGAAAGTTCCGCCTCGACGTGTCGACGGATTCACCCATGTCGACCTCAATGCCCTGGCGGACCGGGGGGTCCGAAGACGATCTGGAACATCCAGACGAGAAACCCGTAGGCGCCGACTACGCCCACGGCGACGATCGGCCAGATGCCGAATGCCAACACGAGGAAGGTGATCAGTTCGTTTAGGCGCCGCCTGCGTGGCAGGCTCACCCCTGGCTGGTCGGCCTCTGGCATTCAAGCGTCTCCTCTCCAAACGCGTGCGCCCAAAACAAAGTCTAGTGCCTCGAACAAAAAAATAAAGGGAGACTTCAGACGTTTCCTGATTAATCTCTGGAGAAAATGATTTTTATCAACTACTTGGGATGTGTGCCGCACGGCATAGAATATCGAAGCAGCCAAATATCTATAGCAGCTAAACTAAGTGGGCCCGGCGCAGACAGATATGCGTTGCGCCGAGCCCTTCAGTTTAGTTTGGCGTTCCTCTGAATCTACTGGAGGGCTCGCGCGAGAGCGGCGTCGAGGCGCTCCCTCGCCTTCTTTGGCAGCTTCACTGCCTTCACCTTCTCGACGTTCGCGGGCGCGTCACCGACGACAACCGCCGCGACCATGCCCATGCCAACATGGGGTGCGCACTTGACGCCGTAGACTCCTGGCACGTCGAACGTCACCTTATAGGTCTCGTTCATCTTGCTCTTGAAGGCGGTAGCACCGTCGGGGATCATATCCTTGATCGTCTCGACGTTATGCCCCTTGTCGGTCGGGACAAAGGTGACGCTGTCGCCCGGATTGATCTTCACCAAGGCCGGCTCGAAGACCATTGCGCCATCGGCGCCCTTGTTCAGCATGCGGACTTCGAAATCGGCGGCGGATGCCGTACCGGTGAGAGCGGCAAGAACTGCGGCGACTGCTATACCCTTTGCGATTGTGCGCACTTGAATTTCTCCTTGGTTTCGGGACCCTGTTCGATCCTTGCGGCAAGGAGATAGGACAGAAGCAGCCGCCGCTCTTTGATGCTTGTCAAACATTCAGGGGAATAGTCTGGATGTTTTAGTCCCGCCCGCCGTCGGCGAGCGCCGCCAAACCCGGCAGGTCGCAGATGATCAGTTTCTGGCGGCCTCCCTCGACCAGCCCCTTCTGCTCCCAGGCGCTCAGGATGCGCGAAACCGTGTGAAGCGTGGTACCGGTCATTTCGGCAATGTCCTGCCGGGAAATCGGGAAGTCGATGCGGATGCCGCCTTTCTCCTTCCTGCCCGCCTGGTGCGAAAGACGCAGCACCGCGTGGGCGACGCGCCGCTCCACCTCCTGCGTCGACATCTCGCGGATCCGGGTGTGCGCTTCTTCGAGCCGCTGACCGATCGTCTGCATCGTACTGACCGCGAGCAGCGGATTCTGCTCGACGAATTGCGGCCAAAGATCCGTCGGCCAAGACAGCGCGAGGCTCTCCGTGGCCGCCGTCGCGGTACCCGGATAATCCGAACGCTGCAGCGCCTTGGCAAAACCGAAAAGGTCGCCCGGATGGACGACACGCACGATGATCTGCTGCCCGTCCTCGGTGACCTGGGTGACCTTCAGGCGCCCATGCAGGAGAAGGAAAAAGTTTGTTGCGGTCTGGCCCTGCTCGAAGACGGCGTCACCCTGCGGCACACGCCTTGGCGTTGCATGAGTGAGCAGCCTGTCCAGATCGGCGTCGCTCATCCTGTCGAACAGGGAAAGCGACCTTACGACGCTGCGGTCGATCTTCATTCCATTTTCCTACTGCCCGGATCCCTCAACAATGCAGCCATCGTACTATCACGGAAGAAAGGGGGAAAAAAGCAGAGGATCCGCGGCGACAGAAAGCCGCCACATCGCACATCAGACGTCGAGGCCCTTCGCACGCAGCGTCTGCAGCAAGGGTGCATACCACCGCGTGTCCTTCACCAGACGGAAGCCCACATTGTCGGGCGGCGCGCCGACGGCGCAGCCGCCACCCTTCGGGTTGCGCACGAAGGAGCTGAGCGCGGCCCGATGCTTGCCGGAGGCGATGTAAATGCCGCAGGATGAGGCATCGCTGATAGTATTCCCTGCGCGATCGAGGGTGATGCGTCGCATGCAGGTCGTCGTCCATTCCCAGACATTGCCTGCAAAGTCAGCGAGGCCTGTTTCGCTCTCGCCGAAATGTCCGAGCCGCTGCGGCTCCGGCTCGCGGGATGCCTTGCGCTCGGTTTCGCGGTAATAGTCGGCAAGCCAGCGCAACGCCGGATTGGAGCTGTCGTCATCGACACCGAGCGCATCGTCGGGAAAGCGCGAGCCTGCGGCAAAGGCGAGTTGCTCGTCCGTCGGCAACACCCACACCTCCCCCGTACGGCGGCTGAGCCAGACGGCATAGGTCTGCGCGTCATCGAAGCTGACGCCGGTTGCCGGCTTGCGTTCGGGATCCGCCGGCACATGCTCGGGTTCGGCGGGCAGGCAGGCCTCCTCCTCAACGCAGCGCGCATAATCCGCGGCCGTCACCTGATATTTCATAATCGTGAGCGGCGCGCTCATGCGCACCGTCTCGACCGGTCCGTCGACGGCATAGCCGTTCTTGAAGAATTCCCCGGCGACGCGATAGCCGAATTCCCGTGGGGCCACGGTCACGAACGCCGGTGCGTCGAGTGGGGCGCCGACGGGAGCGCTACCCAGAAGCCCCATTTTGCTTGCGAGCAGTCCGGCGAAGACCAGAAAGAGTGCGGAGGGAATCGCAAGCGAAGCGGCACTGATTTCTCTTTTCTCTGAAAACGCGGCCATCACGGCCTCCCCTGCGACCACTTTCAAGGCCTATGGCGGGAGCATCGCGCCCGCCGGCGACACGCGCTCCGCCAGGCGGGACGCGTGTCGCGGTGACCGGCATCAGGTACCCGAAGGAGCACGCACTGCCGTCATGAGATCGTCGTTCCAATCGCCGGTGACGGTGAAATGGGCGGCGGCGCCGAGCTCGAATGCCTCGATCAGATTGTGGTTGACATAGGCATAGATACCGGGCTGTTCGAAGGTGTAGAAGGCAGCACCGGCCGTGCCGCCGGGGATGAACCAGGTCTCCTGGTCGACGTCCGGAGGATTGCGGAACTTGCCTGTCGCCCAAACATAATCGCCATGGCCGCCGATCAGATGCGGACGGGTGTCGCGGTTGGCCTGCGAATGGACGATGAGCACCTTCTCGCCGACGGCCGCCTTCAGCGCCTTGTCGCCGGTGAGCGCGCCAACTGCGCCATTGAAGACGATATGGGTCGGAGTCAGCGTGCGCATCACTTCAAGCGTGTCCGCATAGGCGTCGCCGACGGTCTCATATTTCTTGAAATTGCCATTCTCGTCGCGCGGCACATAGAAGTCCTGCTCGCCGACATAGTAGACCTTGTCGTAGGCGATCGACTTGCCCTTGCCGTCAGTCAGCCCTTCGCGCGGCAGCACCATGATGGCGCCGTTCATGCCAGAGGTGACGTGCCACGGCACCATCCCGGGAGGTGCGCAATGGTAGACGAAGACACCGGCCTTGGTAGCCTTGAAGCGCAGCACCGCGCTCTCGCCGGGGTTGACGACCGTCAGTGCGCCGCCCCCCAGCGCGCCAGTTGCCGAATGGAAGTCGATATTGTGCTGCAGCTGGTTGGTCTCAGGGTTATTTAGTGTCACCTCGACATAGTCGTCCTGGTGGACGACCATCAGAGGGCCGGGAACCGAACCGTTGAAAGTCATCGCGTTGAGCTCCGTACCCTGCTCGTCGATGACAATCTTCTTCTCCTCGATCGTCAGGGTGAACTCGATGACCTTGGGACCGCCTTCGGCCTTCTGTGTATGGGCGTGAACGAAGGGCGGCTTCACCAGGTCGACCTTGACGCGCGGCAGCGAGGCGATATCGACAGGGGCAGCCTTGGCGACCGCCTCTTCCGCATGGGCAGCAACCGCACCGACGAGCGGCGTCAGGGCGCCCGCGATCGCGGCGCCAGCCAGCATGCTGCGGCGTGTTACGTGGAATTGCTCAGACATGGAACCTCTCCTTGAAAGACGGAGCGAACATCGCCCGGTCGCCTTTCATCCTAGGAGCACTCCCGCCAGCCTCTTTGAGGTGGAACAAATACGCAAATTGCCCTGATGCGACATTTTGACAGCGCATCGGCCCGACAATCGGAACCGATTGTCGGAAAGCTCGATGCGTAGATTTAAAGAGTTGCAGCGACCTTTGCGCGTCTGAAAGGACGCGCGTCGCTGTAGCAGAGGCGACAGCTCCGGTGGGTGATCGCCGCGTGCAGGATCGCAACTGACGTGTCTTTGCCAATTGTCAAAGAACGCTTTGCGGAACGCCTGTAGTCAGATGCGAGCCAAACATCAGGAGCTGAATCATGAATGGATCAAAGGTGGCTGAGCGTCCCGGCTACGTGCCGCGGGGCCTCGCCCGCACAGGCCCCGTGCTGTTTTCCTATGGCTTCAGGCCATTCTTCCTCAGCGCTTCCATTTGGGCGATCGTCGCCATGACTTTATGGATCGCGGCGCTCGCCGGCCATATCGAAATGGGTGGCAGCTACGGTGCGCATGCCTGGCATGCGCACGAGATGCTGTTCGGCTTCGCCTCTGCCGTGTTGGCCGGATTTCTGTTGACGGCAGTGCCGAACTGGACTGGGCGGCTACCGGTTTCCGGCTGGCCGCTTGCCGGTCTGCTCGGACTCTGGCTTCTGGGCCGAATTGCACTCCTTTGGCCCGATGCGAGCGGCCTCCCGGCGGCCGCGGCGATCGACGGTCTCTTCCTTCCGGCGCTCCTCATCATTTGCGCGCGCGAGGTGATCGCCGGCCGCAAGTGGAAGGATCTGAAGGTCCTTGGCGGCCTCCTGGCTCTGTCCGTCGCAAATGCCTGCTTCCATGTCGCCGTGATCGGGGGCGATCACGCCCATGTGGCGATGCGCCTCGGGATTTCCGCCTATGTAGCGCTGGTCACAATCGTCGGCGGCCGGATCTTGCCGAGCTTTACCCGCAACTGGCTGAACCGCGTCGGCCGCACCGATTTCCCCGTTCCCTACAACCGCTTCGATACCGCCGCCATCCTCGCCGGCGTTATCGCCCTTGGATCGTGGACGCTCGTTCCCCACCATCCAGCCACGGCGTTCGCCGGCATCACGGCCGCTATCATGCATGCGATCCGGCTCCTGCGGTGGCGCGGGTTCGCCACCTGGCCGGAGATGTTGCTCGTCATCCTGCACGTGGCCTATGGCTTCGTTCCGCTGGGCTTCGCGGCAGTCGCCCTCAGCGCGACTGGGCTCATCGAAGAGCATTCGGTCATGCATGTGATGACGGTGGGCGCCATCGCTTCGATGATGCTCGCGGTGATGACCCGTGCGAGCCGCGGTCATACGGGACATGCGCTGACCGCTTCGCGGCTGACCACCGCCTCCTACGGGGCGATCGTGCTCTCGGCGCTGTTGCGTCCTCTCGCGGAAATGCTCCCTGAAGCCGCGACTTCGCTGTATGCGGCATCGGGGGGCCTCTGGATTACTGCTTTCGCGCTCTTCTGCCTAGAATACGGGCCGATCCTGCTGCGCAAGCGCCGCGCGCTGCGCTGAAGGCCGGCAAATCCACAAGCCAGAACGGCTCGGGATACTCCCGGGCCGTTCTATCCGTATTGCGACCCCGCTCAGGCGCTCATCATCGCCGGTGTCCAAGCTGGCTCATAGGTGAGCCGGACTTCGGCATATTCGACACCCGGCACATACCAGACGCAGTTGCGCACTGCTTCCATCAGATACTCGCTGGCGGGACAGCCTCGCGTGGTCGTCGTCATCGTCACATGGGCGATGCCGCCATCGTCGACTGAGACGTCATAGATCAGGCCGAGATCGACGATATTGCGGCCGAGCTCCGGATCGATGATCATCCGGAGGGCGTCCTTGATGGCGTCGCACACTTTCTCGTTCGTCGCTTCGCTCATTGTCTCAGTCCCTGGGTTTTCCGGCGCGCACGAATATCCGGAAGGTGGTGCGGGTCTCGTCGAAGTTACCGGCCCACTGGTGCCCGCGCTTGGCAAGCTCCGGGAAGAGGAAGATCGGTTCGCGCGACAGCAGGGCGAACAGCACCTCGCCCGGCTCCATCCGCTCGGCAGCCGCCAGGATGCGGACCATCGGTTCCGGCGGATCGAGATCGGTGAGGTCGAGGTGCTCGACCGGTTCGGGCCAGGTGTCGGGACTGTCGGCGTCCGGGGAGACCGCGACGGGGGCGCCACTCGGTTTCGGCGTGAACAGGACTACCCAGTCGCCGCCTTCTATCTCCTGTGCCTCATGGCCGAAGCCTCGGCCCTCCATGACCTTGAACAGCGGCTGCGGGCGAAAGGGAGCGAACAGCCGCAAGGCTTGCCCGGGTTTCAGCCCGTTCACCGCCTCCATGATCGCCTGGAATGGCTCGCCGCCACCCCTCAATATGGGCCGAACGTCGAGTTCTCTTGCAGGGGTCTGGGGTGCGGTGGTCATCGATTACTCCTGTGGGCGAGAGATCGGAAGAAATAGATGCGGCCTCGGCGCGCCCGCAGGAAAGCGCAGCGGGGCAGCGACGGCGGAAAGTTCACGGGCGCGGACGAATTCCACCAGCAGGCCGGACGTCGCGCCGAGTTGCGCCAGCACGGCAATGCGAAACGCCGTCGGGCTGTCGGCAAAGAGCGAAATCGTCGCCGCCACCACGGCGCCATAGTAGAGGCAAAACCAGAGGCGCGCCCGCGTTTCCATGACGAGGTCCTGCACGCGTGGGACCGCGGCCCGGCCGAGCACAGGACCGTAGCATTCGAGCCAGGTCAGGAACGGAACGATCTTGTAAAGCTGCGCGAGACCGAGCCCGGTGAGCCAGCCAAAGACGAAGAGATAGACGACAGCCGCGGCGCCTTCGCCGGCAGCAGACCTCGTGACTGGCAGCGCAAACATCACGACAGAAACGAGAAGCGCCGCGAAGGCCGCATAGCTCGCTCGGATATTGAGTTCTACGATCTTGCGGCGGCGCTCGTGAAACAGGCGCGAGAGATCAGCGGAATAAAGAAGAGTGGCGGACACGGAGAGGAGTGCCGCAAGGCTCAGCGGCCACTTCACCGCCGCACTACCCGCTGCAATCGAGACGACGCAGACCGCGACGAGCGCCAGCGCTACGACCCCCGACCACCAAACGGCCTTGCTGGTCGCGCACGTGGAATCGGGCGCAAGCATGAACATCGGCAGCAGGCGGTAACTGACGCCGATCGCGGTGAAGGTCAACCAGCCCGCAAGACCAAGCGCCGCGTGAAGCGGCACTCCCTCGAGGAGAAGCGCGATCGCCGCATCATTCGCGAGCGCACCGGATAGCACGAGGGTGAAGATGCCGCCGACAAGAACGGTGGCGATGAGTGCGGTAAGACCCACCGCGACAAAACGAGCGGGAAGCGGCAGCGGACGCGCCGAAGCGATCGTCGCTGCGAGCATGATGGTGACGAAACCGAAGCCGGTCACCAGCGAGAACGCGCCGAACGGCAACATGCCCGGCGCCATTCCCGGCGTCCCGCCGAGGGAAGCGAAGCCGCCGACGAGCAGAAGAAGCCCCGCGATGAGGAGAAGCAATGCCGGCAGTGCAAGCCGCCCGGCGCGAAGTGGAGCGGCCACGAGCACGGGCACGAACTGCAGTAGCGCCCCCACCATCAGCAGGCCCAACCATCCGATGGCGAGAACGTGCACGAGTGCCAGAGTGGCCGGGGCTCCGATATCCGCAAAGGGATAACCGTAACCCGACACCATCATGCCCTGGCCGATGACCAGGAAGACACAGGCGGTTGCAAAATAGGACATCGTCCATCTGGAAAGCGTAGCGCCCGGCATCTCGTCTCACCCTGCTCGCATCGGTGGTCAGCGGCGGTGGATCAATGATCGGAGCCGCAGCAGCATTCACAGCCCGACGCGTCCTCCAATCGGGCGATCTCGACGCGCCAGACCTCCGGCCCTTCTTCCAGATAGTCCCAGCCGAACTGGCCGGGGAAATTCGTCTCCAGCTGGGAATGGAGGGGGCGCGGATCATGATCGCTGGTGATCAGCATCGAGCCCCCGGGCAGCAGCGCTCCGAGTATTCCGAAGATGCGCGGATGACGCTCGCGCGGGGGAACGGTGCGGACGTCGATGGATGGTTTCGCCTGTGTTTCCGTCATGGTCGTGAAAATCTCTCTCAGCCGCCCCTCGCGTGTTCCGATACGGCGGCGGCAGTAGCCGGACCGGAACCTGCCAGACCCTAGTGTCGCGCGAGCGATGACACTTTGACGGTGAGCAAACAATCGGACGAAATCGCTTTCCATTCCTTGACATTGCTCAAAGAGAAAGGCCCGGTGCTTCCCTAGGATGGCGCCCGATCTTGTTTCCCGCACCAGAAGGACGCTGCCATGCAATCGGCTCTTGTTGCAAAATATGGCGAGGCACGCCTGCCCCGCTACACGAGCTATCCGACGGCACCTCGCTTTTCACCCGCCATCGACGACAGAACCTATGGCGACTGGCTGTCAGCCAGCGGGCCGGAAAGACCGGCGTCGTTGTACCTGCACATCCCCTTCTGTCGATCGATGTGCTGGTACTGCGGCTGCCACACGACGATCACCCAGCGCGACCAGCCGATCCTCGATTATCTCCACATGCTCCGCGAGGAGGTTCACCTCGTCTCGGCCAAGGCGAAAGCACGCATCAGCATCGACCACGTGCATTTCGGCGGGGGAACCCCGACGATCATGCGACCCGAAGAGTTCCTGGCGCTGATGGAGCTCCTGCGCGAGCATTTCGATTTCGCGAGCGCCGCTGAAATCGCGGTGGAAATCGATCCACGAACCCTCGAGCCGGAAATGGCAACGGCTCTTGGCGAAGCCGGTGTGCGCAGGGCGAGCCTCGGCGTGCAGAGCTTCGATCCAGTCGTACAAAAGGCGATCAACCGGATCCAGAGCGAGGCGCAGACGATGGAGGCGGTCGCCCGGCTCCGAAAGGCCGGTGTCGACAGCATCAATTTCGATCTCATCTACGGCCTGCCCCACCAGACGGTCACTTCCTGCATCGCCACGACCGAGGCAGCCATCAAAATGGCGCCCGAGCGCTTCGCCGTCTTCGGCTATGCCCATATTCCATCATTCAAGAAGCATCAGAAGCTGATCGACGAGAAGGCGCTCGCCGATGCGGAGGGCCGCGTCGCCCAGGCCGAAGCCATTGCCGCGACGCTCGTCGCCGCGGGATACCGCCGGATCGGCCTCGATCACTTCGCGCTGCCGAATGACAGTCTGGCGACCGCGCAGGCGAGCGGGCGACTGCACCGCAATTTCCAGGGCTACACGACAGATGCTTGTGAAACCCTGATCGGCCTCGGGGCTTCGGCCATCGGGCGGATGAGGGATGGCTATGTGCAGAACGAGGTGCCGCCGGGGCTCTACGCGCAGCGCATAGCCTCGGGTCGGCTCGCAACGGTGAAAGGCTATCGGCTGACGGCCGAAGATCGGCTGCGGGCGAGCATCATCGAGCGGCTGATGTGCGACTTCGCCGTCGATGTTCCTGCCCTTGCCAGTGCACACGGCTTCGATCCGCAGATGCTTCTCCGCGGCAACGCGAAGCTCGCCATGCTCGAGAACGATGGCATCCTTGAAAATGCCGACGGCATCATAACGCTTCGTGAGGGAGGACGCTTCCTCATCCGAGCCGCCGCTGCCGCCTTCGACGCCTATATCGATCAGCCGGGGCGGACACACAGCAAGGCGGCGTGAGGGCCTGTCGAAAAACCCGAGAACAGAGAGGCCCGGCATGCAGGCGCATGCCGGGCCTTCCGTCTCGCGGCCTGCCCCCGTCTACCTTACCAGGCCGCGATAGATCGCCGGCAGGGCCGCAGGCAGCCTGCCGATGTTGCTGACGACGGCATAGCCGTTCTGGCCGAAAATGACCGGTACATAGGATTTCGCCTCGCGATCGACCGTCACCCCAAAGACGCTGACCCCCAAGCGGCGCGCTTCGCAGACGGCGCGGCGGCTGTCCTCGAGGGCAAACCGCCCTTCGTAATGATCGACATCGTTCGGCTTGCCGTCCGTCAGCAAGATGAGCAGCTTGCGGCGGTTCGGCCGCTTGACGATGCCGGCCGTTGCGTGACGCACCGCCGTGCCGATCCGGGTGTAGTAGCCGGGTTTCAGCGCGGCGACCCGGGCCTCCACCGTCGAACTCATCGCCTCGTCGAAGGCTTTCACCGCCTCGATTCGCACCCAGTCGCGCCGCCGGGAGGTGAAGGTGAGGATCTCATGGCTGTCACCGCAGGCGGAGAGTCCGTGCGCCAGAACCATGAGCGCCTGCTTCTCGACGTCGAGAACCCTGAGATCGTCGAACCAGGCATCGGTCGAAAGAGACACGTCGACAAGGATGGTCACCGCAAAATCGTGCGCCTGCGGACGGCTCATCATGTGGACTCGGTCGCTACCCTGCCCGCCGGCGTTAAGGTCGCTCCGGGCCCGCACCACCGCATCGAGATCGAGATCGGCGCCGTCGATCTGCGCCCGCAGCATCTCGTGCCGCGGCCGCAGCACCTCGAACTGGCGGCGGACACGGCGGATCAAGCTCTTCGTCGCGGGATCCGGCTCGCCGGCGGCCCCTTCAGCGGAAGCGGGCGAGGCGAGCACGCGGCAATGGTCCTTAAGGTAGCTGCCGCTGCGATAGTCCCATTCCGGATAGGTCAGCTCGGCCGTCAGCGGCGTTCGATCGAGCGCTTCGGGGGGCAAGTCGAGATCGAACCGGAAACGCGCTGCCGGCCGCCCCTGGCGTTCGCCGAGCGTCATCTCGTCGAGTTCCTCGGCGGCCTGAGCGTCATGATCGTTGCTGTCGTCCGCCGGACGGTCGACATTGACCATCTCGGCCATTGCGAGGATCTTCTCGAAGCGGTTGAGGATGAAAGGACTGCGCTCCGACTGCCGCTGCGCTTCCCGCGCGGCGACGTGGCGCGTCGTCTCGGCTCCGTCCATTCTGCCGCCGCCTTGGGCAGGCTCGTCCTCACGGCGTCCTTCCGCCTGCTGGCGCAGCAGCACATCCGGCCACAGCGGCACCGGAAGCATGGGGAGATAGCCGGGCGGCGCCTTCTGCGGAAAGATGATTGGCGGGTCGTCATCGCACAGGCTGGCACTGTTTCTGAGCATGTAGAGGATGCGGTTCTCGACGTGCTGCTCGACGGAAGGCAGCGAGCGCCGCTGCCGCACCTTGATCACCGCCCTGCAGAGGCGACGATAGCGTTCCCGCATTGCGGGATAGGTGGCCAGCACGGCCTTTACCGTCTCATCGCCGCGTGCAAGGACTGCCAGATCGCGAGAAAGCGGGTCGGTAGCGCTGACGGGCGAGAGCGGCATGACCGCCATGACCGCCGCGAGCCAGAAATAGAGGTCGCGGTTGAGACGCCGCAAGGGAAAGAGATCGACCTCTGCCGGCAGCATCAGCGTCGCATGGTCGCGCGCCGGCTGAACGAGCTTCTCTTCCCCAAGGCCCATGCGCTGGCGCAAGCGCAGCCGGTGTGCGGAGGTGCGGCCGCGGGCGGGCGCGATCTGCACCGCCCGCTCGCCGCCAAGACCGCGGAAGTAGACGGCGAGCACGGCCTGGACGTCCTCGAGCCGAACAGCCTCGTCCGGAAATCGCGGCCAGGTACGCGTATTGCCGACGAAGCGATGCCAGGCGCGGCCGACCGTTTCTTCGAGTTCGAGGAAGTCCAGCATCGTCTTATCCTTGGCGGATGACCGCGTCTGCAATCTCGATCAGCGCGGCCTTGACGTCCGGCTCGTCGGTAAGCGGTTCAATCATCGTCGCGAGAACGGCGTCGCGGAGCTTAACGCCGCTGTCGACCAGGCTCGCGCAATAGACGATGAGGCGCGTCGAGACGCCCTCCTCGAGATCATGCCCTTTGAGGCTTCGCAGGCGATGCGCAAGGTCCACAAGCGGAGCGACCCTGCTCTCAGCAAGACCGCTCTCCTCAGAAACGACGGCGATCTCGCGGTCCCGCGGCAGGAAGTCAAACTCGATGGCGACGAAGCGCTGGCGCGTGCTCGGCTTGAGGGTCTTGAGCAGGTTTTGGTAGCCGGGGTTGTAGGAGACCACCAGCATGAAGCCGGGCGGCGCCTCAAGGAGCTCGCCGGTGCGCTCGAGCGGCAGGACACGCCGATCGTCGGTGAGCGGGTGAAGCACTACGGCAACATCCTTGCGAGCCTCGACGATCTCGTCGAGATAGCAGATGCCGCCCTCGCGCACGGCCCTGGTCAGGGGACCGTCGACCCAGACGGTATCGCCTCCCTTGAGGAGATAGCGGCCGGTCAGGTCGGCGGCGGCGAGATCGTCGTGGCAGGACACGGTCGAAAGCGGCAGACCGAGCTTTGCCGCCATGTGGGCGACGAAGCGCGTCTTGCCGCAGCCGGTCGGGCCCTTCAGCAGAAGCGGGAGCTGACGGGTCCAGGCGCTTTCGAAAAGCGCGCATTCCTGGCCCGAAGGGGAATAGGCGGGAACATTGCAATCCGGAATTGGCGGAGCCTTGAGGGCGATGTTCATAAGAAATCTCCGAGTTCGAATGTCAGTCGAAGCGGCCGGCCGCAAGGGACCGGCCGCCCGCATCATTCGGCCGGTTGGACGGCTTGGTTGAGGGCTGCGTTACGGCTCTTGCCGGGGACCAGTACGGCCCAGAAGAACATCAGCGCCGAGATGAGTACGACGACACCCGATCCGAGCCGGATCCAATAGAAGAGAGCAAGTTGCTCCTGCACGGCCATGAAGCTCTCGCCGAGGACGCGCTGCAGGTGGACCTGAACGACGCCGGCGAAGGTGAGCGCGAAGGTCATGACGGACATGGCGCTGCACATCGCCCAGAAGCTGGCGATCGAGAGCCACTGGTTATAGGGCGCCCGGCCGCGGATCTCTGGGATCGCATAGGCCATGACCGCGAGATTGAGCATGACGTAGGCGCCGAAGAAGGCGAGATGTCCGTGGGCGGCTGTGACCTGCGTGCCGTGGGTGTAGTAGTTGACAGACGACAGCGTATGCAGGAAGCCCCAGACGCCGGCGCCGAAGAAGGCCATCACCGAGCAGCCGATCGACCAGAGGAGCGCAGCCTTGTTCGGATGCTTGCGGCCGGCCTTCCAGGTCATCACGAAGGTGAAGACCACCATGGTGAAGAAGGGTGCGACCTCGAGCGTCGAGAACAGCGAACCGATCCACTGCCAGTAGCCGGGCGCACCGATCCAGTAATAGTGATGGCCGGTGCCGAGGATGCCGGAGAAGAGCGCCAGGCCGACAATGACGTAGAGCCACTTTTCCACCACCTCTCGGTCGATGCCGTTGAGCTTGATCATCAGGAAGGCCAGGACGGAAGCCATGATCAGCTCCCAGACGCCTTCGACCCACAGGTGGACGACGTACCACCAGTACATCTTGTCGAGCGCGAGATTGACCGGGTTGTAGAAGGCGAAGAGGAAGAAGATCGCGACGCCCCAGAGCCCGAAGATCAGAATGTTGGTCACGGTGGTCTTGCGACCCTTCAAGACGGTCAGGGTGATGTTGAAGAGGAACATCAGGGCGACGACGACGATGCCGACTTTGATCGCGAAGGGCTGTTCGAGAAACTCGCGGCCCTCGTGGATGTGGAGGAGGTAGCCGACGACGGCAATCGCCGCAGCGACCAGGAAGATCCAGAACTGGGCGATGGCGATCTTCGGGCTATAGAGCTCCGTCTCCGCCTCTTCCGGGAGCAGGTAGTAGGTGGCGCCCATGAACCCCATCAGCAGCCAGACGATCAGGGCGTTGGTGTGCACCATGCGCACGATGTTGAACGGCAGCAATTCGGAGAGCGTGTTGGGCAGCACGTAGATGGTGCCGGCAAGCACACCGAACAGGACCTGGGCGAGGAACAGGCCAAGCGCGCCGTAGAAATACAGCATCGCGACCTTTTGTGTTTGATATTTCATGTGTTTTCTCCTTGTCCCGCTGCTCAGCCCGCCTCGTTCGGTGGCCAGCTCTGGGTCTTGATGCGGCTCGTCCATTCGAGGAAGTCGGCAAGGTCGTTCAGTTCCTGCTCGCTCAGATGGAATTGCGGCATCTGCCGCCTGCCTTCGGCGCCGGAGGGCTGCGCCGCCATCCAGGACTTGAGCGTCTCGCGCGCACCTTCCGGATCGGCCTCGCCGCCCCACCGCTTCCACACGTTGCCAAGCTCCGGCGCGAAATAGGCGCCCTCGCCGAGCAGGGTGTGGCAGTTGATGCAGGAGTTCTTTTCCCAGACGTGCTTGCCACGCGCGACGGAGTCCGTCAGCGTCGTCTCGTCCGTGGATTCGGTCTTCATGTAATAGTGGCTGTGGGCCGTCAGGCCGACAAAGATCGCGAAGAAGAAGATGGAGCCGCCATAGAAGACGTTGCGTGCCCCTGTCTTGGTAAGGCGTTCTGCCATCCCATGGTCCCTTTCGATTCCGGGAGGCCGCAAAGCTCGGGCCGGCCCCAACACATCCCGCCGGCTGGCTACAAACCACTTCCCCGCCCGCCGACAAACGCGACCCTTTGTAGGGATTCGAGCTGCGCCTTCTTTGCGTTTCGGCAAACAAGTCGGAACGGCGCCTCACGCGGCGAGGAGAACGGCGGTGATGAGCGCTTTCGCCGCAGCGGCAAGCGTGAAGAATGCCGGCCAGGCGAGAAGAGCTAGGCGCAGTGGCCGCGGTCCCGAGCGGAGACCCAGAAAAACGAGAACTACGAGCCGCGCCTTCGCCAGGGCGAGCAAAAGCAGGGCGAGTGCAATACCTAGTGGCGCTGTCGGATCCTGGAGCTCGCGGGCGAGCAGCATGCCGAAGAACACCATTCCGAGCAGGCAGATCCAGGTCCTCATCAAGGAATTCGGGCTGAACTCACTCATGGGAATTCACGCCAGATAGAGGATGGGGAACATGACAATCCAGACGAGATCGATCACGTGCCACAGGGTCGTGGCGAGTTCGACATTGGCCTGCCTCGGCCTCCAGGCGACGAGAAGCAGGACGATTCCGCCGAAGGCGACATGGACGAGGTGGAAGCCGGTCAAGAGGAAGTAGAGTTCGAAGAAGGACTGAAAGGCCTCCTCCCCGGCAAAGCGGAGCTCCGTGCTGTACTCATAGAGCTTGATGGCGACGAAGGTGAAGCCGAGAAGCGCGGCAATCACCAATGCCTGGCGCTTCGTGACGGTGGAGGCGCCCTTCCCTGCTGCAATCGCGGCCTGCCATCCGCTGGTCAAAAGCACGAGCGTGTTCAGCGCGGCAATTCCCGGCTTGAGGTGCAGCCTCGCCACCGCGAACTCCTCGGTGGAGACGATCGATGCGACAAGGAAAGCGCCGATGAGCACGCCGAAGGCGGCTAGCTCGCTCCAGATCAGGACCCAGAGAATGAAGGTGTCCGCTTCCTCGGCCGCTCCGGCCACTGCATCTTGCATGCCGCATCTCCGTACAGGTTGGGGAAAGCGGATAGGAGAAAGGGGCCATCGCTTCTTTGCGCGCGATCAAAGACGGTGGCACCAAATGCGTTAGGGTCCTCCGGGAAATGGAGTTCACCATGAACGACGCACAGATCGGCCTCTCGGTCGCCACACCGATCATCATCATCTTCGCGCTCGTGCTCTACCGTATGGGCGTCCTGCAGCGGACCGGCACGGTCGCCGCCGTGCTGGCGTCAGTCGCCTGCGCTGCGGTCCTGTTCATCGAGGGATGAGAGCGAGGTCCTATGACGGTGCCCCATACGCTCGATCGCCTTCAGGACCAATATGGCGAGCTGCTTGCTCTATGCGATGCCATCGATTCGATTGCCGATTCGATCGCCGGACGCGTGGACCGCGACAACTTCCTGTCGGTGGCGGACAGAATTTCCTCGCTGAGACCCGCGCAAACGAGCGAACTGCCGCATTGGGATGAAGCCAGCCTTTGGAAGTCCTCGCCAGGCATCGCCGAGGCGTTGCGGTCGGCGGCGATGGGTCGGAGTGCGTTCTCCTGGCAGGCAATCGAATCCATGCTGCGGAGCTTGCTCGAGGGTCTGCGCCTCCACGTTGCGAAGGAGCAGGCAATGATTGAAGCAATGAAACGATCCAAGCGGCCGAACTGAGACAAGTCCCGATGGTTGAATTTCTGCTGGCGCTGTTCGCCTTTCTTATACTGCACTCTCTTCCGGCTATCCCCGCAATCCGCGAGCGCCTGATTTCCGTCCTCGGCAGGGCGGCCTATTTCTCGCTGTATTCGCTCGTCTCTGTCCTCGTGCTCGGATGGGTGTTCTACGCGGCATTGAACGTCGACTACATTCCGCTCTGGGAACCCTCGGCCTGGCAAGCCTGGGTGACGCTGCTTGCCGCCCCCGTCGGCGTGTTTCTGGTGCTCGCAGGACTTTTCAGCGTGAATCCGCTGTCGGTTTCAATCCGTCAGGGGCAGAGACCGGGCGCGATCGTCTCCGCCACCCGCCATCCCGTTCTCTGTGGCTTCGCCATCTGGGCGTTTGGCCACGTCGTCGCCAACGGCGACCTGCGCTCGCTGATCCTTTTCGGCGGCTTTGCGCTTTTTGCGCTTGGCTCCATACCTATGATGGAGAAGCGCGCCCGCCGCCGGCTTGGTGAGCAATGGCAGCGCCAGTCGGAGAAGACCTCCATTATACCATTCGCGGCGCTCTTTACCGGACGCACGGCTCTTACCGGCGACGCGCCGCTCGCGGTTGCCGCCGGGGTGACCGCGGCGCTGACCTTCTGGCTCCTCGCCGGGGGGCACGCTGCCCTCTTCTACGCCGACCCTCTTGTCCTGGCGACGGCGTTCTGAGCGAGGGCCTGCGGGTCCCATTCGGTCGCCAGCAACGCAACCGGCAGACGGAGGAGGTCGATGGCGCGTGCCGCAAGATGGTCGGTGACCTCTTCGATACTCTGCGGCCGATGATAAAACGCCGGCACCGGTGGCATAACAATCGCTCCCATTTCCGTGACCGCCGACATGTTGCGCAGGTGACCGAGATGCAGCGGCGTCTCGCGCGTCATCAATACGAGCCTTCGCCGCTCCTTGAGGTGTACATCCGCCGCCCGCACGACGAGATTGTCAGCAAGACCGGTAGCGATCGCCGCCAGGGTTCGCATCGAACAGGGAACGACAATCATGCCGGCAGTCCTGAAAGAGCCGCTCGCTGTTGCCGCGCCGATGTCGCCAACCTGGTAACTACGATCGGCGATCGTCAGCAATCGATGCAACGCATGCGGGCCGATCTCGTGGAGGAGCGTGCGCCTTCCGGCATTCGAAACGATGAGATGCGTCTCCATTGAGGGGATTTCCGCAAGCCGCTCGACGACGCGGAGCGCCAGCGCTGCTCCCGATGCCCCCGTGACGCCGACCACGACCCGTTCCTTGCTCATGACGCTTCTCCCAAACCGAGCTCTGACCAGAGCCGATCCACCCTGTCGACGACCGCCGCCGGCATTTCGAGCACGCGTCCCCATTCGCGCTCCGTCTCCGGCCCGAGCTTGCGCGTCGCGTCGAGCCCGAGCTTGCCGCCAAGCCCCGGCTTCGGAGACGCGAAATCGAGGTAGTCGATTGGCGTGTCGTTGAGGATGGTGACGTCCCGGCTGGCGTCGAATCGGGTCGAGAGCGCCCAGATGACGTCGCTCCAATTCCTGACATCGATGTCCGGGTCGACCGCGACGATAAGCTTGGTGTAGTTGAACTGCGGCAGCATCGACCAAAGCCCCATCATGATCCGTTTGGCCTGGCCGGGGTAACGCTTGTCGATGGAGACGACCATGGCTCGATAGGAACAGGCTTCCGGCGGCAGGTAGAGATCGGCGATCTCATGGAATTGCCGCTTCACCAGTGGCAAGAAGAGTTCAGTCATCGCCTCGCCGAGCTTCGAAGGCTCGTCGGGTGGGCGGCCGGTATAGGTCGAGAGATAAAATGGCTTGCGGCGCATGGTAATCGCCGAGAGCGTCATCACGGGAAAACGTTCGACGGAGTTGTAGTAACCCGTGTGATCGCCATAGGGCCCCTCATCGGCGGTCTCATCCGCCGAGACGTTGCCTTCGAGGACTACCTCGGCATTCGCCGGGACGGGCAGCGGAACCGTCAGTGCCGGCGCAACCTCTGGCCGCTCCGCCTTCAGCAGTCCGGCAAAGGCAAGCTCGCTTATGCCTTCAGGCAGCGGCATCACCGCGGCGAGGATTGTCGCAGGGTCGGCGCCGATGGCGACCGCCACCGGCATGTCTTCGCCGCGCTGCTGCCACATCCGAAGGTGCCGAGCGCCGCCGCGATGCGCCAGCCACCGCAGAATGAGCCGGTCTGGCCCGAGCACCTGCATGCGGTAGACGCCGACATTGATATCGTCCGGATCGTCCGGCGCACGGGTGATCACCAGGGGCCAAGTGACGAGAGGAGCCGGCTCGCCCGGCCAGCACCATTGGATCGGCAGCCGCGACAGGTTGGCCTCCGAGCCGCACCAGACCACCTCTTGCACCGGAGGCCGCGAGACGCTTCGCTGCCGCATCGCGAGAGCTGCTTTCAGTAGCGGGAGCTTGCCCCAAGCATCCGACAAAGAGTGCGGCGATCTCGGCTCGCGCAGCTCCGCCAGCAGTTCCGCAAGGCCCGGCAGACCGCCTGAGGGAACTCCGAAACCCCACTCAATCCGCTCGCGCGTGCCGAATAAATTGGCGAGCAGCGGTATGTCGCAAATGCGCCCGGAAGCGTCGACCGGCTTCTCGAACAGCAGGGCGGGCCCGCCCGCATGGAGAACGCGCCGGTGGATCTCGGTGACCTCATGCACGAGCGAAACTGGCCGCGCGATGCGGTGCAAGCGGCCGCGCCGCTCGAGCATGGCGGCGAAGTCCTGGAGGCCTGAAAAGCGGCGGGTGACTTGATCCCTGCGATACATGCGAGGTGTCTCGCCCGCCAAAAACCTCCTGTCTTTGCTCCAGCGCAAATTGCTTCTCGGGGCTTGCCGATAGGTTGTCGGCCGAGAGCAGCCGAGTCGTCATCTGCAAAGGCGAGAGAGATGGAACTGCCGCGTCCGCTGGTCGCACCGCTTGCCGTCGTGCCGATCCCCCTGATCGAGATGGCCGTGAAGCACATGTTTTCGAGCCTGCTCAAGCGGCATCCAGCCCTCTTCGAGCGTCTCGCGGAGCACAAGGTGAAACGCTATGCCTTCAGTCCAGCCGACCTGCCGCTCGTCTTCGTGTTGCAACCGTCAGGCGCGGCGCTGTCGGTATTGCGCAAGCCGGCCGATCCTGCCGCGGATGCTGTCGTGGAGGGCCCGCTGTTCCAGCTCTTGGCACTTCTCGAGGGCCGCTGCGACGCGGACGCCCTCTTCTTCTCGCGCTCGTTAATGGTGACAGGCGACATGGAGGCAATGCTGGCGCTCCGTAATGCGCTTGACGGCTGCGAGATAGACCTGCCGCGCGATCTGGGCGCTTCCGCCGGGCCGCTCGCGCCGCTCGTCAGCCGCACCGTAGAAGCGATCCGCCGTCGCGCCCTTGCCGGGGAGAACGCAGCATGGAACTGATCTGCCCGGCTGGGACGCCCGCCGCCTTCCGTGAAGCCGTCGATTCCGGCGCCAACGCCGTTTATTGCGGCTTCCGGGACGAGACGAACGCACGCAATTTTCCCGGTCTCAACTTCTCGCGCGAGGAGCTCGGCGAAGCCATCGGCTATGCCCGGCGGAAAGGCGCACAGACCTTCGTCGCGCTCAACACTTTCATGCGCGCCGGACATGAGAGGCTGTGGTACCAGGCGGCCGCGGACGCCGTCCGTCTGGGAGCGGACGCACTCATCCTTGCCGACTTCGGCCTTATGGCGCATGTCGCCGAAATCTATCCCGAGCAACGGCTCCACGTCTCGGTGCAGGCATCGGCGTCCAATCCGGACGCGGTAAATTTCCTGGTGGAGGCCTTCGGCGCCAAGCGCGTCGTGCTGCCGCGTACGTTGACGATCTCCGACATCGCCCGCCTTGCCCCGCAGATCCGCTGCGAGATCGAGGTCTTCGTCTTCGGCGGGCTCTGCGTCATGGCGGAGGGCCGTTGCGCGCTCTCTTCATATGCTACCGGCAAGTCGCCCAACATGAACGGCGTCTGCTCGCCAGCGAGCCACGTGCGCTACCGCCATGACGGTGGCGACCTGGTTTCGGAACTCGGCGCCTATACGATTAACCGATTCCCTCGCGAGGAGGCCGCCGGTTATCCAACGCTCTGCAAAGGACGGTTCGACATCGCGGATGCCCGCGGCTACGCCTTCGAGGATCCGGTCTCGCTCGACGTGATGGACCAGATCGACGCTCTCCGGGAGGCGGGCGTCAGCGCCCTCAAGATCGAAGGGCGCCAGCGAGGTAAGGCCTATGTAGCCGAGGTTGTCTCGACGCTTCGAAAGGGGCTCGACGCCAGACCGGAAGAGCGTCAGGCGCTCCTGGCCCGCCTCAGGCTGTTGAGCGAGGGGCAGCGGACGACGTCCGGTGCCTATGAGAAGCGCTGGAGGTAGATTGGCCATGAACGCCGGCAAACCCACACTCACGATCGGCCCAGTCCTTTATCTCTGGGAGGGGGAGAAATGGCGGGACTTCTACTTTCGCATTGCCGACGAAGCGCCGGTGAGCGACGTCGTCGTTGGCGAAACCGTCTGTTCGAAAAGGCTGCATTTCACCGACCCCTATTACCAGCCGGTCATCGAGCGGCTGGTGGCGGCGGGAAAGCGCATCGTCTTTTCCACCCTCGCACTCGTGACGCTCGAGCGCGAGAGCCACTATGTACGGGCCCTGGTCGCCGACAGCCCCTACCCCGTCGAGGCGAACGACCTTTCGGCTCTGGCGCTGCTTGAAGGCGTGCCGCACTGGATCGGGCCTTTCGTCAACGTCTACAACGCGGCGACCGCTCGAGTGCTTGCCAGGCGGGGGGCAAGGAACATATGCCTGCCGGCCGAACTTCCGGCGAGTTCTACCAAAGAGATCGTTTCGCAAACGCCCGGCATCGACTTCGAAGTGCTGGCCTTCGGGCGCATGCCGCTCGCGATCTCGGCTCGCTGCGCCCACGCCCGCGCCAGGGGGCACATCAAGGACAACTGCCAGTTTGTCTGCAAGGACGATCCGGACGGCCTGCCGGTGAAGACGCTCGACAAGCAGTCCTTCCTCGCTCTCAACGGTGTTCAAACGGTATCCTTCACCTGCCAGTCCCTCCTTGCCGAACTGCAGGACATCGTCGCCTCCGGAGTGGCCCGCTTTCGACTGTCACCGCAAGATTGCGACATGGTAGCGGTCGCGCGCCTCTACGAGGACGTCCTGCACGGCCGAATGGAAGCCGAAGACGCTCTGGCCCGGCTCAGGCGGATCTATCCGGCCGCCCCGCTCTCAAACGGGTTTCACCATGGGCAGGAAGGCGCCGCCTGGGTCGCCCGCGCACGCAACATTGCACATGGAGCAAACGCATGAGCGCGAACGAATCCGGACCCGAAATCGCAATGACCGCCGCACAGGCAAACGAAGAAATCAGTCGCGTAGTCGGTCGCATGCGTGGCGCAGTGCTGAGCACCGCGATCGATTGCGAATGCCGGGACCGCGTCGAAGGGGTGCTGCGAGATCTGGAGAGGCTTGAATGGGTCCGCATCGAGCGGCGCCTGCTGGCCGCTGCCAGTGAACAGCGGCGAAAGATCTCAGCCCTGCTCGTGCTGCTCGGTGATTTCGACCCGAACGAGACGGTGGCAATGGACGACGGCATGATCGCGGAAGCCGGCCTGCTCTTCGGCGATATCGCTGCGGCGGCAGAGCTGGGTTCAAGTCTGTTGGGGCAATCGCGTCAGTTTCGGTTTGCAACCGAGATCGCGGGCGCGCGGCAAGTGGCCGAACCCGCAACCGGTGCCGCGCCCGATACCGCTGGGTAGGCCGAAGCGGCAAGATTGAAGGGAATGCACTTATGAAGCGGAGCTCGTGGCGAGATGCGGCGCTGGACATCATCATGTCTCAATCCATCGCTCTCGGGGAAATGAGTTCTGTTCTCGAGGCGCTCCACGAGGATCGAAGGCACGCCGGCGTCACGGATCGCCGGGTTTTTCGTGACACAAGTCGCCCCCTCCGCATGCGACCCTGACGCGCTTGGAATTGGACCTTGGTTCGGTCGAGGCGGCTCAGTTCCCGGGGAGCGCAGGCGAACGCATGAATTATCGTGCCAAGCTGCCGCTGAGGCTTGGTCCCCCTTCACCGCACCCATACGAGGCGACGGCGACGGCCAGCCGCCCGGATAGGTCCGCGGGCGGCATACTCGTCAAGACCGCAGCTGATCGAAGCTCAACCGTTCAGATCGAGAACGATGCGGCCGTCAATCTTGCCTTCTTGCATACGTTCGAAGATGGCGTTGATATTCTCGATCTTGTCCCAGGAGAAATGGGCCGCGACCTTGCCCTCGCCAGCAAATTCCAGCGCCTCCTCCAGATCCTGACGGGTGCCGACGATAGAGCCGCGTACCGTGATGCGCTTCAACACCGTGTCGAAAACCGGCAGGCAGATCTGGCTCGGCGGCAGACCGACAAGCGCCATGGTACCCTTCGAACGCAGCATCCTATAAGCCTGCTCCATCGCTTTTGGTGAAACGGCCGTAACCAGCGCTCCGTGGACGCCGCCCGTCCGCTTCTGCACCTCCTCGACGGCGTCAGGCGCCCTCGCATCGATGACGAGGTCGGCGCCGAGCTTTTCGGCAAGGGCAATCTTGTCCGGGAAGATGTCGGCTGCGGCCACATGCATGCCCATCGCCTTGGCATACTGCACGGCCATGTGCCCCAGACCGCCAATGCCGGAGACGAGGACCCATTCGCCGGGTCTCACCTCCGTCTCCTTCAAGCCCTTGTAGACGGTGACGCCGGCGCAGAGCACCGGCGCGGCCGGACCGAACTCCAGCTTGGTCGGCAGCCTGCCGACGAAATCCGGGTCCGCGAGGCCATACTGGGCAAAGGTGCCGTCGACAGAATAGCCGGTATTCTGCTGGCTACCGCAAAGCGTCTCCCAGCCGGTGCGGCATGGCGTGCAGCAGCCGCAGGCCGTGTGCAGCCACGGCACGCCGACCCGATCCCCTTCCTTCAGCCGCGTGACGCCAGCGCCGAGCTTGGCGACGTAGCCGACGCCCTCGTGGCCGGGAATGAATGGCGGGTTCGGCCTCACCGGCCAGTCGCCCTTGGCGGCATGCAGGTCTGTGTGGCAAACGCCCGTGGCCTGGTATTTGATCAGAACCTGGCCAGGCCCCGGCCGCGGTATCGGCAACTCCTCGATCACGAGTGGCTTGCCGAACTCACGCACCACAGCGGCTGTCATGGTCATATCGATCTCCTCCAATGCTCGATGTTGGCGCCGGCGTGGCCGGCATCGCGCACCTCCTCCGAGCGAGCGCTGACGAACGGGAGAATAGCGGGAAAGCCAGCCGCCGTTCCTTGACGGGCATCAATAGAGGCTATTTCGATGAGGAGGTTGTCTCAGAGTTGAGACAGGCGCGTGGGCAACCGGCGAGCGCTGGACTACAGCGCCGCCTGTCTTGTCAGACGCGCAAAGCTGTAGCCTTTGGCCCATTGCATGTCTTAGTCTTCGAACCGAGGTCAATTTTGGAGACATTCGGTCGATGGCCACACGCGCGAGGTCCGATCAATCTCCGCATAGCCTCTGCACGTGCTCGCGATTTTCCGCGAGAAGAATCAGGGATGCCCTGGTCGACGCCTGAGATCGTGCTTGTTAGACGTGAAAAGCGTTTACCCTTGCCGATGTTTTTTGAAGAGGCGCAGCGGAATTGCGGAATCAGATCTTCCTCTCTGGTCAAACCGCAGATAGCGTCTCTGCGTGGCCGAATCCATAGGCCACGTCCCCGCTTCCAACGAAGGCAACTGGATGCGGGACTGGCCCCGCCATCGCGCGGGGCTTTTTTGTGTCCATCTCCTACTCCTTTCGGACGGCGCCCCGATCCAATGAAGGCGACCTGCGCCGTGATGACCCTGCGACCCTCGTTTGCCAGCATGAGCCCGGCGGAGCCGCGCTCTGCCCCGCGCTGCACCTTGCCGGGGAACATTTCGACTCCGCGGCGGTTCTGAGGTCGACCGATCGGAGATGAGAAAATGAGCAGACGCTGGAACCTAGTCGCGTTGATCGGCGCAGCCGTCATCATCGTCGTCAGCGCGCTTTTCTATGCCTATGTTGACAGGCTCCCCTCCACCAGTTCGACAAGGATCGAGGATACGCGGGTCGGTGCCGACGGTGTGAACACGATCGATGAAAATCCGCCGAGCGCAACGGGCGACGAGGACAATCCCTCCTAACCTGATGAATTCCGGTATGACGCCGTACGGGCGGACACCTTGTTCTCACCGCACCTGATCGAGCAACCGCTTGCATTCGAGGAGATCGTAAAGCGCCTCCTGGAGAAGCGCCCTGTCCTCCTTGCTGACAGAGGTCTTGCCGATCGAAATTTCCGCGTCGTCGCTGGCGCCGAAAGAGAAGAAGCGGCGGCTCGGCGGCGCCTTGGCGCGGCCGACGATCTGGTCTTCCTCAGTGGTGCCGATCTTCGGCGGCGTCGGTTCCTCATGGGTAGACGCGGCAAGCGCTTCGACCGTCGCCAAGTCGCCACTCGCGATCGCCGCCACGAACTTGTTGCCGTTCGCCTTCAGAAGCTTCTGCACGCCCTTGATCGTATAGCCGTGGTCATAGAGCAGATGGCGGATGCCCTTGAGCAGGTCGACATCCTCGGGTCGATAATAGCGCCGGCCGCCGCCGCGCTTCATCGGCTTGATCTGCTGGAACCGCGTCTCCCAGAATCTGAGCACATGCTGGGGCAGATCGAGTTCGTCTGCGACCTCGCTGATGGTGCGAAAGGCATCCGGGCTTTTTTCCATCTCGTCCCCATTTCCACTGTGCGCCACGACGGCGCGGCGTCGGGCCGTTGCGCGATGATCGCACGAATCATGCCTACTTCAATGGCTTATGGGTGAGTTTTCAACTACAATTGCGGCTGTCCGCCAGCGGGATGAGGAAAAATGCGCGTGGTCTTCGGCCCGCATCCCGCGCCCCCTCACGCAGCGCGGCCGCGTGGTTTCAGACGCTTCAGGACGTGGCTGGCGTCGCCGGGTTTGCCTTAGGAGGATATGGAGTAAATCCATCACTCTCGGTAGATGAGACCTGAAATCTAACGTGGTCTTTGGTTACGATGCCACGTCGGATTGCTTCTGCCTGGCCTTGCGGGTGAGATGCGCTTTCAGCACCCGTTGCTTCAGCACGTTCGACGCCTTGAAGGTCATGACGCGACGCGGAGAGATCGGCACCTCCTCGCCTGTCTTGGGATTTCGGCCGATACGCTCGTTCTTGTCGCGCACCTGGAAGGTTGCAAAAGAAGACAGCTTGACGCTCTCGCCACGCACTATAGCGTTGCAGATCTCGTCGATGACGGTCTCCACGAGTTCGGCGGATTCCGTCCGCGATAACCCGACCTTTCGAAAAACCGACTCAGCCAAGTCCGCCCGCGTTACTGTTTTTCCGCTCATCTTCCCCCACCGATGTCTGGCACGCCGATCAGCCAAGGAAGACTATTGCCCTTGCCTTTTGCGGTCAAGCTCCTGCCTTAGTTCAATTATTTTCTTACCAGCGGATGAGAACCGAACCCCAGGTGAAGCCGCCGCCCATGGCCTCGAGCATGAGCAGGTCGCCTTTCTTGATCCGACCGTCGCCGGCTGCGGTGTTCAGCGCGAGCGGAATGGAGGCTGCTGACGTGTTGCCGTGGATGTCCACCGTCACCACAACCTTCTCAAGAGGAATGCCGAGCTTCTTTGCCGAGCCGTCGATGATGCGTCGGTTGGCCTGGTGCGGGACCAGCCAGTCGACGTCGTCGGCGCGGGTTCCCGTTGCGTCGAAAGCCGCCTCGATCACGTCGGTGATCATGCCGACGGCATGTTTGAAGACCTCGCGTCCCTCCATGCGGAGGTGACCGACCGTGCCGGTCGTCGACGGCCCGCCGTCGACATAGAGCTTGTCGCCGTGAATGCCGTCGGAGCGAAGTTGAGCGGTCAGCACGCCGCGATCGGCATTGGTGCCCTCGCCTTCGCGAGCCTCGAGGATGAGGGCGCCGGCGCCATCGCCGAAGAGGACGCAGGTCGTGCGGTCCGACCAGTCGAGAATGCGCGAAAAGGTCTCGGAACCGATCACCAAGGCACGCTTCGCAAGCCCGCCGCGAATATAGGCATCCGCCGTCGCAACCGCATAGACGAAGCCCGAACAGACCGCCTGCAGATCGAACGCCGCCCCATGGCGCATGCCGAGACGGTTCTGGATATTCACCCCGGTTGCGGGAAAGGTGTTGTCCGGCGTCGACGTTGCCACGATGATCAGGTCGAGATCGTCGGCCGTCAGCCCCGCCCTCTCGAGCGCGGCCCGGGCCGCCCCCTCGCCGAGGGACGCGGTCGTCTCGCCCTCCCCGGCGATATAGCGTTGGCGAATCCCGGTGCGCTGCACGATCCATTCGTCGGACGTGTCGACCTTGGATTCCATCTCCTTGTTGGTCATCACCCGCTTCGGCAGTGCTGCGCCGAAACCGCGAACGACAGAACGGATCATCTATTCAAACCTCATCATTCACGCCCCGCGGTAGGGCTTCCGACGGCTGAGTGCCGTGGTAACGCGCCAGATCGGCCTCTATCTTGGACTTAAGGCCGTTCTTGACCATGTCGTAACCGACGTCGATCGCCGCGGCGAAACCCTCGGGATCGGTACCGCCGTGGCTCTTGATGACGACACCGTTCAGGCCCAGGAACACGCCGCCATTGACCTTGCGGGGGTCCATCTTCTCGCGCAGCCGGTCGAAGGCGCCCTTGGCGAAGACATAGCCGATCTTGGCAAGAAGCGTGCGCGACATGGCGGCACGCAGGTATTCGGCGATCTGGCGGGCGGTGCCTTCCGCCGCCTTGAGCGCGATATTTCCGGAAAATCCTTCCGTTACGACCACATCGACCGTACCGCGGCCGATATCGTCACCCTCGACGAAGCCATAATAATCGAAACCCTCGATATTGGCTTCGCGGATGAGCCGGCCGGCCTCCTTGACCTCTTCCTGACCCTTGATCTCCTCGACCCCGACGTTCAACAGACCGACCGAAGGGCGCTCCACCTCGAAGAGGGCGCGCGCCATTGCGCCGCCCATCAGCGCGAAATCCATGAGCTGCTGTGCGTCCGCGCCGATGGTCGCGCCGACATCGAGGACGATGCTCTCGCCCTTGAGGGTCGGCCAGATGGCGGCGATCGCCGGACGCTGAATGCCCTGCATTGTCCTGAGGCAAAAGACCGACATCGCCATGAGGGCGCCGGTGTTGCCGGCCGAGACCACGACATCCGCTTCGCCGGCATTGATCGCGTCGATGGCCTTCCACATGCTCGACTTGCCGCGACCGCGCCTGAGCGCCTGGCTGGGCTTCTCGTCCATGCCAACGGCAATCTCGCAATCATGGAAGGTGCTTGCCGCCTGAAGCTTCGGATATTTGGCCAGCAATTCGGCACACAGTGCTTCCTGGCCGAACAGAACGAACCTTATGTCCGGATGACGTTCGAGCGCCCTCGCTGCGCCTGGGATGACGACCTCAGGACCATAGTCGCCACCCATCACGTCAAGTGAAATTCTGACCACGCGTGTCTTATCCTTGTTTCCGCCGGACGACGCGTCTCACTGTGACAACGTGTCGGCGCTGCTCTCGGCTGGAGCCGGGCCAAAATACTTCTTTTCGCCTGCCTGACAACCGAATTGTAGGCCGGTCAGGCACCGTATCAATTCTTTTTCCAGTTCTTGAGCACCGCAAATGGACTCGGCCGCTTGTCGTCCGCCGCGGAGCTTTCGATGCGCTCGCCGAATACAGCCCCCTCCTTGCGTGGATAGGGGTCGATCGCCAGCGCCACATGCTCGCTGACCACCGCGCCGGCATCGATCGTGTCGCCCGCAAAGACATCGGGAATGTCCGGCCCACTCGGATCGAGAATCATCTCGCCACCATCATTGTCCGGCTGACGGGCCAGGCGCGAACCCTCGGGTACGAAAATTGCCTCGACCGGTTCGCGGATATCCGCTTCGACGGGCTCGAGCGTGACGACGCAGGCCTGGACAATCTGGGCACGCACCTCGCCCTTGATCTTCACGCCGTCCTTCTTCCACCGGCCGATTTCGAGATCGGCCTCAAGCGCCTGCACTTCTTTGATGTTCCAGAGCGCGGCCAGCGCCCGGCGCTCCGCGTCGTTAGCCGACAAATGCACGCTGACCGGATTTGCGGAAATATGTCCCACCTTCACCGGATAGGAAAATGCCGGGTTGCTTTCGTGCTTCATGATTGCTTCCTTCCTGCCACGCCGTGCGAACGGGCTTGCCGAGCGCCTATTACGCTCCTGCCGGCGGAACGCGCAACTGGCCGGCTTCGACCATTTCCTCCGGGACGCCCGTGAGCGCCGCCTCGACGGCGAAGAGATAGGCGGCAAGAGCTTCCATAGTCGGTCCATCCGCCACTTCCGGGTGGAAATTGCGCTTGAGCGCCGCGGCAAGCGCCTCGCCGTCGCTCCTGTCGAGCGCCGCCGCATAGGATTCGAGCCGCCCATAAAACATGCCCGCGAGCTTCTTCATCTTCTTCGGCACACCCGCATCGCCAATGCCGAGCTCGCGGATCGAATGATCGACGTCCTCGAAGAAGGCATCGACAATCTCCTGAGCGATTTCCTGGCCGGTGCGCGCCGAGCCGCGCGTGCGGCGGAAATATAGGATGAGAATCGCCGAGAGCATCTCGAAGCGCCCCATCACCGTATCGGGAACATCGAGGTCCGTGTAGAGAAACGGCTGGCGCGCCGCCGCGGTGAGGAGAGCATATTGGCGCTCCACTATCGCAATGTTGCCGCTTTTTCTCTTGAACAGTCCGAAAATCATCACAGGGCCCAGCCGTGGCTTCTCGAAATCAATGGGCTAGCGCCCATGACGTTGTTGCATGATAGCCGAAGCTGGTTTACCGAAGCAGGCACGAATTGCAATGGCGGATCTCTGCCATCGTTTCTCCAAGGGGAGCAGTCGTTGACGAAGCGGTATTTGACATCAAACCTGAAAGTGCTGCGCCGCGCCGTGGTCGTGGCTTCCCTCTGCACAATGGCGCTGGCGGGCTGCCAGGCGGCCAATGTCGGCGAAGTCCTGCATCAGGGCTACATCGTCGACCAGGAGACATTGAACCTCGTGCCGGTGGGATCGAGCCGCGAGCAGGTACTGCTCTCGCTCGGCACGCCCTCGACGACCGCGACTTTCGACAATGAGGTGTTCTACTACATCTCGCAGACGCGCAAGCGGCCCGTCGCCTTCATGAAGCCGAAGCTCATCGACCAGTCGATCCTCGCAGTTTATTTCGACAAGGAGGGCGTCGTCAGCCAGCTAGCCCACTACACGCTGAAGGACGGCAAGGTCTTCGATATGCTGTCAAGCACGACACCGACCGGCGGCAAGGAAACGAGCTTCCTCGGCCAGCTGCTGACTGGCCCGGGTGTCGGCAAGGGGGCAGCACAGAACCTGTTCAAGAACTTCGGGCAATAATCGACAAAACTGCGACAAAAACCCGCGAAACCAAAGTTTCGCGGGTTTTTTGTTACTGATCGATCGTCAGGCAAGCACGGCGAGCAGCAGCAACGCGACGATGTTGGTAATCTTGATCGCCGGATTGACTGCCGGCCCGGCCGTGTCCTTGTAGGGATCACCGACCGTATCGCCGGTCACGGACGCCTTATGCGCCTCCGAGCCTTTCATGTGGCGGGTACCGTCCTTATCGACAAAGCCATCTTCGAAGCTCTTCTTCGCATTGTCCCAGGCACCACCCCCGGAGGTCATCGAGACCGCCACGAACAGGCCGTTGACGATGACGCCCAAGAGCGAGGCGCCGAGTGCAGCGAAGGCGGACGCCTTCGAACCGGAGAGAAGCAGCACGCCGAAATAGACGACGATCGGCGCCAGAACCGGCAGCAGCGAGGGAACGATCATTTCGCGGATAGCCGCCCTGGTCAGCATGTCGACGGCACGGCCGTAATCCGGCCGGTCCTTGCCCTCCATGATGCCAGGCTTCTCCTTGAATTGCCGGCGGACCTCCTCGACGACGGCCCCCCCTGCCCGGCCGACTGCGGTCATGGCGATGCCGCCGAAGAGATAGGGAATGAGGCCGCCGAAGATGAGGCCGGCGACGACGTAAGGGTTCGACAGGTCGAAGGAGATGGTTCCGACGTCCGCGAAATAGGGATACTTGTCGCCATTGGCGGCGAAATAGGCGAGGTCGTTGGAATAGGCCGCGAAGAGCACGAGCGCGCCAAGGCCGGCCGAGCCGATCGCGTAGCCCTTGGTAACAGCCTTGGTGGTGTTGCCGACCGCATCGAGAGCATCGGTCGATTTTCGCACATCCGGAGGTAGATGCGACATCTCGGCAATCCCGCCGGCATTGTCGGTCACCGGACCAAAGGCGTCGAGCGCCACGATCATGCCGGCTAGACCAAGCATGGCGGTGACGGCGATGCCGGTACCGAAGAGGCCCGCGAGCTGATAGGTGGCGATGATACCGCCGACGATGACGATCGCTGGCAGAGCGGTCGATTCGAGCGACACGGCCAGGCCCTGGATCACGTTCGTGCCATGGCCGGTGACGGAGGCCTGCGCGATCGAATTCACCGGCCGTTTGTTGGTGCCGGTGTAGTATTCGGTAATGACGACGATCAAAGCCGTGACGATGAGGCCGATGATACCGCAGAAGAACAGCCCCCAGCCGGTAATGTCTCTCCCGGCGACCGCACCGATCGAACCCCATCCAATCGTCAGCGAGGTCGCGGCGCCGAGGCCGAGGATCGACAGCACGCCGGTTATGATCAGCCCGCGATAGAGCGCGCCCATGATCGAGCCGTTGGTGCCGAGCTTGACGAAGAAGGTGCCGATGATCGAAGTGATGATGCAGGCCGCACAGATCGCCAGCGGATAGACCATGATGCTCGAAAACAGCGGCGTGTCTGCGAAGAAGATCGCGGCAAGCACCATGGTCGCGACGACGGAGACGGCGTAGGTCTCGAAGAGGTCCGCCGCCATGCCGGCGCAGTCGCCGACATTGTCGCCGACATTGTCCGCGATCGTCGCGGGATTGCGCGGATCGTCCTCGGGAATGCCCGCTTCCACCTTGCCGACGAGGTCGCCGCCGACATCCGCGCCCTTGGTGAAGATGCCGCCGCCGAGACGGGCGAAGATCGAAATGAGCGATCCGCCGAAGCCCAGGGCCACGAGCGCGTCGATCACCTCGCGCGAGGCGGGATCGTGCCCCAATCCGACGGTGAGCACGAAATAGTAGACCGACACGCCCAAGAGAGCGAGGCCCGCAACCAGGAGGCCGGTGATGGCACCGGATTTGAAGGCGATGTCGAGCCCGGAGGCAAGGCTGACCGAAGCGGCCTGGGCCGTACGGACGTTGGCCCGGACCGAAACATGCATGCCGATGAAACCGGCCGCGCCCGAGAGCACCGCACCGATCAGAAAACCAACGGCGGCTGCGCTCGATAGAAGAACCCATGCGGCGATGAAAACGACGACGCCGACGATGGCAATGGTTTTGTATTGACGCGTGAGGTAGGCCTGTGCCCCCTCTCTGATGAAGCCTGCGATCTCCTGCATGCGGGCATTCCCCTGGTCGGCAGCCATCACAGACTGCGCTGCCCAGATGGCGTAGGCCACCGAAAGCAACCCGCATGCGATAACGCCCAACAATATGGTCATTTCGCACTATCCTCCGTTACAACCCGCCGTCTCACTCCCTGCGGCGGGCCCCTCAAGCCCGAATCGCGCGCCGCTTCCTCAAGCGGAGCGTCCTCATGGCGCGGCCAGAGTGCGGGTGCGAAGAAGGAACGTCAAGCCCCTGAAAATACCCGCATCTCCGTGACCGGGATTCCGGCGAGACGAGCCCTTGGACCTCAGACTGCGGCTCTCTTATTCGCGCGCATCAGGAGGAAGAGGAGGAAAAGGCAAAGGCCTGCAACCGGCCAGACGACGGAGTTGAGCATGTCCCAGCCATAGGCCGCCAGCACCTTGCCGGAAGCAAAGGACGAGCCGGCCACCGCGGAAAAGAGCACGATGTCGTGGAAGCCCTGGACCTTGTCCGCCTCATGCGGACGGTAACTCTGGGCAACGATGGCGGTCGCGCCGATGAAGGCGAAATTCCATCCGAGGCCGAGGAGAACCAGCGCGGCCCAGAAATTCCAGAGTTCGACGCCAAGATGGGCGATGGCCGCGCAGGCCATGAGCAGGAGAAAGCCTGAGGCGACGATGCGCTCCGCGCCGAACCGGCTGATCAGCCACCCGGTGGCGAAGCTTGGACCGAACATGGCGAGCACGTGCCACTGAATGCCGAGCGTCGCGAGATCGCTCGAGAAACCGCAGCCGACGACCATGGCCACCGGTGCCCCCGTCATCATGAAGGTCATCAGCGCATAGGCGGAGATGCCGCAGATCATTCCCGTCAGGAACCGTTGATTGCCGGCAATCTCCCTAAGCGGCCGCGCCGGAGGCGCCGCATGTACCGCCGGCGCCTTTTCGCCGTCCGGCAGCCGAAGGGGAGCGAAGAAGCAAAGCGCTATAAGGCAGACCGGGATGAGGGCGACAAAGGCACCCGCAAACCAAACGGGAGCGAAATAGTCGCCGGCGAAAATGACGATCTGCGGACCGAGGATTGCAGAGACGATGCCGCCGCCGAGGATCCAGGAAATCGCCTTCGCCTTGAAGAAAGACGGCGAGGCATCGGCCGCGGCGAAGCGCAGCTTTTGCGTGAAGCCGTTGGAGGCGCCGAGGACGGCAAGACCACCAGCAAAAAGCCAAAAACTTTCCCGGAACAGCGCAGCGGCGGCGACCCCGCCGCCGGCCGCGGCGATCAAGGCCCCGATCAAGAAGGCGGCGCGCCTGCCGATGAGGCGCGACAACGTCGCCACCAGGATGACGCCCAGCGCCATGCCGACGTTGAAGGCTGTCAATGGTGCGGTCGCGAGCGACTTGTCGTCTCCGAGCAGCTGGTGGCCGGCCACACCGCCGACGGCGAAGCTGATCGGCCCCACGACGCCGAGAAGTGCCTGAGCGATGGCGAGCAGCAGGACATTGCGACGCGCCTCGCGTAGAACCGCCCCGATATCGTCCATCGCCGCAGTAACCATCTGGTTACTTCCGCTGCTCGCCGCGGATCTGCTTGGCAATCCGGTCGAGGACGGCATTGACGAGCTTCGGCTCCTCGTCCTCGAAGAAGGCCTTGGCGATCTCCACATATTCGGTGACGATCACCGGAACCGGAACGTCCTTGCGCTCCAGGAGCTCGAAGGTGCCGGCGCGCAGTATGGCGCGAACCGTGGAATCGAGCCGGGACAGCGCCCAATCGTCTTGCAGGGCCGAGCCGATCAAGGGGTCGAGCTTGCGCTGATCGCGCACGACGCCTGATACGATCGAGCGGAACCAGGAGGGGTCCGCCTTCAAATAGGTCTCGCCGTCCAGTTCCTTGCCGAGGCGGTGCGCCTCGAACTCGGCGACGATCTCCAACACACCGGTGCCGCCGACTTCCATCTGATAGAGCGCCTGAACCGCCGCAAGGCGTGCTGCGCCTCGCTGGTTGACCTGCTTCCGCGGCTGTTCCGAGGGGGTATTCGTCACTTTACTGCGTCCAACTTTTTCTTCAGTTCGATCATGGTCAGGGCCGCGCGTGCGGCAAAGCCGCCCTTGTCGCCCTCCGACCGCCGGGCACGCGCCCATGCCTGTTCCTCGTTCTCGACCGTCAGGATTCCGTTGCCGAGCGCAAGGCTCTCGCTGACGGAGAGATCCATGAGAGCGCGCGCGGACTCGTTGGCGACGATGTCGAAATGGTAAGTTTCGCCGCGGATCACCATACCGAGCGCGACAAAGCCGTCATACACGGTACCGCCCTCGTCCGCAGCGTCCAGCGCCATCGCAATAGCGGCAGGAATTTCCAGAGCTCCCGGCACCGTGACAATATCGTAGATAGCCCCGGCCGCGTCGAGGGCGTGCTTAGCCCCGTCGAGCATCGCGTCGGCCATATCGTCATAGAAGCGCGCTTCCACAATCAGGATGCGGAGTGGCTCGGTCTTCGCCATAAATCACCTGTGTTGAAAAACAAGAGGACCGGAATTGGCCGGTGCAGGCCGCGGTCAAACCACGCTCCGCACGGAATGGCAAGCAAATTCGTCGAAAGAAGCCAACTGCCGCACGGGCGCCCACCGCCGCAGAGGCTCGCATGTCGGAGCGGGCGATTCGTGCTGTTGTCGCGTCGCCACAAACTTGCAACAATGCCGTGGTCCCAAAGCACCCCAGTGCAGCCGTGCATATAAATGCTAAAACCTCAGGTATAATTTCACCACATTTTCAAGCTGAAGCTGTTCTCCGACATTGCCACACCGGCCGGTTGCCGGAGAGAACCGAGCAGCTGAACATCACCCACTTCATCAGGAGACATGTCGCGAATATGAACCGCGTTCCCGTCATCGAAACCGAGCGCCTCGTCCTGCGTCCTTACCGGCGTGACGATTTCCCGCCCTATGCCGCGCTCTTCGCGGATGAAGAGGTGACGCGCTATGTGGGGGGCGTGCCATACACGCGCGAACAGTCCTGGACGCGGTTCCTGCGGCAGGTCGGCATGTGGCATTATTTCGGCTTCGGCTTCTTCGCGATCCAGGAGAAGGAGACCGGCGCCTTCATCGGCGAGGCGGGTTTCCACGACGCCCACCGCCAGATCACTCCCTCGCTCGACGGGACGATGGAAATGGGCTGGGCCATTTCTCCCAAGAGCCATGGCTTTGGCCTTGCGACGGAAGCCGTCACCGCTGCCCTCGCCTGGGCCGATCACGCCTTTCCTTCACTGAGGAAGACCTGCATCATCGAACCGGGAAATCAGGCTTCGATCCGCGTTGCGCTGAAGCATGGCTTCGCAGAGTTCTGGCGCACAAGCTATCACGGCCGCCCGATGATCATGTTCGAACGACGCTTGGCTGGCGCCAGTTGAACCACGCCTGGCCTCAGCTGACCTGAACATGAACAATTGTTAATTTATAATCAGTGGCTTACGCCACTTTTTCGGCCAGTTTCGCTCCCAGTCTCTGAACCGTTGGCACGGCGCGAGACCCCTGAAGCACAGTTGAAGCGCTGAACGGAAACGCCGCCCCAGCAGGTCGAAACAGCCAACACTTCGCTGCGGAACACCTCCCTTCCGCAAACGGCCGGTGCTGGCCTGCAGACTCCGCCCGGCATCGCGGATGCGTTGGCGAGCGCGAGCCGCAAATCAAAGGAAGCATGACAATGAACCGCATCGCGAAAGTAACCGTCATCGCCACCCTTTTCGCTCTCACTTTCGGCGGCGTCTCCTACGCCGCGAGCGCCGAAATGAACTGGCCGGCCCAGATAGATCAGACGGTCCGCACCTTCAAGGGCGACAACTTCAAGGTCATTGATGTCGACACGCTGAGCAGGGCAAGCGAGGTCCGCTCGCGCATCAGCGAGGAGGGCCCGCAGCAGATTGCTGCGTTGCAGTCCGCCGTGGAAGCCGACAAGCCGCTGGCCGCCAAGCTGAAGGCGCAGAAGGTCGAGATGGACAACATCGCCGGCGCATCGCAGGCGGCGGATGGCGGCCTGACCATCTACGTCCGCTGAACCTTGCCGGTCGAAGAGATCTTGCGTCTGCCCTTTGGGGCGGACTACCTTTGACCCTCCGGTCAAACGTCACTCTGCCTTGGGCCTCGGAAACTCCGCCAGTCGGGCAGCGTAGCGGGCCATCGTATCGACTTCGAAATTGACGAGATCGCCCGCCTGCCGCTCGCCCCATGTAGTGACCTCGAGCGAATGGCGGATCAGCAGCACGTCGAACTCCAAGCCGTCAACCTTGTTGACGGTCAGCGACGTGCCGTCGAGCGCCACCGAGCCCTTCGGCGCAACAAAGCGGGCGAGATGCTCCGGCACCCGCAGACGGAACCGCACCGCTTCGCCTTCAGGTTCCACTGCAAGGATTTCCGCAGTTCCGTCGACATGACCCGAAACGATGTGGCCGCCGAGTTCGTCGCCGATCTTCAGCGAGCGCTCGAGGTTGACGCGGGTACCCTCCTGCCACGCGCCGAGGGTCGTCAGCCGTAGCGCCTCCTCCCACGCCTCGACCTCGAACCAGCGCTCATTGCTACCTGCTTCCGGGAGCGCCGTCACCGTCAGGCATATGCCGGCATGGGCGATCGAGGCTCCCATGTCGATCGTCTTCGGATCGTAATTGGTGGCAACGCGAAGCTTGAGCCCCTCCTTGAGCGGCGTGACCTCCTGTACGGTGCCGACATCGGTGATTATGCCTGTGAACATCCGGTATCTCTCTCGTAATCTTCGAAAATGTCGTCACCGTAGCGCGCGGTGCGCCGAAGCGCGAAACCGGCCGGGACAGACTTCCGCTCAAATGGGGCCTCTATCCCGTATTCGCCAATAGCTGCCGGACCGGTAAACAGCATGATCCGATCGACGAGGCCGGCGTCGAGAAAATCGCGCGCAGCGCGTGCGCCGCCCTCGACCAGCAGGGAGGAGATGCCACGAGAGGCCAGGGCCGTCACAAGATCGGCTATGGTGTCCGTAGACAGGACCTCGACGCCTGCGGCCTCGAGAGCTGCCCGGCGCCCCGCGTATTCGGCCCCTCTCCTCGCGAGCGATGCGCCTCGACCCCGCCCCTCATCCCCCCTTCGGACCCCTTCTCTCCGCGCGCGCGGAGAAATGATGTCCGCGGCGCCCGCAACCAGGATCAGCGGAAATTCTTGCGCCGAGCGCACCAATTTCGATCCGACGGGCAATTCGAGGCGGCGGTCGAGGACGATGCGGATGGGAGAGCGGTTTTCGAGGCCGTCGAGACGCACGGTGAGTTCCGGATCGTCAGCGCTTGCCGTGCCGACTCCGACCAGGATCGCATCGGTTTCGGCGCGCAGCACCTGCACCTGGGCGCGCGAGATGGCGCCGGTGATACGAACCTGCCCCTCCCCTTCGCGACCGATCATCCCGTCGGAGGAAACCGCAAGTTTCAGTGTCACGTGCGGGCGCTTGTTGCGCTGGCGCATGAGGTAGGCCTCAAGCACCCGTTCTCCTTCGTCGCGCAAAACGCCGACATCGACATCGATGCCGCTTTCGCGGAGCATGACTACGCCGCGGCCGGCGACCCGTTCGTCCGGGTCAAGAATCGAAATGACGACGCGCGTGATGCCCGCGGCAATGAGCGCATCGGCGCAAGGCGGCGTCCTGCCATGGTGTGAACAGGGCTCGAGCGTGACATAGGCGGTCGCCCCCCTCGCCTCGTCGCCGGCCTCGGCCAGAGCCTGCGTTTCCGCATGCGGACGGCCACTGGGCGCCGTCACCGCTCCGCCCAGGATCGTGCCGTCCTTGACGATCAGACAGCCGACGGAGGGATTGGTGGAGGTGAGGCCAAGATTGCGCCTTGCAAGCCGCAGCGCCGCCGCCATGAACCTTTCGTCCTCACGCGTCGGCCCGCTCATCGCCCCACCGCCTTGAGCTATTCAACGGGGTCGCGCGCGATCTTGGCGCTGATCTCGGCGATGACCTTCTCGAAGTCCTCGGCATGGGAGAAATCACGATAAACGGAGGCGTAGCGGACGAAGGCGACATCATCCAGGCTTTTAAGCGCCTCGAGCACTTGAATGCCTATGTCCTCCGAGGGGATTTCCGTCTCTCCGGAGCTTTCCAGTCGGCGGACGATACCGGACACCGCCCGCTCGATCCGGTCGCGGTCGACCGGGCGTTTCCTGAGCGCGATCTCGAAGGATCGCAACAGCTTGTCCCGGTCGAAAGGCACCTTCCGACCGGTCTTCTTGATAATCATCAGCTCACGCAGTTGCACCCGCTCGAAGGTCGTGAAGCGGCCTCCGCAATCCGGGCAGATGCGGCGGCGGCGAATGGCATTCCCGTCCTCTGCCGGACGGGAATCCTTCACCTGGCTGTCTTCAGAACCACAATAGGGGCAGCGCATGCAGCCGTCCGATTACATATAGCTGTACATCGGGAAGCGATCGGTGAGCTTGACCACCTTTTCGCGGACCGCCGCCTCGACGCCGGCATTACCCTCGTCCGAATTGGCGACCTTGAGGCCATCGAGCACTTCGACGATAAGCTCGCCGATTTCCTTGAATTCCGCTTCCTTGAAACCGCGCGTCGTGCCGGCCGGCGCGCCGAGGCGCACGCCCGAGGTGACGAAGGGCTTCTCCGGGTCGAAGGGGATGCCGTTCTTGTTGCAGGTGATAAAGGCGCGCCCGAGCGCGGCCTCGGCACGCTTGCCGGTTGCATTCTTCTTGCGCAGGTCGACCAGCATCAGGTGGTTGTCGGTACCGCCTGAAACGATGTCGAGGCCGTTGGCCTTCAGCGTCTCGGCAAGGGTGCGGGCATTCTTGACGATCTGGGCCGCATAATCCTTGAAGGAGGGCTGGAGCGCCTCGCCGAAGGCGACTGCCTTGGCAGCGATCACATGCATCAGCGGACCGCCCTGCAGGCCCGGGAAGACGGCCGAGTTGATCTTCTTTGCGATCTCCTCGTCATTGGTGAGGATCATTCCGCCGCGCGGACCGCGCAGCGACTTGTGCGTCGTCGTCGTCGCGACATGGCAATGCGGGAACGGGGAAGGATGCTGGCCGCCGGCGACGAGGCCGGCAATGTGGGCCATGTCGACCATCAGCCACGCGCCGATCTCGTCGGCGATCTCACGGAAACGCTTCCAGTCCCAGATGCGCGAATAGGCGGTGCCGCCGGCGATGATGAGCTTCGGCTTGTGCTTGCGCGCCTTCTCGGCAACGTCGTCCATGTCGAGCAGATGGTCGCCCTCGCGCACACCGTAAGAAACGACGTTGAACCACTTGCCCGACATGTTGACCGGCGAACCATGGGTCAGGTGGCCGCCGGAATTGAGGTCGAGGCCCATGAAGGTGTCGCCCGGCTGCAGGAGCGCCAGGAACACTGCCTGGTTCATCTGCGAGCCCGAATTCGGCTGGACGTTGGCGAAACCGACGCCGAAGAGCTTCTTGGCGCGATCGATCGCAAGTTCCTCGGCGATGTCGACATACTGGCAGCCGCCGTAGTAACGCTTGCCCGGATAGCCCTCAGCATATTTGTTCGTCATGATGGAGCCCTGGGCTTCCAAAACGGCGCGCGAGACGATGTTCTCGGAGGCGATCAGCTCGATCTCATGGCGCTGGCGACCCAGCTCCTTCTCTATCGCACCGAAGATTTCCGGATCGCTGTCGGCGAGAGAGCGGGTGAAGAAGGCGTCATTGGTCTGTGCAAGCATCGGCTCGAGGCTCCTCTCAAAGGTGGCTGTTCTTTAACTTCCTCGCACGCCAAGAGCAATATCCGCTATGCGGATTGCGCCATTTCCACCATCCGCCGCGCCCAAATACCGCGTCCGCCGGATCCAGCAAAAAGCCGCGCATCCGGGGAATGCGCGGCCCTTGGATCAAGCGATCCGGTTCTTTGCTTATTGCGGCAGAGCATCCGCGTCGATGGGGCCGGCCGATTGCTCGATCCCGGTCGTCGTTTGCAGCGCGAGTTCCGCCGCGCCGTCGCGCTGGTAGATGTCGTCGCGGAACTGGACAACGCGGTCCTTTGCCGACCAGGCGGTGATATAGGTGAAATAGACCGGGACCTCTTCGGCAAGCTTGATCGGCGTGTTGACGCCAGATCTGATCGTCGCCTCGATCTGCTGGCGCGACCAGCCCGGCGTTTCCTTGAGCAGCCAGGTCGAGAGGTCGCGGACGTTCTGCACGCGCACGCAGCCCGAGGATTCGAAGCGCATCAGCTTGTTGAACAGGCCTTGCTGCGGCGTGTCGTGCATATAGACCGCGTGCTCGTTGTGAAAGTTGATCTTCGTCGAGGACATGGCGTTGATCTTGCCGGGGTCCTGCCGGAACATCAGGTTCGGCGCCTTTTCGGCGTTCCAGTCCACCGTCTCCGGCGACACTTCGTTACCGCTGGCGTCGAAGAGGCGGATGGCATTGCGCTCGAGATAGGTCGGATCCTTGCGCATCAGCGGCATGATGTCCTTCTGGACGATCGAGCGCGGCGCGGTCCAGTAGGGATTGAGGATGACCTCGTAGATCTTCGAGTTGAGGATCGGCGATTGGCGATCGATCTTGCCGACGACGGCAGTGTGGCGCAGCACGACGCGGCCATTCTCGACTGCCTCGATATAGGCAGCGGGAATATTGACCATGACGTAGCGCCGGCCGAGATCGCCCGACATCGACTGCAGCCGCACGAGATTGGTTTCGAGCTGCGCCAGTCGGGTGTTGGCGTCGACGTTTAGCGCCTTCAGCGTGAACTCGCCGATGACGCCGTCCGCTGGCAATCCATGGCGTGCCTGGAAGCGCTTGACCGCACCGTCGACGTAGGAGTCGAAGGAGGAGGAAATGCCCGCCGCCCGCGGAAGGTCGCCAGACACCATCAGGCGCTGACGCAATTGCTGGACGGATGGGTCGTTGACGCCGAGTTCCAGCTTCACCGTCGACGGTGGCGTTACCGTCGGCCAGCCGCCGGCGGCGACGATCTGCTGATAATCGAAGATCGCCTGCTGAACATGCGCGATCGTTTCGGGACCGAAGACCGGCGTATTGGAGAGGACGGCCGTTGCGGTGCGCGAGGCCTTGGCGTCGAACTGGTCGTCCCAGGAACCGCGACGCGGCGAATTGATGAGCTCGTCCAGCGCCGTCTGCGCATAGGCAGACCCGGCCCATGCCGCGGCACCGAAGGTTGCGGCCGAGCGTAGAAATGCGCGACGCGAGTAAGCATCAATTCCGTGTTTCTTTGCCATAGTCCCTACCATTTGAAAGCGCCGAAACGCGCTGCCCCGAACGCTGCAGCGACGCGCGTCCTTCAGACCCGCAAAGATCGCTGCAACCCTTGTGCATGGTCTTTGTCCTTAAATCGAGACCGATTTAAGGACACATGCAGTAGCACGAACATGGTTAACAAACGTTAACCCCAGCCGCCGAATTTCCCTCACGATCATACGCGCGAGAGCCGCAACAGCGAAGAATCGCAGTCGCAACAGGCACCTGGCGCGCTCGCGTCGCTGTCATAGCAATATGGCCAATTCGTGTCTCAGGTCGCGGGTCGTATCGGCTACGCGGAATGTCGCACAACAACTGCGTCGCGCAAAAAGCTCAAAGGCCAGACACGCAGGGATTGCGCCCGACCCTTGATTCTGGAGGAAAATCCGCCCCGATCAGAGCCGATACATGATGCTGTCGTTCCAGAAACGGTCGAGGCGCTGCAAAAGCTTGTTCATCTGCGTGAACTCTTCCGAGCCGATGCCGCCGACCTTGTCGATCGAGCCGATGTGGCGCTCATAGAGCTTGGCGACGGTCTCGGCGATCTCCTGGCCTTCCTCGGTCAGGCTGATGCGCACCGAGCGCCGGTCGACGCGGGAGCGCTGGTGGTTGATCAACCCGAGATCGACGAGCTTCTTGACGTTGTAGGAAACGTTCGATCCAAGGTAATAACCACGGGAACGAAGCTCGCCGGCGGTCAGTTCGGAGTTGCCGATGTTGAAGAGCAGGAGCGCCTGGACCGCATTGACGTCGCTGCGCCCCTGGCGGTCGAACTCGTCCTTGATGACGTCGAGCAAGCGGCGATGCAGGCGCTCGACCAGGTGCAGGGATTCGAGGTAGAGACTACGGATCGCTTCTTCCTGAGGGTTTCTTTGGGCGATGGGCGCAGCGGCCTGCGGCTTCATTTTCGTGTTCATTTTCGTGCCTCACTGTTTCGTTTGGCGGTGTCTGTTTGTCTTCCCGCCTTGAGTGAGACCCTATCGAATACGTATAAAATTCTACTTAAACCGCAGCCTTAACATGTACTTACCATCGGCGGAGCCTGTCTCAGGGTGAATCAACCCTTACCTTGCGAGCCCGGCGCAGCCGCTGGAAAAAGAGCACGACCCGGAAGAGAACAAAGGTGACGGCAACAGCCCCGTGCAGCACGAACAAGAGCGGGCGGGTGCCGAAAATGCCCGGATAAAATTCGTACATGGCGATCTCGATCCCCGCCGCAACCACCCAGACCACCGGCCCCCAGGAGACGAGCAGCCAGAGGCCGATCGCTGCAACCGGGTAGACGACGGCAAGGGCGGTCGCGGCCGCACGCCACTGCGGCGGCAAAAGGTCAAAGCGGCCGGCGCCGCCATGGGAAAAGCCGATCAGCATCGCCCAATATTCGAGCGCGAACCAGAAGCAGGAGACGGAGACCAGCCGCAGGAACCAGCCGAAGAGAATTTCGGCAAGCGACGGCTTCGGCACATGCTGAGAATCATGAAGCATGCGCGGCAAAATAGGCCGAGCGCCGGCGAAGCACCAGCGCGAAGGACGGGAAGGCGGTCCCGGTCACACGTCCGCGGACTGAAAATGACGCAGCCGGGCCCTCGGCAATGCGGTTTTCAAGGCGATGGAGTGCGTGATAAACCGCGTTCACTACGCGGATGAAGAAGGATGCAGGCGCGATGAACGACAGGACAAATCTTGTGGACAGGATCACCGGGCACCGCCGCATGCGCCGCAACCGCAAGGCGGAGTGGACCCGACGGCTGGTGCAGGAAAACCGCCTCACCGTCGACGATCTCATCTGGCCGATTTTCATCGTCCCCGGCAGCGGCATCGTCCAGCCGATCGACGCGATGCCCGGCGTCAACCGCATGAGCGTCGACAAGGCGGTCGATGCGGTGAAGCAGGCGGCCGATCTCGGCATTCCGGCCGTCGCCACCTTTCCCAACATCGACATGGCGCTGCGCGACGAGGCGGGATCGAACAGCCTTGCGCCCGACAATCTCATCAATCAGGCAACCCGGGCAATCAAGAAAGCCGTGCCGAATATCGGCGTCATCACCGATGTGGCGCTCGACCCCTTTACCAGCCACGGCCATGACGGAATCTTGCGCGACGGCGAGATCGTCAATGACGAGACGGTCGAGGCGATTGCCAGGGCCGCGGTGATCCAGGCGAATGCCGGGTCCGACATCATCGCGCCCTCCGAGATGATGGACGGGCGAATCGGCGCGATCCGCGAGGCGCTCGATGCGAGCGGCCACCAGAATGTCGGCATCATGTCCTACGCGACGAAGTTCGCTTCGGCCTTTTACGGCCCCTATCGCGAGGCGATCGGCACCGGCGGGCTGCTCAAGGGCGACAAGAAGACCTATTACATCGACCCTGCCAACGGCACCGAGGCGATCCGCGACGCCGCGCTCGACGTCGAGGAAGGTGCCGACATGCTGATGGTGAAGCCGGGTCTTGCCTATCTCGACATTTGCTGGCGCATGAAAGAGGCCTTCGGCCTGCCGGTCTTCGCCTACCAGGTGTCTGGGGAGTATACGCAAATAAAGGCGGCAGCCGCCAATGGATGGATCGACGGAGAGCGGGTGATGCTCGAGACCCTTCTCGCCTTCAAACGCGCGGGCTGTGACGGCATTCTCAGCTATTTCGCCGTCGAGGCGGCGAAGATCCTGGCAAAGAGGTGACTATCAGGGCAGCATTGCATTGGCGGTTTCGTTCCCCATATGTGATCGGAAGAATGCGAGGACGCCGATGAGCATGCACGACCAAGAATTCCGACTTCCGAGCCAGGACTGGCGCGCCTACCAGGGTGTGCTGTCGCGACGGGTGTTTGCCTTCATTGTCGATTACGCGATCGTTGCGCTTCTCTGGATTCCGGCAGCAGTGGTCGTCTTTTTTCTCGGCATTCTAACGCTCGGCCTCGGTTTCCTCCTGTATCCGATCCTCTTCGCGCTGGTCGCCATGCTTTATTTCGGACTGACGGTCGGCGGCCGGGACCAGGCCTCGCCGGGGATGAAGCTCATGGGCCTGGCAATTGCCCGCACGGACGGGCGGCCCATGGATTTCCTGACCGCCATCGTTCACCTGGCGATTTTCTGGATCGCCAATGCCCTGCTGACGCCGCTGATCCTTTTGATCGGGCTTTTCACCGATCGCGGCAGGCTGCTGCATGATCTGCTGATCGGCACGGTCGCCGTCCGGCGGAACATGTTCTGAGCGCGTTGGCAACAGCCCCCTCGAACGAGTGTGTTGACGTTTTCCATTCTTCGGCCATGCTATGGAAATGAGCAGCCGCACCAAGAGTGATCCCCACGCTCGATGAACACGCAGACCGCACCGTCTCCACAATTCTACCTGACTGCGCCGGCAGCCTGCCCATATCTGCCGAACGAAATGGAGCGGAAGGTTTTCACCCACATGGTGGGGGAGCGGGCTCCCGAGCTCAATGACCTGCTGACACAAGGGGGCTTCCGCCGCTCGCAGAACATCGCCTACCGCCCGGCTTGCGAGACCTGTCGCGCCTGCGTCTCGGTGCGCATCCTCGCTGATGAGTTCGCGCCGACGCGTTCGATGCGGCGTGTGCTGTTGACCAATCGTGACGTGGTTTCCGCCGAATATCCGGCCGAACCGTCGAGCGAGCAATACAATCTTTTCCGCCGTTATCTTGACCGCCGCCACCAGAAGGGCGGCATGTCCGATATGTCCGTGCTCGATTACGCGATGATGGTGGAGGATACGCACGTCCATACACGGATCATCGAATACAGACTGAGAGTCGAGGGCGATGGAATCAGCGGCAAGGCCAAAGGCCCCCTTGTCGCCACCGCGCTGACCGACCGGATGTGCGACGGCCTGTCGATGGTCTATTCGTTCTTCGATCCGGCGCTCTCGAATCGATCGCTCGGCACTTTCATGATCCTTGACCATATCCGAAGGGTGAAGGAGCGCGGCCTGCCCCATGTCTATCTTGGCTACTGGGTCAAGGGCTCGCGCAAGATGGGGTACAAAACAAAGTTTTTGCCGCAGGAGCATCTTATGGCGCGCGGCTGGGAGCGTTATGCTGGCGATCCCGATTCCAACGAAACCCCCACGGACTGACCCTTGCTCCCATCGTCTGACGCAGCGCGGCACCGGCGCGGCCTGGCCATTACCGGCCTCGGCGGCCTTGCGCTTTCCTTCGATATTCCGCTGATCCGTTCGGCGAATGGGGAGGTGTGGTCGCTGCTCGCCTTGCGCAGCCTGTCGACCTTCGCCGTTGCGATTCTCGCCTGGTTCGTGATCAATAGACTGCTCCGCCGACCAATCGCGCTGATCCCCGGCTGGGTCGGTCTCGTCGCCGGCCTTTTCTACGGCATCAACTCCTTCACCTTCCTGCTCGCCGTCTTCAACACGTCGACCGCGAACGTCGTCTTCATTCTCGCCTTCACGTCGATGTTCGCAGCAGTCCTGGCCTGGGTGTTCCTGAAGGAGCGCCCTTCCAGTGCCACGCTGCTCACGATGACGGCGATGATCCTCGGTGTCGGAGTGATCGTCAGCGACAGCCTGGAAAGCGGCCATCTCTTCGGCGACGCGATGGCCGCTTGCTCAGCCTTCCTGCTGGCGAGTGCGATTACCGTCAGCCGTGCGAGCGGCCGGGACATGGCGCTGGTACCGTTGACGACCGCGATCTTTCCCGCCATGGCGGCGCTGATGCTGCTGCCCCCTGGCGGCATCGCCGTAGCCGAGCCCGGCTATATTCTCTTCAATGGACTGGTGGTGATCCCCCTCGCCTTCTTCTGCCTGGCGACAGGCCCGCGCTTCCTCTCGGCGCCCGAAGTCGGCATGTTCTATCTCCTCGAGACCATTCTCGCGCCAATCTGGGTCTGGATCGTCTTTTCCGAGACGCCCACGGCCCGGACGCTCCTCGGCGGCGCAATCCTGATCCTCGCCCTCGTCGGCCATTCCTTGTGGCAGATGCGCGCTACTGCACGTCTCCTCAGAGCCCTTCCCGGCTAAATGGAAATTCTGCCGGGAGGGTCTGACAAGACGCGCTCAAGGGCGAGCGAAGTCGAAACTTCCCTGCGCGTCAAATGCCGTTTGTGGGATGATGCTCATTGCGCGCCATTGGGGGCGCCGGCCGACGGTTCCTCCTGCATCTGCGAGCGCATCGCCCAGAGTTCGCGGTTGGTGTTGATCCAATCGGCCGCGATTTCCAGCGGCGCGGGGTTGGCCGCGACCAGCTCCCTTTCCCCTTGTCGGCGTCGGGAGACCAGTCCCGCCTCCTCGAGGATCACAATATGCCTTGATAGCTCGTCGCGCCGAACGCCAACCGCCATGGCAATGTCCGCCGCGGCAGTTTCACCGGCAAGCAACACTTCGAATATGCGACGGCGCGTGGAATCGGCGAGCGCCAGCAAGGTGTCGTCGAGATCCGAAATCATCGCTTTCCTCTCTGGGGCACTGGATCCCTGAAATCACAGTTTCCAGGAGCCGGTGGGTCACGGAGAGCGCCCTCACCACGAGATCTGCCTCGCAAAGAAGCGGGCGCCGCTGTTCAAGATGATGCGGCGACTACAGCGCCGCGCGTCTTATCCAACGCGCCAAGGTCGCTGTAGCACTTTCAATTGCTGCATGTCTTGGCCTTAAGTCGAGGTCGATTTAAGGAGACATGCACTGATTTCAAGGTGCCAAATCTTGCAGTCAGCCGTTGAACCGGCCGCTGCGCGGGAAGCCCTTCGGCACGAGACGACCGGCGCCGGCGCGGTCGGCGAGCCATTCGACCAGTTCTTCCCTGGTCTTGGTGAAGACGCGGCCTGCACTGTCTTCCCAGGTAAGGCCGTCGGCCATGGCGAAGCAGCGGATGTCGGAGATGCCGCCATCCTTGTAGCGCTGCAGCCGCACGCCCTTGCCGCGGGCCATTTCTGGAATCTGCACCAGCGGGAAGACGAGCATTTTCCGGTTTTCGCCAACGACCGCGACGTGATCGCCTCTGACCGCCACGACGAGCTTCGCCTCGTCGGGCATGGCGACGTTCATCACCTGCTTGCCCTTGCGGGTGTTGGCGACGATCTCGCTTTCGGTGACGACGAAGCCGTTGCCGGCAGCCGACGAGATGATGAGCTTGCGCGCCGGGTCGTGCACGAGCGCGGTCAGCACATCCTGGTCGGTTTCCATGTCGACCATGATGCGCAGCGGTTCGCCATGGCCGCGCCCGCCCGGCAGCTTGTCACCGCCGAGCGTGTAGACCTTGCCGCCGGTGGTGAAAACAAGGATCTTGTCCGTCGTCTGCGCCGGAAAGGCGACCTTCAGGGCATCTCCCTCCTTGAATTGCAGCGAGGACGTGTCGGAGATATGTCCCTTGAGGGCGCGAATCCACCCCTTTTCCGAAATGACGACGGTGATGGGTTCCTTCTCGATCATCGCCTGCTGGATGGCCTCGACATCGGCCTCCGGCGCATCGGCGAAGGTGCTGCGGCGCCTGCCGAGCTCGGTCGCTTTTGCGAACTTCTTCTTGACCTCGCCGATTTCCCAGGCGACGGCCTGCCATTGCTTTTCATCCGAGGCGAGCAGCGCCTCGATCTCCGCCTTTTCCTTGGAAAGGGCGTCGAATTCCGTGCGGATTTCAAATTCCTCGAGCTTGCGCAGAGAGCGGAGCCGCATATTGAGGATCGCTTCCGCCTGGACGTCCGTCAGTCCGAAACGCTCGATCATCACCGCCTTCGGCTCATCCTCCTCGCGGATGATGCGGATGACCTCGTCGATGTTGAGATAGGCTATGAGATAACCGCCAAGGATCTCCAGGCGCCGGTCGATGGCGGCAAGCCTGTGACGCGAGCGGCGCTGCAGCACCTCGCGGCGGTGCGCCAGCCATTCGCTCAAGACCTCGTTGAGCGCCATGACGCGCGGCACGCGACCCATGGACAGCACGTTCATGTTGAGCGAAATGCGGCTTTCAAGCTCCGTCAGCTTGAAGAGCGATTCCATCAGAATATTGGCGTCGACTGAACGGCTCTTCGGCACAAGCACAACCCGCACGTCCTCGGCGGACTCGTCGCGGATGTCTTCGAGCAGCGGCAGTTTGCGCGCGACGAGCAGTTCCGCGATCTTCTCGATCAGCCGCGCCTTCTGCACCTGATAGGGAATTTCCGTCACGACGATCTGATAGCCGCCGCGTCCCAGATCCTCCACACCCCAACGGGCACGGACACGAAAGCCGCCGCGGCCCGTGCGGTAGGACTCGATCATGCTGGCGCGGCTTTCGACGATCACGCCGCCCGTCGGGAAGTCGGGCCCCTCGATGCCGCCGCGCTCGGGATTGGCCGGATCGAACAGCAGATCCTCCACCGTCGCATCCGGGTGGCGGATCAGATGGAGCGCCGCATCGCAAAGCTCGTGCGCGTTGTGCGGCGGGATCGACGTCGCCATGCCGACGGCGATGCCGGAAGCGCCGTTGGCGAGCAGGTTCGGAAAGGCGCCTGGAAGGACCGTCGGCTCCTGGTCCTCCTCGTTGTAGGTGGGACGGAAATCGACGGCATCCTGGTCGATACCCTCCAGGAGGAGGGCTGCGACCTCGGTCATCTTCGCTTCGGTGTAACGGTAGGCGGCGGCGTTGTCGCCGTCGATGTTGCCGAAGTTTCCCTGCCCGTCGACAACCGGATAGCGCTGGGAGAAGTCCTGCGCGAGGCGCACCAGCGCATCATAGACGGACTGATCGCCATGCGGATGGAACTTGCCGATGACGTCGCCGACGATGCGCGCGCATTTCTTGAACGAGGTATTCGGCCGCAATCCCATCTCGCTCATGGCGTGGATGATGCGCCGATGCACCGGCTTCAGGCCGTCGCGCACATCCGGCAGCGCACGATGCATGATGGTTGACAGCGCATAGGCGAGATAACGCTCTTCCAGCGCCGCCTTGAGGTCAACCGGCTGAATGTTGTCGTCCCCGCCCCCAGGCGGCAAAAGGCTTTGTCCCATGCCCCTTGCTAGCGCAAGCGGCCGGCTACGGCAAGAATTCAAGGGCGTCGTGCTGTGGAGAACCGGCGTCCGGCCAACACCGGATCGCCGCAGATAACCATCCCCAAAGCATGATCCCGTGGGAACCGGAGCGTTCTTCGATGGCGATATTAATTTGCACCGTTTCGTACTAGGGTCGAAGGCGTTGATTTGGCCGATTTGGGACTGAGGGTATTACGTGCAGGAGACCGCGCTCGATTCAGGCAGTGAATGGCGCCGCATGGTTGCGCTTGGCTGCAGCAATTGACGGCTCCCGCGAAGATCGCTCAGATAGCAACGGACGACTCCGGAAACGACTTCAAAACCAATCCTGATTTTTCAAAGGGAATTCACATGATGCATGCGCGCAAGATCCGCGTGATGATGATGGCCAGCGCCGCCTTCCTCACGCTTGCCGGCCAGGCTTTCGCCCTGGACGGCGCGGACATGATGAAGAAGCTCAGCGCCGCTCTCGAACTCAATGGCTCTTCGCTGGCTTTCGACAAGGCGGATGTCGACGGCGACACGGTGACGGCAACCGGCGTAAAGGTGCAGGTGGCGACGCAACCCGGAGAATCACTCGCCATCGGCGAAGTGACGTTCGAAGGCGTCGAGGAAAAGGATGACGGCGGCTATTACGCCGAAACGGTTTCCTTCCCCAATGTCGACGTGAGCCAAGGAGAGGACAGCGTCTCGATCAAGGACATCGCGATCGGCGGCCTCTCGATACCCGGCAATCCCTCCGGCGACACGATCGACAGCATACTGCTCTACGAATCCTTCGGCTCCGGCCCGATGGAACTCAAGGTGAAAGGCAAGGAAGTCTTCAGCATCGCGAGTGTTGAGAGCAGCCTCACCCGGCAGGAGAACGACGCCGGATTCGACTTCGACGCAACCGTGGCCGGCATGAAGGCCGACCTCTCCAAGATCGAGGATGCCAAGACCAAGGAAGCGATCGACAAGCTTGGGCTGACGCAGCTCGACGGTCAGGCGACGATGAAGGGCAGCTGGACACTCGAAAGCGGCAAGCTGGCGCTCGAGGAATATGCCATCGACTTCAAGGATATCGGCCGGCTGAACATCGCCATGGACTTTTCCGGCTACACGCTTCAGTTCCTGAAGTCACTGCAGGAAGCGGCAAAGGCCGCGGAAGCCAACCCGAACAAGGAAGAGGCGGACCAGGCGATGGGCCTGGCCATGCTCGGCCTGATGCAGCAATTGACCTTCAACAGCGCCTCGATCCGCTTCGACGACGCCTCGATCACCAGGAAGGCGCTCGACTATGCCGGGAGCCAGCAGGGCGTTAGCGGCGAGCAGCTGGCGCAGTCGCTGAAGGCGATGGTGCCGATCATGATGGCCCAGCTCAACGTCCCGGAACTGCAGAAGCAGGTGACCGAAGCGGTCAACGCCTATCTGGACAGCCCTAAGAGCCTGACGATCCGCGCCGAGCCGGCAAACCCAGTGCCCTTCCCCATGATCATGGGTGCCGCCATGGGAGCGCCGAACACGATCCCCTCGGTTCTCGGCGTCAAGGTGACGGCGAACGACTGACGTACGCGCGAAGGCTGCACAAGGCGCTACCGTCGGCGCCACAACCACGTTCAAGCCCGGTCCCCGCGCCGGGCTTTTTTCGGCCACTTGGTTCGATGCTATTATGCTGCGCTTGATCGGTCGAGGCGACCGCCTATGTATGTCTGGGGTTGCCGACAGTCGTAATTGCCGACCGATGAAACGGAAGGAGTACGCCATGGGACTGAAGCAGTCGGATATCACCGCGATCCTCGGCCCGGTCGACGAGACTCTGATGGCCGAACTTCTTGCAACCGGCGCGACCGCAAGCGAGCTTGCCGAAGCAATCGCCTGGGTCAACAATGACGAGGCTTTGATCGGCGAGGGCCGACATCTTCCGGCCGGCCGCGTCGCGGCCCTGATCGACATTCTGACGCCGGACGACGACGAGGAGCTGGGGTAGCGCGCATCCGCGGCAAGCCATGGTCACTTTCGGGGTGGCGGCAGATAGCCCGCAGGTCAAGGAATAATCCGGCTGAACGACGCCGGATTTGGAGGAGTGGCAAGGTTCCGTGTTGAGGAGGCGCACATGGCTGCCAAGGACGTCAAGTTCAATACCGATGCCCGCGATCGTATGCTGCGCGGGGTGGATATAATGGCCAATGCCGTTCGGGTGACGCTTGGGCCGAAGGGACGCAACGTAGTGATCGAAAAGTCCTTCGGTGCGCCGCGGATCACCAAGGATGGCGTTTCCGTCGCCAAGGAAATCGAGCTCGAGGACAAGTTCGAGAACATGGGCGCGCAGATGCTGCGCGAGGTCGCCTCCCGCACCAGCGACGTCGCCGGTGACGGAACGACGACCGCAACCGTGCTGGCGCAGGCAATCGTCCGCGAGGGCGCTAAGGCCGTCGCCGCCGGCATGAACCCGATGGATCTCAAACGCGGCATAGATCTCGCCGTCGACGCGATCGTCAAGGAGCTGAAGGCCAATGCCCGCAAGGTCTCGAAGAACGAGGAGATCGCCCAGGTCGGCACCATCTCGGCCAATGGCGACGCGGAGATCGGCCGCTACCTCGCCGAGGCCATGGAGAAGGTCGGCAATGAAGGGGTGATCACTGTCGAGGAAGCGAAGACCGCGGAGATCGAGCTCGAAGTCGTCGAGGGCATGCAATTCGACCGCGGTTACCTCTCCCCCTATTTCATCACCAACCAGGACAAGATGCGGGCGGAACTCGAGGACTGCTATATCCTCATCCATGAGAAGAAGCTCTCCAACCTGCAGGCGATGATCCCCATGCTAGAAACGGTCATCCAGGCAAGCAAGCCGCTCCTGATCATCGCCGAGGACGTCGAGGGCGAGGCGCTCGCCACGCTCGTCGTCAACAAGCTCCGCGGCGGGCTGAAGATTGCCGCCGTCAAGGCGCCCGGCTTCGGCGACCGCCGCAAGGCGATGCTGGAAGACATCGCCATCCTGACCGGCGGCACCGTCGTTTCCGAGGATCTCGGCATCAAGCTCGAGAACGTCTCCGCGGAGATGCTCGGACGCGCCAAGCGGGTCATGGTCGAAAAGGACGCAACCACCATCGTCGGCGGCGCAGGCGCCAAGGAGGACATCGAGGGGCGCGTCGCGCAGATCAAAGCCCAGATCGAAGACACCTCCTCCGACTACGACCGGGAGAAGCTGCAGGAGCGGCTCGCTAAGCTCGCCGGCGGTGTGGCGGTGATCCGGGTCGGCGGCTCGACCGAGGTCGAGGTCAAAGAGAAGAAGGACCGCGTCGACGATGCGTTGCACGCGACCCGCGCAGCGGTCGAGGAAGGCATTCTGCCGGGCGGCGGCGTCGCGTTGCTGCGTGCCGTCAAGGTGCTGGACGACGCGCCCACGGCCAATGACGACCAGCGCGTCGGCGTCGAAATCGTTCGCCGCGCGATCGAAGCTCCGGCCCGCCAGATCGCCGAAAATGCAGGCGCCGAGGGCTCGATCATCGTCGGTCAGTTGCGGGAGAAGTCGGATTTCGCCTATGGCTGGAACGCCCAGACTGGAGAGTTCGGCGATCTCTTCCAAATGGGCGTGATCGACCCGGCGAAGGTCGTGCGCGCGGCCCTGCAGGACGCCGCCTCCGTCGCCGGCCTGTTGGTGACGACGGAAGCGATGATCGCCGAGAAGCCGAAGAAAGAGAGTCAGGCGCCGATGCCGACCGCTCCGGGCATGGACTTCTAGTAGAGGTGCGCGACCTTCTGGCCGTATTCCGCGAAAACTTCATTGAAGCACTCGCGCTTTGATATTGTGATCGACCCGACCTGAGATCATCGCGATCCAAGGGCCAAAATGGCTATCCAGACCAGCGAAATGCGGGCGGGCGGTTTCCGCCCGTCGGCCACCTCCGCGACATCCGGCCCGGCTTCGCCAGAGGCCTTTGCTGCCCGAGCCCCTATGCCCCCAATTTGATTAAATCAGCTTCTTTGATATAGAGAGGGCGATCGCATCTACCCGACCGGAGTCCCATGAGCCGCAATTTTCTTGTCGTCGACCCGGAGGCAGGCATGCCCGTTCTAAAAGGGCTTGCCTCTCCGGCGAGGGTCTCCGTTTTGAAGCTTCTGCATGAGAAAGGGCCGCTGAACGTCAACGAGATCGCCGATATTCTTGATTTGCCGCAGTCGAGCGTCTCGACGAACGTCCAAATGCTGGAGGAAGCGGGGCTGATCCGTACGGAGACCCATAGGGCGCGCAAGGGAAACCAGAAGCTTTGCCACAGCATTTATGACGAGGTTCTCGTCGTCTTCAAAAATGAAATCAAGGAAACCGAACCGGATGCAATCGAGGTCTCGATGCCACTCGGACTCTATACGAGCTTCGAGGTAACCGCCCCTTGCGGACTTTGCTCGATTGACGGCATCATCGGCCTGCTCGACGTGCCCGACACGTTCCTCGACCCTGACCGAATGAAGGCGGCGCTTATCTGGTTCACGCGCGGCTACGTCGAATACCAGTTTCCGAACAACGCCCGGCTGACGAATACCAGCGTTCGCGAAGTGGAATTCGTCATGGAACTGAGTTCGGAGGTGCCCGGGACCAGTGCTGACTGGCCTTCCGACATCACCGTCACGGTGAACGGCGTCGATATCGCAACCTGGACCTCACCGGGCGATTTTGGTGACAAACGCGGCGTTTACACGCCGAACTGGTGGAAACTCAAGGGCTCGCAATATGGCAAGCTCAAGAGCTTCAGGGTCAATGACGATGGCGCTTTCGTCGACGGCCTGCGCATCTCGAATGTGAGACTCGCGGACCTGAAGATCGAGGACCATCACTCGATTCGACTTCGCGTCAGCGTGCGCAACGACGCCCGCCATCCGGGAGGGATCAACATCTTCGGGCGCGGGTTCGGCAACTACGACCAGGACATTCTGCTACGCCTGAAAAGGCGCTGAGTTGCCGCCCTTGGAAAATCTCGCCACTTGACCGGTGAGCCGGCTTCCGCTTTATTTATCCCAATTCGTGATATTGATCACGAAAATGGATAATGGAGGCAGCCATGAAGGCGACGGTAACGGCGCACAGCAAATACACGATCTCGGAGATCGATCCCCGCCTCTACGGCTCCTTCATCGAACATCTGGGCCGCGCCGTCTATACAGGTATCTACGAGCCCGGGCATGCGACCGCCGATGAGAATGGCATGCGGCGGGACGTGATCGAGCTCGTCAGGGAGCTGAACGTGCCGATCGTGCGCTATCCGGGCGGCAACTTCGTGTCAGCCTACAATTGGGAAGACGGGATCGGCCCGAAGGAGAGCCGGCCGACGCGCCTCGATCTTGCCTGGCACACCTCGGAAAGCAACCAGGTCGGCATTCATGAGTTCGCGGCATGGTGCGCCGCCGTCGACGCGGAGATGATGCTCGCCGTCAATCTCGGCTCGCGCGGACTCGATGAGGCCCGCAACTTCCTCGAATACGTCAACCATCCGGGCGGCAGCGAATGGAGCGACAAGCGCCGCGCCAATGGCCGTGCCGAACCCTGGAACGTCAAGGTCTGGTGCCTCGGCAACGAAATGGACGGGCCCTGGCAGATCGGCCACAAGACCGCCGACGAGTATGGAAGACTCGCGCATGAGACCGCCAAAGCCATGCGCGCCTTCGACAATTCCCTCGAACTCGTCGTCTGCGGCTCCTCCAATGCACATATGCCGACCTATCCGGAATGGGAGGCGACCGTTCTCGAGCACACCTATAACGAGGTCGACTACATCTCATTGCACATGTATTTTGAGAACCGCGCCAAGAACACGGCGAATTATCTCGCGCGCAGCATCGAGCTCGATAACTATATCCGCACGGTCGCCGGCGTCATCGCCTATATCAAGGCGAAAAAGCGCTCCAGCAAGGATGTCTTTATCTCATTCGACGAGTGGAACGTCTGGTATCATTCCAAGGAGCGCGACAAGGCGACCCTTGCCGGCGCCCATGGCTGGCCACATGCCCCTGCCCTGCTCGAGGACGACTACAACTTCGAGGATGTGCTTCAGGTCGGCTGCATCCTGAACACCTTCATCAACCGTGCCGATGTGGTGAAGATCGCCTGCCTGGCTCAGCTCGTGAACGTCATCGCCCCCATCATGACGGTGCCCGGCGGCCAGGCCTGGCGACAGACAATCTTCTACCCCTATTTTTTCGCCTCGGTCTACGGCCGCGGAACGGCGCTCAAGCTTCACGTCGAAAGCCCGAGCTATCCGGTCGACGGTATCGGCGAGGTCTCTTACCTCGACATCTCGGCCGTGCACGATGCGGGCAAGAGAACCGTCACCTTCTTCATCGTCAATCGGCACGGCACCGAAACGCTCGACCTCAACATCCGCCTTGAGGGGTTCGGCGCATTGACGCTCGCCGAGGACCAGGTACTCGCGCATTCCGACATCAACGTCACGAATACTGCCGAAAGCCCCAACAAAGTGGTTCCCAGAGAGGGAGAAGGCGTTGAGCTTTCCGACGGCCGGCTCGCCGCAGGGATCCAGCCCCTCTCCTACCGGATGATCCGACTGCAGGGTTAGCGCCTTTGGACCGGAAAATCCGATACATATCGGATTATCTTGACATTCAAAAAGTATGATTTAACGTCGTAGCGCAGGTTCGACGTGCCGCTGGGAGGAGCAGCCGGATGACCGCTCACATCGAGATCCAGAATGTCAGCAAGCGTTACGGTGCACTGACCGTGCTCGATGGCCTGTCGCTGTCGATCAAGGCCAATGAGTTCATGGTCTTCCTGGGACCTTCGGGCTGCGGCAAGTCAACATTGCTGCGCATGATCGCCGGCCTCGAAAGCGTCGACGAGGGTACGATCTCGATCAATGGCCAGCGCATAGACACCCTGCCCCCAGGCAAGCGCGACATCGCCATGGTGTTTCAAAGCTACGCGCTCTATCCGCACATGACGGTCGCCGACAACATGGCCTTCGGATTGCGCAACATCAACATGCCGGCCGATGTCATTTCCGCTCGCGTCGCGGAAGCCGCGCGCATGCTGGAAATCACCCGCCTGCTGGAACGCAAGCCCGGCCAGCTTTCCGGCGGCCAGCGCCAGCGCGTGGCGATCGGCCGCGCCATCGTCAAGGAGCCGAAGGCGTTCCTCTTCGACGAGCCGCTCTCCAATCTCGACGCGGCGCTGCGGGTGCGCACCCGCGTCGAGCTCGCGCAGCTCCGCAACCGCGTCAGATCGACGATGGTTTTCGTCACCCACGATCAGATCGAGGCGATGACGCTCGCCGACCGCATCGTCGTCATGAACAATCGCAAGATCGAGCAGATCGGCACGCCCATGGAGATCTATTCGCAGCCGGCAAGCCGGTTCGTTGCGACCTTCGTCGGCTCGCCAACGATGAACTTCCTGCGCGTCAGCCTGTCGAACCAAAACGGCTTTGCGCGGGCAACGCTGCCGGACGGAACCGAGCTTCAGACCTCGATTCCACTCGAAAGCATCGACGGCAGCGAGCATTCGCTCGGCATCCGCGCCGAAGCGATCAAACGCGCGAACGGCGCGGCGGCAACGACCACGGGCAAGGTCGACGTGGTCGAGCGGCTTGGCGACCGGACGTTGCTCTATACCCGCCTCAGGGAGGGAAGCATCGTCGTCGCCGAGGACATCGGCAACAGCCGCGTGGCGATCGGCGACGAGATTGCGCTTTCGCTCGATGGCATGCGTGCCCACCTTTTCGACTCCTCCGGTCGCGCCTGGCATAATCAGGAGGCCAGCCATGGCTGAGGCGGCGATCCCCGGAAGCGGCTCGGCCGCCTCGGCGAGCATCCGGCAGGCGGTACCGGCCGTCAATGCACCGATCTGGCGCAATGCGCTTTTCGTCGCGCCGTACTTGTTCTTCTTCTTGACCTTGCTCGTCGTGCCACTCTTCTGGGGCGTGTGGCTCAGCCTCCACAAGGCCGATGCCTTCGGCATCGGGCGGTTCGTCGGCCTCGACAATTACTTCCGGCTCTTCCGGGACAAGATCTTCCTGCAGGTCATTGGCAATACCTTTTATTTCGTCTTGCTGACCGTTCCGGCGCTCGCCGTCATCGGCCTCTTGCTGGCGCTGGCGCTCAACCGCAACACCAGAACGGCGGCGGCGCTTCGCGCGGTGTATTTCGCGTCATCGGTCCTTTCCGTTACGATCGTGACGCTGATCTGGCGCACCGTGTTCATCGGCAATTTCGGCTTGCTCGCAACGGTCTATGGCTGGTTCGGCGCGACCGCGCCTGCCTTCCTTTCGGATCCGAAACTGGCGATGATCGGGATTGCGATCGCGACCGTGTGGTGGTGCATCGGCCTGCCGATGATGCTGTTTCTCTCGGCACTGCAGCAGGTGCCTCGGGAGATCTACGAAGCCGCCTCGCTCGATAATGCGAGCCGCTGGGGCACCCTCTGGCACATCACCCTGCCGTCCATCCGGCGCACCTTCGTTCTGGTGATCATCATCGAAATCGTGCTGCAGTTTCAGCTTTTCGGGCAGGCGTGGCTGATGACGAAAGGCGGTCCGAACAACGCCTCGAAGCCGATCGTGCTCTACATCTACGAAGCCACCTTCATCAAATGGGATCTCGGCCTCGGCGCCGCGGCATCCGAAATCCTCTTCATTCTGATCATGATCGCAGCGCTCGCGCAGTACTTCATCTCGCGTCGAAAGGGAGAGGAAGGATGAGCTCCGTTTCTTCCGGTATGATCGGACGTTCGACCGGCGATCGCATCGTCCTGGCGCTCACGATCGGAATGGCGATCGTGATGATGGCGCCGATTGCCTGGGTCGTCGCGCTGTCGCTCAAGGACAACAAGGAACTGATGACGGATATGAATTCCGTCTTCCACGCACCCTACACGATCGAGAACTATATCAACATCCTGGCAACGTCCTCGGTCTTCCGATGGATCCTGAACAGCGTGATCGTGTCCGGCGTCCTGACCATCCTGACGCTGGTTCTGTCATCGCTCGCAGGCTATGGCTTTGCGCGGCTGAACTTTCCCTTCCGCAATGCGCTGTTCGTGCTCGTGCTGCTCGGCCTTGCGGTCCCGGAACAGGCCGTGCTGATCGCCCGCCACCAGCTTTTCAGCTGGTTGAAGTTCCACAATACCTATCATGGGCTGATCCTGCCTGGTCTCGCGGCACCCTTCGGGGTGTTCCTTATGACGCAATATTTCCGCGCCATTCCCAGGGAACTCGACGAGGCGGCACTGCTCGACAATGCCAGCCGCTTCAAGATCTTCTGGAAGGTGCTCCTGCCTCTGACGCTGCCCGCCCAGGCGACGCTCGGCATCTTCACCTTCCTGGCTTCCTGGAACGATTACTTCTGGCCGCTGATCTCCGGCACCAAGAAGGAGATGTACACACTGACCATCGGCATCGCCTCGACTCAGACAAACTTCGCGCAATCGGAGGGGCTTGGCTTCCTGATGTCGCAAGCCGTCTTCGCAGGCGCGCCGATCCTCATTCTCTACCTGTTCTTCCAGAAATACATCGTGACGGCCGTCTCCGGCGCCGCCGTGCGCTGAAGCCAGCCCAGCGATGAACATCGGTAACCGGCTCTCGGGAGGAGAGCCATCAAGGGTCGACGACCCGACGAGGAGGAAATGGAAATGACCCTTACCCTGCGCAAATACATGCTGGCAGCAGCTTCGGTGCTCGCGCTTGCCGCAAGCACGCCCGCCATGGCGGCAACCGAGCTGACGGTGCAGCGTTTCTTCGGCGCCTGCGATGCGGAGTTCGGAACCAATACCGATGCCAGCAAGGCCGTCGGGGAATGCGGCATCATCACCTCTCTGATCAACAAGTTCAATGCCGACAACCCGGATGTGCAAGTAAGCGTCACCACGGTCGAGTGGCCGGGCTACGATCAGTTGACGGCGCAATTTGCGGCCGGCGACCCGCCGGACATCGTCACCATTCACCACTCCGTGCTCGGCGACTACCAGTCGAGGGGTCTGTTGATGCCGCTCGACGATCTCCTGAAATCGGTCGGCATATCACCTTCCGACTTCACCGATGCGAGCCTCAGCGGTGTCACCAAGGACGGCCAGATCTATGGTTTGCCGATCGACAACTGGACCATGCTGTTTCACATCAACATGGACCTGTTCAAGAAGGCCGGGCTCGTCAACGCCGATGGCACCCCGAAGCTGCCGACCAGCATCGATGAACTGATGGCCCAGGCAAAAGAGTTCAAGGAAAAGACCGGCAAGCCCTATTTCGTGCAGAACCTCGCGAACGAAGTCGCGCTCTATACGCGCAACCTCTACACCTATCTCTTCCAGCAGGATTCCGATTTCTTCGCCGATCCGAAACAGGTGAAGCTCAATACGCCCGAGGCAAAAAAGGTCCTCGAAATGTACAAGGCCATCTACGACAACGACTACACGACCAAGGACATGGACTATGCCGCCAGCATCAATGCCTTTCTCGCGGGCGAAGGCGGCGTGCACCTCAACGGGACCTGGGTGATCGGCGATTATAACGCTTCCTCGGAAACGGCCGGAACTGCGCTCAATGCCGGTGGCTACGCCGTCTATCCCTATCCGCAGCTCTTCCCCCGCAAAAAGGCCCAATATGCCGACGGCCACAGCTGGGCGGTCTCGCAGAAGGACCGGACGCCGGAAGAGCAGGCGGCGATCGGCAAGTTCCTGAAATTCTTCAACGACAATGATTTCGAATGGTCACGCACCGGACATCTTCCGGCGGTGAAGGCAGTTCTGGGCTCGGAGAAATTCAAAGCGCTGCCGCATCGCGACACGATCGCAGCGGTCGCCACACTCGGCACGCCCCTGCCCTCGGCCGTCCAGCGCCAGTTCGCCATTCAGGACATCATCGGCCAGGAAATGAATGCGGCGATCACCGGTCAAAAGGAGATCGACGCGGCGCTCACCGACATGGAGTCGCGCATCAACGAGTTGCTTGCGAATATCTAGGGCATTCTGCAGTCAAAGGATGGAGCGGCGGCGCGGTGAGCGCATTCCGCTCTAAGCCTCACACTCCGCACCTCTCTTACGGGCGCGTGGAGCGTGCAGCAGGAGCGGGATGAGGAACTCTTTCCGCCTCATCCCGCTCTAACCCATTTGGAATTGATACTCTGATATGCCGCGAGCATGGCCTGCTCACGCGGGTTCCGTATCGATGCCCGCCTCGGCCAGATCCTTGAAGCCGCCGATATTGAAGACCGTGGTATAGCCCATCTCCTGGAGGGTCTTGCCCGCAAGAGCGGAACGGCCGCCGGAGGCACAGTGCAGAAGGATGGTCTTGTCCTTCTGGAAGACTGGATTGTGGTACTGGCTCTCCGGATCCGCTCGAAACTCCAGCATCCCGCGCGAGACGTTCACCGCGCCCTTGATCCTGCCGGTTTGCTGAACCTCTGTCGGGTCGCGTACATCCACGACGAGCACATCGCCGGACCGGATCTTCTCGACGGCTTCGGCGGTAGACAATTTCGGGACGGCACCATTAGCTTCAGCCAGCAGGTCCTTGACGTTCTTCGCCATCATTCCCTCCTCCAACGCGCTGCCACGCAGCAGCGGAGAAAGGAAACGCCCATAAGGAACGCCCGTCAAGGCGAGTCGCGATGGCTGCCTCTCGTCCGGCGTCCGTTGCCACTGACCGGACCAGAGAAAACCCGGCGATCGCAACGGCCGGGTTTTCAGTTCCTTGAGAAAAGTCAGTCCTTCTTCTGCGGGATCGGCCGGATCGCCAGCTCGCGCAGCTGCGCTTGCGTCGCCGGCGACGGCGCACCCATCAAGAGGTCGACCGCCTGCTGGTTCATCGGGAAGAGCGAGATTTCGCGCAGGTTCTTGGCGCCGACCAGCAGCATGACGATACGATCGATGCCGAAAGCCATGCCGCCATGCGGCGGGGCGCCGTACTGGAAGGCGCGATAGAGTCCGCCGAACTGACCTTCGACATCCGCCTGGCTCAGTCCGACATTCTCGAAGGCCTTGACCATCAGCTCCGGTGACTGGTTACGAATTGAGCCCGAGGCGATCTCGAAGCCGTTGCAGACCATGTCGTACTGGAACGCCTTGATCGAGAGAAGGTCGTCGCCCGACAGCGCATCGAGGCCGCCCTGCGGCATCGAGAACGGATTGTGGGCGAAGTCGACGCGCTTCTCGTCCTCGTTCCATTCGTAGAACGGGAAGTCGACGATCCAGCACAGCTCAAAGCGGTCGCGATCGACGAGGTTCAGTTCCTCGCCGGCCTTGGTGCGGGCTTCGCCTGCGAACTTGTAAAACTTGGCCGGCTCGCCGGCAACGAAGAAGCAGGCGTCGCCATCCTCGAGGCCAAGCTGCATGCGGATCGCATCCGTGCGCTCCTCACCGATATTCTTGGCGAGCGGGCCGGCGCCTTCCAGCTTGTCGCCTTCCTTGCGCCAGAAGATGTATCCGAGGCCGGGCTGGCCCTGGCTCTGGGCCCAGGCGTTCATCCGGTCGCAGAAGGCGCGGCTGCCGCCGGTCTTGGCCGGAATCGCCCAGATCTCCACCTTCGGGTTGGAGGCGATCATGTTGGCGAACACCTTGAAGCCGGAGCCGGCGAAATGCGCCGTGACCTCCTGCATCTCGATCGGGTTCCTGAGGTCCGGCTTGTCGGAGCCATATTTGCGGATCGCCGTGTCGTAGGGGATGCGCGGGAACTTTCCTGTAACCGGCTTGCCGCCGGCAAAATCCGCAAAGATCGAGCGGATCATCGGCTCCATCGTGTCCCAGACGTCCTCCTGCTCGACGAAGCTCATTTCGAGGTCAAGCTGGTAGAACTCGCCCGGCAGCCGGTCGGCGCGCGGATCCTCGTCGCGGAAGCAGGGCGCGATCTGGAAGTAGCGGTCGAAGCCGGCAACCATCAGTAGCTGCTTATACTGCTGCGGCGCCTGCGGCAGCGCATAGAAGCTGCCGGGATGAAGGCGGCTCGGCACCAGGAAGTCGCGCGCGCCTTCCGGCGAGGATGCCGTCAGGATAGGAGTCGTATATTCGGTGAAGCCGATCTCATTCATTCGCCGGCGCATGGCGGCGATGATCTCGGTGCGCTTGACGATGTTCTTGTGCAGCGTTTCGCGGCGCAGATCGAGGAAACGGTACTTGAGGCGCACGTCTTCCGGATATTCCGGCTCGCCGAAGACCGGCAGCGGCAATTCCTTGGCGGCCGAGAGCACTTCGATCTCGCGGGCATAGAGCTCGATCTCGCCGGTCGGCATGTTCCTGTTGATCGTCTCCTCGGTGCGGGCTTTGACCGTGCCGTCGACGCGGATCACCCATTCGCCGCGCACCGTTTCGGCCATCTTGAAGGCCGGCGAATCCGGATCGGCGACGACCTGGGTCACGCCGTAATGGTCGCGCAGGTCAATGAAGAGCACGCCGCCATGGTCGCGAACGCGGTGAACCCAGCCGGAGAGGCGAACGGCGGAGCCGACATCCGATTTGCGGAGGGCGGCACAGGTGTGGCTGCGGTAACGGTGCATCGTTTAGTCCTGGAATAGCAGAAGGCCGCGCGAGGCCCGCCGGGCGGTGTGCGGCGGCACGGTCAAAGTCGGGCGGAAAAGCGCATGATGCGCCGCTTTTGTCAAGGCCGCGGCGTCTTGCCCCGCGACATCGGCCGCCGGAGCCTCAGTCTTGCGGCAATCCAAGGCTCCGCGGCCCGAACGAAGGGAAAAGGCCACAAATCGCTACTGTCCCGCGTCAACGGAGGCCGTTAGATAATGCGAGCCCCGCCCGACTCGCGGCCGAAAGCCTGTACACGTCCATGTCCGAGATCCGTCCGCTCATCCCTCTCCTGATCACCGCCGGCATTCTCATCGGCGGCAACGGCCTGCAGGGCACGTTCATATCACTGAGAGCACTGGAGGAAGGCTTTTCGACCTCGCTGATCGGCGTGATCGGCGCCGGCTACAATGTCGGTTTCGCCATCGGCTGCGTCTACGTCACCCGAATCCTGCGCGCGATCGGGCATATCCGCACCTTTTCGGCGATGGCGGCCATCGCCTCGGCCGCGGCGATCGCCATGGTGCTCGTCATCGAACCGTGGTTCTGGTTCCTGATGCGGCTCGTCGCCGGCATCTGCTTTGCGGGTCTCTTCGCAACGGTCGAAAGCTGGCTCAATGCGAGCGTCACCAACGCCAACCGGGCGCGCACGCTGTCGATCTATCGCGTGGTCGACCTCGGCTCCGTCACCGCCGCTCAATATATGATCCCGGGCGTGGGGATCGGCGGCTTCGAGCTTTTCGCCATCATCTCGATGGCTCTCACCCTTTCGCTGGTGCCGATCTCCTTTGCCGACCGCTCCAGCCCCGTCGCGCCCGAGGCGATCCGCTTCGATGTCAAAGCGCTCTGGAGCATTTCGCCGCTCGCGACGATCGGCTGCATCGTCGTCGGCCTCACCAATGCCGCCTTCCGCTCGCTCGGCCCCATCTATGCGCAGGAGATCGGGCTTTCCGTCACGGCCATCGCAACCTTCATGAGCGCCGGCATCATCGGCGGAGTCGTGCTGCAATACCCCCTCGGCCATTACTCGGACCAGCTGGATCGAAGGTTGATCATCCTGGTCGCCACCTTCGGAGCGCTTCTTGCAGGACTCTTCCTCGCCTTCGGCGCCGGCGGCGACGAGTGGCTGAACTTCGCCGGCATTTTCGCCTTCGGGGCCTTCGCGATGCCGCTCTATTCCCTCTGTTCAGCTCATGCGAACGATCATGCGGCGGAGGGCCAGCACGCGCTCGTTTCCGCCGGCATGCTGTTCTTCTGGTCGCTCGGCGCCATCATCGGCCCGCTCTTCGCTTCGTTCCTGCTCGAGCTCTTCGGACCCCGCTCCCTCTTCATCTACACGGCCGTCATCCTTGCGCTCTTCATGCTCTATACGATCCGGCGTATGGCGACGCGCAGTCCCGTTCCGGCAGGGGAACGGTCGATGCGCTTCAGAAGCCTGCTGCGCACCTCCGCCTTCTTCAACAAGCTCGTCGGCGGCAATCACGCCGAAAGACGGGACTGATTGCCTGCGGCAAGATGCGCCGCTCGCAGGATTTGCTGAACCTTTCATTCAGGTTTAGAAGAAGCCCAATGCCCAAGCTCATAAACGAGAACTGCGGGTGGAAGACCCGCACCCACTCTCCTCATCCCGCGGTAGGGCCAGCCCGCACGCTTCCCAGGAGCCATTTCCGTGACGATCAACCGTCGCAATTTCCTTAAGGGCTCGGCCGCGCTCGGCGGTGCCTTTGCGCTTGGCGCGGGCCTCTCGACACGTGCGCGGGCGACGCCCGAACCGCAGATCCTGACCGCGCAAACGACAGAGGCGCGGATTGCGGCCGACGGCGTCAGCCCCGTCATGACCTATGGGCTTGGCGATGGGGCCCAGGAGGGCATGCCGCCGACCTTGAGGATGCGCAAAGGCGAGACCTTTGCGGCCAGACTCGTGAACAGGCTCGACGAACCGACGACGGTCCACTGGCATGGCCTGAGGATCGCCAATGCGATGGACGGCGTGCCGGAGATGACGCAGCCCTACGTCTATCCGGGCGACCAGTTCGACTATGTCTTCACGCCGCCGGATGCGGGCACCTTCTGGTATCATCCCCATTGCAATACGCTGACGCAAATGGGCCGGGGTCTGACCGGCGTGCTCGTCGTCGAGAACCCGGAAGACCCCGTCTTCGATGCCGAGATCGCCCTCAATCTTCGTGACTGGCGGCTTGGGGCCGGCGGCAAATTCATCGAACCCTTCAAGCCGCGCGACGCGGCGCGCGGCGGCACCTATGGGACGGTTAGAACGGCCAACTGGCAGCGGGAGCCCACCTATGATGCGCCTGCGGGCGGGCTCGTGCGCGTGCGGGTTGTTGCAACCGACGTCACTCGCATCTACACGATCGGGTTGGATGGAGCCGACGCGAAAGTCATGGCGCTCGACGGCAATCCCGTCGAACGCCCATTTGTGCTCGACCGCATAGATCTCGGACCCGGCCAACGCATCGATCTCGTCCTGCGCATGCCCGAAAGCGAGGGCGCACAGGTCGCGCTCGGCAATTTCCGCGGGTCACACCCGTGGAGGATCGCAAGCTTCCGCTCGATCGGCGCCTCACTGAATCGAAATCTAGGCGACGTCGTGGCCCTCCCCGCCAATCCGGTCGTCGAAGCGGATCTATCGACGGCAAAGCGGATCCCGATCGAGCTCACGGCAACGGCCGAGCACAAGGCAACGCCCTCGATCTGCGGTTCGCTCGGTTATACCTTCTGGGCGCTCAACAAGGTGCCATGGTCAGGGGATACGCCCGATCCGGTCGCGCCGATCGAGGAACTGAAGCTCGGCCGAAGCTATGTGCTCGAGATCGCCAATCGCACGCCGCACGCGCACCCGCTTCACCTGCACGGTTTGAGCTTCCGCATCCTGAGCTCCAACAAGCGCAGTTTCCTGCCGCCACCGACCGACACCATCCTCCTCCTGCCGGACGAGCAGGCGGAACTGGCGCTGGTTGCCGACAACCCCGGCGACTGGGTCATCCATTGCCACATCATCGAACATCAAAAGACCGGCATGACCGGTTATTTCAAGATCGTCTGACATTTTCGATTGTGACGAGTGATGCGAAGCGATACAGGGGGAGGCACAAGCCTCAATTTCGCCACAGTGACTAAAAATCGCATGATACAAACGACAGCAGATCTGGAGGCCGCCTGCCAAGAGCTGGCCCGTTCAAGTTATATTACCATTGACACCGAATTCCTGCGGGAAACGACGTTCTGGCCGGAACTCTGTCTGATCCAGATGGCGAACGCCGACATGGCGGTCATCGTGGATCCGATGGCGCCCGGGATCGACCTCGCACCCTTCTTCGCGCTGATGGCGAATCCGGAGGTCGTCAAGGTCTTCCACGCCGCGCGCCAGGATATCGAGATCATCTATCATCTCGGCGACCTCATTCCGCATCCCCTGTTCGATACGCAGGTGGCCGCCATGGTCTGCGGTTTCGGCGACAGCGTCTCCTACGACCAACTCGTCAGCCGCATCAAGAACGTGCAGATCGACAAATCCTCGCGCTTTACCGATTGGAGCAGGCGGCCGCTAACGGACAAGCAGCTCGAATATGCGCTGGCGGACGTCACGCATCTTAGAGAGATCTACCAGTATCTCCGGAAGGAGCTCGAACGCGAAGGGCGCTCCTCCTGGCTCGCCGAGGAAATGGCGATCCTCGAAAGCCGCGAGACCTACGACCTCCATCCGGACAACGCCTGGCAGCGCTTGAAGATGCGCGTAAGAAAGCCGATCGAGCTTGCGGTGCTGCAGAGGGTAGCGGCCTGGCGCGAGCGCGAGGCACGCACGCGCAACGTGCCGCGTGGCCGCATTTTAAAGGATGACGCGATATACGAGGTCGCCCAGCAGCAGCCGAAAGACGCGGAAGCGTTGGGCCGGCTCAGGACCATTCCGAAGGGTTGGGAGCGCTCCAGTGCCGGTGCCGCGATCATCGAGGCGGTTGCGGAGGCGCTCGCGATCCCGAAGGCCGAACTGCCGCGCCTGCCGCGGCAGAATCATGCTCCCGAGGGCGCGGGTGCGGCGGGCGAGATGCTCAAGGTGCTTCTAAAGCTGATTTCCGAAAAGGAAGGGGTTGCGGCCAAGATCATCGCCAACAGCGAAGACCTCGACCGGATCGCCGCGGAAGGCGACAATGCCGACGTCGCCGCGCTCAAGGGCTGGCGCCGCGAGCTTTTCGGCGACATGGCGCTCAAGCTCATCAATGGCGAGGTCGCCCTACGGTTCGTCGACAAGAAGATCGAGGCGATGGAAATCACCGGTTGAGGATCGCACGCGGCCAACAACTTTCCGCCCGAATCCGGCTTTAGCACGGACTCGTTGGCATCCGTTCTACGTCGCAGCTTGGTTTGGGCGAGCCGCGGTTTTCCCGTTTTCTCCGATTCCGGTGTTCCTTACCCATGCGCTGGCGATTCTCCCGGCTCGAATTCATGCTCTCGCTGCTCGCAGTCGTTGGCAGCGGCGTGGCTTATGCGTGGGTCGTCTACGGCGATGGCGCGCTCATCGGCGCGACCTATGCAGTCTTCATCTGCATGCCGGTCCTTGCCTTCGAACGCGGCGTCATCCTGCGGCGTCTCTATAAAAGGATACACAGGCTGCCGACACCCGGGTTTCTGGTGTCATCCGCCGCCGTGTACCTCACAGTGGAAACCTTAGGCTTCATTGCTGCGGGCGTCGTGCTGAAGCTAATTGGAGTCATCAAGCAGGCCTGGAGCGAGGCCATGGCTCCGTCGTTCGACACGCTCATCTATGCGCTGATGGTGTCAGGCTTGATCATCTTTGTCCTGCGGGTGCGCGAGCTGCTTGGCCGAGACGTTTTCCTGAGCCTGCTGACCGGCCGCTACCGCAGGCCAGTCCAGGAAGAGCGCGTCTTCCTGTTCGTCGATCTCGTCGGTTCGACCGCTTTTGCCGAACGCTTCGGCGATCTGAAGGCGCAGGAATTCCTAGGGAGACTGTTTGCAACTATGGTCGATCCGGTGCTGCGCTACCGAGGCTCGATCGACGATTATGTCGGCGACTCTGCGATCATCAGTTGGCCTCATGAAAGGGCCACCGCCGACGCCGCCTGCATCCGTTGCGTTTTCGACATTCTCGAACAGATCGAAGCGGAAGCCCATCGTTGGAAAAAGGACTATGGAGAGGTGCCGCGCCTGCGGGCGGCGCTGCACGGCGGGACGATCGTCGCCGCCGAGATCGGCCTCGACAAGCATAAGATCACCTATTTCGGCGACACGGTGAATACGACCGCGCGCCTCGAGGGCCTTTGCCGGACGCTCGACCGGCAGGTGCTGATTTCTACAGACCTGCTGCGACAGATTCCACTGCCGGACTTCATCCGTCAGGAGGATCTCGGCGAGCACGAGGTCAAAGGCCGCGGCCAAAAGCTCGGCGTGCTCGCGCTTCATGTCACCGGGCGGCAAAATTTCGCAGACGGCCGCTCGGAACCATGGCGCGGCCGATTTCCCTGCCACGCGGTCTCGAGTGCATCAGCGATCGAAGCGGAAGGCGAGTCTCTTGCCCGTCAGCTTGGCAAGTTGCTGTAAGCGGCCATCCAGTCGCTCCCCCTCGAAATCGGCATAGGCCGCGGGCACCACGAATTCCAGATCTGTCTCGGGCTCGGACGACCGACGCAATGTCAGGTGACGCGCGACGCCCGGCATGGATGCGGAGAAGAGATAGGCGACCCGCAGCAGGCCGCCGAGCAGCTTTGCCAGTTCAAGAAGGCGCGGCGTGGTGATCCCGGCGAGCGGCCCGGTCGCATCGTCATCGCTCAGCCCTTCGAGGCGGTAATAATTGGCGAGCGCAATATAGGCGCGGCCTGCATGGGTGATACCCGAAAAGGCCGAGTGGGCGATGATGTTGAGCGCCTGCAGGCCGCGATAGTCCGGATGCGCGCGCCAGCTGATATCCGCAAGCAGGCAGGCGGCTTGCCGGTAGCGTCTTTCCTCCTCCGTTTCCTCGACGCCGAAGAATGGCACCATCCTTCCTGTCCAGTCGGCCAGCTCGCGCGCGTGCTCCGGAGAACGGGCGCGCAATATCGCGATCTCGTCGGCGGCCGTTAGCAGAGGATCCTGCGAACGTTCCGCTTCGGAAAGCAGCGAGAAGAGATAGCCCTCGCGCACGCCGAGCGCGGAAAACGAGATGCGCGCCGGCTTCATGATCGAGATTGCCTCCTGCATCGTCACCGCCCCGAATGGCAAGAGGCTGCGGCGGCTCTTGGAGATCGTCGCGTAGGCGGACGGTTTGATGGTCTTAGGCTCGATTACCTCCGCCAGGATGGCCATCGCCTCATCATAGGAAATCTCGTAGCCCTGCATCATGTGCAGCGGATAGTTGCGCATCTCCATGTGCAGCTTGGCGATCGCTCGCCAGGTACCGCCGACGGCGTAGAACGTCCGCCCCGTCCCTTTTTTTAGGACGTCGACTTCCTTCATGAACCTGCGAGCCCATGCCCTGGCCTTCGTCAGCGAACCGTCGCTATGTTCAAAGAGGCGGATACCGCCGAGGGGCAGCGTTATCCCCTGACCGATCTCCTTCCCATTCACGTCGACGAGTTCAAGCGAGCCGCCGCCGAGGTCGCCAACGACGCCGTCGGCATCATAGTAGCTGCTGACGACCCCCATGGCGGAGAAATAGGCTTCCTCCTCCCCGGACAGCATCTGCACCTTGCGCCCGAGAATGGCTTCAGCCTTCTCGATGAAGGACGGGCCGTTCGACGCTTCACGCGCCGCGGCGGTGGCCAGCACGAACATCTGGGTAGCGCGCGCCTGGTCCGAGAGCGCACGAAAGCGCTTGAGAGCCTTCAGCGCCCGCTGAACACTCTCCTCCTCCATGCGGCCGGTCGCATCGATGCCCTTGCCCAGACCGCACATCACCTTTTCATTGAACAGCATCGCCGGCGCGCGGCTCAGCCCCTCATAGACGACAAGGCGAATGGAGTTTGAGCCGATGTCCACAACGGAAACCGGACGTATGCCGGGCAGACGCCCCTGCGCTTCAGATTCGACCATGCAATTCCAGTTTACTTGCGCCAACCGCTTTTCCAGCCGGCAATCAGCTTCGGTGCACTGGACTTCAGAGCCTCACCCCTGCCTGAGAGGCTGGGATTGGTCATGAAATAGTGCTGCGCGTTGAACGGCTCGGCATCCTTGCCGACTTGCATGCGGCGCGACGTGCCGTCGGCAAGAATCTCGTAGCTCTGCTGGTTATCGATGAGATTGCCCAGCATGATCTGCGACAGAACCTGTTCGTGCACAGTCCGGTTGATGAGAGGCACGAGCGTCTCGACCCGCCGGTCCAGATTGCGCGGCATCATATCCGCCGAGCCGATATAGACAAGCGCATTTTCCGATGGCAAGCCATGGCCGTTTCCGAAGCAGAATATGCGGGAATGCTCGAGGAAACGACCGACAATGGACTTGACGCGGATATTGTCGGAAAGGCCCGGCACCTGCGGGCGCAAGCAGCAGATGCCGCGCACGACGAGGTCGATTTCGACGCCAGCGCGGCTTGCCTTGTAGAGCGCGTCGATGATTTCCGGATCGACGAGCGAGTTCATCTTCATCCAGATCGCCGCCGGACGTCCCGCTTCCGCATGCGCGATCTCTTCGTCGATGTGCTTGAGAATGCGCGGTCGCAGCGTGTGCGGAGAGACGGCGAGTTTCATGCCGGCCTCAGGTTCGCCATAGCCGGTGATAAAGTTGAAGATGTTCGCCATGTCGTGGGCGATGACAGCGTTACAGGTGAAGAACGAGAGGTCAGTGTATATCTTCGCTGTCACCGGATGATAATTGCCGGTGCCGAGGTGGCAGTAGGTGCGGAGCTTTCCCTCCTCCCGGCGCACGACCATCGACATTTTCGCATGCGTCTTGAGCTCGATGAAACCGAAGACGACCTGGACGCCGGCACGCTCGAGGTCGCGCGCCCAACGGATATTCGCCTCCTCGTCGAAGCGAGCCTTGAGCTCGACCAGAGCGGTCACGGACTTGCCGGCATCCGCCGCGTCGATCAGCGCCCGCACGATCGGGCTGTCGTTCGAGGTGCGGTAGAGGGTCTGCTTGATCGCAAGCACGTCCGGATCTCGCGCCGCCTGCAGCAGGAACTGCACGACCACGTCGAAGGACTCGTAAGGATGGTGGACGACCATATCTTTTTCGCGGATCGCGGCAAAGCAGTCGCCGCCATGTTCGCGCACGCGCTCGGGGAAGCGTGGATTATAGGGTTCGAAACGCAGATCCTCACGCGGCGCCTTGGTGATTTCGGAGACCGTATTGAGTGCCAGAAGGCCCGGCAGAACCGCGACGCGATTGTCTGGCACCCCGAGTTCATGCACGACGAACTGGCGCAGCGAAGCCGGCATTTCGGAATCCGTTTCGATGCGGATCACCGATCCGCGGCGGCGGCGTTTCAGCGCCGTCTCGAACAGACGCACCAGATCCTCGGCCTCTTCCTCGACTTCGATATCGCTGTCGCGGATGATTCGGAACGTGCCCGAGCCCTGCACTTCATAGCCCGGGAACAGGCGATCGATGAATTGGCTGACGACGTCCTCGAGCGTGATGTAGCGGATGACGTTCTTGACGTCTGGCAGGCGGATGAAGCGGTCGAGCGCCACGGGCAGGCGCAGGAGCGCCGTCATCGGCTCACGGCCGGTCTTGCTGACGAGCTGGAGACCGATCGAGAAGCCGAGATTCGGTATGAACGGGAACGGATGCGCCGGATCGATTGAGAGCGGCGTCAAGACCGGGAAGATCGATTGGTCGAATTCGTTGGCAAGCCAGCTCCTGTCCTGCGCCGAGAGAGAAGCCGGGCGGACGATGAGGATATCTTCCTTGGCGAGATATTGCTGCAAGACCGCGAGCGAGGCCTGCTGCTCCATCTGCAGATTGTCGATCTCCTTCAAGATGTCCTCGAGTTGCTCGGCCGGCGTCTTGCCGTCCGGGCTGCGCAGCGAAACGCCCGAGCGCACCTGACCCTCGAGGCCGGCGACTCGCACCATGAAGAATTCGTCGAGGTTGGCAGCCGAGATGGAAAGAAAGCGCACGCGCTCCAGGAGCGGATGTGCCGTATTCAGAGTTTCCTCGAGAACGCGGCGGTTGAACTGCAGCCAGGAGAACTCACGATTGACGAAGCGCTCGGGGCTTGTGAGGAGATCTATTTGCTCCGCCGGCGCCCTTTGCTCCACCGCCGCCCTCTGTTCGGTTGTTGCAGACATCGCACTATCCATGCCACCAGACCCCACTACTCCGGATGAACGAGCTATCCCAGTTTGACGACGGAACTGTGACAGTCAATCGGCGGGGCCGGTATTCGCCAGTCCATCCAGGACTTCCGCCGCGAGCGCACGCGTGAGCCGCGTGCCACGCGCGAGCGCCAGATGGTCCAGCCGCTCGACTATTGCCTGGGCGGCTTCCAGAGATCGTTCCATCCGATTGACTATATAGGCGACGAGACGCTCGTCGACGAGAAGCTGGCGATCGGCGAAGAGCTTGAAGAGCACCTGCGTCAGCAATTCGTCATCCGGCCCGCCGATCTCGATAACCGTCGCCGCCTTCAGGCGAGACCGCAAATCGGGAAGCGTTGTCGGCCAAGACATCGGCCACAGCCGCGAGGTCATCAGCAGGGCCGTGCCGTTCTGGCGTACACTGTTGATCACATGGAAAAGCGCCGTGTCGTCGAAACCCTGCCGGTCAGCATCCTCGAAGAGAACCGGCCTTAAGGCGGCGATCTCGGCGGCATTCGAGCCCGCGATCGGGTGGATGGCCTCGGCACCCGCTCTGTCCCGCCAGATATTCGCGAGGTGCGATTTCCCCGATCCGACCGGTCCGGCGATGATCGCGACGGGAGACGGCCAGTCGGGCCAATTGTCGACGATGGCAATGGCCGCGCTCAACCGGTCGGAGACGAGGAGGTCCTCGCGACCCCTTGCCGGATCATGGCCGAAGACGAGCGGCAGTTGTTCGTACGGACTTCTTGGCATGGATTTCTTCTGGACAAAATTCGATCAGCGGGGTTCCTCGCCCTCCGACGGCTGGTTCGCGGCCGTTCTATGCCCGTGATAGAGGTCGCTTTCAAGGTATCGCTGGATTCCGAAGCGAACAAGAACGCCAATCGCGGCCGCGGCCGGCACCGCCACAAGAAGACCGACGAAACCGAAAAGCGCGCCGAAGGCAAGAAGGGCAAACATCAGCCAGACGGGGTGGAGCCCGACGCTCTTTCCCACCAACTTCGGCTGAAGAATGTTGCCTTCGAGAAACTGCCCGCTGAAGAAGACGCCGAGGACCAGCACGATCCAGAAATATTCAGGCCAGAACTGAACGATCGCCACGCCGACCGCGAGCACCAGCCCGACAAGCGAGCCGACATAAGGGATGAAGCTGATCATGCCGGCAAAGAGGCCGATCAACATGCCGAAGTTGAGCCCGACCAGCGACAGGCCTACCGCATAATAGAGGCCGAGAATCACGCAGAGCGATCCCTGCCCGCGAAGAAACCCGCTGATCGTCGCGTTCATCTCGCGGGCGATCTGGCGGACAACCTCGACATGATCGCGCGGTATCCAGCTATCCACGGTCTCGATCATCCGGTCCCAGTCGAGCAGCAGATAGAAGGCGACAACCGGGGTGATGATGAGCAGCGACAGAATATCCAGAAGCGCCATGCCCGAGTTCCAGATCTGCTGGAACAGCGTGCCGAGGAAGCTTGCCCCCTGCTCGAGGAGTTTGGCCGAATTCTGCTTGATTGCCGCCATCTCGTCGCCAAGCCAGTCTGGCAGCAGCTCCGACTGCGAATCGGTCAGGAACTCCTGCAGCCGGGTGACGTAGCCGGGCATCTTCTGAATGAAATCGGCGGCTTGCGTGAAGATCAGCGGGATGATGATCATCAGCGAAAGCGCAAAGATTACGAGAAAGGTGACCAGAATGACGATTGTCGCCATCAGGCGGCTGAGGCCCAGGCGCTCGAGGCGATCGGCGACGGGGTCGAGAAAATAGGCAAGCGCCATGCCGGCGAGGAACGGCAGGAGGATCGAGCTGAAGAGCATGAGAAAGACGACGAAGGCGGCAAGCACGAGCAGCCAAAAGAAAAGCTGTCGCCAAAGTCCCAAACCGCTCAGTCGATTGCTCATGATATTCCCCATCGCGCGTACACGTTCGTGCCCCGGCGTTGACGACGAGATAGGGGTCTGCGCGCCACAAGGTCAACCCCGGTGCCTTTCCGAACTCGTCAATTCGCGTGCTTGGCTTTCAATCCGTTCCAGGCAGCGGCAAAAAGATGAAAAAACAGGCCGCTCCCAAGCATGCGCGCTTGCACTCCTCGGCTGAGCGTGCCAATCGCATCCGCAAATGCGACGACCCTTGGAGAAAGAGCATGAGCCAGTCGGGAAAGAACGGCCTCACCTATAGCGATGCGGGTGTGGATATCGATGCCGGCAACCTGATGGTCGAAAAGATCAAGCCGCATGTGCGCTCGACCCGGCGGCCCGGCGCCGACGGCGAGATCGGCGGCTTCGGCGGGCTCTTCGATCTCAAGGCCGCAGGCTTCAGCGATCCGGTCCTGGTCGCGGCCAATGACGGGGTCGGCACCAAGCTCAAGATCGCCATCGACGCCGACAAGCACGACACCGTCGGCATCGACCTCGTCGCCATGTGCGTCAACGATCTGGTCGTCCAAGGTGCGGAACCCTTGTTCTTCCTCGATTATTTCGCGACGGGCAAACTCGATCCGGAACAGGGCGCGGCGATCGTCGCCGGCATTGCCGCCGGCTGCCGCGAGGCGGGCTGTGCGCTGATCGGCGGGGAAACGGCTGAAATGCCGGGCATGTATTCCGGCGGCGATTACGATCTTGCCGGCTTCGCCGTGGGTGCCGCCGAGCGCGGCCAACTTCTGCCGGCCGGCGACATTGCCGAGGGCGACGTAATCCTGGGGCTTGCCTCCTCGGGCGTGCATTCGAACGGCTATTCGCTGGTGCGCAAGATCGTCTCGCTCTCGGGCCTCGCCTGGGACGCGCCCGCCCCCTTCGGCGAGGGCACACTTGCCGATCTCTTGATGACTCCGACCCGCATCTATGTGAAGCCGCTCCTGAAGGCGATCCGCGAGACCGGTGCCATCAAGGCGCTCGCCCACATCACCGGCGGCGGCTTCCCTGAGAACATTCCGCGCGTGCTGCCGAACCATCTTGCCGCCGAGATCGATCTTAACGCCATCAAGCCGCCCGCGGTCTTCTCCTGGCTCGCCAAGACCGGCGGCGTCGCAGCAAACGAGATGTTACGCACCTTCAATTGCGGCGTCGGCATGATCGCCGTCGTTTCGGCAGCGGAGGCCCAGAGGGTAGCAGAGGTGCTTTCCGGTGAAGGCGAAACCGTCTTCACGCTCGGGCGCATGATCGCGCGTGCCGAAGGTGCAACCGGCACGATCTACAAGGGCAGTCTCGCTCTATGAGCATGATCGGTGGCGAAAAGAAGAAGGTCGCCGTCTTCATCTCCGGGAGCGGCTCGAACATGCTGTCGCTGGCGAAGGCCGCGGCCGAACCCGAATACCCAGCGGAAATCGTCGCCGTCATATCAGACAAGGCGGAGGCGGGCGGCCTTGCCCGGGCGGCCGCACTCGGCATTCCGACCTTTACCTTCGTCCGAAAGGATTTCGCCAGCAAGGAGGCACACGAGGCGGCGATCCTTGCCGAACTCGACCGTCTCCAGCCCGATGTCATTTGCCTTGCCGGTTACATGCGGCTTCTCTCCACGGCCTTCATCCAGGGCCGCGAGGGCCGGATCCTCAACATCCATCCCTCGCTCCTGCCGCTCTTCCCCGGACTACATACGCACCAGCGTGCGATCGACGCCGGCATGAAGATTGCCGGCTGCACGGTTCATTTCGTGACCGAGGGCATGGACGATGGTCCGATCATCGCCCAGGCCGCCGTTCCGATCCTCGCCGGCGACACCCCGGAAACCCTTGCCTCGCGCGTTCTGACCGTCGAGCACAGGATCTATCCGCTCGCCCTCAGGCTGGTTGCCGAGGGCAAGGTGGAGATGAAGAGCGGCTGCGCCGTTAGCCATGCCGTCAGCGAAGCAACGGGCGCGCTGATATCTCCCGCCTTTTAATGTGAGTGGTGGGGCGTAATACCCCCTCTGCCCGGCGGAGTCTTGAACACGGCGTTCATTCCGACAGGGCTGCGCGGTTCAGCATCGCCCATTGCAGCAGCATGATGGTCTTGGCATCGCAGATCTCGCCGCTGCCGATCATCGCGACCGCCTCGTCGAAGGGTATTTCCAACACCTCGATGTCTTCGCCTTCATGCGAAAGTCCGCCACCGGCCGCGACCTTCTTGGAAGTATCGATGCGACCAAGGAAGAAGCTCGTCCGCTCCGTTATGGAGCCGGGGCTCATATAGGCGTCGAAGAGATGCATGGCGCTTTCGATGTGGTAGCCGGTTTCCTCCATGGCCTCGCGGCAGATCGCCACTTCCGGCGCCTCGCCGTCGAGAAGGCCGGCGGGCGTCTCGATGAGAAAGGCGGGCTCGCCCTGCATGAAGACGGGAATGCGCAGTTGCCGCACGAGCACGACGAGCTGCCGCTCGGGATCGAAGAGCAGGATGGTAGCGGCGCGGCCATGGTCGTGCACCTCGCGGACGAGCCGCGCCGTGCTCCCATCGGACATCTGCTGTTCGAGCGTGATCTGCTCGAGATTGATGAAGCCGTTCCAGAGGGTCTGGCGTTCGATGATGCGAACGCGGGAATCGGAATGTTCCTTCATAAGCAGTCCTATGCAAAAATTTTCCAGATAATGGAGGAATGGCCGCGATGCGCCTCAGTCGGCGCGGCGTATCCAGATCCGATTGTCGTGAAAGGCCGCGCCGCCATAAGGTGCGACCGAATCCGCGCCTGTCAGCACATTGATCCCCTCTCCGTCGAGATGGGCTCCGTTCGGCCACAGGCCCTCGGCGATGGCGACACCGCGGCGGGCGCCACCGCCGATCCTGGCGTGCAGGCGGATCTCCCCGCGGTCGTTGCCGAGACAGACGACATCGCCATCGGCGATGCCGAGTTCGGCCGCATCCTCCGCATGGATCATGACCTCTGGCCGCCCTTCCTTGGCGGTCGACGACGGCGTTTCCGAAAATGTCGAGTTGAGGAAGGAGCGTGCCGGCGAGGTCGCGAGGCGAAAAGGGTGGCGCTCGTCGGCGACTTCGATCAGTTCGACATGGTCAGGGAATTGCGGCAGCTCGGCATGCGGCCCCTGTGGGCCCATCGATTTCGGTGGCCGGTTCGGCGCGGGCGTGCCGGTCCAGTCCGCCTTGAAGCGGAACTTGCCGTCCGGATGGCCGAAACCATTCAGAAAATGCGCCTCCTCGAAGTCCGGCTGGCAATCGAGCCATTTCCTCGCGCGCATTTCGTCATAGCCGACGCCGTAATTGGCCAGCAGCCGGTCGATGTGCTCACGCTCGGTCAGGCCGAAGCCGGGCCGGTCGGCGACGCCGAGACGCTTTGCCAATTCCTCGATCACGAAGAGATTGGTGCGCACGGTGGGCGGCGGCTCGACAAGTTTCGGACCGATCAGGATGTGCTGGTGGCCGCCACCGCGATAGAGATCGTCATGTTCCAGAAACATCGTCGCCGGCAGGACGATATCGGCCACTTGCGCCGTGTCGGTCATGAATTGTTCGTGCACCGCGACAAACAAGTCGTCGCGCAGGAAACCACGCTTCACCAGCCGCTGCTCGGGGGCGACGTTCACCGGATTGGTGTTCTGGATCAGGAGCGCCGTCACCGGACCACGATGGCGCAACGCCTCGGCGTCGCCCGTCAAGACACGGCCGATCTGCGACTGATCGAGCATACGAACCTCCGGGTCGTGCAGCGCCGTGCCGACGAGTTCGCGCTTGTCCAACTTGAAGATGTCGTTGTTCGAATGGAAGGCGCCGCCGCCCTCGTATTTCCACGAGCCCAGCACGGTCGCGACCGACGCCGCCGCATGGATGGCGACCGAGCCGTTGCGCTGACGGGTGAAGCCATAGCCGAGACGGAAATAGGTCTTCGGCGTCGTTCCGACGAGCCTGGCGAAGGCTTCGATCTCGTCGACCGAGAGGCCGGTAATGGCCGACGCCCAGTCGGGGCCGCGCGTCCTGAGGTGCCCTTCCAGGCCGGCCGGATCGTCGGCTAATTTCGCCATGTAGTCGCGGTCGGCAAAGCCGTCGCGGAAGGCGATGTGCATGACGGCGCAGGCGAGCGCGGCGTCGGTTCCGGGTTTCAGCACCAGGCCCATGTCGGCCTGCTTCATCGTTGGATTGTCGTAGATGTCGATGACGACGATCTTGGCGCCGCGCTCCTTGCGCGCCTTGACGGCGTGGGTCATCACATTGACCTGCGTCGCCACGGCATTGGTGCCCCAGATGACCACGCAATCGGACTTGGCCATCTCGCGCGGGTCGGGACCGCGCAAGGCTCCGGTTGCCATGGTGAAGCCGGTCCAGGCCATGTTCGTGCAGATCGAGCCGAAGAAACCGGAATAGCGCTTGGCGTGGCGCAGCCGCTCGATGGAATCCCGCTGAACCTGCCCCATCGTGCCGGCATAGAAATAGGGCCAAATTGCTTCCGCGCCGTGCCTCTGCTCGGCCTTGACGAATTGATCGGCGATCTCGTCGAGCGCTGCCTCCCAGGAGATTTCCTGCCACTTGCCTTCGCCCTTGGCGCCGACGCGGCGCTGCGGCACCATGAGCCGGGAGGGATGATAGATGCGCTCAGTGTAGCGAGCGACCTTGGCGCAGATGACGCCGGCCGTATAGCTGTTGCGGGCCGCGCCGCGCACTCGCCCGATCAGCCCCTCCGCAGTCAGATCGACCTCCAGCGCGCAAGCCGAGGGACAGTCATGCGGACACACCGAATGGCCAAGGGATTTTTCTGGCTTGATGGGGGTCGCAACGTTCATGGCTTTTCTATATGGCATGCGGTCGGGCACTCAAAGCCCCATTCGCCATTCATCGAAACATTTGATCACAGCCATCGGCGGCTCTTATGAACTATCGGCACATCTATCATGCGGGCAATTTCGCCGATGTCCTGAAGCACGCGGTGCTCGCGCGGCTTGTCACTCATCTCAAGCAGAAGGACAAGGCCTTCCGCGTGTTCGACACTCATGCCGGCATCGGGCTCTACGATCTTTCGAGCGAAGAGGCGCAAAAGACAGGCGAGTGGCGCGACGGCATCGGGCGACTGATCGATGCCGAACTCCCCGCCCCCGTCGCAGCTGTTCTGGAGCCCTATCGCTCGGTGGTGCGAGATCTCAATCCGGACGGCGGCCTCACCCATTACCCCGGTTCGCCGAAGCTCGTGCGCCTGCTCTTTCGTCCGCAGGACAGGCTTTCGGCCATGGAGTTGCATCCGGACGACTTCGAAACGCTGCGCCGGCTGTTCGAAGGCGATTTCCAGAGCCGGATCACGCGGCTCGACGGCTGGCTGGCGCTTGGCGCGCACCTGCCGCCGAAGGAAAAGCGTGGCCTCGTCCTCGTCGACCCGCCCTTCGAGGTCGAAGGCGAATACGAGCGGCTGGTCGATGGGCTCGCAAAAGCCTATCGCCGCTTTGCCGGCGGCATCTACTGCCTTTGGTACCCGCTCAAGAAAGGGGCGCCGATCAAGGCGTTTCACGAGACCTTGCGAGCACTCGAGATCCCGAAAATGCTCGCAGCCGAACTTTCCGTCCGCAGCGACCGCGACACCACGGGGCTCGCCGGATCGGGTCTCGTCATCGTCAACCCGCCCTACACGCTCAAGGGCGAACTCGACATCCTGCTGCCTTTCCTGAAGGAGAAATTGCGGCAGGATCGGTTCGCATCGGCACGCTGCTTCTGGCTGCGCGGGGAAGCGCCTCTCAACCGAGGGACTTGACGGAGCCAAGCTGCTGGCCTCAATCTCCCTACTGCATGTTTCCTTAAATCGACCGATTTAGGAAAAAGACATGCAGCGATTCAAAGGGTTACAGCGACCTTTGCGCGTCTGAAGACGCGCGGCGCTGTGTGTGAATCAGGGAGGTAGCCATGACTTGCAAGCTTGCCGCAATGCTTCTCACCTCGCTTTCCCTCGCCGCCGGTGCGGTCAGCGATGCCGCGGCTGCTGACTTTACCGAAGCAGCCGTCGTCAAGCCGACCTACGATATCGGCGCTTGCGGCAATCCATCAGTGCTCGGCTTCATTACTCGGCGCTTCGATTACAAGGCAGCGAACTATCTGCACGCGGATATCGCTATCGCCGAGATCCGCGACATAGGCCTCTCCCGCTATGAACCGCGCGACTACACCCATCTGGTGGAGCGCGAATATTGTTACGGGAGCGCCGTCACTACAGACGGCGTACGGCGTCCGCTCTGGTATCTGATCGAACGGCCCTGGGGCTTTGCCGGCGTCGGCGCCAGCGTCGAATTCTGCATTGGCGGGCTCGATCCCTGGTATGTCTACGGCGCTCATTGCGCTTCTCTGCGTTGATCACGGCGAGCAGGTTGATTCCGGCGGTCGTCTGCCTGCTGGCGATTGCCGGTTGCAGCGGCGAAGACAGCGGCAAGGCGGGATCGTCCGCGGGGGTCTTGCCAGCAATTCCTGTCGGCGAGGGCTTTGACTTCTACGTGTTGTCCCTCTCCTGGTCCCCGACCTGGTGCAAGGCCAACGACCCGAAGGGAAAGACGGATCAATGCAGGCCCGGGCATGGCCTTGTCGTTCATGGCCTGTGGCCGCAGTACGAAAGCGGCTATCCGGAGAATTGTCCAAGCCGGTCGCCGAGGCGCGTTCCCGAGACGCTCGGGCGTCAATATCTCGATCTCATTCCGTCCATGGGCCTGATCGGCCATCAATGGCGCAAGCATGGCACCTGCTCCGGGCTCGACCAGGCCGATTACTTCACCGTCACGCGAGCAGCACGCGAAAGGCTCGCGATCCCGCCGGAACTCGCATCCACCGTCGGATCGCGCGATCTCTCCGTCGCGGCGATCGAGGCGGCCTTGGCGGCGAAAAATCCGGGGATGACGCCAAAGATGATCGCCGTTATCTGCGATGGGCGGCTTCTCGAAGAAATCAGGATCTGCTTTGACAAGGAACTGAAATTCAGGGCCTGCCCGGAGGTGGATGGCCGCGCCTGCAGAAGAAGCGCGGTCGTTCTGCCTGCTGACCCGTGAAACAGGAAGTCGCCATATGAAAATCCTATATTCCCCCGCCTCACCCTATTCGAACAAGGTCCGCATGGCAGCCCATCACCTGGGCCTCGCCGCGGAAAGCGTTTTGACGGACACCAACGCCAATCCGCCGGAACTCATCTCGAGCAATCCGCTCGGTAAGATTCCAACCCTGATCACCGCAGATGGTAAGGCGATCTACGACAGCCGCGCGATCATGCACTTCATCGACCGAGAGACCAGGGGCAAGCTCTACCCCAAGAAGCCCGCGAAGCGCACCGACGTCGAAGTGCTGGAAGCGCTTTGCGACGGCATTTGCGACAGCCTGCTCGCCATCGTTTACGAGAAACGTTCCCATCCGCCGGAGAAGGTGCATCAGCCGTGGATCGAGCGGCAATGGGAAAAGGTGGAGCGCGGCCTTGATTATCTCGAGGCCAACCCGCCGAAGCCGGGCGGCAAGCTCAATGCCGGCCACTTCGCGGTGGCTGCAATGCTGCGCTACATCGAATTGCGCTTCAGCGGCGAATGGCAAAAAGGCAGGCCCAAGCTCGAGAAATGGCCCGTCAAGTTCGAGAAGCACTTCCCCGACTACTCGAAGTTCAAGGCATAGAAAAGGGCCGGGTCGCCCCGGCCTTCTTTAAACGCCGTTCGTCGGGTTCAGAATTTCACGCCCATACCGACACGAACGCTGTGCTCGTCATAACCGGAGGAGACGCGGCTGCCGCCGACGTTGAAGTCGCCGGAGCCGTAGTCCGTATAACGGTATTCGGCGCGGGCGGTGATGTTGTCGGTGACGAAGGTTTCAGCACCGGCGCCGGCGGTCCAGCCGACCATCGTGTCCTTATCGGAACCGGCCGGGGTGGAAAGCTTGGACCGACCGACGGCCACGCCGGCCGTGCCGTAGACGAGGACCGGGTTCACATCGACGCCGACGCGACCGCGGAGGGAGCCGTTGACGCCCTGCTCGACGCGGCGATCGCCGCGGTGCGAATCATTGCCGGCATAGTTGATGTCGGCTTCACCGCCGTAAACCATCTGGCCGTCCTGGACGTTGTAACCACCGTAAAGGCCGCCGCCGAAGCCGGCCGAGGTATTGCCGCCGGTCGCATCGGCTTCGCCGTGATGCCAGTTTGCCGTGCCGCCGACATAGGCACCCGACCAGTTCTTCACGGCCGGCTCGGTGTACTCGGCAGCCGGAGCAGCCGGAACCTCTTCGATCGCATCAGCGGCATGGGCAGCCTGGAAGGCAACGAGAGCAACGGCCGAAGCCATGAGGGTGGTGAGCGTACGCATACTATTCTCCTTTTCGAACCGGTGCCCCGAAGCAAGCTGGATGTTGCACCGTACCGGAACACCGGACATCTGTTGTTTAACCCGCCCGGTTGGCCGAAAATTGGACAGCAAATGCGGATTCTCAAGAGCCAAAATATGAAATTTCCGTGGCGCCAGCACGGCGGAAATTTGGTGTTGTTTTCAGACAACACGGTATTTGTTAACCATGATTCAAGTTTAACCAAAACTATACTCTAATGGGGAAAAATAAATCAATTTAGGCTTATCATGTTAATTTTTCCGCAATGAATGGTTCGGGGCGTTTTTCAGCCCAGGGTTTCTGGCCTATATCTTGGCTCTGTTGGAACAGGATTCGTGGGACGGGACGGCACATTGAAAAGGGTATTGAAGGCGGCGCTGATTACAGGCGGCGCCCGGCGAATAGGCAGGGCGATCGTTGAGGATCTGGCCGCAAACGGCTTTGCCGTTGCCATCCACGCGAACGGATCCATCGCCGAAGCAGAAGCCCTGGCAGCAAGCCTCCAGGCGGACGGCGTCAAGGCAGTTGCGCTGCAGGCGGACCTGACGGAAGTCAACGCAGCGACCAGTCTGGTCGCCGCGGCCGCAGGCCGGATTGGCCCCCTCGACCTTCTCGTCAACAATGCTTCCGTGTTCAACAAGGACGGGCTGGATCACTTCGACGAGGAGATCTGGGAGCGGCACTTCGCATTGCACGTGAAGGCCCCTTCGCTGCTCGCCCGCGATTTCGCCCGCCAGCGTCCGGCCGACGTGTCCGGGCTCGTCGTCAACGTAATCGACCAGCGAGTCTGGTCTCCAAATCCGCGCTTTTATTCCTATATGCTGTCCAAGTCGGCGCTCTGGACGGCAACACGGACGATGGCGCAGGCGCTTGCCCCCGGAATTCGCGTCAATGGCATCGGTCCCGGCCCGACACTGCCGAACGATCGGCAGACCCGGGAGGATTTCGACGCTCAGGTCAACGCGCTGATCCTCAAGCGTGGCCCGGCGCTCGATGAATTCGGACGCGCGGTCCGCTTCCTGTTCGAGACGCCTTCGGTTACCGGACAGATGATCGCGCTCGATGGCGGGCAGCACCTCGCCTGGGAAACGCCGGATATTCGGGAGATAGTGGAATGAACGGGCGGCCGACGGATGGCGGCATCCTTTACGACGGCAGCGAGAGCGACGACGAGGACGAGCTCGTCGAAGTGAGCGAAAGCGAACGGCCGGCGCCGGCGATCGAGTGGGCGGAAGGCCAATCGGAAACGGAAGGCCTCAAAGGGGCCGAGCTGATCCAGGCCTTCGTCAAGCTCCTGCCGAACGGACCCGGCGTCTATCGCATGCTCAACGAGGCCGGCGACGTGCTCTATGTCGGCAAGGCCCGCAGCCTGAAAAAGCGGGTAAGCAACTACGCTCAGGGGCGTGGGCACTCAAACCGCATCGCACGGATGGTCCGTGAGACCGCAAACATGGAATTCGTCACGACGCGGACGGAGATCGAGGCGTTGCTGCTCGAAGCGAACCTCATCAAGCGCCTGCGTCCCCGCTTCAACGTGCTCTTGCGCGACGACAAGTCCTTTCCCTACATCGTGGTCACCGGCGACACCCGCGCGCCTGCGCTCTACAAGCATCGCGGTGCTCGCAGTCGCAAGGGCGATTATTTCGGCCCCTTCGCCTCAGCCGGCGCTGTCGGGCGCACGATCAATTCGCTTCAGCGCGCCTTCCTGCTCAGGACCTGCACCGACAGCGTCTTCGAAACGCGCACGCGGCCCTGCCTGCTTTATCAGATCAAGCGCTGTTCAGCGCCCTGCACGGGCGAGATCAGCGATGAGGACTACACGGAGCTCGTTCGCGAGGCGAAGGACTTCCTCTCGGGCAAGAGCCAGGCCGTGAAGCAGACGATCGCCGCCGCCATGGCCGACGCCGCGGACAATCTCGACTTCGAGCGCGCGGCGCTCTACCGCGACCGACTGGCGGCGCTCAGCCATGTCCAGAGTCACCAGGGAATCAACCCGGCCGGGGTGGAGGAGGCGGACGTCTTCGCCATACACCACGAGGGCGGGATCTCCTGCATCCAGGTGTTCTTTTTCCGCACCGGGCAGAACTGGGGCAACCGCGCCTATTTCCCCAAGGCGGATCCGGCTTTGCCGGCGAACGAGGTGCTCAGCGCTTTTCTCGCGCAATTCTACGACGACAAGCCCTGTCCACGGCAAATTCTGCTCTGCGAGCAGGTCTCGGAACAGGAGCTGCTCGCCCAGGCGCTCACCGAAAAATCCGGCTACAAGGTATCGATCGTCGTGCCACAGCGCGGGGAGAAGAAGGACCTCGTCGACCACGCGCTGGCCAACGCCCGCGAAGCGCATGGCCGGAAGCTCGCCGAGACCGCGTCACAGGCCCGGCTGCTCGAGGGCTTCGCCGAAACCTTCAAGCTGCCTTACGTGCCACGCCGAATCGAGGTGTACGACAACTCGCACATAATGGGCACAAACGCGGTTGGCGGCATGATAGTCGCCGGTCCCGACGGATTCGTCAAAGGCCAATACCGCAAGTTCAACATCAGGTCGGCGGATATCAATCCCGGCGACGATTTCGGTATGATGCGCGAGGTCATGACGCGGCGCTTCTCGCGCCTTCTCAAAGAGGAAGGTAAGCCGGACCGAACGAAGGAAGCGCATGAGGAGGCAGGCTTTCCGGCCTGGCCGGACGTCATACTGATCGATGGCGGCCAGGGGCAGATGACGGCGGTTCGTGCGATTTTGAAGGATCTCGATATCGAGGACTGCGTTGTGGCAATCGGTGTCGCCAAGGGCGTGGATCGAGACGCCGGCCGCGAGCGATTCTTTCCGCGAGGCCGGGAAACTTTCACGCTCCCGCCTCGCGACCCGGTGCTCTATTTCATCCAGAGGCTTCGCGACGAGGCACATCGCTTTGCGATCGGCTCGCACCGGGCGCGGCGCAAAAAGGAAATGGTCAAGAATCCCCTCGACGAGATCGCCGGCATCGGCCCGACCCGCAAGCGAGCGCTTCTTACTCATTTCGGCACCGCCAAGGCGGTGTCCCGGGCCGGCATCAACGATCTGATGGCGGTGAACGGCATTTCCGCATCCGTGGCCCGGCTTGTTTACGAGCACTTTCACGAAGATGCCACCAAATGAGTGGCCCGGCGGCGCAATTCAGCCTGCATTCAGCCGAAATCCGGGAAATATGACACAGGTCATCGAATGACCTGTTGACCTTGTGGTCGCAAAGTCATTCTGTACACCTGAAAGCCAGAGAACGGGAAAATCAGTCAAGCTTCTCCCGCCGCCCGAAACCAGAACAGCAGCGCCCATAACCCTAGATCGCGGGAGATAGGGGATGTCCAGAGAAACCGAGTCCATGCGAACGCCCATTGCCTATAGCATCCCTAATCTGCTGACCTATTTCCGCATCCTGATCGTGCCGCTGATCGTGCTTTGTTTCTTCGTCGAGGGGCGGCTGCACAGCTCGGATTTCGCGCGCTGGACGGCGCTGGTGCTCTTCATCACCGCTTCGATCACCGATTTCTTCGACGGCTATCTCGCTCGTATCTGGAATCAAACGTCGAATATCGGCCGCATGCTCGATCCGATCGCCGACAAGCTGCTGGTCGCCTCGATCCTCCTGCTCGTCGCCGCGGACCAGACGATTGCCGGCTGGTCTATCTGGGCCGCGATCGTCATTCTCTGCCGCGAGATTCTCGTCTCGGGCCTGCGTGAATATCTCGCTGCGCTCAAGGTCAGCGTCCCGGTAACGCGGATCGCCAAATGGAAGACGACAATCCAGATGGTGGCGATCGCCTTCCTGCTTGCCGGCCCCGCCGGCGACAAGATCGTGCCCTACACGACGGAAGCGGGTATCCTGCTGCTATGGATCGCGGCGGCAATCACGCTCTATACCGGCTATGACTATTTCCGCGCCGGGCTGAAACATGTGGTCGACGAATGAGAACGGTCAACCTCGCCTATTTTTCCTGGGTGCGCGAACGAATTGGCAAGAGTGAGGAGACGCTGGAGCTGCCGGCAGACGTCGTCACGATTGCCGATCTACTGGCGCATCTGAAGTCGCTGGGGGAAGAATACCAGGCGGCGTTCGAACACGAGCGCGTCATCCGCGCGGCGATCAACCAGGAACATGTCGAGCACGGCGCGCCGATCGCCGGCGCCCGCGAGATCGCCCTTTTCCCGCCGATGACGGGCGGGTGAATCGATGACCGCCTTCACGGTGCGCGTCCAGCGCGAGGATTTCGACCTTGCGGCCGAGGTAACCGCACTCTGCCGCGGCCGGACAGATATCGGCGCTGTGGTCACATTTTCCGGGCTTTGCCGCGATGAGGCGGGCGCGCTCGCCGCTCTCGAACTGGAACACTACCCTGGCATGGCGGAGACCGAGATCAGCCGCATCTGCCGTGAGGCGGTGGCCCGCTTCCACCTGCAGGCGGCGACCGCGATCCACCGCTTCGGCCGCATCGAACCGGGCGAGAACATCGTCCTGGTGATCGCCGCCTCCCCGCACCGGCAGGCGGCCTTCGACGGCGCGAACTTCATCATGGATTTCCTTAAGACCTCGGCTCCCTTCTGGAAGAAGGAGCATCGCGCCGACGGCAGCGCCGGCGAATGGGTGAGCGCCAAGGATGCCGACGATGCGGCGCGCGAGCGGTGGTAGCGCTGGAGAAGCCGTATTCCTCGACGCACCCTTTGTGACGGAGATGCCCAGCGGGCAGAGGGGCATCCTCAGCTGCAGACGCTCGCTACGGGATGACCTTCTCCCGGCGCGTCACGACCAGAACGATGACGAGAAAGCCGAAGATCGCGAAATCGCGCCAGAGGATCGGGCCGTAGGCGCTCCAAAGTGTTTCCAGGAATCCGATGCCCGCCGCACCGAGGGCGGCGAGCAGCGGCGCCGTTTGGCCGCCGATTGCCGCGATGAACAGGACCTTGACGCCGAAGCTCAGGCCCATGCCGAAATCCATGTTGCCGTAATAGGAAGCGGCAAGAATCCCGCAAACGGCCGCAACCAGCGATGCCACACCGTAGGCGGCGATATAGACGGTGGTCGGATCGACGCCGCAAAGCGACGCGGCCTCGCGGTCCTCCGCAACGGCACGCCAATAACGTCCGACATAGGTACGGGTGAGCAGCCAGTGACCGACGGCAACAAGACCGGCGAACAGCCCCGTGTTTATGAGCTGAATGACCGTCAGGGTGACCGGAAAGCCTGGGTTCGGCCAGAACACGATAACATCGTTCAGGAAGGGCGGCAGCCAAAGGCTCCTCGTCTCGGAGGCAAGGCGCGCCGCCTCCATGAGCACGATGAGACTGCCCAGCGAAGCAACGACAACGGCATTGGCGGATGAAAATGCAAGCGGCCGCATGACATAGCGGCCCGCAACAAGACCCGCGCCAAGCCCGAATGTCAGCGCCGCGAGTGCCCCGACCGCAAGAGCGGCCGGGAGGACGAGCCACAGACTGTTCCAGCCGAAATCCACGAAGAGCACGAAGATCTGCCCCGCAAAGGCAAAGAGCGCGCCATAGGTCAGATCGGCCCTCCGGGTTACGGCGAACGCAATGGCATAGCCAAAGGCGAGCGCCGCATAAAGTGCAGCCACGGGTACGGCACTGGCGATCTGCTGAAGAAAATAGGCCATGGCACATCCAAATCTATCGGGAGACGCAGCGCCGAAGCGCAGAAAGCGCCGCGATCGCGTCCCCGCGGGCGCAATCTCCCCCCTGCACTCGTGACAGAACAAATATAACTGGTAAACTGTGTTTTACTAGTTAGACTGTGGATAATGAGCTTTCTCTGGACCGCACATAGATTCGCCGGCGGCGCTCTGGCGCTGGATGTCGCCAATTCGGTCGTCCTGCGTTTTGATCCGGGGCGGCGGATCGATCGCTTCGCCGATGCCGCGGCGATGGATACCTTTGCGGCTGCCGCAAACCTTTACGGCGCCGAAAGAGAGCGCTTCGGTTCGCTCCTTCCGGCACCGCCCGAGAACCGCAAGTCTTTGCTGGCGCTACGGGAGGCCATCGACCGGCATTTTCGCAAGCAAGTGCAGGATGATGCCCGACCGGACCTGCTCGCCGATCTCTTGGAGGCGATCGCCGCAGTTCTGCGCCGGGCGGAAAATGATCGCGACCATGTTGCCTTGGATGTCGCTACGGCGCATTCGGCGCTCAGCCTCGTCACCACTCCCGAGCCTGATCGGATGAAGATTTGCCCGAATTGCGAATGGCTGTTTCTCGACCGCAGCCGCAACAGGAGCCGAACCTGGTGCGACATGGCGGTCTGCGGCAACCGCACGAAGGCCAAACGCCACTACCGCCGCAACAAGGAGGGCGCCCAGCCGTGAAGAGGATCATATTATGCGCAGCACTTGCGGCGACACTGACCGGTTGCCAGCGCGAGACCGGGCCGGATCCTTTAGAACTCACCGGCAAGATGTTCGTGTTCAACTACCGGCTGGCCTATGCCACCTACACGATCACGCTCAAAAAGACGGAGCCGGTGCCGGACGGCAGCGTCGTCGTGGCGACATTCGAAGACCCGGCGGGCAGAGAACCGCTGACTCTCACGCGCAAGCTCTTCCCGAAGCTAGACAAGGTGGTGCTGGAGAGCCCCGACATCACCTGCGTCAAGAAGGAAAGGCCCTATGCCGTGACGATCGAGGTCAAGGGACCGGACGGGGCAACGTTGCAGAGACTGGAGACGACGGTGACCTCGAACGTCGATCAGAGCGTCATGCCGGCAAGGCCATTGGTCGTGGGCCCCGCCTACGACAAGAACCCGGAAGTCTTCAGAAACGGTCTGGCGCCGACGAACTTCGATACAAGCGCCTGTCCGGCATAAAAACGGGGCGTCTCCGCCCCGGTTTTCTTCAAAGGATCGCTCCAAACCCTTGCGGCCTGAAGCAATGCGTATGAGTCTGCCGACTTAGCCGACGATCTCGGTGCCGGCGAACCAATAGGCGATTTCTTCGGCAGCGGTTTCGGGGCCGTCGGAACCGTGAACCGAGTTTTCACCAATCGAAAGAGCGAAGACCTTGCGGATCGTGCCTTCCTCGGCATTTGCCGGATTGGTTGCGCCCATGATTTCGCGGTTTTTGGCAATCGCGTTCTCGCCTTCGAGAACCTGGACAACCGTCGGGCCGGAGGACATGAACTCGACCAGTTCGCCGAAGAACGGACGTTCCTTGTGAACGGCGTAGAAGCCCTCAGCCTCGCGGCGGCTCATCCAGACGCGCTTCGAAGCGACGACGCGCAGGCCAGCGTCCTCGAGCATCTTGGTGATGGCGCCAGTCAGGTTGCGCTTCGTCGCATCCGGCTTGATCATCGAAAAGGTACGTTCAATCGCCATTGGCTCAAATCCCTCGTTTCTTGAGAAAGTGGCGGTTCCCTTAGCCGCCAATGCCGCGCAAAACAAGGGGCAGCGGCGATGATTCGCCGCTGGCTGACGGGCCGTGCGTCTCACGAGACGCGCAAAGCGAGCTGTAGCACTTTGAATTGCCGCACGTCCTGGTCCTTAAAGCGGGGCCGATTTGAGGAAACATGCAGCAGGAAGGTTTCACGCCGCGGTCACGGAGCGGCCAAGCCCTTCGTGAAGGTCGAGGCAGCGCTCGAACCAATCTGAAACCACGTCGCCGGCGGCAAGCAGGCGATGGCGCGAGACGACCCTCGCCCATTGAAGCGCGCCGAAGACGATGTAATCGGCGAAGAGTGGACCGACACCGCCGAGAAAGGGCTGGAACTTCAGCATGTGACGCAGCGGCTCGAGCTTCGCCGAGAAGCTTTCTAGATCCGCCTGCCCTGCCTCTGCGACCGCCTCTAGCGTTTTCCCGAAGCGCTCTTCGCGGCTTCGCCGGAAATAGGCCTGGTCGGCCGGCTCGAGCCGGTCATGAATGTCGATGATTGCAATGCGCCCGATCGCCGGGTGGAGCGTCATCTGCGACCAGCCCTCGACGAAACGCGCGGCCGCCGTGCCGCTTTCGCCGCCGAACAAGGTCGGCCGCTCCGGGTAGGCCTCTTCGAGATAAAGGGCGATGTTGAAGCTGTCGCTGACGAGCGTCTCGCCGTCGCGCAGCAGCGGCACGATCTTCGTTGCCCCCTGCTCTAGTGAGGGGATCTCGGTGAAGCCGACGGGCGCCACCTCAAATTCGAGCCCCTTGTGGGCGAGCGCAAGCTTGGTCTTCCACACGTGCGGCGAAAAGGGACGCGTGCGATCGGCGCCAGAGAGCGCATAGAGTTTGCGGGTCATACCACCTCCAGATGACTGAATGCGGGCGGCATAAGACGGCAGCTCGGCCGAAGGATCAAATCAGTTAATTTCATGAATGCCATTCCACACGGGAATGTCGAACCGCTGTAATACCAATTCCACAATCTGGTTCCAAACAGAAGGACGAAGCCGATGCTCGACCATTACCGGATGTTCGCCGACTACAATCGCTGGGCCAATCGCCTGGTCTATACCGCCGCGGCGGAGCTTTCCGATGCGGAATACCGGCAAGACAAGGGTGCCTTCTTCGGTTCTTTGCACAGGACGCTCAACCACATCCTCACCGCGGATCGAATATGGATGAAGCGGTTCACCCAGCAAGGCGAGGCCCCGACGCGGCTCGATGCGGTCCTCCACGATGACCTCGCCGGCCTGGCAGCGGCACGTGCGGCTGAGGACGAGCGCATCATCGCCTGGATCGACAGCCTCGACGAAGCGCGCCTCACCGCGCATTTCACCTATTCGCCGCTTACCAGGCCAGAGAAGATCGACCAGAGACTGGGGCCGACGCTTTCACATTTCTTCAACCACCAGACGCATCATCGCGGGCAGGCGCACGCCATCCTGACCGCGCTCGGGCGACCGTCACTGACGCTGGACCTCGTCTTCTTTCTGCGGACCGTGGGTGAGAAGTGGGCCGCCTGAGAAGAGCCGCCGTTGATCGGCCGGGGTTTACGGACAGAAATATGCAGCAGGTCGAAGTCCTCAGCGACCTTTACGCGTCTGAGAGGACGCGCGGCGCTGTGGGCCCGCCCGCTGAGACCAGCGGGTACATGCCGCGCCGGACGCCCACAAGCCACCTGAAGAGATGCCTCTGGCCCGACCACACCACGAGACCGAGCAGCACGCCCCCGACGATCGAGCAAAGGGAAAAGGCGGTGGGAGAAAGGATCGGCTGCACAGGCGTCAGCAGCAGTTCCGGTACAAAACGGTGCAGGATGTAGATATGGAAGCCTGCCGCAGAAAGCGGCAGCGTCAGCTGCACAGCCCATCGCGGCAGCTGGATTCGCGGCATGAACAATAGCGCCGCAAGGACAAAAATCTGCATCACGAATTTGATCGTCGTGCCGATCCACAGCGCCTCGTAAAATCCGAAGTAGAGGAAGATCGCCGCCCCCGCGAGCATCAAGGCGGAGCGTTGCCGCCATGTCTCGGCAATCGCAGCGCACCAGCCGATGACCGCGAGATAGAGGTTCCATGGCAGGGTGAAGATCTGGCGATTGCCGATATCCCAGAGCAGGGGCAGCGCAAACCGGGCGGCAAGCGCCGCCGCAAGCAAGGTCATGCCGGTCGCTAACGGCCGGCTGGCGGCGGAACGCCTGACGGCGGGCACGGCGAATAGTGCTGCGAAAACGAGTAGCATCTGACAATAGGCTTCGACGAACCAGTAGAGATAGGGCACCATGCTGTGGCGCCCCGGATCGGCAAGGCCGAAATTGCCGACGAGGAAGACCGAGGCCCAGGGCACTTGTCCCCAGGCGACGGCGTAAGCGGCGACGATCAGGTAATAGGGAACGAGAATCTGGGCCAGCGGTCGAAATAGGCGCCCGAGCGACCCCGAGAGCAGCGCACCGCTCTGGAAGCGCGCAAGACCGAATCCGGCCAGAATGACCATGGCCGCCGCGCCGCCGGGGATCGGCCACAGCGTTTCGTGATGGAGTACGACCAGCGAAATCGCCAGCGCGCGGATTACGAGATCGATGCCGACCTGCGGGCGTTTGCTCTCCCGGTGATCCAAGGCCGCCAAGGCACTGACCGGCAGCTTTTCCCAGTTCTCCGGCACTATCCCGAGTATCTTTTCGAGACCGAGAGAAAGCTGCACGAAGCGGAGCGAGTCGCCGCCAAGCGACAGGAAGCTGTCGTCCGGGCGCACTCTCGCCGGATAGAAGATCTGCTCGAACAGCGTTTGAACGCCCTCCTGCCCGGAGCCGGTATCCTTTCGGCCCATCCTCTCGCGCAGTGCCTGGTAGTCGATCTTGCCCGATGCCAGGCGGGGCAGCGCGTCGATGCGGCTGGCCCCGATTTGCGGCAAGGTCAGGCCGCTGGCGGCAACGAGAAGACGGCGGACCTCCCTCGCATCGCGTTCGCCCATGTAAAAGGCATGAATTTCGGCATCGTTGCCGACAACGGCTGCGACAATGCCGAGACGCTCGAGAGCGGCTTCAAGGCTGTCGTGCCCGATACGAAGCCCGGCGATCTTGGATATTCGCTTGGTCCGCCCGACGATGCGGAAAAACCCGTTCACGTCCCTTACGGCCAGATCGCCGGTCCGCAGTTCGTCCAGTTCGGCGCCACGCGCCAGGTCGTCCCGCGATTGGGCATAGCCCATCATTACGTTTTGACCGCGATAGACGAGCTCTCCCGGCTGATCCACACCGGAGATCAGCCGGCCGTCTTCATCCTCGATGGTCAGCCTGCCGCCGGGGATCGCGATTCCGATCCCGTCCTCCCTGCCCTCGAGGCGATCAGGCGGCATATAGGCGATGCGGGCGGTGGCCTCCGTCTGGCCATACATCACGAAAAGGCTGGCACCGTGCGCGCCCAGATGTTGGTTGTAGAGGCGAACAGTTTCCGGCGCCATGCGCCCGCCGGCGATGGTCATGAAGCGCAGGCACGGAAAGCTGCGCTTGCGAAAGCCCACCTTCTCCAGCAGTTCGTAGGAATAGGGAACCCCCGAAAGATTGGTGCTGCCGCTTTCGGCAAGGTGTTCGAGGAAACCCTCGTCGAGAATGGAACGGCCCGGGAGAAAGACGCTCGCACCGACCGCGAGGTGAGCGTTCAGCACGGAAAGGCCGTAGGAATAATGAAGCGGCAGGATAAGGCAGGCCCGATCCTCGGCGGTAAGGCCGAGATATTCGGCGATCGCCCGCGCATTGGACTGAATGTTTGCCGCGGACAGGCGCACGCTCTTGCCGTGGCCGGTACTTCCGGAGGTCGAAAGCAGCACGGCGAGGTCAGGATGGGGCGCAATGTCGCTGCCCTCGAGCCTTTCGGCGCGCCAGCGTCCGTCGAAACGGCGATAGCGATATTCCGGCCTGAAAATGGCGCCAGCCGCTTCGGCGCAGCATCTCCCGTGCAAAGCGACCGCGTGACCGGCCTCAAGTGCCGCGAGATAACCGATCACCGCATGTTCGGAGAGATCGGCTTCGAGCATCACAAGTCCACGCCTGCCGCGCCACAGCGAGGCCTGACGGGAAACCCGCTCTGCCAGCTCCCGATAGCGGACGGTTCGGCCGTCGGCCAGCACGAGCGCCGGCCTCTCGTCATGGGCTGCCAGATTCGCAACGCCAAACGGCAAGTTCGAAGAATTGCCAGCCCCCAAGATCGCCTCCGTTTTAGCGAGGCGGCATATTATTGCTGACCATAATCGTCAAGTATAAATCCGAACCCAGTGCTCCACTGCTGCGACAGTGAGGTCTCCGCGCATCAAAAGCCCGGCTTCGGTGAGCGAAGCCGGGCTGCTTGGGAGGTTGTGCGGTTGAATTAGCGGCTGATGCCAGGATAGTATTCGCCTTCGCCGCCGCGGATCACCTTCGGCTGCGCGGTATAGTCCGAAACCGAGCCGGTTGCAGTGCGATCGACCGAGCCGCTGGCGTCATGGCGAACCCCAGCGCGGGCCTTCGGAGCACGCTCGGTGAACAACGGCTTGTCGCTTATCCCTTGATAGTAGCTGCCACCGGCAAAAGCGGCGGATGCGCCACCAAGAACGGCAGTGGCGACAAGGGCGGCGGCAAGAGCGGTGTGGATGGCAGTCCTCATAATCATCACTCCAGATCGGTCGTTCACTTGAACGAAGGTTTCATCACGACCACCTCGTTCGGACCATCTGTTGAACGCGGCGGCCGGGCCGGTGGCGTTCGATCCGATCCCAAGTGATCGGAAGAGCAGTTCCAGCGCTCTTCGCGATCAATGTGGGTCCTCATCATGAGGCGCAGAAGTATTGATTATCGAAATACGTTGTCCATGTTTCGATAACAATCATCTCTTGAAAACGCCGATCACGGATATATGGGACTTCCGTGACGGGGCGGCTGCGGCCCTTGCCTTCCCGCAAAAGTCCGGGCAAAAGGCCGCCATGATCCAGATCACCGGCCTTTCCGCCCGCGTCGCGGGCCGTCTTCTCATCGAAAACGCTTCCGTGACGCTTCCAGCGGGCACGAAGGCCGGGCTCGTGGGCCGCAATGGCGCAGGCAAGTCGACCCTCTTCCGCATCATCACCGGCGAGCTTCCTGCGGAGGCCGGTGACGTCGCCCTGCCGAAGCACGCGCGGATCGGCCAAGTGGCGCAGGAGGCGCCCGGCACCAACGAACCGCTGATCGAGATCGTGCTCAAGGCGGACAAGGAACGGGCGGCTCTACTCGCCGAAGCGGAAACCGCGAGCGACCCGCATCGTATCGCCGAGATCCAGACGCGGCTTGCCGATATCGGCGCCCACTCGGCGGAAGCGCGGGCGGCGAGCATTCTCGCCGGTCTTGGCTTCGATCACGACGCGCAGCAACGCCCCGCCTCCTCCTTCTCCGGCGGCTGGCGCATGCGCGTGGCGCTCGCGGCCGTGCTCTTTTCCGAGCCGGACTTGCTTCTCCTCGACGAGCCGACCAACTATCTCGACCTCGAAGGCACGCTCTGGCTCGAGGACTATATCCGCCGCTATCCGCATACGGTCATCATCATCAGCCACGACCGGGACCTCCTGAACACGGCCGTCAACGCCATCGTCCACCTGGACAAAAAGAAGCTAACCTTCTACCGCGGCTCCTACGAGCAGTTCGAGCGGCAGAAGGCGGAAGCCGACGAATTGCAGATGAAGGCGCGCGCCAAGAATGAAGCCGCCCGCAAACACCTCCAGAGCTTCATCGATCGTTTCAGGGCGAAGGCGACCAAGGCGCGCCAGGCCCAGAGTCGCATCAAGGCGCTGGAGCGGATGGGCACCGTCGCAGCGGTCATCGAGGAGCATGTCCAGGGCTTCACCTTCCCCGACCCGGAAAAGCAGGTGGCCTCCCCGATCGTCGCCGTCCAGGGCGGCGCGGTGGGCTACGAGCCCGGCAAGCCGATCCTTAAGCGGCTCAACCTTCGTATCGACGCGGACGATCGGATTGCGCTGCTCGGGTCAAACGGCAACGGCAAGTCCACCTTCGCAAAATTCATCTCCGGCCGCCTCGAGGCCGAAAGCGGCGAAGTGCGCGTCGCGCCTGGGCTGAAGATCGGCTTTTTCGCCCAGCACCAGCTGGACGATCTCGTTCCGACGCAAAGTGCGGTGGAGCACGTGCGCCGGCTGATGCCGGATGCGCCGGAGGCGAAGGTGCGCTCGCGAGTCGCGCATATGGGGCTCGCGACGGAAAAGATGGATACGGTCGCCCGGGACCTCTCCGGCGGCGAAAAGGCGCGGCTGCTGATGGGGCTTGCCGCCTTCGAGGCGCCGCACCTGCTCATCCTCGACGAGCCGACCAACCACCTGGACATCGACAGCCGCAATGCGCTGATCGCCGCACTCAACGACTATTCCGGCGCCGTCATCCTGATCTCGCACGATCGACATTTGATCGAGGCGACGGCCGACCGGCTGTGGCTGGTAAGTAACGGGACAGTTGCGAATTACGACGGCGATCTCGACGACTATCGCAGCCTCGTCGTCGGCGGCCCCAAGCCGCGGGACGAGAAGCCAAGACTGAACGGCTCGGATGAAGCCCTCTCCAAGGCCGACCAGCGCAAGGCCAATGCCGGCAAGCGTGCTTCACTTGCTCCGCTGAAGAAAAAGATCAACGAGATCGAGTCCTTGACCGGGAAACTGGAGAAACTGATTCAGGCACTTGATGCAGAGCTTGCCGATCCTGTGCTCTACGAGAGGGCGCCGGCCAAGGCCGCCCAGAGGGCGAAGGAACGCGCCGAAGCCGCGGCACAGCTCGCAGAGGCCGAAGAACAATGGCTTGTGCTGTCGGCCGAGTACGAAGAGGCGATGGCGGGGTAGCAACGCAACAACCAGCCGCTCACCCAAGCTCGAAGCTCGTTATCCCATAGATCCGCGCCAGCGGCAGGTCCGGCACGGGACCGCGATACATGCGCGCGGTCTCGAAAACCGGTTTCATGTTGTAGCGGGCGCAGAGCGCCCGCGCCGAGGTGTTCGGCTCGGGTACATCGAGATAGATGCGCGCGCCTCTGACGCCGGCGGCGAGCTTTCGGAAGATCAGGTCGGCGCCCGTCTCGCTGTCGGCAAAGAGCGGGCCGATCTTGAAGCCCTCGCGGCAGGCGCGGATCGTGCCATAGCCGACGATCGTGCCGTCGCGCAGGAGCACCACGCTGCGTCGCGTTTGCAACTGTTTGGTCCATTCGTGAAGGAATGCATCGCGGCGTGCCGGGTTGAAACGGCGGTCATAATCGATGAGCGCGGCCGTATGGACCGGCGCCACATCGACGAGATCGGTGCCGGGCGGTTCGGTGACGCTTACCGCTCCGCCATAGCGGATATTCGCATGCGACCAGACGAAACCTGATTTCCGATAGTTTCCCTGCTGAGCCACGACCCCGTCGAGACCGATCGTCCGGCCCTCGCCGCGGGCGAGCGCATGTTGCCACAGGGCGAAGCCGATGCCCCTGCCCCGGTAGCCCGGCTCGGCGATGTAGAGCCCGAGAAATGCATATTGGCCGCCAAATCGGACGAGGGAAATGGCCGCTGCCAGTGCATCGTCCTCGAGCGCCACCCAATACCCATCCGGGTCGGCGACCCAGAAGGCATTGCCATCCTCAAGCCCAGGGTTCCAGCCCTCTCTGGCCGCCCAGTCGATCATCGTATCAAGCTCGGCGCGCGTCGCCTGGCGGATAGTCGCCATGGAGCTCCCCAACAGTTCATTCTCGAGCGCAACGGCAGCCTAGCAGGTTTGTTTGCATCTTGTGCACCAAGCTGGCAGCTTTATGCTCAGCTAAGTCGGCTTGCCCGCTCTCTCCAATCTGCTACAAGAGCAGCAATAAGTCATACTAATTTGAGCGAAACAACACCATGTCTTCCATCAAGATTGCCATTGTCGGCGTGGGCAAGATCGTGCGCGATCAGCACCTGCCTGCGCTTGCAAAGAATGCCGACTACCAACTGATTGCGGCTGCGAGCCGCCACGGAACCGTAGACGGCATCGACAACTTCAAATCGATCGAGGCGATGCTCGAGGCCGTCCCCGCAATCGAGGCGGTTTCGCTGTGCATGCCGCCGCAATATCGCTACGAGGCGGCCCGCACCGCACTTGAGGCCGGCAAGCACGTCTTTCTTGAAAAGCCGCCGGGCGCAACCTTGAGCGAAGTCGCCGATCTGGAGGCGCTCGCCGCAACAAGCGGCGTCTCGCTGTTTGCAAGCTGGCACTCGCGCTATGCGCCGGCGGTAGCAGCCGCCAAGGCCTTTCTCGCCTCGACCACGATCCAGAGCGTCAGGGTCATCTGGAAAGAAGATGTGCGCCATTGGCATCCGAACCAGGAATGGATCTGGGCTGCCGGTGGCCTCGGCGTCTTCGACCCGGGCATCAACGCTCTTTCGATCATCACCCATATCCTGCCCCGGCCGATCTTCATCACCTCGGCAACGCTCGAGTTCCCAGAGAACCGCGACGCGCCGATCGCTGCCACGATCGCCTTCAGCGACGCCCAGAAGCTCGACGTCTCCGCCGAGTTCGATTGGCGCCAGACAGGCAAGCAGAGCTGGGACATCATCGCGGAAACCGAGGCCGGCGAGATGGTTCTCTCCGAGGGCGGCGCCAAGCTCGCCATCGACGGCAAGATCGTCCATGAGGAGCCGGAGCAGGAATATCCGATGCTCTACCGGCGCTTTGCCGAGATCATCAAGGCAGGCAAATCGGACGTCGACCTCGCGCCGCTGCGCCATGTCGCCGATGCTTTCATGCTCGGTCGCCGCAAGTTCGTCGAGGCGTTTTACGATTGAGGTAGTGGCGCGGCCGCTGATTGCTGCCGCGGGATCACGCCTTCCTCTCCCACCTTCCATCGCGGTTCTGCTGCCAGTAGGTGAGATTGTGCCCCTCGCCCTTGAGCCGCCTCCATTCGGCGCGCGCCGCCTCCAGCTGGGGCTGGTCGTAGCCGTCGAACATGAAGACGACCCGCTCATAGTCCGTGACTGGCGGCGGCTCGGCGCCGTCGACGAGGAAGCGAACGGTTGCCGCATTGGGGTTGCCCTGATTGGCGACGATCAGGATCGGCTGTTCGGCAGCGAACTCACCCGCATCGGTGCCGTGCGGCAGGAAACTGTCGTCGCGATAAACCCAGAGATGCGTGTCCAGCGCGTCGCGCCTCTCGGCGTCGACCGTCTGCACCACCACGCGCCAGCCGCGTTCGATGCTCTTGTCGAGGAGCGGCGGCAGGGCATCGTCAAGCTTCGATTCGGTCAGATGGTAGAAAAGGATCTCGGTCATCTCTGCGGAACACCCGCCTCACCGCGGCGGAGCTAGGACTCGTAGTTCGCGCGAACCAGCTCGTCGAGAAGGCGCACGCCGAAGCCGGAGCCCCAGGACTGGTTGATCTCGTCGGTGGGAGATCCCATGGCCGTGCCGGCGATATCGAGATGCGCCCAGGGCGTATCCTTGACGAAACGCTTCAGGAACTGCGCCGCAGTCACCGAGCCGCCGTGACGGCCGCCGGTGTTCTTCATATCGGCGAACTTGCTGTCGATCATCTTGTCGTATTCCTTGCCGAGCGGCATCCGCCACAGGCGCTCCTGCGTCGTCCTGCCGGCAGCGAGCAACTCCTCGGCCAGTCGATCGTCGTTGGAGAACAGCCCGGCGTAATGGTTGCTGAGGGCGACCATGATCGCACCGGTCAGCGTCGCCAGATCGATCATAGCCTTCGGCTTGAAACGATCGTTGCAATACCAGAGCGCATCGCAGAGCACGAGCCGGCCTTCGGCATCGGTGTTGATCACCTCGATCGTCTGTCCGGACATGGACGTCACGATGTCGCCCGGCCTCTGCGCGCTGCCGTCCGGCATGTTCTCCACCAGCCCGATGATACCGACCGCGTTCACACTTGCCTTGCGCGCCGCCAGTGCATGCATGAGGCCGGTGACAGCGGCGGCGCCGCCCATGTCGCCTTTCATCTCCTCCATACCGGAGGCGGGCTTGATCGAGATGCCGCCGGTGTCGAACACGACTCCCTTTCCGACAAAGGCGAGCGACTTGTCCTTTGCCTTGCCGCCCTTCCATTGCATGACGACGAGCCGCGGCGGCCGTGAGGATCCTTGGGCGACGCCAAGCAGCGCGCCCATGCCGAGCTTCTTCATCTCCCGCTCGGTGAGGATCTCGACCTCTACCCCGAGTTTCTCCAGTTCCTTCGCTCTCGCGGCGAATTCGACCGGGCCAAGCACGTTGGCAGGTTCATTGACGAGGTCGCGCGCGAGGAAGACACCCTCACCAATCGCCTGAGCCGTTGCGAACGCCTTCTTGGCAGCAATGACGCTGCCGGTGACGATGGTGACCTTAACCGGTCTCTGCGCGGCCTTCGCCTCGTCATCGGGCTTCCGCGTCTTGTAGCTGTCGAAGGCATAGGCGTTCATTTCCATTCCGAGGGCAAAATCCGCCGCCGCCTTGCCGCCGACCTCGATACCGGGAGCATCGAGAAAGACGGTCGCCTTCTCGGCAGAGCGCAGCTTGGCAGCCACGGCGCCACCGGCCTTCAGCCAGTCGTGATCGTTAAGTTCCGCCGCGCCGCCAAGGCCGAGAAGCACGATGCGATCGGCGGGTGAGCCGTGGGGAGCGACGATGTCGAGGCTCGAGAGCGCCTTGCCGGTGAATTTGCCGACCTTCACCGCCTTCGCCAGAACGCCCTCGGGGTCGGCGACAGCCGCACCGGCCGGCTCCTTGGCATTGGCAGCCTCCAGGAGAACCGCTACGCCTCCCGCGGGCCGGTAGGACTTGCTGAATGTGACCTCGAACTTCATCGGCATGCAGGACTCCGGAGATAATCTGATTGAGCTCCGCCAGGCCTGTTACCGGACGGCTACAGTGGCCGACATTCGCGTGTCGGCCAGAGATCAAAACCACGGCGCGCACCCTTCTCGCTTTTCAGGCGCTTGGCAAGATGCCCATACATGTTTACATGCGCTTAACCGCAGTTCTTCGCCTTATATTATCCCTGTTGTTAGAGATTCTGATTTGCAACGAAGAATGGAGACCTGCCGGCCGGAAGGGCGACCGACGGGTCGACGGCGGCGCGGAAGCGGCTGGGATGACATGAAGCACGAACTCCGTGCGCGCTGTCGGAATCGATCACGGGTGCCTATCGATCGGCAATCGTGATCCGGAACAGGACCTTGGACCGGAAACGGCTATGAAGCTGATCGAACGCTATATTTTCCGGCGCGCTGCGACGATGTTCCTGGCAACACTTCTGCCTCTGCTCGGGATCGTCTGGACCACGCAAGCGCTGACCAACGTCAATCTCGTCACCGACAGCGGTCAGTCGATCTCCGCCTTCCTGAAGCTCGCGACGCTGATCCTGCCCTCGGTCATTCCGATCATTCTGCCCTTTGCACTGGTGATCGGCGTGGCGCAGACACTGAGCGCGATGAACACCGATTCGGAGCTGACGGTACTCAACGCCGCCGGCAGCTCGCGCATGTCGGTCATCCGGCCGGTGATCTATCTCGCTCTCGGGCTCAGCGTCCTTTCCTTCGCGATCGACAATTTCGTCGAGCCCTACTCCCGCGTTGCCGTGCGCAAGATGATCGCGACGGCCCACGCCAATCTGCTTTCGTCCGTGGTTCAGGAGAATTCCTTTCGCAAGATCACCGACGGTCTTTACGTGCAAGTCGGCGCAAGGCGCGGCGGCGGCGTTCTGCACGGCATCTTCGTCGCAGACTCGCGCAATCCGAATTTCGAGCTCGTCTACTATGCCCGCGAGGGTGCGATCGATGAGGAAAGTTCCGCCCTCGTGATGAAGGACGGCGAGGTTCACCGCAAACTGCCCGACGGCGGCGTTTCCGTCATCAAATTTGATTCCTACGCCTTCGACCTGGCGGAACTGACCAAGGCAACGGGAGGGGCCAACATTCGTGCGAAGGATCGCGACCTTTTCTACCTGCTGAACCCGGACCCGGAAGACCCCGCGTACAAGAAGTCGCCGCTGAACTTCACCGCGGAGCTCCATCGACGCTTCACTGAATGGAGCTATCCATTGCTGTTCGGTCTCATCGCTCTCGTCGTCAGCAGCGATGCACGCTCCCATCGCGAGGCTCGCGTGCATCCGATGATCAGTGGTGTCGCAATCGCTCTGGTCATACGCTGGATGACCTTCTATGCCGCCAACAGTGCGGAGGATTCCATCTGGTTCGTGCCGTTGATGTACATCATCCCGCTACTGACCGGCGCTTTGGCGATCCGACAGCTTGCAAGCAACCAGCGCCTCGACATTCCCACGACCTGGCAGGAAAAGATTTCGGACCTGATGGTCCGGTTTCGGCTGCTGCGGCCGGTGGGGGCCGATGGGGAGCAGGCATCATGATCTTCAACACGCTCGGCCTCTATTTCTTCAAGCGTTACATCGTCACGACGTTCTGGTTCCTCGTCGGCATTTTTTCACTGATCTTCATCATCGACTTCAGTGAACTGGCCACGCGGATGTCGGCTTTGCCGCATTATACGATCACCGGCGCACTGTTGATGACATCGTTTCGCATTCCGATGATCCTGCAGCAGACCGTTCCATTCGTGGCGCTGTTTGCGGCAATGGCAGCGCTGATCTCGCTCAACCGGCGCTACGAATTGGTCGTGACTCGGGCGGCCGGCATCTCGGTTTGGCAATTTCTAAGGCCGTTCGTGTTCGGCGCGTTCCTGCTTGGCGTGCTTGCCGTGATCGCACTCAATCCGCTTGCCGCCTGGGGCACCAAGAGAGCCGAGGCCCTCGAAGCCGAGTGGGGCTCTTCGCGGGCGGCGCAAACCAACTCGATTCCGTGGCTGCGTCAGATCTATGACGGCACCGACACGATCATCGGAGCCCGGTCGGTCCAGAACGGCGGCACCGAGTTGATCAACGTCACCGTTATCCACTTCGATCCACAGGGAACGATCATTCTCAGGCAGGACGCGAAATCGGCGAAGCTCGAAAATGGTTACTGGCTTCTTAAAGACGTCACCGAAACGGGGAGCGGCCGTCTGCCCCAGCGTATGCAAACGGCACAGGTTCGCACCAATCTGAAACCTGAATTCGTTCAAGAACGCCTTGCAAAGGCTGATTCCATTCAGTTTTTCGACCTTCCGGAGAAGATCGAGATTGCCCGCTCCTTCGGCTTCTCGACGAACGGCATGGAGACGCAGCTGCACTCTCTCCTGTCGCTACCGCTGCTTCTCGTTGCAATGACCCTGATCGCCGCATGCGTGTCTCTGAAGTTTAGCCGGTTCAACCAATCACGCTCCGTAATTCTCGGTGGAATCCTCTCAGGCTTCGTGCTTTATGTCGTCACCGTGCTTGTAAAAGCATTCGGAAGCAGCGGTATCGTGCCTCCGTTCGTTGCAGCCTGGTTGCCAGTTGTTGTAGCGATGGCGCTGGGCTCGACGATTCTACTGCATCAGGAGGATGGCTAGTGGCGGCAGGCAACCGCGAACGTATGAAACTGATCAATGCTGCCCTGCTTGCAGGCGTAGCCTTGCATGCCCTTGCCATCGGCATGAATGCGCCAGCTCTGGCGCAGGACGCTGGAACGCGAATCGATTCGCTGCAGCCGAATGTCCCGGCCGACGCCAAGCTGCTGCTCACCGCCAACGAGCTCGTCTACAATCGCGACGCGGAAAAGGTGACCGTGCGCGGCAATGTCCAGATCGAGTATGGCGGCTACAAGATGGTGGCCCGACAGGTCGAATACGACCAGAGGTCCGGCCGCATCCTGGCCACCGGCGATATCCAGCTGATCGAGCCGGATGGCAACATCGTCTATGCCGAGAAGATGGACGTCACCGACGATTTCGCCGATGGTTTCGTCGAGGCGCTCAGGATCGAAACGACCGACCTCACAAGACTGGCCGCCGAGACCGGCGAGCGCCGCAGCGGCGACTTGTTCATCCTCAACAAGGCCGTCTACACCGCCTGTACGCCATGCGCCACGAAGCCGGAGCATCGATCGCTGTGGCACATCAAGGCCGAGCGCGTCATTCAGAACGGCCGTACCCACACGGTTCGGCTGGAGAATGCCTATTTCGAGCTGTTCGGCCAACCCATCGCCTATATTCCGGTGATGGAGATCCCGGACCATACGGTCAAGCGCAAGAGCGGGTTCCTGTTTCCACACTTCAGCTACCGGCAGAAGCTCGGCGCGGGCGTCAGCGTGCCCTACTACTGGGCAATTTCGCCCTACATGGATGCGACGATCACCGCGACCGGCCTCACACGCCAAGGCTTCCTCCTCGAGGGCGAATTCCGCCAGCGTTTCCACAATGGCCTGCATACGCTGAACGTCGCCGGCATCAGCCAGTTGGACAGGGACCAGTTCACACCCGAAACGGTCGACGCGCTGGAAACCAATCGCGCCATGGTCGCCTCCAGGGGCCGGTTCGAAATCAACCCGCGCTGGACCTTCGGCTGGGATGTTCTCGTCCAGACCGACAACAACTTTGCAAAGACTTACGATCTTTCGACCTTCGACGGTACGACCTATACCAACCAGGCTTATCTGACCGGACTCGGTGAGCGTAACCATTTCGACCTGCGCGCCTTCTATTTCGACATCCAGGACGCGGATCCGGATAGTCTTGCCGAAAACCAGCAGCCGATTGCGCAGGTCCTCGACTATTCCTACACCGCGCCGGAGCCGGTCTTCGGCGGAGAACTCAATGCCGATGTCAATCTTACCAACGTCAAGCGAAGCCGCCTCGACAGGGATATCACCGCATTCGGCGTCGAACGCTTCCGCGGCCTGGAGGGGACGTCGCACCGGCTGACCGCAGACCTTGAATGGAAGCGGACGTTCATAGCGCCTGGGGGGCTCGTGTTGACGCCGCTGCTGGCGGCGCGCGGTGATGCCATCGGCATCAACATGGACGACCCGGGCGCTGGCTATACGGGTAGCTTCACCGACAGCGATGCGGTGACTCGGCGCATGCTCACCGCCGGCCTCGAGGCACGCTACCCGGTGCTCTTCGCCGGCGAGGGGAGCAGCCACGTACTGGAGCCGATTGGTCAGATCTATGTGCGTCCGAACGAACAGTTCGCCGGCGCGCTTCCGAACGAGGACGCACAAAGCTTCGTCTTCGATGCCACAAATCTCTTCGAGCGCGACAAGTTTTCCGGCTTCGACCGCATCGAAGGCGGAACGCGCGCCAATATCGGCTTGCGCTATACCGGATCGTTCGACAGCGGCTATGGCCTGCGCGCCATTGCCGGCCAGTCCTTCCACCTTGGCGGTGTCAACTCCTTCGCGACGGACGATCTCGTAAAAGTCGGTGCGGATTCGGGTCTGGAAACCGACCGGTCCGACTACGTGGCAATGTTCGGCATCGATGCACCGTCCGGGCTGATGGCGAGCCTATCCGGGCGGCTTGACGAGAAGAGCCTCAGGCTGCGTCGCGCCGATGCGACGGTCGGCTATCTCGGTCTGACCTGGCAGGCGGCCTTGACCTATACGCGGATAGAGGCACAGCCACTCTACGGCTCGACGTCCGATCAGGACGAAGTGCAGACGGCAGCCGCCTATCGGTTCCACGATTACTGGTCCGTCTTCGGCGCAGTGACCTACGATATCAATGCCGGCGTCGTGACCCGCAACGGCGTCGGGATCACCTATGACGACCAGGACACGCTGTTCTCCATCGTCTACCGGCAGGAACGCGATACCGACAGCTCGCTCGCCAACGACTGGTCGATCGGCGCCCGCATCAGCTTCCGCACGCTCGGCGACGTCGATGTGGGTAGCACCGAATTCGAAGAACTCGACTATTTCTAGTCTAAGCCAGGAACGGCACGATTGCGGCAATCGCGCCCTCCTCTCCCTCACTACTGCATGTGTCCTTAAATCGACCTCGATTTAAGGACAAAGACATGCAGCCTTTCAAAGTGCTACAGCGACTTTTGCGCGTCTGATAAGACGCGCGGCGCTCTACGATGATTAAGCGGTCTTGTCATCGTTTGGCCGCATGTATTATGCATTTCCCACAAAATTATCCGGGAGAGCGCGACCGCCGAGGGTTGCTCACCCTTGAGCGCGCAACGAGCAGGGAATGATGATGGGTGGGAAATTCTCGATCGTGAGGGCGATCGCTACGCTGGCGCTCGCTGGGGTATTGAGCTTTGGGGGAGCCGTAGCCGCCAAGGCTGCAAGCGAGGTCAAAGTGATCGTCAACAACACGGTGATCACCTCCGGCGATATTGCCAAGCGTGTCGCCTTCCTCCGCCTCCAGCGGCAGGGCGGCGGAGCCGCCGAAGCAAAAAAACAATTGATCGACGAAGTGCTGAAGCGTGCCGAGATCGCCCGCGTGCAGCAATCGGTCAGTACCCAGGAGGTCGACGCGGCCTTTGCACGTTTTGCCGCCGGCAATAAGCTCTCGCCGGAGCAGCTCGGAAAGATTCTCGATCAGGCCGGCGTCGGGGTCGAGCACTTCAAGCAGTATATTGCGGTTCAAATGAGCTGGCCGCGCTTGGTCAATTTCCGCTATGGTGGCGCCAACCGCCTTGCCGGCGGCGACCTGGTCAAGCGCATGATGGAAGGCGGCGGCGATAAGCCGGTCACAACGGAATACTTCCTCCAGCAGGTAATCTTCGTCATCCCGGCATCGAAACGCGGCGCGATCACCGGTAAGCGGCAGGCCGAGGCTGATGCTTCCCGCTCGAAGTTCCCGGGCTGCGAAACCTCCAAGGTCTTTGCAGCAAACTACCGCGACGTCTCGATTCGCAATCTCGGCCGCGTGCTTGCGCAGCAATTGCCGGAAGAGTGGAAGCCCCTCATAGAAAAGGCGGGAGACGGCATGACGACCGGCACGCGCGTCACCGAAAGAGGCGTCGAATATCTGGCAATCTGCAAGAAGCGCCAGGTCAACGACGATACCGCCGCTGAAATCGTCTTCCGCGCCGAGGACATCGGCAAGCAGAAGAAGGGCGGCGAAGATCCGAACAGCGAGCGATATCTCGAGGAGCTGCGCTCGAAGGCGCAGATCGTCAACAAGTAGCGGGCCACCATGAACGAGACGCGCGGCAGGCCGATTGCCCTCACAATGGGCGATCCGGCCGGCATTGGCCCCGACACGACGCTTGCCGTCTGGGCGAAACGGCTGACGCAAGACGTGCCGCTCTTCCTCTTCATCGGAGACCCGGCCGTGCTTTCCGCACGCGCCAAGGCGCTGGGGCTTCCCTTACGAATCAGTGAAACCGACTGCGGGGGCGCGGCAGCCGCTTTCGCCGAAAGCCTGCCGGTATTGCCGGTCCGTTGTCCCGCACCCGTCGTCGCTGGAGAGCCGGATGCTGCAAATGCAGCGGCCGTCACCGATGCGATTGACATCGCCGTCCGGCTCGCGATGAGCGGCGAGGCCTCGGCAGTCACCACCAGTCCGATTGCAAAGGCCGTGCTCTATGAAGCCGGCTTCCGCTTTCCCGGCCATACGGAGTACCTCGCCGACCTGGCCCAGAACGCGACCGGGTCCCCCGCCCTGCCGGTGATGATGCTTGCAGGGCCGAAGCTGCGGGCAGTTCCTGTGACCATCCACATCCCGCTCAAGGATGTTCCCGCATTGCTGACGCCGGATCTGCTCTACCGGACCTGCGTCGTCACGGCTGCGGATCTGAAAAGTCGCTTCGGCTTGGCCGCGCCGCGGCTCGCGGTTGCCGGGCTCAATCCGCACGCCGGGGAAGGCGGGGCGCTCGGTCTGGAGGACGATGCAGTCATCCGGCCGGTCATCGACCGCCTGCGCAGCGAGGGATTGAATGTCTCCGGTCCGCTTCCGGCCGACACCATGTTTCACGACCGTGCCAGGGAGACCTACGACGTCGCGATCTGCATGTACCACGATCAGGCGCTGATCCCGGCAAAGGCGCTCGGATTCGACGATAGCGTCAACGTCACCCTGGGCCTTCCCTTCATCCGCACATCGCCCGATCACGGCACCGCTTTCGGCATAGCCGGAAAGGGGATTGCACGAGAGGACAGCCTGCTCGCCGCTTTGCGCCTGGCTTCCGAACTCGCCGCCAACACGGCAGGAGCGGATCGCTGATGGCGGCGCTCGACGGTCTGCCCCCGCTTCGCGATGTCATTCAACGCCACGCACTCGACGCGAAGAAGGCGCTCGGGCAAAACTTTCTGCTAGACCTAAATTTGACCCAGAAGATCGCCCGCACTGCCGGGCCTCTTGAAGGTGTGACGGTGATCGAAGTCGGGCCTGGTCCTGGCGGACTGACGCGCGCAATCCTTGCGCTCGGTGCGAAGAAGGTAGTCGCCGTTGAGCGGGACGCCCGCTGCCTGCCGGCACTTGCCGAGATCGGCGCCCATTATCCGGACCGGCTCGAGGTCATTGAGGCCGACGCGCTCAAGGTCGATTTCGAGCAGCTTGCGGGAGGCCCCGTGCGCATCATCGCCAACCTGCCTTACAACGTCGGCACCCAGCTTCTCGTCAATTGGCTCCTGCCCAAGCAATGGCCGCCCTTCTGGCAGTCGATGACACTCATGTTCCAGCGCGAAGTGGGTTTGCGCATCGCCGCCGGCGCCAATGACGATCATTACGGTAGGCTCGGCGTACTCTGCGGCTGGCGGACGAAGGCGCGGCTCGCCTTCGACGTTCCGCCGCAGGCCTTCACGCCACCGCCGAAGGTAACGTCTACCGTCGTCCATATGGAGCCGATTGAAAATCCGATACCTTGCCCGGTGTCTGCGCTCGAAAAAGTGACACAGGCGGCTTTCGGCCAGCGTCGCAAGATGCTGCGGCAAAGCCTGAAGCCGGTCGGCGGCGAAGCGCTTCTCGCCAAAGCGAATATCGACCCGCAACGCCGTGCGGAGACGCTGTCGGTCGAGGAGTTCTGCAGGCTGGCGAATTGCCTCTAGCAGATCCGCCCTATCGGGCATCTCGACATGGCCGGCAGGCCAGAGGCGTCAGAGCGGATTTTCCGTCAACAGCCCATTGACGAACTCGAAAAGTCCAGGGCGCCGATCGCGGCGAAGCCGCTCTGCTTCGATGATCGAGCGGACGGCGGAGAAGGCGCGGTCGAGATCGTCATTGACGACGATATAGTCATATTCGCGCCAGTGCTCGATCTCGGCGCGGGAGTTGGCGAGGCGGGTTGCGATGACTTCCTCGGTGTCTTCGGCGCGGCGGTGCAGCCGCGACTGAAGTTCTGCCATGGTCGGCGGCAGGATGAAGATTGAGACAACGTCTCCCGCCATCTTCTCCTGCAATTGCTGGGCGCCCTGCCAATCGATGTCGAAGAGCATGTCGCGGCCCTCGGCCATTGCCGTCTCCACGGCATCACGCGGGGTGCCGTAGAAGTTGCCATGCACCTCGGCCCATTCGAGCAGCGAGTCCGTTGCCCTCAGGGCCTCGAACTCGCGGACCGTCTTGAAGAAGTAGTGCCGGCCTTCGATCTCGCTCGGCCGCCGCGCCCGTGTGGTGACGCTGACGGAGATGCTCAGTTCCGGATCAGCCTCGAGGAGGTTGCGTGCAATCGTCGATTTTCCGGCGCCCGATGGCGATGAAATCACGAGCATCAACCCGCGACGGGCGATCTTGATGGGCGAGGCCGCCGGTTTCATGTCTTACTCCAAGTTCTGAACCTGTTCGCGGAACTGGTCGATCACGACCTTCAACTCGATGCCCGCGGCCGAAACGGCGGCGGCATTCGCCTTCGAGCAGATCGTATTCGATTCCCGGTTAAATTCCTGTGCAAGGAAATCGAGCTTGCGTCCGATCGGTCCGCCCTTCGTCAGAAGGTCACGCGCGGCGGCGATATGCGCGCCGAGGCGATCGATTTCCTCCTTGAGGTCGGCCTTCGTGGCAAGCAGCGCGACCTCTGCATGCAATCTCTCGCGGTCGATGGAAGAGGCATTCTCCATCACCAGCGCAATCTGTTGCGCCAGCCTTTCGGCAATCGCCTGGGGGCTGCGCGACGGATCCCGGTCGATAGACGCCTTCAGCCGTTCAATCTGGTCCATATGGGCAAACAGGATCCGCCCCAGCGCGCTCCCCTCCTCCTCCCGCATCGCCTTGAGATCGAAAAGCGCCTGTTCCAGGCCGGCAAGGATATCGGCGTCGCGTGCCTCGCGTTCGGTTTCACTTTCCTCCGCTTCTCGAAAATCGACGATGCCTCGGATCGAAAGAAGCGTGTCGAACCGAAGCGGCGCTGGATCGACGATATCGACGATTTTCTCACGAAGCTTCATGACTGCTGCCAGCGCCTCGTGATTGATGACGGCCTCGACCGCGGTCTCGCCGCTTGCCAGTGAAAGGGAGACCTGCAGATTTCCGCGCGCGAAATATTGCGCGGCCAAGCGCCGGCAGTCCGGCTCGAAACGCTCCAGCCCCTGGGGTAGACGGAGCCGCAGGTCAAGGCCCTTGCCATTGACCGAGCGAAGCTCCCAAGCCCAGCGATAACGCCCGATGCTCCCCTCTCTCCTGGCAAAGCCGGTCATCGATTGGAGCGGCATTATTTCCTCCATCCGCTACTGCATTGTTCCTGAAGCCGAATGCGATTTTGGAATGCAGACATGCAAGGATTCATCGGTGAACCTTGCGCGCAAGCGTCGCTGCAACAGAAATAGGTCGGCGGCGCGATCTCCCGCAAGGAATATCCGCGCCAACCGGCGTTCGTCCACAACAGAGCCTGTCCTTACTGCGCCTCGATCGCCGGGGTTGCTTCCGCAGCCGCTTTTGCTGCCTCGGCCGCCTTCTCGGCTTCCAATTTCCGCCAACGCCGAACATTGGCATTATGTTCGTCGAGCGTTTCCGCGAAGACATGTCCGCCGCTACCGTCGGCGACAAAATAAAGCTCCGGGGTGCGCGAGGGATTGGCGACCGCCTCTAGCGCCGCTCTGCCGGGGTTGGCGATCGGCGTCGGCGGCAGGCCCTTGATGATGTAGGTATTGTAGGGCGTGTCCTTGTCGAGGTCCGCTTTCAGGATCGCCCGATCGGCGGGTTTCCCCTCACCGCCGAAGATGCCGTAGATGATCGTCGGATCCGACTGCAGCCGCATGCCCTTTTCCAGCCGGTTGATGAAGACCGAAGCGACTCGCGGCCGCTCGTCCGCACGTCCGGTCTCCTTCTCGACGATCGAAGCGAGCGTCACGAATTCCTCGATCGTCGAGATCGGCAGGTCGGGATCGCGTTTATCCCAGATCTGCTCCACGAGCGCCTTCTGCGCCGCAATCATCTGCTGGACGATCTCGGAGCGCTGGGTTCCGCGAGTGAATTTGTAGGTGTCAGGCTTGAGCGACCCCTCCGGGGGCAGCTCGGGCGGCAGGTCGCCGACAAGGACCGGGTCGTCGGCAAGCTTGCGGAACATCTGCTTCACGGTCAGTCCTTCCGGCAGCGACACGGCATAAAGGATCGACTTGCCGGATTTCAGGAGCTGCATGATCTCCTGCATTGAAGCATGAGCCTTGATCTCGTACTCGCCGGCCTTCAGCGTTTCATTGTCGAGATAGGCCTCGGAGACGAAGCGGAAGACGCGTGCGTCGGTGATGATGTCGTTGCGCTCCAGACCATTGGCGATCTCCGTAATGCCGGCACCGCTTCTAACGATGAAATTCTTGTTCGCCTCGAGCGGTCCGGGCTTTTCATATTCGCTCATCGCGTAATAGACGGCGCCGGCAGCCGCGAGTGCTACGAAGACGACGATCGACATCATGAAGTTCAGGAAGATGACGACCTGGCTGCGTGCCTTGCGCGAACGCTTGGGCGGCTGGGGGACCTTTTCAGGACGCAACGCCTCGTTTGCCGATTTCGGAATGATCGGCCCGTTGCTCCCGGTCTCATTGCGGCCAAATTGTACCGCGCTGTTTTCGCTTGAGTCGCTCACGATGATCCCGAATCCGAAATTCGCTACTTCGATCGAGCCGCCGCCGGCGCGAATTTCGGCTTTAGGCCGGCGGCTAGCATGTATATGCCAGGGCGATGGATACGCTACAATTGCCAGCTGTGCCTTGCGCGAACATAGCGACCAGCTCGCGACGAGCGATCCGATCCGATCCGAAGTCATCAACGTGGCCGGTCCTCAACTGTGGGACACGGCACGCGGTCCGCACTCCTCCTTGTCCGGGCCGGGCCAGAAAACTGTTCCGCGACAGCTTTTAGCGAGCATTGCGGCAAAAAGCGGGATCACAGAACGACAAGATCAGCAAAGGCAAGGTGCCTCACGCCGAAGCCCGCCAGCTGAGGGTTGCGACGTTGGACACCCAGCTCAATCGCCCCTGTATCGGCGCAGGACCAGCGATGCGTTGGTGCCGCCGAAGCCGAAGGAATTCGATAGAGCCACATCGATCTCGCGCTCACGGGCGACGTGCGCGACCAAGTCGATTCTCGTTTCTACCGACGGGTTGTCGAGATTGAGTGTCGGTGGAGCGATATTGTCGCGAATCGCCAGAGTCGAGAAGATCGCCTCGACCGCGCCTGCGGCCCCGAGCAGGTGCCCGATCGCCGACTTTGTCGAAGACATGGAGATCCTCGAAGCGCTGTCGCCGACCAGCCGCTCCACGGCTCCGAGCTCGATCGTGTCGGCCATGGTGGATGTTCCGTGGGCATTGATGTAGTCGACGTCGGCGGCAGTCAGACCCGCACGCTTCAGCGCCATCTGCATGCAACGATAGGCGCCATCGCCATCCTCCGAAGGGGCGGTGATGTGGAAGGCGTCGCCGGAGAGGCCGTATCCGACCACCTCGGCATAGATCTTGGCACCGCGCGCCTTGGCATGCTCCAGCTCTTCCAGAATGACGATGCCCGCACCTTCTCCCATGACGAATCCGTCGCGATCGGCATCATAGGGTCGCGATGCCTTTTGCGGATTGTCGTTGTGCTGCGTCGAAAGCGCCTTGCAGGCGGCAAAGCCCGCGAGCGAAATGCGGCAGATCGGCGATTCGGTGCCGCCTGCCACCATCACATCGGCATCGCCCAGCGCGATCAGCCGGCTTGCGTCCCCGATCGCATGCGCACCGGTGGAGCAGGCGGTAACCACCGAATGGTTGGGCCCGCGCAGCTTGTGACGGATGGACACCTGGCCCGAAGCGAGATTGATCAGGCGGCCGGGAATGAAGAAAGGCGACAGCCGGCGCGGCCCCTTGTCGCGAAGGGTGTAACCACCGTCGACGATGCCTTCGAGGCCGCCGATGCCCGAGCCGATCAGGACTCCGGTCGCGATCTGATCCTCGCCGGTTTCCGGCTTCCAGCCGGAATCCGCCAGCGCCATATCGGCGGCGGCCATCGCATAGACGATGAAGGGATCAACCTTGCGCTGCTCCTTCGGCTCCATCCAGTCATCCGGATTGAAGGTGCCGTCGGAGCCGTCGCCGAATGGAATGCGGCAAGCGATTTTGGCCGGTAGGTCCTCGACCTCGAATTCGGTGACCTTGCGCGCCGCATTGCCGCCGGCGAGAAGACGCGACCAGCTAACCTCGGTTCCGCAACCCAAAGGCGATACCATGCCGGTACCGGTGATAACGACGCGTCTCATTCCCGTGATCCACCCTGACTTCATTCCAGAGCCGGACCGGACCGCGTGCCACGACCCCGATCCGCGCATCCACTGCAAAACACTTGACGGCGATCAGGGGAAAAGGCGGGAACGCTTTGCTGATCGCAACCCGCATCAGACGCGGGCCAGCCCCACTTCCCCAGGGCTGAACGGGCCGCGGATCGCAGCCCGTCGGAGGCCTTGAACCGTATCAGGCCTGAGCCTTCTCGATGAACTTGACGGCGTCGCCGACAGTCAGGATCGAATCCGCTGCGTCGTCCGGGATCTCGACGCCGAATTCCTCCTCGAATGCCATGACCAGTTCGACGGTGTCGAGCGAGTCCGCGCCAAGGTCATCGATAAAGCTTGCGCCTTCGCTGACTTTTTCGGCGTCGACGCCAAGATGATCAATAACAATTTTCTTCACGCGTTCTGCGATATCGCTCATGTCGGAGTTCCTCGACCTTCGTTTTCTCTGCGGCGCCAGGGGCGCCGGTACTCAATCACGCCTGATAGACCAAGTTGGTCCACCGGGCAATCCATTCAACCGACACCGCGGAAACCCGTGGCAGCAGGGCTCTCGGAGAACCTGAGCGGACCGGTCGACTGCGTACAGTCATGGCCCGATTAACACGGTTTAAGTCTGCCGCAAAGCCGGAAAATGCCTGACATTCGCATGCTCAACATTGAATTTCAGGCGTTTGGACCGCGTCTTCCCGGCCGGTCGCATGTCGCGAAAAGCGACCGCCGAGCATCGGTTCAGATCATCGCCATGCCGCCATTGACATGGATCGTCTGGCCGGTGACGTATGCCGCTTCGTTGGAGGCGAGATAGACGACGGCGGAGGCCACTTCCGCGCCGCTTCCCATCCGCCGCATCGGGATTGCGGCCATGATGCCTTCCTTCTGCTTGTCGTTCAGCTTGCCGGTCATGGCGCTCTCGATGAAGCCCGGGGCAACGCAGTTGACGGTGACGTTGCGAGTGGCGATTTCCTGCGCGAGCGACTTGGAGAAGCCGATCATGCCCGCCTTCGAGGCACAGTAATTGGCCTGCCCCGGATTGCCGGTAACGCCGACGACAGAGGTAATGTTGACGATCCGGCCGAAGCGGCGACGCATCATCGGGTGGGTGAGTTCACGAGTCAGGCGGAACACGGCCGTCAGGTTGACCTCCAGCACACCGTCCCAGTCCTCGTCGCTCATGCGGACGAACAGGCCGTCCTTGGTGATGCCGGCATTATTGACGAGGATGTCGACACCGCCGAGTTCGGCCTCCGCCTTCTCGCCGAGCGCCTTTACTTCGGCGCGATCGGAAAAGTTCGCCGGGAAGATCTGCACCCGCTCGCCGAGCGTATTGGCAAGCGCTTCCAGTTTTTCGAGGCGCGTGCCGTGAAGGCCGACGGTGGCGCCTTGCGCATGCAGGAGGCGGGCGATTTCCTCGCCGATGCCGCCCGATGCGCCGGTTACGAGGGCCTTGCGGCCGGAAAGATCGAACATGGCTTTCTCCCTTGTGATTGCGGCGCTCAGGCCAGAAGGGCGGCAACCGCCGCGTCTATGTCGGCGGGCGTATTGACAGCAATGCCGTTGACATTCTTGTCAATGCGACGCGCAAGCCCTGTCAACACCTTGCCGGAGCCAATCTCGTACAGAGTGGCGATATCGTTGGCGGTGAACCATTGGACCGTTTCCCGCCAGCGCACTTGGCCCGTCACCTGCTCCACGAGGAGGCGTGCGATCTCGCCGGCATCGCTGACCGGGGCGGCCAGCACGTTCGCAACCACCGGGACCACCGGATCACGCTTCTCGACCGTGGAGAGCGCCTCACGCATCGCTTCGGCGGCCGGCGCCATCAGCGCGGAATGGAAGGGCGCCGACACCGGCAGCATCAATGCGCGCTTGGCTCCCTTCTCAGAAGCAAGCCCAGCCGCCTTCTCGACCGCAGGCTTCTCGCCGGATATCACCAATTGGCCGCCGCCATTGTCGTTGGCGATCTGGCACGCGCCGAGCGCCGATGCTTCGCGACAGACCGCTTCGACATCGCCGTGCTCCAGGCCGATGATAGCGGCCATCGCGCCCTTTCCGACCGGGACGGCCGCCTGCATCGCATTGCCTCGAGTGCGCAGGAGCCGCGCCGTGTCGGCGAGCGAAAAGGTTCCTGCGGCGCAAAGGGCAGAGTATTCGCCGAGCGAATGGCCGGCAACGAACGAAACCTTGCTTTTCAGATCGACGCCTTTGGCTTCGAGGACCCGGATCACCGCGATCGAGACCGCCATCAGCGCGGGCTGCGCGTTCGCCGTCAGCGTCAGCGTCTCTTCCGGGCCGTTCCAGACGATGTCGGAAAGCTTTTCGCCAAGCGCCTCGTCCACTTCGGCAAAGACAGCTGCCGCCTCCGGAAAAGCTTCCGCCAGATCCTTGCCCATGCCGACAGCCTGGCTGCCCTGACCGGGGAACGTGAATGCAATGCTCATCAGGAATGCCTCTTCCCTTGATCGCAACAGGCCGGCGCGATCCGGCCCCGACGCGATCGTTTCCCGTGTTCGAGCAGGACACCGGCAAGTACGATACCTCGCTTTCATGTCCCGTCGCTGTTTTTCCTCTCCATTCACATTCCTGAACGGCGAGTCAAGCGCGGAGGCCCAGTTCGCCGGTCGCGCCCGGGCATTTGCCCTTGATCTTCATCAACCAGCGCTTAAGTTCTGCCCGTCATTACAGCCGCGCCCAGCCCTTTCCTTCGGGGCTGCGGCCATCGCCCATTTCAAGGGCGGCGCGCCTCTCCCCTCCCCAGCGGCGCGAATCCGCCACCACGAGGAAGTCAACATGCGCTACAACACGCTCGGCCGCACCGGCATCAAGGTTTCCGAAATCTGCCTCGGCACAATGACCTGGGGCTCCCAGAACACCGAGGCCGAGGCCCACGGCCAGCTCGACTACGCCTTCGAGCTCGGCGTCAACTTCGTCGATACCGCCGAGCTTTATCCCACCACCCCGCTTTCGGCCGAGACCTACGGCAATACCGAGCGCATCATTGGCGAGTGGCTCACGAAGCGCGCCCGGCGTGACGATGTCGTGCTTGCGACCAAGGTCGCCGGCTCCGGCCGTCCTTATATCCGCAACGGCGGACCGATCACGCCGGAAGGAATCGACGAAGCCATCGATGCCAGCCTCAAGCGGCTGAGAACGGATTATGTCGATCTCTACCAGGTTCATTGGCCGAACCGTGGACACTATCACTTTCGCAATGCCTGGTCCTACGACCCTTCGAAGCAGGACAAGGCGCATGTCGGGGCAGATCTGAAAGCCATTCTCGACAAGCTCGGCGACCTCGTGAAAGCGGGCAAAGTGCGCGCCGTTGGGCTTTCCAACGACACGGCATGGGGCACGATGAAGATGCTCGATCTCGCGGAAAAGCACGGCCTGCCGCGGGTCGCCACCATCCAGAACGAATATAACCTGCTTTATCGAACCTTCGATCTCGACCTTGCCGAACTGTCCCACCACGAGGACGTCGGGCTGCTTGCCTATTCGCCCTTGGCCGCCGGCCTTCTAACCGGCAAATACCTGGATGGGGCGAAGCCCGCTGGATCGCGTCTGTCGATCAATGGCGATCTCGGCGGCCGCTTCACGCCGCATCAGGAGCAGGCCGTCTCGGCCTATGTGGCGCTCGCGCGCGAGCACGGCGTCGATCCGGCACAGATGGCGCTCGCCTTTTGCCTGACGCGGCCCTTCATGGCCTCGGTCATCATCGGCGCGACTTCGATCCCCCAGTTGAAGATCGATATCGGCGCCGCCGCCGTTACGCTTTCGCAGGACGTAATGAACGGCATCCGCCGGCTGCACCGGCTCTATCCGGCACCGATCTAAGCTGTCGCAAGACAGCCGTCACGCCGCCATCCGCTGGCAGCTTTCGACGCAGCGCCGGCAGGCTTCGACGCAATCGGCCATATCGCCGATGCGTTCGCAGTCGGCTGCGCATTCTGCGCAGATCTCGGCGCATTCGCCGCAAATGTGCCTGTGATGCGGAGTTCCGATCAACATGAAGTGCGCGGCGGTCCGGCAGATTTCGGCGCAGGCCATCATCAGGCGGAAATGCGGCGGCTCGGTGTGCTGGCCGCCCGCCTCCAGGCAATGGCCCATCGCCATCGAAAGGCAGGCTTCGTAGCAGTCGAGGCAATCATCTATGCACTCCTGCATCTTGGGATCGATGTGGGGCATCTTCGTCTCCTGCTGCTTGTTGATGGGGGCTGGGCCTGAACAAGGAAATTGCGCGTTTGTTCCGAGACCGCAGCGGCCGCCGCAAAGGCCGCCTGCAAAGATCTTCCGATCGCGCCTTGCATTTCCGCGGAAATTCCGTATAAGCGCGCTGTTCGAAACGCCCGGTCTTCTGGCTGGTGGCTGAACGGAGGGCCGGCTTCCGCCTCGGAGGCCGCCAGGAACGACAAGATGTTCCGGCCTCCCGTGTCTCCGCTCTCGACCGTCTCGATACAACACTTTCTTGCCGGCTCATCCGAGCCAATAAGAACAGTCGTTGAGGCTTAGCCGCCGAGGCCCGGGCTGATTAACGCAAGAAAGGCAAGCCAGAATGGCTCTTTATGAACACGTATTCCTGGCTCGCCAGGACATCACGCCGCAGCAGGTCGATGCCCTGGTCGAGCAGTACAAGGGCGTCATCGAAGCGAACGGCGGCAAGGTCGGCCGGGTCGAGAACTGGGGCCTGAAGTCCCTCACCTACCGCATCAAGAAGAACCGCAAGGCTCATTACGTGCTCATGGACATCGATGCTCCGGCACCGGCCGTCCACGAGGTCGAGCGGCAGATGCGCATCAACGAAGACATCCTGCGCTACATGACGATTGCCGTCGAGAAGCACGAGGAAGGCCCGTCTGCGATGATGCAGAAGCGCGACCGCGACGATCGTCCGCGCGGCGAAGGCCGTGGTCCGCGTGAAGGCGGTTTCGACCGAGGCCCGCGTCCGGACCGTGGCGACCGCGAAGACCGCCCGCGTCGCCCGCGTGAAGACCGCGCGTAATTCAGAAGCTTTAGGAGATTAATACAATGGCTGAAGTTTCTTCCGCTCCGGTCCGCCGTCCGTTCCACCGTCGCCGCAAGACCTGCCCCTTCTCGGGCGCAAACGCTCCGCGGATCGACTACAAGGACGTCCGCCTCCTGCAGCGCTACATTTCCGAGCGCGGCAAGATCGTTCCGTCCCGCATCACGGCCGTCTCCCAGAAGAAGCAGCGCGAACTCGCCCAGGCGATCAAGCGCGCCCGCTTCCTTGGCCTGCTGCCCTACGTCGTATCGTAAGGGCATGACTCTCCGTTGATCACCTGACTCAGCGGAGATCCGTTAAACGTCGAGGCGCTTTCCAAGCGAGCGCCTCGAACACTCCCTTCCGCGGTGGGCGCGGATCGGAACCGGCGGTAACGCCAAAATCCCATGCTGGGGCAGAACCGAACGGCGGCCCCTAACTGCGTTGAAGCAGGACAGCGAACGTGCAGAATTTGAACAGGACATCGCTGCTCGTCGGCGTACTTGCCGGCATTACCGCCGCCCTTCTCTCGATGGGCGCGAATACGCAGTCGACACTTGCCATCATTCTTTACGCCGCTTCCGCACTGCCGATCCTGATTGCCGGGCTCGGCTGGGGCAACGCCGCCGCGATTGCCGCCATCGTCACTGCCGGCGCAACGGCGGCAGTCCTGGCATCGCCCTATTTCGCGCTTTTGATCCTGGTGGTCACCCTCGTTCCGGCCGGCTGGCTCAGTCATCTTGCCAATCTTGCACGTCCCGCCTCCGAGATCGGCGGCCCGGAGGACGCGCTCGCCTGGTATCCGCTGTCCGACATCCTCAGCCACCTCGCCGGACTCGTGACCATCGGCATGATCCTCGTCGGCTATATCGTCGGATATGATTCGAGCGTCTCCGATCTCATGGTGGACATGGTGATCGAGGCTGTGAAGGCGCAGGAACCGCTCTACAACCCGGATGCGGCCGCCATTGCCCAATTGAAGGCAATGTTCACCCTTGCCCTGCCACTCGTGCAGGGGGCCATCTGGGTGATGATGCTGTTTTCGGCCTATTACCTCGCCACCCGCATCGTGCAGATGTCCGGGCGGTCCGTGCGGCCACGCGAGGATATCCCCGCGTCGCTCAGGATGCACCGCAACGCCATCTTCATCTTTCTCGCCGGCCTCCTCCTCGCCTTTATCGGCGGTGCCCCGGCCGCGATCGGCTCCCTCGTTTGCGGCACATTCGGCGCCGGCTTCCTGCTTGCGGGCTTTGCCTCCTTCCATTACCGCACGCGCGGCAGGGCCTGGCGGCTGCCGGTCCTGTGGATGGCCTATCTGTCGGTATTCGTCTTCACGATACCCGCCGTCTTCTTCCTCCTCTTCGGACTGACCGATACACGACGCACGATTGCGGTCACGCCGGCGGGGAAAAGCTAAACAACGAAAAATCGCCAAACTGAAAGGATCGAAAAAATGGAAGTCATTCTCCTCGAACGCATCGCCAAGCTCGGCCAGATGGGTGAAACCGTGAAGGTTCGCGACGGCTTTGCACGCAACTACCTCCTGCCGCTCGGAAAAGCGCTGCGCGCCAACGCCGCAAACAAGGCCCGTTTCGAAGCCGAGCGCGCAACGCTCGAAGCCCGCAACCTCGAGCGCAAGTCGGAAGCCCAGAAAATCGCCGAGAAGCTCGACGGCAAGTCCTTTATCATCGTCCGGTCCGCCGGCGAAACCGGCCAGCTCTACGGCTCGGTTGCCGCTCGCGATATCGTCGAGGCGCTGACTGCCGAAGGCTTCAACATCAACCGCAACCAGGTGAACCTCAACCAGCCGATCAAGTCCATCGGCGTCCATAAGGTCACCCTGCACCTGCACGCGGAAGTCGACGTTGTCGTCGAAGTCAATGTCGCCCGTTCGGCCGAAGAAGCCGAGCGTCAGGCCAAGGGCGAAAGCCTGACCTCCGCCGAGGCGATCTATGGCGTAGACGAAGACGCGCTGAAGCCGGAGGACTTCTTCAATCCGGAAACCGAGTTCGAAGGCGAAGAAGAATAAGCGTCAGCGAGAGAGCTGATTAAAGGTGAGACCCGGATCGCTCGCGATCCGGGTTTTTCTTTGCGGCCATATCGGCTCGAATCGCACGTTTTGCGAGCGACGCCGAAGCGCGAATCATGTAGTTTCTCCCGGCCCCTTCGCGTCAATGCCCTTGCCTTGCGACGGGCCCGTTTCGCGCCTTCAGGTCGCCCCCTGTGGATGGATGTGGACAACCGGAAAAGGCCACGGCCGCGGTTGCAAGCCGGGACACTGTTGCACGGCTACACTAGACGCCAACGGCGGCAAACAGCAAACCGGATACTCGATGGACCTCGAGCGGAACGGAAAGACCATGAACGACGCAGCGCGAAAGCTTGCCTCCCTGACCAAGGAACAGGTGGACCAGCACTATCGCGAAGCGCCGAACAATCTGGAAGCCGAACAGGCGCTGCTCGGGGCAATCCTTGTGAATAATGACGCATTCTACCGGGTGTCGGACTTCCTCAAACCCGTGCATCTCCACGAGCCTCTACATCGCAAAATATTCGAGATTGCCGGTGAAATCATCCGCATGGGCAAGACCGCCAACCCGGTGACGGTAAAGACCTTCCTCAAGGCAGACGAGCGGGTCGGCGACCTGACGGTCGCACAATATCTCGCGCGTCTTGCAGCCGAAGCCGTCTCGATCATCAATGCCGAGGACTACGGCCGAGCGATCTATGACCTAGCGCTGCGGCGTTCGCTGATCACTATCGGCGAGGACATGGTCAACATCGCCTACGACGCGCCGCTCGACATGCCGCCGCAGAGCCAGATCGAGGATGCGGAACGGCGGCTCTTCGAGCTCGCCGAGACCGGGCGTTACGACGGCGGTTTCCAATCTTTCAATGATGCCGTGGCGCTCGCGATCGACATGGCGGGACAGGCTTTTGAGCGCGACGGACACCTTTCCGGCATCTCCACCGGCATCCATTCGCTCGATTCCAAGATGGGCGGCCTGCAGCGCTCGGACCTGATCATCCTCGCCGGCCGTCCGGGCATGGGCAAGACCTCGCTGGCGACCAATATCGCCTTCAACATCGCCGCGGCTTACGAGCCTGAGGTGCAGCCGGACGGCTCCTTCAAGGCGAAGAATGGCGGCGTCGTGGGCTTCTACTCGCTTGAAATGTCGTCGGAACAGCTTGCCACCCGCATAATCTCCGAACAGACGGAAGTCTCCTCCTCGAAGATCCGCCGCGGCGACATCTCGGAGGCGGATTTCGAGAAGCTCGTCGCCTGTTCGCAGATGATGCAGAAGGTACCGCTCTATATCGACCAGACCGGCGGCATCTCGATCGCCCAACTCTCGGCGCGCGCCCGCCGCCTGAAGCGCCAGCGCGGCCTCGACGTACTCGTCGTCGACTACGTACAGCTCATGACCGGCTCGAAGAAATCCGGCGATAACCGCGTACAGGAAATTACCGAAATCACCACGGGTCTCAAGGCGCTCGCCAAGGAGCTCAATGTGCCGATCATTGCCCTGTCGCAGCTCTCTCGCGCGGTGGAAAGCCGCGAAGACAAGCGCCCGCAGCTCTCGGACCTGCGCGAATCGGGCTCAATCGAGCAGGACGCCGACGTGGTGCTCTTCGTCTTCCGCGAGGAGTATTACGTGAAGAACATGGAACCGCGCGACGAGTTCGACCCGAAATACGAAGAGTGGAAAATGCAGATGGACAAGGTGAAGGGCACGGCCGACGTGATCATTGCCAAGCAGCGTCACGGCCCCACCGGAACGGTGAAGCTCGCCTTCCAGTCCGAATTCACCCGCTTCTCGGATCTGGCCGACCCTTCATTCACACAGTACGAGCATTGAAACGACGCCGGGGAGCAGATCATGTCTGCCCCTCATCCCCCTGCCGGGACCTTCTCCCCGCAAGCGGGGCGAAGGGGGAAAGCGGCAAACTCTCCGCCCCCATTTCACCTCAGTGGGTACTGGGGAACGGAAGTGCGCGCCGCAGGTCCCTTCTCCCCGCCTGCGGGGAGAAGGTCGCGGCAGCGGGATGAGGGGCAGCGCAAATGCCTCAAACCCAAGCGGAAGCAGGCTACGCCCCGACCACCGCCCTGCCGACGGCCACCACAAAAATACCGACCGCAACGGCGGCAAGCAGCGGCAGCCGCGTTGCCGCGAGCGCGGTTGCAGCGGTGGCGAGCGTTTCGGCCGGACCGGTGACGAGTGCCGTCGGAGCGATGACGGCCATCAGCACGGCGGGCGGAATAGCCTCGAGGGCACGCTTCTGCTGCGGGCCGATGGCGACGAAGCGGATGAGAACGAGGCCGGCAACACGGGTCAGAACCGTGGCAGCGGCCATGGCGACGATAGCAAGAAATGTGTTCTGATCGAGCGTCATGCACAAACCTCCCGGCGACGGCCCGTAAAGAGGGTTGCGACGACACCCGCGGCAGCACCGGCGGCGATGTACCAGGCTCCGGGCAATAGCTGATGTGCGAGCACTGCCGCCAAGGCGCTGGCGGCCAAAACCGCGCCGGTCTCCCGGCCCTTCCAGAAGCCCATCACCAGCACGGTGAAAACCGCCGGAAAGGCGAAATCGAGTCCCACCACGTTCGGGTCGCCGAGGAGAGCGCCGACGATCGAGCCAGCGAAGCTCGCCAGAACCCAGACGCAATAGAAGGGTATCGCAAGCCCCGCATACCAAGCGGGTGTCAACCGCGTCCGTTCGGCACGAAGCTCCGCCATTGCCCAGATTTCGTCGGCGAGCAGCAGCATCGCGGCGCATTTGGCAGGACCCGAGAATGCCGGCATCTTCGTACCGATCGAGGCACTCATCAGCACGTGGCGCATGTTGACGAGCAGGGCCGAAAAGGCAAGTGCGCCCCAGGAGGCCGGATGCTTCCAGATGTCCATGGCAACGAATTGCGACCCGCCGGCAAAGACGAGTGCGCTCATCAAGAGCACTTCCAGGCTGCTCAGTCCCTTGGAAGCGGCGACCGCACCGAAGACGAGTCCGATCGGAATCACGGCGACGGTGAGCGGCGCCATTGCTTTCACACCCCCGGCAAATTCCTCGAGTTTTTCCGCCCTTTTCACGTCCACGATCTCCGTCGTTGTTTTACGCAGAGCTCATAGAAGGATCTTTATGCAGGGTCTTGAACGAAAGTGATCAGCCGGCGCGAAACGCCCCGGGTGTGACGCCAGTGCGCGCCTTGAAGTGACGGGTGAAGTGCGCCTGATCGGCGAAACCGCAATGATAGGCGGTATCGGCCGCCCACCAGCCGCGGCGCAGCAGGGTTCGCGCCTCGCGCACGCGCTTGTCCGTCAGGAAGGCATGCGGGGTTATGTGGAACTCCTTGCGGAACGCGCGGATCAGGTGCGCCCGGCTGATGCCTGCCACCTTGGCAAGTTCATCGAGGCTGATGTCGCGCGAATAGTTTTCAATGAGGTAGTCCCGGGCGCGATGCACGGCGGAGCTCTCGCGGGTTCCGAGGGGAGCTATGATGGCGCTGCCATGCCGCTGGAACAGCGTCGCCAGGAAGCTGAACATCGCTTCATCCGCCTCCAGCGTTCCCGTGTTGCCTTCAAGCGTCTGGTGCGCCCGGCGAAAGGCGACCGCGAGGTCCGGGTCCGTCAGCCATTGTCGGGAGAAGCAGGGCGTCCCGTGGAATGATCGGCCGGTGACATCTTCCAAGACCTCGATGAAGAGCTCCACCGAGGGGTAGATCATCCGATATCGATAGCCGTCACTTCCGGGATGGCCGTCATGCACTTCATCGGGATTGATGAGATAGAAGTCGCCCGGACCCGTTTGCGAGCGCTCGCCTTTGATGGTGCTGATTTGGCAGCCTGCCTCGATGGCGCCGATGCTGAACGTGTCGTGTGCGTGCGGCGCGAATTCGTGGGTGAAGAAGGTGGCGCTGAGGCATTCCATGCCCCCGAACCGGGGATCCCGCCAGAAACGGGCCTGCTCGGCGCCCTCGAGCGGCATGGCCTCGGTCGCTTCTTCCTGGGAAATCGTATGCATCGACCGATCCTAGCGTTGCGGCTATCGCCCGTCTTGTACAAAAGTGCTCGCCCCATTTGGGCTGTGTCGTTTGCGGCCTTCGGCGCTTGCATGTATTGCTTCGATATCGCCGAAGGAGAGCCTTGCCCGATGTCCAGCCCCGAATTTCTCGCCGCGTCCAACAGGCTCACCGTCGATCTTTCCGCCCTTGCCGACAACTGGCGGACCATGAACGAGCTCTCGGGCAAGGCGCGTGCCGCCGCCGTACTGAAGGCCAATGCGTACGGGGTCGGCGTGACCGAGGCCGCGCACACGCTTTACGCCGCCGGCGCGCGCGATTTCTTCGTTGCCAGCGTCGAGGAAGGCGCCGAGCTTCGCCCCCTCATTCCGGACGCACGCATCTACATCCTGGCCGGCATGTGGCCCGGCAATGAGGAGTTGTTCTTCGCCTACGACCTGGTACCGATCGTCAACTCCGAGGAACAGCTTGCGGTTTTCATGGCTGCGCTTTCCGAGCGGGGTGAATATCCTTGCGTGCTGCATGTCGATACCGGCATGAACCGCCTCGGTCTCTCCTTCGAAGAGGCGCTCGCGCTTGCCTCGGATCCGGCGCGGCCGGCAAGTTTCTCGCCCGTGCTGGTGATGAGCCATCTTGCCTGTGGCGATGATCCCATGCATCCGATGAACGTCTATCAGCTTGAAGGCTTCCGGGCAGTGACTGCCGCCTTCGAGGGCATCCCCGCCAGCCTGGCGAACTCCGGCGGCGTCTTTCTCGGTAATGACTATCACTTCGACCTGACGCGACCCGGCATTGCGGTTTATGGCGGCGAGGCGGTGATCGGCGCCGTCAACCCCATGAAGCCCGTCGTGACCGCGGAAGCGCGCATACTGCAGGTGCGCACCGTTCCCGCCGGCGGGACGGCGAGCTATGGCGCCTCAGTGCGGTTCACCCGCGACAGCCGCATCGCCACCGTCGCCATTGGCTATGCCGACGGCTATCACCGTTCGCTGTCGGGCGGCGGCGTTATGCTCCGGCAGGCAAGGGCATCGGGCGCTCAAGGCTTCCTGCATGGGAGATTGGTGCCACATGTCGGCCGGGTGACCATGGACTTGAGCCTTTTCGATGTCACCGACCTGCCGGAACAGGCAGTTCGCGCCGGCGACTATATTGAGCTTTTTGGCCGCAACGTCGCGATCGACGACGTTGCGCGCGCCGGTGGCACCATCGGCTACGAGCTGTTGACGAGCCTCGGACGCCGCTATTGCCGAAATTATGTCGGGGGCGTCTGATCGCTGACCGAAATCGATGCTTCAAAGCGGCGATTCGCGTCATTATCTGACTGTCGAGAAGTGATTCTGGCCTAGGTCCAGATTTAGCCCTCCCAATATGCCGAAAGTGAATTCCGAATGGCGAAGGCCCGCACCCAGTTCGTCTGCCAGAATTGCGGCACAGTCCACTCCCGCTGGGCGGGAAAGTGCGACGGCTGCGGCGAGTGGAACACGATTATCGAGGAAGATCCGATGGGCGGCATCGGTGGCGGCCCAACGCGGGCGCCGAAGAAGGGTCGCCCTGTAGCTTTGACGACGCTTTCCGGTGAGATCGAGGATGCGCCGCGCATCGAGACCGGCATATCCGAGCTCGACCGCGTGACCGGCGGCGGCTTCGTGCGCGGCTCGGCGCTGCTTGTCGGCGGCGATCCCGGGATCGGCAAGTCGACCGTACTGATGCAAGCCGCAGCCGCCCTTGCCCGCCGTAAGCACCGTGTGATCTATGTCTCCGGCGAAGAAGCCGTTGCCCAGGTACGTCTGCGCGCCCAACGGCTTGGAGCCGCCGACAGCGACGTGCTGCTTGCCGCCGAAACCAATGTCGAGGACATCCTCGCAACCCTTTCCGAAGGCAAGCGGCCGGACCTCGTCATCATCGATTCGATCCAGACGCTCTGGAGCGATACGGTCGATTCCGCACCGGGCACGGTGACGCAGGTGCGCACTGGCGTGCAGGCGATGATCCGTTTCGCCAAGCAGACCGGAACGGCGGTCGTGCTGGTCGGCCATGTCACCAAGGAGGGGCAGATCGCCGGCCCGCGCGTGGTCGAACACATGGTCGACGCAGTGCTCTATTTCGAGGGCGATCGCGGCCACCACTACCGCATCTTGCGAACGGTCAAGAACCGCTTCGGGGCGACCGACGAGATCGGCGTTTTCGAGATGTCTGACAAAGGCTTGCGCGAGGTCGCCAATCCGTCGGAGCTCTTTCTCGGCGAACGCAACGAAAAGTCACCGGGCGCGGCGGTCTTCGCCGGAATGGAGGGGACCCGGCCGCTGCTCGTCGAGGTGCAGGCGCTGGTCGCGCCGACGTCGCTCGGAACGCCGCGCCGGGCGGTCGTCGGCTGGGATTCGGCGCGGCTCTCGATGATCCTCGCCGTGCTCGAGGCCCATTGCGGCGTGCGGCTCGGCCAGCACGACGTCTACCTCAACGTCGCCGGCGGTTATCGCATCTCCGAGCCGGCTGCCGATCTCGCTGTCGCATCCGCGCTGGTTTCGTCACTCGCCGGGCTTGCCCTTCCGGCAGATTGCGTCTATTTCGGCGAGGTCAGCTTGTCGGGTGCCGTCCGGCCGGTTGCGCATACCGCTCAACGTCTGAAAGAAGCCGAAAAGCTCGGTTTTTCGCAGGCCGTGCTGCCATCCGCATCGACCGACCTGCCCAGAAGCGGCAATGGCCGGTTGAGCGAGATGGAAAGCCTGCCGGACCTGGTGGCGCGCATCGCCGGATCGCGGCGGGCCTTGCAGCAAGTCGACGAGGCGGACTGACGCATTGACCGCGTGATCGGCAGTGGATAGGCCTTTCGAGCGCGTGCACCCGCGGCCAATGGCGGATAAGTTGGTATGACCCGATTGCAGACGGGGTCGGAGTAAGGACAACATGCCCATCACAATCCTCGACGGTATCGTTCTCGGCGTCGCGCTGTTTTCGGCGATTCTCGCCATGGTCCGCGGTTTCTCGCGCGAGGTCCTTTCGGTCGCGAGCTGGGTAGGCGCGGCCGCCGCCGCCTATTTTCTCTATCCGCATGTTTTGCCCTATGCCAAACAATACACCAGCAGCGACACGGTCGCTCTGATCGGCTCGGCCGCCGTGATCTTCCTGGTGGCACTCATCATCATCTCGTTCATCACGATGCGGATTGCCGATTTTATCATCGACAGCCGCATCGGTGCGCTCGACCGCACGCTTGGCTTCCTTTTCGGGGCCGCGCGCGGCATTCTTCTGGTCGTCGTCGCCATGCTGTTCTTCAACTGGTTGGTTGCGCCGCAGCAGCAGCCGATCTGGGTCACCGAGGCAAAATCGAAGCCGCTGCTCGACAATCTCGGCAACAGGCTGGTGGCGCTGCTGCCGGAAGAGGCGGACGCCACCATTCTCGATCGCCTGCGCGGTAAGGATACGACGGGCGAAGGCGAGAGCGAAAACCCGCCCCCGGCCACCGGACAATCGCCTGCCGACGACGCGCCTGCGACGAATGGCTGATGTATGAGGACGTTTGCAACAAAGCCCGCTGTGCGGGCTTTGTCTATTTCGAATAACCCTCGCCAGGCTTTTCGGCTAAGATCGCTTGACGACTGGCGGACCGATCACGATATGCGCACGGCACGGAGCAAAGGCAGACTGCGATGACCGATCTCAGATCCAGTGAAGTCCATGACGAACTCCACGGCGATACGCTGCACGAAGAGTGCGGCGTTTTCGGTATTCTTGGGCATCCGGACGCCGCCGCGCTGACTGCGCTCGGCCTGCACGCGCTCCAGCATCGCGGACAGGAAGCGGCCGGAATCGTCACCTTCGACGGAAAGCAGTTCTACACCGAAAAGCGTATGGGCCTCGTCGGAGACCATTATACCGATCCCGCAACGCTGGCGAAGCTGCCCGGCTATATTTCCATCGGGCATACGCGCTACTCGACCACCGGCGAAGTGGCGCTGCGCAACGTTCAGCCGCTCTTTGCGGAGCTCGAAGTCGGCGGCATCGCCATCGCCCATAACGGCAACTTCACCAACGGCCTAACGCTCCGCCGCCAACTGATTGCCGACGGCGCGATCTGTCAGTCGACCTCTGACACCGAAGTCGTCCTCCACCTCATCGCGCGCTCCAAGCAGACCTCCTCCTCCGATCGATTCATTGACGCCATCCGCCAGATGGAAGGCGGTTATTCGATGCTCGCGATGACGCGAACGAAGCTGATCGCCGCGCGCGACCCGATCGGCATCCGGCCCCTCGTCATGGGCGAACTCGATGGCAAGCCGATCTTCTGTTCGGAAACCTGTGCGCTCGACATCATCGGGGCCCAGTACATCCGTGACATCGAGAACGGCGAAGTCGTCATTTGCGAGATCCAGCCGGACGGCTCGATTTCAATCGACGCACGCAAGCCGGAATCGCCGCAGCCCGAGCGGCTCTGCCTGTTCGAATATGTCTATTTCGCCCGTCCCGATTCAGTCGTCGGCGGTCGCAGCGTCTATGTGGCGCGCAAGAACATGGGCAGCAATCTCGCCAAGGAATCGCCTGTCGAGGCGGATGTCGTCGTTCCTGTCCCCGACGGCGGCACACCGGCCGCGCTCGGTTACGCGCAGCAGAGCGGCATTCCCTTCGAGTACGGTATCATCCGCAACCATTATGTCGGACGGACCTTCATCGAGCCGACGCAACAGATCCGCGCTTTCGGTGTAAAGCTGAAACATTCGGCCAATAAAGCAATGATTGCCGGCAAGCGCGTCGTGCTCGTGGATGACTCGATCGTGCGCGGCACCACCTCGGTCAAGATCGTACAGATGATCCGCGACGCCGGTGCGCGCGAAGTGCATGTGCGCGTCGCCAGTCCCATGATCTTCCATCCCGATTTCTACGGTATCGACACGCCGGACCGAGACAAGCTGCTCGCCAACCAGCATGTCGATCTCGCCTCGATGTGCCGCTTCATCGGCGCCGATTCACTAGAGTTCCTCTCGATCGAGGGTCTCTACCGGGCCGTCGGCGGTCAGCCGCGCGATCCGAAGGCGCCGCAGTTCACCGACCACTACTTTACCGGTGAATATCCGACCCGCCTCCTCGACCAGGAAGGCGCAAGCAACGTGCGCAAGCTCTCGGTCCTCGCCAGCAACGGATAACAAGACATCAATGACGCCCAATCTGAAAGACCGGATCGCGGTCGTCACCGGCGCATCGCGCGGTATCGGCTATTTCACAGCTCTCGAACTTGCCAAGGCCGGAGCGCATGTCATCGCCTGCGCCCGGACGGTCGGGGGGCTCGAAGAACTCGACGACGCGATAAAAGCGGTCGGCGGCTCTGCCACGCTCGTTCCCTTCGATCTTGCCGACATGGCCGCGATCGACAAGCTCGGCGGCGCCATCAACGAGCGCTGGGGCAAGCTCGACATCCTGGTCGCCAATGCCGGCGTGCTCGGTACGATTTCGCCGATCGGCCATGTGGAGGCCAAGGTCTTCGAAAAGGTAATGACGATCAACGTCACCGCCACCTGGCGGCTGATCCGCTCGCTCGAGCCGCTGCTGGTGCGCTCCGATGCCGGTCGCGCTATCATCCTCTCGTCGGGCGCCGCGCACAAGTGCAAGCCCTTCTGGGGCCCCTACTCTGCTTCGAAAGCGGCCGTCGAGGCGCTGGCGCGCACCTGGGCTTACGAAACGCAGCGTCTGCCGCTGCGCATTCTCAGCGTCGATCCGGGCCCGACACGCACCGCCATGCGGGCGCAGGCGATGCCCGGCGAGGACCCAGCGACCGTACCTCACCCCTCCGAAGTCGCCGCAGCGCTGATGCCACTCTTCGGCGCAGAGCAGACCGAGACGGGCAAGCTTTTCATCGTTCGCGAAAATAAGATCGTCGATTATCGGATGCCGGAGTAGGCGCGAGGCCGACATCACTTTCTCATTCTGTGCTTGTCACAGGAACCCGGCCACAGCGCCTCGGCTGTGAATAACTCGAATATTCGACGCCCGCGGCAAGCCCGACGATTGGAAGATAGTCACCCGCGCCCAAGGACTTGGGCGCGCTGGATTCCTGTAGCAAGCCCACCTACTCGCTGTCCCCCGGAAGCCCATCGCCCTCCTGAGGCACCTGCCAGTCGCCATATTTTCTCTGCCAGGCGCGCGCACCGAACGGCAGGCTGATCAGATAGGCGAGCGCCGTTACCACCATGGTTTCCCAGGTATAGGTCATCAGCGTCGCGACGTAGAGGACGACGAGGAGGATGGCCGGAAGCACGAGGTCCCGGCGCACGCGACTGTTTTCGGATTTGCCTGACCAGACCGGCAGCCGGCTAACCAGCAGGAAGGCGATCAGCACCGTATAGGCGGCAGCGATCAGCGCGAATATTCGGTCCGGAGCCAGGCCGAGCAGGCCGATATAGACAGGCAGCAGCACGAGCATGGCGCCGGCCGGCGCGGGAACGCCGACGAAATATTCCGACTGCCAGGAGGCTTTCACCGGGCGCTCCGCCATGACGTTGAAGCGCGCCAGGCGCAGCCCGGCAGCGATCGCATAGATCAGCGCCGCGATCCAGCCGATCGAGCGCGCCTGATCGAGCAGGAACACATAAAGGACAAGCGCCGGTGCGACACCGAAATTGATGATGTCGGCAAGCGAGTCCATCTGCCCGCCGAAGCTCGACGTCGCCTTGAGCAGGCGCGCCACGCGGCCATCGATGCCATCGAGAAACGCCGCCAGCAAAACCATTGCCACCGCGAGCTCGAAACGGTTCTCAAAGGCCAGGCGAATTCCGGAAAGCCCGGCGCAGATCGCCAGCACGGTGATCAGGTTGGGGATCATGAGGCGCAGCGGAATTTCCCTCAGCCGCGGCCCGCGGGCCTTGTCGTTGGAGCCGCTCGCATCTGCTGTCGGCGCCGAAGCGCCTGCCGATTGTTCCTGCCGGAGCTCTTCCATTCGGGACTCCTCCATCACGACTCCTTAACCACGGCGGCTGACGACCGGCCCTTTCGCAGAACCGAATTCGGCGAGCACCGTTTCTCCGGCAACGGCGGTCTGGCCGACACTGACACGCGGCGTCGCACCCTCCGGCAGGAAGACATCGAGTCGGGAGCCGAATCGGATGAGGCCAAAACGCTCGCCCGCTTCAAGGGATGCATTTTCGCTCGTCCAGCAGAGGATGCGCCGCGCAACCAGACCGGCGATCTGGACGACGCCGATCGCGCCATGGCGCGTTTCGATGACAAGCCCGTTGCGTTCGTTGTCGTGGCTCGCCTTGTCGAGCTCGGCATTCACGAACTTGCCGGCCCGATAGGCGATGCGCCTGATCGTGCCGCTCATCGGAGCCCGGTTTACATGGCAGTCGAAGACGTTCATGAACACGGAAACGCGCAGCATAGGCTCCGAACCGAGCCCCAGTTCCTCCGGCGGCGTCACGTTTGCGATGGCCGACACGCGCCCGTCGGCCGGACTGATGACAAGGTCCTCGTCGATTGGGGTCATGCGATCGGGATCGCGGAAGAAATAGGCGCACCAGGCTGTCAGCAGAAAGCCGATCCACATCAGCGGTTCCCATAGGAAGCCAAGCACCAGCGAAACGACGAAGAAGATTGCGATGAAGCGGTAACCTTCCTTGTTCACCGGAACGAGCGTGTTGCGCACCGTGTCGACCAAGCTCATGAAAATCTACTCCAAATCTGTATTGAAACGTGAACTAGCGCGAATTCGGGAATCCGGCAACGCCGAAGCCAGTTTGACTGCGGTGCGCCAGCGCTCAGCCGTCGTCAGACGGCCGGCACGCCACGGTCGACGATGCCAAGATCATCGCTCTCGCGCACCCGCTTCAATTGCTCCTCCGCCTGCGTCGCTTCGCGCTGGCGGCTCCACATGGAGGCATAGAGGCCGTTGCGCGCGATGAGCTCGCCATGCTTGCCGCGTTCGGCTATGACACCATCCTTCAGCACGATGATCTCGTCGGCATTGATGACGGTCGACAGGCGGTGGGCGATTACCAGCGTGGTGCGATTGCGCGAGATGACATCGAGTGCCGCCTGGATCTCCTGCTCGGTCTTCGTATCGAGCGCGGATGTCGCCTCGTCGAGAACCAGGATCGGCGGCGCCTTGAGGATCGTCCGCGCGATGGCGACGCGCTGTTTCTCGCCGCCCGAAAGCTTCAACCCACGCTCGCCGACCATCGCCCGAAAACCATCCGGCAGGCCGCGGACGAAACCGGCGATCTGGGCCGCCTCGGCGGCTGCCTCGACCTCGGCGTCGGAAGCACCTACCCGACCGTAACGGATATTGTAGGCTATCGTGTCATTGAAGAGCACCGTATCCTGCGGCACCATGCCGATCACCGCGCGCAGGCTCTTCTGGGTCACGTCGCGAACGTCCTGCCCGTCTATCAAGATGGAGCCTCGTTGCACGTCATAGAAGCGGTAGAGCAGCCGCGAAAGTGTCGACTTGCCGGCTCCGGAAGGGCCGACGACGGCGACCGTCTTGCCGGCCGGCACTTCGAACGAGATCCCCTTCAGGATTGGCCGGGCCGGATCGTAGGCGAAATGCACGTCGCGGAAGGCGATCGCGCCGCGCTCGATCCTGAGCTCCTTTGCACCCGTGCGGTCAACGACTTCCGGGTGAACATCCAGGAGATCGAACATGTGTTCGATGTCGGTCAGCCCCTGCCGGATCTCGCGATAGACGAACCCAATGAAGTTCAACGGAATCGCGAGCTGGATCAGCATAGCATTGATGAAGACGAAGTCGCCGATCGTCTGCTCGCCACGCTGGACCGCAAGCGCCGAAATCGTCATCATGACGGCCGTGCCGGCACCGAAGATCAACGCCTGGCCGAAGTTCAGCCAGCCGAGGGAGGTCCAGACCTGGGTCGCGGCACGTTCGTAGCGCTCCATCGACTTGTCGAAGCGCTGGGCTTCCATCTCTTCGTTGCCGAAGTATTTGACCGTCTCGAAGTTTAAGAGGGAGTCGATCGCCTTGGTATTGGCGTCGGTATCACTGTCGTTCATCGAGCGGCGTATGGTAATCCGCCAATCACTGGCACGCACCGTGAACCAAATATAAAGCCAGACGGTGACTGCCGTGACCAGGAGGTAGCTGAAGCCGTATCCCCACCAGAAAATCACCGCGGTCAGCAGGAACTCGATGAGCGTCGGCACGCTGTTCAGGATGGTGAAGCGGACGATCGTCTCGATGCCCTTGGTGCCGCGTTCGATAATGCGCGATAGCCCGCCGGTGCGCCGCTCCAGGTGAAAGCGCAATGAGAGCTGGTGCATATGGACGAAGGTCCTATAGGCGAGCTGCCGGACGGCGTGTTGGCCGACGCTTGCAAAGAGCGCGTCGCGCAATTGATTTAGTCCCGATTGCAGCAGCCGCGCGAGGTTGTAGGCGAGCACAAGCATGACGGCGCCGGTCAGGAATTGCGGCAGAAAGTCGAGCGCGTCCGGCTTGTTGTTGAGGGCATCGGTCGCCCATTTGAAGAAATAGGGCACCAAAATCAGAACGATCTTGGCGACCACGAGGATCACCGCCGCCCAGACCACCCGCAGCTTCAGGTCCATGCGCTCCGCCGGCCACATAAAGGGCCAAAGATTGGCGATCGTCCTCAGGGGATTGCTGGTATTCGCCGAAACCGTCTTATTCTGGGTAGGGGATGCCACGTCTCAGTCCGCTTTCAATGCTTTCCATCGCGACCGTGCCGAACTGCATGCCCGCATGATCGCTTCGAGGTGAACAAGCGCTGAAGGATTTAACTCATGTCCTCCTCCCTCGAATCTTCAATTCGAGGGCACCTGCAGCAATTCTCCGCATGGTCTTGTTTCCATTCTGAGCGAGTCACGGGGAACACCGGCAGGGATTTGCCTTGCCAGCATTCGCCACTCGACCGCCTCCGTCCTGGCTCAATGAAAAGCGGCGCCTTTGAGACGCCGCCCTTTCCTGACAGATAGGTCCGCCCTCGTGCGACCGCAATGCAATTGCGGACAGATGGGCCGATTATTCCTCGTGCTTCATGTGCTTGCGGTGGACTTCTCGCGATTCCTCGTCGGAAAGCGCCTTGTCGGGAACCCCGAAAACCTGGCCCGGCTGGATCAGGTCCGGATTTCCGATCTGCTCGCGATTGGCGAGATAGATTGTCGTGTAGCGAACGCCCGCACCGTAGACGCGCCGCGAAATCTGCCAGAGTGTATCACCTCGGCGAATGATCACCGTGTTCTTGCTCTCCTTGAGCGGCGCCTGCTGAATCGTCGTCGGCTGCTGTTCCGCGTTAACCGGGGCGGCTGCGGCAATCTCCTTGGTCGCTGACCCGGACGGAGCGGCCTGTGTCGCATCGGCCGCCGCCGAAACGACGGCGCTTGTCTGACCAGCCTCGGTTGAAGGCTTCGGTCTGGCAGAAGCCGTCTCGGCGGTTCCGTCGGCCTGCTGCGGCAGTGCCGGGGCAATGACCGGATCGACCTTGCCCAAGGCCGCGACCACACCCGCAGAATCCTGCGGCGACGACTTAAGGATCGCCAAGGCCTCGCGCGCCGCCTTCGAAGCACCGGTCGCCGCGGCGACCAAACCCGGATCGGAACCGTCCGCCGGCTTGAACTCGGCAAGCGACTGGAGAGCGAATTCTGTTGCCGATCGGGCCGCAGCAAGCTCCTCGGCCGTCGGTTGCTTGCCGTCAGCATAGAGTCCCTTCAACAACGCAAGCGCCTTGGCCGCCTCGGCCCTCAGGCCATCGAGCCTAGTTGCTGCCGTGTCCGTCGGTGCACTGGCAATCGCGGCGACTTGCGCACCCGCCGGCCGATCGAAGGGGACAGCCGCGCGCATGGCCACCTTGCTGGCGTCGTCGTTCATCATGTCGGCACGTATGATATGGCTTCCTACCGAGAGCTCGATCACGCCATCGATAACAAAATGACCGCTGTCGTCGGCCTTCACTTCCCCGAGCAGCTTATCGTCGGCGTAGATACGGACCAATGCCCCCGGTTTGGCATTGCCGGCGACGAACATCGTCGAGCCTTCGATCTCAACGGCGGTCACCTGCAGCCCGGGCAAGCCGTTGGGATTGGCCCGCGGCTCCGAAACGGCGGCGGGCGCGTCCGTGGATCTGGCGGCTGTCTGAACAGGCATCTGTTCGGCTTTCGGCGTCGTGATCAACCGGCTCGCCTCGCCCGGTTTCGAGACCATCGCCAGCAATTGCCCACCCGGTTCCTGCGGTACGGAAATGGTCGCAACCTCGTCCGACATCTTGCTGGCGCCACCGGCACCGACGCTCCTAAGCGTCAGCTGGTGGTCGCCTGCGGCAAGCGGCTTGTCGAAGACGGCAGCGAAATCGCCGGCCGCATTAACCTCGGCAGTCCCGACCACCGTATTGCCGCTCAGGATCTCCAGCTTGGTGCCCGGCTCGGCGCGACCGGCGATCACGGTCGACCCATCGGGCTCGACGCGAAGGAGGTCAAATCCGGGGACGGTCCAGTCCGCAGCCGGAACCGGCGTGCCGGAAGCAGCCGGATCGGAGGCGGCGCTGCCATCGGAACGCGCGGCGGTCTGCTCGCCGTCGGTACCTTGCGTTGCGGCGGGCGTCTTGTCGACCTTGGCTTCCAGTGCCGGCTCTGCCGACTGGCCGTCGGCTGCGGCAGATTGTGCAGTCTCTTCCTTCGCGTCCTCACGCAGGTTCGGCTGGACCACGAAGACCATCAGCGCCGTCGCAATCGCCAGCACGCCGAGGGCCACCCAACTGGCCTTGTTCTTTATCATGCCACTCTCCACAGGAGCGAAGCCTTTGCCCCGCGCATCCCCTCTTTGCCGGCCTACGGTGCCGAGCCCTCGGTGCATTATAGCGCAACCCGGGTCACTCGCCGAATTCTTCAATCCAATGCTGAAATTGCTAACGATTCCTGCAGTCACGCACAAGCTCGCAGTGCGCGCACGGGCAACGATCGCACGGCTTTTCCGTCATTTTCCTTGACCCATGCTGCGACGCAATGTCTCTTTGGCCACATGAACAAGGATACGAAGCCGATTCTCTCCGTCTGCGTCTATTGCGGTTCCCAGCCCGGTCGCGACACGACCCATATTCAGGCAGGCCGAATTCTCGGCAAATCGATCGCGGATCATGGCCTGCAGCTCGTCTATGGCGGCGGCACGCGCGGAATCATGGGCGCGGTCGCAAGCGGCGTGCTCTCCGGCGGCGGCCACGTCACCGGCATCATTCCCGAATTCTTGATGGACAAGGAGGCGACTCGTCACTCACTGGGGCAACTCGACGAACTGATCGTCACGGCCGACATGCATGAGCGCAAGCACAAGATGTTCGACCGGGCGGACGCCTTCGTGGCCCTTCCCGGCGGCATCGGCACTCTCGAGGAGATCGTCGAGATCATGACCTGGGCACAGCTCGGCCGCCACCGCAAGCCGATGATCTTCGGCAATATCAACGGATTCTGGACGCCGATGCTGGAGCTGTTGCAGCACATGCGAGACCAAGGCTTCGTCCACACGGCCCATCTCGTCCAGCCGCTCGTGATAGATCGGGCGGAAGATATTGTCCCCGCCATTCTCGCCGCAGCGGCGGAGAAAGGCCGTGAGGGCGAAGCCGAGATCATCTCCAGGCTTTGAGTTCTCGATTCGGAGTGGATGGGAAGTCGCTCACACCCTCCCCAAGTCTTTCGAGTTATTCTGCAGGCGTTGGCTGGGCCGCCCGGCGTGCCCGGCTCTGCGCAAGCATCGCGCCCGAATAGATAAAGAGTGCCGCCCAGATCAGGATGAAGGCGACGAGCTTCGCGATGCCGAAGGGTTCGTGAAAAACAAAGACCGCGATCAAGAAGATCATCGTGGGGGCGATATATTGCATGATGCCGATGGTCGAGAGCCTCAGGAGTTTTGCGCCATTGGCATAAATCATCAGGGGCACGGCGGTGACGAGCCCGCAGGCAAGGAGCAAAAAGACGTCGCTCATGCCTGTATCGCCGAAGTGGCCCTGGCCCGTCGTCTCGAGCCAGATGATGTAGGCGATCGCCGGGATGCTTAGGAGCAGTACCTCCAGAAAGAAGCCCTGGTTCGGCCCGATCGGCAGCGTCTTCCGGAAAAAAGCATAGAAGCCCCAGGAGATACAGAGCCCGATCGATACCCAGGGGAGGCCACCGGCGTCGAAGGCGAGCACGGCAACCGCGAGCGCCGCAAGGGCGATCGCCACCATCTGCGCCGGGTTCGGCCTTTCCTTGAGCAGCAACGCTCCGAGAAAAATCGAGAAGAGCGGGTTGATGTAATAGCCGAGCGCCGTCTCGATCGCGCGGCCGGCACCGATCGCCCAGACATAGATGCCCCAGTTGACGGTGATGAGCGCGGCCGTCAACGTCGCCATCTTCAGCATGCGCGGAGACTGAAGCGCCGCCTTCACCTCCTGCGTGCGGCCGAGCCAGACAAGCACGAGACCGGCCAGCGGCACGGACCAGACGATACGGTGCGCGACGACTTCGGGTGCCGGGATGTGTGCCACCGCCTTCATGAAGAAGGGCAGGAAGCCCCAGAGCAGATAGGCCGTCAACGCGAAGGCAAATCCTCTCGCGGAGTCGGTATTGTCGGCGGTCGGTTTGGCGTTCGGCTCGGCCATGGTCTTGATCCTGAGAGACTCCGCCGGGGCTCATGCGAGTGGACGTGATCACTCCGGCATCGATCGACGGTACGAAGACCGTCGTTGCTCGAAGCGTCCTACTCCAACGAATGGTGATGCACCAATTCATTTCCGTGAAGCGAAGAGTGAGGAGCGCTTAAGCCTGGGGAGGCGGTGGTCGAGACACCCCCCTCTGCCCTGCCGGGCATCTCCCCCACAAGGGGGGAGATTGGCAAGCGGCACGCCCGGTAGCCATCAGAAGGCGCTGCATTTGCCAAGCCTCGCTTTCGGGCAATCAACCCACCACGAGTCGATTTGCCCCCTTGTGGGAGAGATGGCCGGCAGGCCAGAGGAGAATGGCCCCCAGCATATATAGAGCAATTTAGCCTGAAGTTCGAACTGCCCCTACTCCGCCGCCACCAGCCCGACCTGGTCGCGGTTCTTCATCAGCTTGTAGACGATGCTGTCCATCAGCGCCTGGAAGGAGGCGTCAATGATGTTGTCGGAAACGCCGACCGTCCACCAGCGTGCACCTGTGCGATCAGCCGATTCGATCAGTACGCGGGTTACCGCCTCGGTGCCGCCGTTGAGGATGCGCACCTTGTAATCGGCGAGTTCCAGGTCGGCGATTTCCGACTGGTACTTGCCGAGGTCCTTGCGCAGCGCAAGATCGAGTGCGTTGACTGGTCCATGGCCCTCGGCGACCGACATCATCGACTCGCCGTCGACGATGACTTTGACCACGGCTTCCGAGACGGTCTTCAGCTTGCCGTTCGCATCGAAGCGCCGCTCGACCATGACCCGGAAGCTCTCCACATGGAAGAAATCCGGTACAGTACCGAGGAGGCGGTTGGCAAGCAGCGTGAAGCTCGCATCCGCCCCTTCATAGGCATAGCCCGTCGCCTCGCGCTCCTTGACGATCGAAATCAGTTTGTCGAGGCGCGGATCGTCCTTGGAGACGGTGATGCCGCGCCGCTTCAGCGCATTGATGAAATTGGCCTTGCCGCCCTGGTCGGAGACCATCACCCGGCGCAGGTTGCCGACGCTTTCGGGCGCCACATGCTCGTAGGTGCGCGGATCCTTCAACAGCGCCGAGGCATGAATGCCGGCCTTGGTGGCGAAGGCGGAAGCGCCGACATAGGGCGCCTGCGGATCCGGCGAACGATTGAGGAGTTCGTCGAAGGCATGTGCAAGCGTCGTCAGTTCCTGCAGCTTTTCAGCAGTGATGCCGGTCTCGAAACGCTCGCAATAGGTGTCCTTCAGCCCGAGCGTCGCGATCAGCGTGACGAGATTGGCGTTGCCGCAGCGCTCGCCGATGCCATTCAGCGTTCCCTGGATCTGGCGCACCCCGGCTTCGACCGCGGCGAGCGAATTGGCAACGGCCTGGCCGGTATCGTTGTGGGCATGGATGCCGAGCTTGGCTCCAGGCACGCCAGCGGCGATCGCGGCGGCGACGATCTCACGGATTTCGGAGGGCTGTGTGCCGCCATTGGTGTCACAAAGCACGACCCAGCGCGCGCCCGCCTCGAGAGCCGCCTTCGCGCAGGCAATGGCATAAGCCGGATTAGCCTTGTAGCCGTCGAAGAAATGCTCGCAATCGACCATCGCCTCACGGCCGGAGGCGACGACCGTCTCTACCGACGCGCGGATGCTGTCGAGGTTCTCCTCGTTCGAACAGCCAAGCGCCACTTCGACATGATAGTCCCAGCTCTTGGCGACCAGACAGACCGCATCGCTGCTGGCGGCAAGCAGCGCATTCAAGCCGGGATCGTTGGAGGCGGAGACGCCGGCGCGCTTGGTCATGCCGAAAGCGACGAAGGATGCCTGCCGCGTCCGCCTGTGTTTGAAGAACTCCGTGTCGGTCGGATTGGCGCCCGGATAGCCGCCTTCGACATAATCGACGCCGAATTCGTCGAGCATGGCCGCGATCGCAATCTTGTCCTCGACGGAAAAATCGATCCCGGGCGTCTGCTGCCCGTCGCGAAGCGTCGTGTCGAAGAGATAGATGCGTTCCCTGGTCATGGCTCGTTCCAAAATGCAAATCTATGCGTGCGAGGTATATCTTCTTCCGCGCTATTCGGTCTTGCCGGCGAACTGGTCGGTGGCACGGATGAGGCGATCGAGGATGCCGGGCTCGGAATAAGCATGCCCCGCCCCCTCGACCAGATGAAATTCCGCTTCCGGCCAGGCCTTGTGCAATTGCCAGGCGTACTTGGCCGGACACGGCATGTCGTAGCGGCCGTGTACGATCACCCCGGGTATGCCATGCAACTTGTGCGCGTCGCGCAGCAATTGCCCCTGCTCCAGCCAGCCGGCATTGACGAAGAAGTGGTTTTCGATGCGGGCAAAGGCATCGGCATACTCGTCGTCCTCGAATGGCTTGCTGGTCGCGGGTTCCGGCAGGAGCGTGATCGTCTCGCCCTCCCAGATGCTCCAGGCCTTCGCTGCCGCGATCCGCGTCGCACGGTCCTCGCTCGTGAGGCGCCGGTGATAAGCGCGCATCATCTCATGGCGCTCGTCCGGTGGAATCGGAGCGATGAAGCGCTCCCACTTGTCCGGAAACATTTCCGAGACGCCGAACTGATAGTACCAGTCGAGCTCGGCCTTGGTCAGCGTATAGACGCCGCGGACGACGAGTTCGGAGACGCGTTCCGCGTGCGTTTGCGCGTAGGCAAGCGCCAGCGTCGATCCCCAGGAGCCGCCGAACACCAGCCATTTCTCGACGCCGGCGAGTTCGCGCAGACGCTCGATATCGGCAACGAGGTGCCAAGTCGTGTTCGCCTCGAGCTCCGCATGTGGGGTCGATTTCCCGCAGCCGCGCTGATCGAACAGCGTGACGTCGTAGAGCTCGGGATCGAAGAGACGGCGATGGTTCGGCGAGATCGTGCCGCCAGGGCCGCCATGAAGAAAAACGGCCGGCTTGGCGCCGGGCGTGCCTGCACGCTCCCAGTAGACGACGTGGCCGTCGCCGACGTCGAGGTGACCGGAGGCATACGGCTCGATTTCCGGGTAGAGTGTACGCAGATCAGCACTCACGGCAGGTCTTCCTCGGGAGGCCAGTGGATCGTGTCGAAATCCGGATGCTGGCGGTTCGATTCGAGAACGGCGAGACGGCGGGCGGCGGCGGCTTCGCTGCCGTCATCCGTCTCCTTTTGGCGCAAGCTCGGCAGGTGCGAGAACCACAGCATACGCGACTCGATGCCGGATTGATAAACCGGCTGAACGTCTTCCGGATCGTCGAGCGAACCGAGCGCGACGTTCAGGAAGCTTTCGTTCGGCATGTCGTAGAAGAGCGGCGTGCCGCAATTGCGACAGAAGCCGCGGCGCACGAGATCCGACGAGCGGAACCAGGAAGGTTCGCCGCGCGTGATCTCGAAATCCTCACGCGCGATATTGGCAAGCGGCAGGAAATAGCTGCCAGCTGCCTTCTGGCACATGCGGCAATGGCAGATATGCGCATCCTCGAGCGCGCCCTCGGCGCGGTAGCGTACCGCACCGCATTGGCAACCGCCGGTAAAGATGCGCCGGATCATCATGCCCAGGCTCCCGCCGACGGCCATTGCTCCGTCTCATGGTCGGGATGCTGGAACGAGATGATCTGCTCCTGGCGCGCGTAGTAATCCGGATCCTCGTGAACCGGTTGATCGAAGATGGTGTCGACCCAGGGCAGCCGCGCCTGATAGTTGACCTGGATGCGCGGCGCGAGGTCGGAGCGGTCATCGAAGGCGCCGATCGCGATTTCGAGGCCGCCAGGATGCCGGTAGGTGAGTGGCGTGCCGCATTTTTTGCAGAAGCCGCGATCGATATTGACCGAAGACTGGAAGTAGCTCGGTTCCTCGCGAGTCCATTCGACCCCACCCTTCGGCGCCGTCACCAACGCGGAGAAGAAGGACCCGAATTGCTTCTGGCACATGCGGCAATGGCAGATCGAAGGGCGCCCGAGCGCGCCGCGGATGCGGAAGCGAACGGCGCCGCATTGGCACCCTCCTGTTCTGACGGTCTCGCTCATTGTCTCTCCTCCGGTGGCCAGATATCGGTGTCGTGGTCGGGATGTTGATAGGAAACGAGATCGGCGAGGAACGACGTCGCGTCCGTATCGGCCATGGTCTCCTCGCCGGGGAGTTCAGCCACATTGTCGACATAGGGGAGTTTCGCCTCGACGCCCCATTGGATTGTCGGTGCGATGCCTCCGGGCTTGTCGAAGGCTGCTATTGCCAGCGCCATCCCGTCCGGCGCCTCGTAGGTGAGAGGCGTGCCGCATTCGCCGCAAAAGCCGCGCCGGACGTGGTTCGATGATTGGAACCGCTTGCGTTCGCCTCGCGTCCAGATCACCTTGGCGCCGCGCGCCGAGACGAGCGGCAGATAGAAGTTACCGCTAGCCTTCTGACACATGCGGCAATGGCAGACCGAGCCGTCGCCGAGCTCGCCCTCAACGCGAAAGCGGACCGCACCGCACTGGCATCCGCCGCTAAGGATATCGTCAGCCATGTCGTCCTCCACTTCCGTCCTGCGTTACTACCTCAGGTTTGCGAATGCTTTACTTCCCAGGTCGTCACCCGTTCGCCCGTTTCCGGATCCTTGCCGTCCTTGAGTTGGATGCCGCGCGCCTGGAGATCGGAGCGAATCGCATCGGCCTCGGCGTAATTCTTCGCCTTCAGAAGTTCGAGACGAGCACGCACCCGGCCGTCGATCTCGTGGACGATCGCCTCGTCGAGCTCGATCTCCTTCGGCACCACGCCGATCAGCGCCGCGCTAGCGGCAAAGGCGCCGAGATATTGCGAATCCACCGATGCCTTCTGACCTAGCGCGTGCAGTTGCTGGATCGCTGCGACCGTGTTGAGGTCATCCGCAAGCGCCGCCACGACCTGTGGGTCCGGGTCGCCGGCCGCATCGCCCGGCACCGGCCATTTCGAGAGCAGATGCTCGGCCTCTTCCAATCGCTTGAGCGAAAAGTCGATCGGCTCGCGATAATGCGTCATCAGCATCGCCAGCCTCAAGACATCGCCCGGCCACTGGCGGCCGCCGAATTTCTCGGTGTGAAGGAGCTCGTAGATGGTGATGAAATTGCCTTCCGATTTCGACATCTTGCGGCCTTCGACCTGCAGGAAGCCGTTGTGCATCCACACATTCGCCATCACCTCTGTGCCGTGAGCGCAACGCGACTGGGCAATCTCGTTCTCATGGTGCGGGAAGATCAGATCGATGCCGCCACCATGAATATCGAACACGTCGCCGAGATAGCGTCCGCTCATCGCCGAGCATTCTATGTGCCACCCGGGACGGCCGCGCCCCCAAGGGCTTTCCCAGCCCGGCTCATGCTCCTCTGAGAGCTTCCAGAGCACGAAGTCTCCAGGATTTCGCTTGTGGGCGTCGACCGCGACGCGCGCACCCGCCCGTTGCTCGTCGAGGTTGCGCCTGGAAAGCTGCCCGTAATCCGCCATCGAGGTGGTGTCGAACAGCACCTCGCCTTCGGCCTGGTAGGCATGACCCTTGGTGATGAGCTTCTCGATGATCTCGATCATCTCGGCGATATTCTCGGTGGCGCGCGGCTGCACGGTAGGGTCGAGGCAGCCGAGCACTGCGGCATCTTCGAGAAACTGCGTCTCAGTCTTCTCCGTCACGCGGCGGATCGCCTCGTTTAGCGGCAGGCCGGGATAGTCGCGCAGCGCCCGAGCGTTGATCTTGTCATCGACGTCGGTGATGTTTCGCGCATAGGTGACATGGGTGTCGCCATAGACATGGCGCAGCAGCCGGAAAAGAACGTCGAAGACGATGATTGGGCGGGCATTGCCAATATGGGCATAGTCGTAGACCGTCGGCCCGCAGACATACATGCGGACATCCTGAGGATCGATCGGCCGGAAATCGGCCTTTTCTCGCGTCAACGTGTTATAGAGCTTCAACGTCGGCATTCCGCTCATTCCAATCTCCAAGCCTGCATGCAACCGTCGCACTATAACGCCCGGGGCGGCCCGAACGTTTTGTCATCTTGGATTTCTGGAGACGAAAACGGCCAGGCCAGCGGAAAGCTAGCGAATAATCTTCCGGCAAATAATGCAGATAACCGTCTTCATGGCGCCCCTTATCGCCCGTCACCCGATCTCGGTCAAGAGGGGGTTGCATGCAAGCAAAAGTCGCCCTCGCCGACGATGCGGCCACGGATTTGTCATGATTTGACTTATCCGGGATCGCTACGCGGGAGTGGAGATTCGCTGGCTATCAGCGCGCGCATTCTGTTTCCCGCGGAACAAAAAGAAACGCGTGTTTCGGGCACAAAAACGTAAGCGATACGTTTCGCATATCTAGGGAAGCATCAAGGAGAACATGGAATGAAGCCCGCCAAGACCACCGGCTCGAAGCCACCGGCCGCGGACCTCGTGGCGAAATACCGGCCGCTCGGTCTCAAGGCTGTGCTTGCCGCCGCCCTGCAGGTCAAGCCCAAGCCGGCGAGTCCGAAAAAGGTCAAAAGGACCGTCTGATCCGGATATCACCTAAAAGAGCGACATCTGTGCATTGTCGGCGCCGGACCCTTTCTCCGTCGGCGCCGGTTCGGTCGCCACTTCCTCCTGGATTTCCGGCCCGGTGTTGGCGACCGCGTTGACCTTGTCTGACACCGGGATCGCCTCGAAATAATCGGCCGGGGCCGGCGACAGGAGATCGACGACGTCGCGTGGCTCCTGTGTTCTGCAGTCCAGCCAGCGCGAAAAATCTTCCGGCTGAACGACGACCGGCATGCGGTTGTGGATGTGACTTACCGCCTCGTTGGCGCCGGTGGTCAGGATCGCTGCGGTATCGATCTCCGAACCGTCGGCGGATGACCAGGTCTCCATCAGTCCGGCGAAGGCGATGAGGCGGCCCCTCCTAGGGCGGACCCAGTAGGCCTGCGAGGAACCGCGGGTTCCTTTTGGCGGGCGACGCCATTCGTAGAACCCGGATGCCGGGACCAGAATGCGCCGGTGACGCATGGCGGCGCGAAAGGCGGCCTTGTCGACGGCCGTTTCAGCGCGCGCATTGATGAGCTGCGGAAAACTACGCGGGTTCTTGACCCATCCCGGCATGAAGCCCCAGCGCACGAGCAGCGCGTGCCGCTCCGGCAGGTTGCTGCCGGGTTCGCGCCGCTCCGAAGCGATGATGACGAGGATCGGCTGGGTGGGAGCGACGTTGAATCTCGCCGGAAAGTCTTCCACCTTCAGAAGGCCGAAAAGCTCCAGCAATTCGTTTGGCGTCGCCGTCAGCGCAAAACGTCCGCACATGACAGGGATGTGGCATTTCGTTTAAGGTGGGTCAATGACCCTGGAAGACGCCGATACGATCATGCCACGCCAGCCGGAACTCGCCTCGTCTGCCATAGTCGAGCGGGCAGGACGGTTTCTCCTCGTCCGGCGAGCGAACCCGCCGGCTGCCGACATGTATGCCTTTCCGGGCGGCCGGGCGGAGCCGGGGGAAACGCCGGCGGAAACGGCGCTGCGAGAGCTTCTGGAGGAAACAGGAATTTCCGGACGCGAACCGGTGCTTTTCGAGGTCTATGACCTTCCGCCGAAGAAAGCCGAGACGCGGCACTTCCTGCTCTCGGTCTTCATCGTCGAGGCGGATGCCGATACCGTGGCCGTCGCAAGCGACGATGCCGCAGGCGTCGGCTGGTTTACGCCGGAGGAAATCTTCGCGCTTCCCATTCCCAAGAGCGTTCGCCATTGTGTGGAAAAGTTGGCCCGCGAGCGGCCTCGCCCCCGTTCAAACCCAAGTGACTTGAATCCGCAGCCGATTCGGCTTTGATGGGCCAATGACCATTGCCCCTTCTCTCCTCCGGATTCTCCTGACCGGCAGCGCGCTTGCGATGGCGGCGGCCGCTGCCGCGCAAGAGGCGTCGTCCTCGCCTCCCGCGCCCCCTCCTCGGGTCGAAGCGAAGTCGCCGCCCTACGAGCAACGCCTGATTCGCCTCGCCGAGATACTCGGATCGATCCACTACCTGCGCAATCTCTGCCTGAGCCAAGCCGAGAATGGCTGGCGCCATTCGATGGAGGAACTGATCGGCAAGGAGACAGCTGGCGAGCCTGAGCGGCGCGAGCGCATGACCGCAGCCTTCAACCGTGGTTACAGGACTTTTGCCGCGGTCTACACGAGTTGCACGGCGTCGGCGACCCTTGCGGAAGAGCGATACCGTGCCGAGGGAGCAACACTCGCTTCGGAAATCATCGCGCGCTTTGGAAATTAACAGGATATTAACCCCTTTTTCCGGCAGCCCGTGTCGTTTCGGGAAAAGGCTGCTAAGTTGTTAAGACAGTGGTAAGGAGTAGCCGGCCTGTCTGCCTGTTCAGTTGCGGTTCAGCAGAGTTTCGCTAGGTTGGCTGAATGCACGCGATGGAAGCCGCATGGAACGAATGATGGAACCAAGCCTGACCGACATCGACGACATGATCGTCCACGAGAAAATGCAGGCGGCCCTGGAACACCAGAATGAAGCCTGGGCTGATGGCATGGCAGACGGAATCGAGCCGGAGATTATTGCCGACGCGGCGATTGCGCTTGCCATGCGCGAGACCATCCGCCTCCATGGCGAAGAGGGTGCGGAGGCAATGCTGAACTCGCTTCGAGAGCGCATGCTCGCCGGAGAGTTCTCGCCCCAGCGGACCATTCAGTAGAACCAAGGCTGTCCCATGAGCCGTATCCTCGCAAACCGGGTAAGCCCGGTGCGCCTCGTCACGTTTCTGGCAGCGGGCGTGATGATGTCGAGCTCGATGGCAAGCCGCCCGGCCCTGGCCCTCAGCGAGTTGCAGCCCGCTCCTGCTCCTGTTGCCGGTAACGAGAATCCGTCGCCGGCGGAAACGCCCGACGCGAAGCCGGCCGAAAGCCGCCCGCTCGAAATTCCGGAGCCGGACCCGCTGGTGAACAAGGCGGACGAGACGGACGACGCCCAAGCGGAGGTCGTAGAACCGTTCGAGGTAATGACGGAGATCTCCAAAGTCCCGGCACCGGTTGCACGCATGCGCGAACTGATCGTCGAGGCTGCCGCATCCGGGGAAATCGAAAGGCTGCGCCCCCTGCTCGGCAAGGGGCCCACCCAGACGCAAATACCGGTCGCAGCCGGCGAGGAAGACCCGATCGCGGTCCTCAAGAGCTTGTCCGGCGACCAGGACGGAGTGGAAATCCTCGCCATCCTTCTCGACGTGCTTTCAACCGGGTTCGTTCTTACGGACAAGGGCACGCCGGAGGAGGTCTATGTCTGGCCTTATTTCGCCGCCAAGCCGTTGTCTTCGCTCACGCCTCAGGAAAAGGTCGATCTGTTCCGGCTCGTCACCGCCGGCGATTTCGCCGGCATGGAGGAGTTCGGCAGCTACAATTTCTACCGCGTCGGCATCACGCCTGACGGCCGCTGGAAATTCTTCGTCGCCGGCGACTGATCGTACGCTTGCCCTTCCTCGTGCGAAATCCTACCTGTTCGGCTATTGCTGGGCGTCTCCTGCGGGGCCCGGCGGCTTTTCAGGCGCACAGAGGTCGCTGTAAGAATGGAGTTCGAAGCCATGTCAAAGGTTTGCCTCGACGATCGCGCGACCATCAGCGTTTCCGGAAAGGACGCAAATGCTCTTCTTCAGAGCCTGATCACCACCGATCTCGGCGCGCTGCCCGCGGACGAAGTCCGCCCCGGGGCGCTCTTGACCCCGCAAGGCAAGATACTCTTTGATTTTCTCATTTCCCGTGACGGCGAGGCATTGCGGCTGGAGACGTCTCGCGACCAGGCCGAGCCGCTCTTGAAGCGGCTGACGATGTACAAGTTGCGGTCGGCGGTGGAGTTCTCCCTTCTTAATCCGGCGCCGGTGACGGTCGTCTTCGATGAGGAGCGGGCAGCCGAAAGCTACCGCGACCATCGGTTTGAAAAAGCGGGCATTTCTGTTTTCCGCCTCTACCGCCGGACAGCCGGGGACGAAGCGGTGGTCGCCGATCTCGATAGCTTGAGAATCGCAGCCGGTGTGGCCGTTGCCGGGCGGGACTATGCTCTGCAGGACGCCTTTCCCCACGACGTGTTGATGGATCTCAACGGCGGACTGTCCTTTCGAAAGGGCTGCTATGTCGGCCAGGAAGTCATCTCCCGGATGCAGCACCGCGGCACTGCGCGGCGGCGCGTGGTGATCGTCAGAGGCGAAGCGCCGCTGCCACCAACCGGCACCAGCCTTTCGGTCGACGGCCGTTCGATCGGCTCGCTCGGGACCGTCCGCGACGAGGCAGGACTGGCGATCGTGCGCATCGACAAGGTGGGCGAAGCGCTGACCAAGGGAGACGACATCCGCGCGGGCGACGTGCGGGTGACATTGACTCTACCCGGTTGGACAGGCCTCGCCTTCCCGACAGAGACCGGCGAGGCGAGCGCATGATTGGCGCGCGCGCGTGGCAGCGGATGCTTTCCGGTCGGCGGCTCGATCTGCTCGACCCCTCGCCGCTCGACGTGGAACTCGCAGATATTGCCCACGGACTTGCCCGTGTGGCGCGCTGGAACGGTCAAACGACCGGCGATTACGCTTTTTCCGTCGCCCAGCACAGCCTGCTCGTGGAGGACATCTTCCGGCGCACCAACCGCTGCAATGCCGAAGACTGCCTGATGGCGCTGCTCCATGACGCGCCCGAATATGTCATCGGCGACATGATTTCGCCGTTCAAGGCCGTGGTCGGAGGTGGCTACAAATCGGTGGAGAAGCGCTTGGAAAGCGCCGTGCACCTGCGTTTCGGGCTGCCGTCGCACACGCCAAAGGACCTCAAGGAGCGGATCAAGAAAGCCGACCGCGTCGCCGCCTATTTCGAAGCGACGGAACTTGCCGGTTTTTCTGCGTCGGAAGCCCGGAAGTTCTTCGGCCAGCCCCGCGGCGTCACCCGCGAAACCCTGCTGATCGAGCCGCTGCCGGCGGTCGACGCGCAGCGCCTGTTTGCCGCGCGATTCATTGCGCTCGAAACCGAACGCGCAAAGACGAAGCTGGAGGCCTGAAGTGGCGGGTATCGTCGTTTCACCGCTCGCGCGTATCGCCGAGATGGCCGTGCGTCACGGCTGCCGGGAGATGTTGAGCCTCATTGCCAGGGGACAGGAATTTCACCGCCCTGCCGTCATAGACGGCGCGAGGCACCTCACGATCGGCATCAACGACATCACCTTCGCCGGAACGGGCGACCTCGTCGCGCCGCAGGAGGTGCACGTCGAGCAGATCATCGGTTTCGCCCGCGCTTGGGAGCGCACGCAGCCGCTGCTCGTCCATTGCTGGATGGGGATATCCCGCTCACCTGCCGCAGCGCTGATCGCAGCGCTTGCCGTCGAACCCGATCAGGACGACCGCGAATTGGTTGAGCGGTTGCGGCGCGTATCGCCATACGCAACGCCGAATGCCAGGCTCGTCGAGATCGGTGACACGGCCCTGTCGCGAAGCGGAAGACTCATTGCCGCGGTAAGCGCTATCGGGCGCGGCGCGGATGCCAACGGCAATGCGCCCTTCCTCCTCCCGCTTCGCCCCGGAAAGGGCGCCTGATGCCGATTGACGGAGAGCCGGTCACGGTCGAGATCGGGCTGAATGCAGTGATCGTCGCCGTCGTCAACCGCAGCCCGCGTCTTCTTGCCGTCGGCGAATCGGATGGTGATGCGCGCGAGAGCTTGCCCTTTGGGCCTTTCGACCCGGCACGCCACCGCACCTTTGAGGAGAGCCTGCGCGCCCGCGTCGAAAAGCGTACCGCTCTCAAGCTAGGCTATATCGAGCAGCTTTACACCTTCGGAGACCGCGGGCGGCAGCGCCTACCCGGCGAAGAAGGTAAACACATGGTGTCCGTCGGCTATCTGGCGCTCACGCGCACTGATGCCGAAAATAACGCGAGGCTGGCGGAAGCCGGTGCACATTGGCGAGACTGGTACGCCTTCCTGCCATGGGAGGATTGGCGCCAGGGGCGCCCCGCGATCCTCGACCAGGCGATTCTGCCGGCGCTCACCCGGTGGGAAACCAGCCCCGACGAGAAATCCCCATCGACTGCCCAGCGCCGATCACGCATACGGCTCGCCTTCGGTCTCGACGATTTTCCCTGGGACGAGGAGCGCGTGCTGGAGCGTTACGAGTTGCTTTACGAAGCCGGGCTTGTGCGCGAGGCCGCGATCGACCGCGGCGCAAAACCCGACAACGCAGCCATCGGCCCGGCGGTGGGAATGGCCATGCGCCACGATCATCGCCGCATCGTGGCGACCGCCGTCGCCAGGTTGCGCGGCAAAATCAAATACAGGCCCGTCGTCTTCGAGCTGATGCCGCCGGAATTCACCCTGACCGACTTGCAGGCGACTGTTGAGGCGATCTCCGGCCGCCATCTGCACAAGCAGAATTTCCGCCGGCTGGTGGAAGGCGCGGAACTTGTCGAGCCGACCGGAGGCACCCTTGCCTCCACCGGCGGGCGGCCGGCCGCGCTCTTCCGTTTCCGTCGACAGATTCTCGACGAGCGCCCTGCCCCGGGCCTCAAGGTCGGAGGGCGATGATCATCTGATAACGGCACACGCCAGGCGATCGCCGGAATCGCCGGCCGGCTGGCTGCGATTGTCGTCGGAGCGCTGATGGATGACCAAGGCGCGGCCGCGGATCGCGGTTCCCTTGTCATCGAGCGTCACGAGGCCGTTGAACACCTGCGCGCGCAGGACGCCATCGGCGCCGACATATTGATTTGGCATGTCACCGGCATGGGGGCCGCCCGCGGCAAGGAAACCATGTTCCGCGTTTTCATCCTCGCCGGAAAAGTGGTCGCCGGCCGACTCGAAGCCCTCTCCAGGCTCGCAATTCCCCGCTTCGTGCACATGAAAGCCGACCCAGGTGTCCTTCGGCAAGCCGCTCACCTCAACTTCGAACAACACGCCCTTGCCCCCGGCCGTCAGTGCCGCCCGCCCTGTCTCCTTGCCATCCTTGCCGATGAAATCGGCGATTGCCGTCTGCGATGATTGTTGCGCGGCCGCAGCAGTCGCCAGTCCCGCGCCGAAGGCGAACACAGCTATCGTCCTGATCATCGTCAATCCTTCCTTGCTCTCGGGTTCAAGACGGCAACGCATGGCTGCCGACCTCGTTCCCAGTCTGCGGGAGGATTCGCCCGCTGGAGCACCCCGCCGGAGACGCTTGGCTTGGCTCTAAACCGAAATATCTAGCCCAATATCGAGCGTCGGCGCGGCCATGGTGATCTTCGAGGTCGAGATATAGTCGACGCCCGTTTCGGCGATCGCGCGGATCGTCTCGATCTTCACGTTGCCGGAGGCCTCGAGACGGGTGCGGCGCGGGTCGCCGGCATAGTCGGAGGCCTTCAGTCCCCAATGGGCGGCATTGACTGCCACGGCTTCGCGGAGAAGGTCCGGTCCCATATTGTCGAGCAGGATCACGTCAGGCGCTGCCGTCAGTGCCGCACGCATCTGCGCTAGACCGTCTACCTCGATCTCGACCTTGACGAGATGGCCGCAATAGGCCCGCGCAGCGCGAATGGCGCCGGCGACGCCGCCGGAGACGGCGATGTGGTTGTCCTTGATTAGCACCGCGTCGTCGAGCCCGTAACGATGATTGGAGCCGCCGCCAAGGCGCACTGCGTATTTCGCGAGCGCACGCAGCCCGGGAATCGTTTTGCGGGTGCAGCAGACTTTTGCCGCGGTGTGAGAGATCTCGTCGGTGAATTTTGCGGTGTAGGTGGCGATCCCGGAGAGGTGCATGAGGAAATTGAGGGCCACGCGCTCCGCCGATAGCAGGCCGCGAGCGCGGCCGGAGATGCGGGCGATCACCGTTCCCGTTGCCACGCGATCACCATCGGCGACTAATGCTTCGAAGCGGATCGAAGGATCGATGAGGCGAAAGGCCGTGCGCGCGAGCTCCTGTCCGGCAATGATGCCCTCCTCGCGTAGGCGCATTTCAGCCGTGGCCGCCATCTCCGGTCCGACGGTGGCAAGTGTGGTAATGTCGCCGGCTCGGCCGAGATCTTCATGCAGGGCGTTTCGCACCTGCTCCTCGACCATGAGAGCGGACAGTTCCGGGTGAAGGGCGGCGGTCATGGTGAGGTTTCCCAGATTGGTCTGAATCTTCGTGGAACGCGAGCGCGGGATGAGGAAAGGTGTGCAAGTTTCCGCCCGCATCCCGAGCTAACTTCTTAGGATCGATCACGCCAAATGATTTTGGTCGATCCGACAGAATCACGTGGTCTCGTCACGCCGGCTCTGTTTCGGCAACCTCGGCAGCCAGCCGCTCGGCCTCAGCCAGCGTGAGATAGGTGCGCCTCTGCCATTCGGGCCGCGCTTCGGGGCAATCGGCGCGGAAATGGCCGCCTCGGCTTTCCATGCGGCGCAGAGCAGCGATGGCGATGAGCTTGGCCGTAATGATGATATTGGCGAAGCGTAGCCGTGTATTCGCGCGTTCCAGCTCGGCGATCTCTCGGATCGCGCGCGTCAGGCTCTCGCGCGTGCGCACGACGCCAACGCATTCGCTCATCAGTCCGCGCAGACGCTTGAAAGGCGGGCTGTCCTCGACCGTTACCGGATCGTCGCTCTCGCCAGCGTCGTCACCCCAGGGGGTGAGCTTCGGAGCCGGCAGGGTGCCCTTGATGTTTTCGGCAATGCGCGCGGCAAAGACGATCGCCTCGAGCAGGGAGTTTGAGGCCAGCCGGTTGGCGCCGTGGACGCCGGTGGAGGTCACCTCCCCGGCAGCCCAAAGTCCGTCGATGGAAGTCCGGCCTTCGCCATCCGTGAGCACGCCGCCCATATGGTAATGAACCGCCGGTGCCACCGGGATCGGCTGCTTCACGGGGTCGATTCCAGCGGAGATGCAGGAAGCGTAAACGGTCGGAAACAGTTCGGGGAAGTGCTTGCCGATAGCCTTAGTGCAATCGAGGAAGGCGCCGCGCCCGGCCTGCACCTCGGCAAAGACGCCGCGCGAGACGACGTCGCGCGGGGCCAGCTCGCCATCGGCGTGGATATCGAGCATGAAGCGATGACCCTTGGAATTCACCAGGACGGCGCCGTCACCACGCAAAGCCTCGGTCGCGAGCGGTGCCGGGTCCCTGCCGATATTGATGGCGGTTGGATGGAACTGCACGAATTCCGGATCGGCGATGATGGCGCCAGCCCGCGCCGCCATGCCGACGCCCTGGCCGCAGGCCTCCCAGGGATTAGTGGTGACGGCGTAGAGGTGGCCGATGCCGCCCGAGCATAAGACAACGGCGCGCGCCGGAAAGGCAACGCGGGTCTTGGCTTGGCCGGCATCCGGCCGCGCCACCACGCCGGAGATGAAGCGCCCCTCGCGCACCAGCTCTTCGACCACATAGCCTTCGAGCACGCGGATCGACGATGTCCTGCGCACGGAGGCGATAAGCGCCTCCATGATCGCCTGCCCGGCCATGTCGCCTTTGACGCGGACGATACGCCGCTCGGAATGGGCGGCCTCGCGTGAAAGCACCAGCTTGCCCTCGAGATCGCGGTCAAACGGCACGCCGTACTCGAGAAGGTCGTGGATGCGCGCCGGCCCTTCGGCGACCATCATCCGCGTCATCTTCTCGTCGACTATGCCGGCGCCGGCGGCAACCGTATCGGCGACGTGCTTCTCGAATGTATCGCCCGTGCTCATCGCCGCCGCGATTCCACCTTGGGCCCAGGCGGAGGAGGCGCCATGGCCGATCGGCGCAGCGGCCAGGATGGTGACAGGACGGGGCGCGAGCTTTAGCGCACAAAAGAGTCCGGCAAGGCCGCCGCCGACGATGACGATGTCATCGATCCCATTGAAGGACTGCGGACGAAAATGGTCGGTCAGCATGGCGCGTTTCTCCTCAAACGGGCTCTCATGAGCGCCGGGGCGCGGGCGGAACCCACGCTCACCCCTGCGTGACTACTGCTTCAGGTTCACCATGCGCTCGACTGCCAGGCGGGCGCGGTCGGCAATCGCGGGATCAACGAGAACCTCCTCCGTCATATTCAGCAGACTGTCGAGGATCTTCGGCAGCGTGATGCGCTTCATGTGCGGACAGAGATTGCAGGGCTTGACGAAGTCGACCCCTTGCACTTCCGCCTGGATGTTCGACGCCATCGAGCATTCGGTGACGAGCAGCACGCGACCGGGCCGCTTGTCCTTGACATAGTTGATCATGCCCGAGGTCGAGCCCGAGAAATCGCAGACCGCGATCACGTCCGGGTGACACTCCGGATGGCCGATGATCTCGATTCCCGGATTGGCCTCCTTGTAGGCGAGGAGCTCGTCCGCGGTGAAGCGCTCATGCACCTCGCAATGCCCCTTCCAGGTGAGGATCTTCTTGTTGGTCTGACGGGCGACATTCATCGCCAGATACTCGTCTGGAATGCAGAGCACCGTGTCGGAGTCGAGGCTCTCGACCACCGAGAGCACGTTCGAGGAGGTACAGCAGATATCGGTCTCCGCCTTCACCTCCGCAGAAGTGTTTACATAGGTGACAACCGGCACACCGGGGTAGCGCTGCTTCAAGAGCCGCACATCGGCACCGGTGATCGACTCCGAAAGCGAGCACCCGGCCCTGGCGTCGGGGATCAGCACCGTCTTGTCCGGATTGAGCAGCTTCGAGGTCTCGGCCATGAAGTGCACGCCGCATTGGATGATGACTTCGGCATTCACCTTGGTGGCGTCACGCGCAAGCTGAAGCGAGTCACCGACGATGTCCGCGACGCAGTGGAAGATGTCCGGCGTCTGATAGTTATGCGCCAGTATCACGGCGTTGCGCTCTTTCTTCAGCCGATTGATGGCGTGGACATAGGGCGCGTAGGCTGCCCATTCGAACGCCGGAATGAAGTCCTTGACCTTTTCGTAAAGGTGCTCGGTCTCGCGGGCGATGGCCGGCGTGAAGGCGAGATCCGGCTTCTCGATGATGCCGAAACGTGCCGCAGCGCTGACGAAGGCGGAAGCAGGCGCTGCATCCGTGCGAAGGTCAAGCATGGTCATCGGCACTCCTCTTAGCCGCGGGGGCGACTTCCTATTATACTCACAATGAGCATAATTGGGGCAAAACAAAAGCGGCTAGGCCGCCGCCAGTGATTTAGAAAGTTTTGTGACAGATTTCAAGCGTCGCAAGTAGACAGTGCGCCCGTATTGCCGGGCGCATTGTCTCCCGAGTTAGATCATGGCCGGACGCGCGATGCCCCTCTCTTCGATCGGCCAGTGGACGACCGCCGCGAAGACGCCGAGCGCGACACCCAGCCACCAGACCGGATCGTAGGATCCGAAGCGGTCGTAGAGATAGCCGCCCATCCATACTCCGAGAAAGGAACCGATCTGGTGCGAGAAGAAGACGATGCCCCCGAGCAGGCCGAGATGGCGCGTTCCGAACATGATTGCCACCAGTGCATTCGTCGGCGGCACGGTCGACAGCCAGAGAAGCCCCATGGCAATCGCAAAGACAATGACGGAGGTCGGCGTTTGCGGCAGCAGCAAAAAGGCCGTCACCGCGATCGAGCGGCCAATATAAATCCACGCCAGGAAGTAGGGCTTCGAATAACGCTGGCTGATGACGCCGGCCGACAGCGAACCAATGATGTTGAAGAAGCCGATCAGGGCGAGAGCGATGACCGCGAAGCGGGCATCGATGCCGATGTCACCCAGATAAGCAGGGAAATGCGCTGTGATGAAGGCTACCTGGTAGCCGCAGACGAAGAAACCGGCGACGAGCAGCAGATAGCTCCTATGGCCGAATGCTTCCTTCAAGGCTTCACCGATCGTCTGCTTGAACTGCGCCTCCGCCTGGCGACCTGAACTGGCATTGCCTCTGAGCGGGACGGCGATGAGCGGCACGAGCAGCATCAGCATGCCGAGATAAACGAGACTGTCGGACCAGCCATAGGCGGAAATCAGCCCCTGGCTCAACGGCGCGAACAGGAACATGCCCGCCGAACCGGCGGCCGTGCCGATGCCGAAGACAAACGATCGCTGCCCGGGCGCGACGTTGCGGGCGAAGGCCGACAGCACGATGCCGAAGGAGCCGGAAGCCACGCCGAGGCCGACGAGAACGCCGCCGCCGATGTGCAACCAGATCGGCGCATTCGCAAAAGCCATGATGGTGAGCCCACCGGCATAAAGAACACCCGACAGCGCCAGCGTGCGCCAGGTGCCGAACCTGTCGGCGATCGCACCGAAAAAGGGCTGGCCGAGACCCCAACAAAGATTTTGTATGGCCATGGCAAGACCGAAGGTCGTCCTGTCCCAACCGGTGTCGGCGAGCATCGGCAGCTGGAAGAAGCCCATCGCCGACCGCGGACCGAAGGTCAGCATCGCGATCAGGGAGCCGGCGGCAATGATCAGCCAGGGCAGGCTGCCACGTTCGGCCGAGCGGCTGAGGGCTGGAGTGACTGCGGACATTGAAAGGCTCCGATTTGTTGAGGGGCCAGCCTATGGCGGCACGCGAACTGCGCAAGCCAATTTATTTGACGTTGGGATCACAAGAATTGATGGCGGGCTGCGGCAGGTCCTCTACCGGGAGCTTCACGCTTTGCCACGCCCCTTCATCGGCCAGCGCTCCTCCCGCCGGCGAACGACATCGGCCTCGTCGCCGAGTTTCACCGTCCCCTCGCCGCGCGGCACGGCATTCCAACCGAAGAGAACACCCGGTACGCGGCGGTCGGCGGACATGCGCTTTTCCGCGAGCCCCTGGATCGGATTGCCGCCGATGCGCTCGCCGCTTATCTGGTCCTGCGTCGTCATGATGCAGCGGGCACAGGGTTTCACGAGATCGAAAACGATGCCGGCGATCTCCAGGCTTTCCCAGAGATCCTCCGCCCAGGGCTCGTCGCAATCGATCAGGATGTTGGTGCGGAACCGATCCATGCCGACCGGCTCCTGTCCCTTTCCAACGAGAGTGCGATTGAGGTCGTCAAGCGAGCCTGTCGTGGTGATCAGAACCGGAAAGCCGTCGGCAAAGCCGACAGGCGCTGCCGTTCCCGCCCATTCGGCGCCGACGAAACGTTCGGCCGCATCGTCCATGTGGACAAGTTTGACAGGCCGCTCGAACCAGCCGGAGAGTATTCGATTGGCGTTCTCACTGGCAACTGCGGCACTCACCTCGCTCGACCACAGGCGGACATCGAGCCGGCGGTCCGGATCGAAATGGGCTGACAATTCGCTACCGTTCATCTTCAGCAGCACGCCGCCATCGACAGGCTCCGCTTCCACCTGGGCCAGAGCCTGCAATTCGCGCTGTGTGATGAAGCGGCCATCCGGCTCGACCACCATGAAGCGCCGGTCACCGGCGAGCCCGTCGAGATTGACGGTCACGAACGTTTGCGCAATAGCCCGCCCGCTTTTCAAGGGATGGATGTTCAGGCCGGCTACTTTCATGGGGTTTTCGGATTTGAGAGACTGATTCACGTCGTTCGCAATTCGATTCGTCGGACGGCGGCAAGATGTTGAAAGGTTTAGATTTCATCGAGCAGCATGGCAAGTACGCAGCGCAGCCGCTCCTCACGCTCCCGTGCCAGCCGGCTCCCTGTCGCGGTCTGGAAGCCGTCGGCGAGCCGGAACAGCTTCGTTTCGAAATGGTCGATCGCGAAGGCCTTGTCGTCGAGCGGCCGGTCTTCGGCCAGCGGATCGAGCGGGTCGTAAAGGCCGCTTCCCATCCGCCCAGCAACGAAAAAGCAGCGGGCGGCACCGACCATGCCAATGGCGTCGAGCCGGTCGGCATCCTGCAAGATCTTCGCCTCGAGTGTCTCAGGTGGGATGTTGGCGGAGAAGCTGTGCGTTAGAACAGCATGGGCGACGGTTGAGATTTCCACCGTTCGCCAGCCGAGCCCGTCGAGGATCTGCCACGCCTTTTCAGCGGCAAACCGCGAAGCTTCGGCCCGCAGCGGCGAGTTCTTCTCGACGGCGACGCAATCGTGCAGCAGCACGGCGGCAGCGAGCTGGCGCGCATCACCGCCTTCCTCCGCCTGGATGCGCGCGGCGTTCTTCCACACGCGGATGAGATGTGCGGCATCGTGTGAGCCGTCGTCTCCGGAAAAGGCGTGGGGCAGAAGCGCGGATGCAAGCTCCTGATGGGGCGCAAATGCGGCGGCTAGAACGGAAGTGCAAGTCATGCGCGGCCCCTACCCTCGCCGGGCGCTCCTGCTAAAGTTTCAGCTGCATCCGCCGGACCGCGGGCCGACAATATCCGCTGGTAGAAAAGACCGATCCCGATCAGCACCCCGCCGAGGCCGATGAAGGAGAGCGCCCTCAGGAAGCCCTCGAGATTCGACATGTCGACGAGGAAGACCTTCAGCACCGCGATGAAGACGAGCACGGCCGAGGCGATGCGAATGCTCTTGGCGTCGAAACGCGAGCCGGCGACGAGCAGCAGGACCCCGAGCACCAGCCAGACGACCGAATAAGTGTAGGTTTCGCCCTGAAGGAAGCCCTTCCAGTCAGCAATGCTTTCACCCTGCCAGAAGCGCCGCACACTCAAGCTCGCCCATGCAAAGGCAAGAACGGCGCCACTGACCGCAAGTGCTGTCACATAGGGCAAGGGCCGCCTGCCACGCGCGTACCAGGCAAGACCGGCATAGCCGATCGCCGGCAAGAGGTAGCCGATGAACAACAGGTCGAAGACGGGGATTCGCCCGAGCAGTTCGCCGCTGAAATAGGGATTCAGCCCGACGAGATGGGCGGCGAGCACCGACAGCATCGAGAGCAGGCCCAACGCCATGCCGCCATAGCGGAAGACCGGGCTCGGCGATCTGCCGTCGAGGGTCATGAAGATGCCGGATGCCCCGATCGCAAGGAGCGTGTAGATCGCCTGTTCTCCGAGCGACGGAACGGAGCTGTCGAGCGCGCCGCCGTTCATGGCGTGGCGCACGAGGATCGCAAGCGTCAGGAGCACGAAAAGGCTTGCGAGCGCCTGCAGAAGATTCACTACGCGCCTGTCCCGCGCGTTCCGCAGCGAATAGGCGCAGGCGACCAGGAGCACGGCCGGAATGCCGTAGCCCGGCAAAAGCGCGTTGAAGACGGGCGTCGTGCCGAGTTTGGCTGAGCCGACAATCGACGGCTCCCAGGCGATGCGCCCAAGCACGACGATGGCGGCGGCCGCCGTCACCCAAGGCAGGATGGGCCAAGCGCGAAGCTGCGTCGCAAAAGTGTAGGACGTGCCGAGAAGGGCGATCGCAAGCGTCGTGACAAGGCCGTCCGTCCAGGCATGGAGACCGATGATGAAAAGGCCGAAGGAACCGAGGACCAGGATGCCGGCGGCCGCATCCGGCTCACTCGCCTCGGGGCTGCTGCGATAGAGCCACTCGGCGAGGGCAAGAAGAAACAGCCCGCCCACAAAGGCGGCAAGGCCGTGCGGCAGGTCGAAGCTGAAATTGCCGGTCATCAGCAAGGACATGCCGACGAGGGCATTCGGCACGATCGCGGCAAGGCCGGCCCATAGGATCGCGAATTGCCGTTCCGAGGCTCGCCGCCCTGCAAGGACGGCGGAGGCGAGCAACGGAAAGAGCGCCGCCAGGAGCATCGCGGTCAACATGGCCATGCGGCTCGGGATGACGATCCCCGGGGATACAAGTGCCGTGTCGAGATAGGCGAGAACGTCGCTCAACGCAGTCAGCGTCCACGTCCCGGCAATGGCGGCAAGCGCCGCAAGGAGCGCCAAGTAAACTGCCGTCGGCCGCAGGGCACCGACCGCGGCAAGGGCGGCCGTCACGATCACGAATTCGGCAACGGGGAAACGTGCCGCCTCCACCGCTGGGCTGATGAAGAGAAGCGCCAACATGGCCGCGACGATCGCTGCCGAGAGCGTGATTGCCACCTTGGGCGGCGCGAACAGCCCTTCCCATGCGCCCGCCGCATGGGTGGCGGGTAGCGCTCCCGCCGATTCGCTGAGTCTCGCCTGCAGGCCGGCAGGCCAGACCAGGCCGATGCCGCAGATCATCACGAGCAGTGCGACGGCGACCGGCGGAGCCTCGAAGGGCGCCGAGAATGCGACATAGGCGAGTCCCCAGAGACCAAGGCCGACATTGGCGAGCGTCGGCACGAGCGACCAACGCCGGAGGCGGGACGCGGCGAGCGTGGCGAGCCAAGCGACCGAGAGAAAACCGAACAGCACCCACGGCCTTGGCTCGCCGCTCGAGACGAACAATGGCGTCAAAAGCGAAGCCAGAAGCCCAAGTCCGGCGAGTGCCTGTCCGTGTAGCAGCGACAGGGAAACGATCATGAGCGAGACCACCGCCAGAAGGACGAAGGCTGCGGCCGTGCCGATGAAGCCGTAGATGCCGTGCGCCGCATAGACAACGCCGAACAGCGTCACGGCACCGGCAGCGGTCAGCACGCCCGGGATCATGGCATTGTGGAAACGATGGGCGATACCCGGCACGGCGCGGCGTCGAACAACTTCGCCCGCGAGAGCGAGCGCGAGACCGAACACCGCGGCGAGCGCCAAGCGGACGGCCGGGCTCAGGAGGCCCGCTTCGATCGAATACTGCACGAGGAAAAAGCCGCCAAGAGCTAGCGCCAGGCCGCCTACCCAGACCGGCCAGCGCCCGCCAATCCGGCTTTCGAGACTTTCTACGGGAGCCGCGACGACGGCCTCGCGAGGTTCGGTTTCGGCTGCTTCGCTGCGAGCGGTCGCCTCGATGCTTTCCCCTTCCACCGCGCCGAAGAAGCTTTCGCCTTCGCGCGCCCGCGACCAGGGGCCACCGGCGGATGGTTCATCGAGGGCGGCCCCTTCCGGGATCTCCCGCCTTTCGGTGAGAGTACCCGCAGCCGAGGGCCGAGCCCCTTCATTGGCCAGCTCGGCGATCTGCGCTTTCAGGCTTTCTATCTCGGCGTTCAAGCGCTCTGCCGCCCTGCGGCCGCCGAGAAAGGCGGCAAGCGCCAGGATAAAGGCAACAAGGGCAATGAGTTCGAACATGGTCCCCAACAGCACGGTTACACTTCAACGATTCGCATAGGTTTGCCCGTAATGCCAGAGCAGGTCATTCCGCTTGAACAGCAATCTTTTCGCAACCATCGGTTTTCCCATGCAGTGAGATCCCTTGCCCCGGAGGCGCAGCAATCTCTTCACGGAACTGTCGCACAACTGTCATCAGCTGGCTGCTAGAGCGACTGCGGAACGCCGTAGACAGGCGGCAGCTTCTATCGTTCAAACCGGAGAAGGACATGATGGACAAATATCTCGGATCGACGGATGAAACCGAAATCAAGACCCTCACTGAACGCAGGGAGGAACTGGAGGATATCGGCCAGAATTGTTCCATCAACCCGACGATGGGCGACATCATCAACCGCCGCTTCTCGCGCCGCTCCTTCCTTGGTGGCTCTCTGGCGGTTGCCGCCATCTCGACGACCGTAAGCCCGCTTGCGTTGCTCACGGCAGAAGAGGCAAGAGCGAACAGCGCGTCGCAATTCGACTTCAAGGAGATTGAAGCGGGCGTCGACGAGACGCACCACGTGGCCGAGGGCTACGATGCCGACATTCTGTTGCGCTGGGGCGACAAGATCTTTCTCGACAGCCCGGAATTCGATCCGCTCAAGCAGACCGCCGAGGCCCAGAGCCGGCAGTTCGGCTACAACAACGACTATGTCGGCTTCATCCCGCTCGACGACAATCCGGACCATGGCCTCCTGGTCGTCAACCATGAGTACACCAACGCGGAAATCATGTTCCCGAATTTCGCCCGTGTCGAAAAGGTGACGGAAGACGGAAAGGAAGAGGACAAGGTCGTTCTTGGCGAGTACAGCAGGGATCTGGTCGACATCGAGATGGCGGCACATGGCGGCACGGTCATCGAGATTCGCAAGGTCGACGGCAAATGGCAGCCGGTTCTCGATGGCAAGTACAATCGCCGCATCACCGCCAACACCGAAATGCAGATTTCCGGACCAGCGGCCGGCCATGAACGTATGAAGACGCCCTCCGATCCGACCGGCATGAAGGTCTTCGGCACGATCAACAACTGTGCCGGTGGCGTCACCGCCTGGGGCACCTATCTGATGGCCGAGGAAAACTTCAACGGCTATTTCGGCGGCGAGCTCGCCGAGGGTCATCCGGAATTCAAGCAGCTGAAGCGTCTCGGGGCGCCGGGCGGACAATATGCGTGGTCGAAATTCTACGGCCGTTTCGACGTCTCCAAGGAGCCGAACGAGGCCAACCGCTTCGGCTGGATCGTCGAGGTCGACCCGTTCGACCCCACCTCCGTGCCGAAGAAGCGCACCGCCATAGGCCGGTTCAAGCACGAGGGCTGCGAATCAATCGTCAACAAGGACGGCCGTGTGGTGCTCTACAGCGGCGACGACGAGCGCTACGACTATGTCTACAAGTTCGTGACCAAGGGCACCTACAATCCGAACGACCGCGCGGCGAACTTGGACCTCCTCGACGAGGGCACGCTCTACGTGGCGAAATTCGACGAGGACGGCACCGTCACCTGGATGCCGCTCATCCACGGCCAAGGGCCGCTGACGTCCGAAAACGGCTTCGCCTCGCAGTCTGACGTTCTGATCAATACCCGGCTTGCCGCCGACGCGCTGGGCGCAACCAAGATGGACCGCCCGGAAGACGTTCAGCCCAATCCGAAGACGGGCAAGGTCTACGTGATGCTGACCAACAACACCAAGCGCAAGGAGGAGGAGGCGGACGCCGCAAACCCGCGCGCCAACAACGCCTTCGGCCACATCATCGAGATCACGGAAACGGACGGCGATTTCGCTTCCACGACATCCCGCTGGGACATTCTGCTCAAGTGCGGCGACCCGAGCATTGCCGAGGTCGGCGCCTCCTTCTCGACGGCAACGACCAAAAACGGCTGGTTCGGCATGCCGGACAACTGCGCGATCGACGCAGACGGCCGGCTGTGGGTGTCCACCGACGGCAACAGCGAGGAGCAGACCGGCCGCACGGACGGCGTGTGGGCCGTCGACACAGAGGGCGAAGCCCGCGGCACGTCGAAGCTGTTCTTCCGGGTTCCGGTTGGCGCGGAAATGTGCGGCCCGACCTTCAACCCGACGAGCGACACGTTCTTCCTCGCCGTGCAGCATCCGGGTGATGCAGGCCTTGCGACCTACGAACAGCCCGCGACGCGCTGGCCGGACTTCCGCGACGACATGCCGGTTCGCCCGGCCGTGGTCGCCGTCACCAAGCAGGGCGGCGGCAAGATCGGCTATGGCGAGTCTTTCTAGAATGGTGGGCGCCGCATGACACGTGCGGCGCCCCTTTTCATGTTCAAGCCGCTGACGGCGAGACCGGCCTCAATGCCTTCAGCGTCGCCTGGACGAACCCGTCGCGTGCGGAAGAGGCATCGATGCCGCGCGGCTCATAGACATGGCGGTTCAGGAAATGGGCGGTAAGACGGAATGCCGCCGCAAGGCTGTCATGATCGGCCGCTTTCTGTCCGCCGGATAGAAATTCCGGCATGGCAAGCATGCGATCGGCATAGGGTGCGCCGGCGTCGCGACTGACCGCACGACCGGATTTTGGCGAGACATAGACAAGCTCGTCACGGCTGCCCGTCACCGCGCATTCCGAAAGGTCGAGGCCGAAACCGAGATCGTTGAGGACCGCCAGTTCGAAGCGTACGAAGAGTTCGCCGGCATCGGCCGGATCATGCAGGTGATCGACAATGACGGCGAGCGCCTCGTAGAGATGCGGATGTGGATCGCGTTCGGGCAGAAGCCGTAACAGGGCGCCGAGCGCCTGGATGCCATAGACGGAGGTCGCCGCCTCCATCAGCCTTCCGGCACGCAGTTGCTGCGGCTCGACCCGGAATTCGCCGAGATGCTCGTCGAGCCGCGCGCGCCAGGTCACCTCCACCGAATTGCCCGGCTGAAGCACCGGCTGCATCGCGCGCGAGCGGCCGGAGCGCACGAGGCCCAAATGCCGGCCGTGCCCGGCCGTCATGAGCTCCGCGATGACAGAGCTTTCGCCATGCCTGCGGACCCCGAGAATGATGGCTTCGTCGCTCCATTGCATGGAAATGGCATACACCCGCGTCGCAAAGGCGATCAAGCGGAGAGAGCTGAAACCGGCATAGGGTCGAAAGCCCCTTTCTGCTAAGCGTCCCACGCACTACATTCTGGATGGCCCAATTCAAAAAGCCATTGCATTGAGGCACAGGCTGTGTCGGCAGAACCTTCCGACTCAGTTGGCAACATCAGGGTTATTTCGAGTATGTGTGTGTTCCGCCCCGCGCAAATCATTATCCTCCTCGTTGCATCGATCGGCCTTTCCGGCTGCGTGAGCAGCAAACAGCAAGCCGCGCGGCCGCGGGGCCCGGACCCCTTTTACACAGCAATGTACGGGCCGATGCCGAATGAGAGATTTCCGCTGCCGGCGACGGACATCAGCAAGGTGAACCCCCGCTTTCTGCGCCAAGAGGTGCCCTACTCCACCTACGAACCACCGGGTACGATCGTCATCGATACGCCGAACCGACATCTCTATCTGGTCCAGGAAGGCGGTATGGCTTTGCGTTACGGCATCGGCGTGGGCAAGGAAGGACTGGAGTTTGCCGGCGAGGCCCGCATCGGGCGGAAGGCAGAATGGCCGCGCTGGATCCCGACATCGGACATGATTGCGCGCGAGCCGGAACGTTATGGACCGCTCGCCGGCGGCATGGAACCGGGCCTAACCAATCCGCTTGGCGCACGCGCCCTGTACCTTTATCAGGACGGCAAGGACACCTTGTTCCGCATTCACGGCACCCCGGAAGCCTGGTCGATCGGCACGGCCGTTTCGAGCGGCTGCATTCGAATGCTCAATCAGGACGTCATCGATCTTTTCAACCGGGTACCGGAGGGAACACGGGTCGTCGTGATCCAGGCAGAACCGCCGATGAGTGCTGCGGTCCTGCCGGACGAGGCCCCAACAAGCATGGCCGCCGAGAACCCCCTCCTATCCTTCTGAGCGCATTACCACGCGTCAGGGGCACGGACCAAGTGAACGATGTTAGCGGGATTCATGATCCAGCCGCCACGGAACCCTTCACCCAATTCTTCCACGGCATCACAGCGCACTGCTCCCTTCGCGGCGAGGTGATCAAGCGCCCGCTCATGATCGTCAGCGAAGAGCTCCAACCAGACTTCCGCCTGGCTCAAATGCGGCACTTCATCGATCCACAGGCGGTTCGGGCCGAGAACGAAGCCCTTGGCCGGCTCTTTCTCGTCGAATGGCGGCAGGCCGACGACGTCGCGATAGAAGGCGACCACGGCCTCGTATTCGTGGCTGGGCACCTTCATGGCGATGTTGAAGCCGCCCTTTATCTCGGTTGCCATTTGGATATCTCCTTAGACTTGCGGCTCGAGCGCCGGCTTGCCGGAAAGCTCGCCGACATAGTAGCCCTCGCGCAGGTTGATGCCGTATTCGATCCAGGCCTTCATGCAGGCGAGCATCTGCGACCAGCCCTCGCAATTGAGGTAGGAGCTCTTCTGCCCCTGCTCGTTCTCCCGCCAGCCGCTTTCGGCAATGGTGACCATGGTCGAGCCGTCTTCGAGCGGCTGGAAGCGCATTTCGACACGTGTCCGATAGGGTGTTTCCCCTTTGGCGACCATGGCGTCCCAGTGGAAGACGATCCGTTCATTCGGGTCGACGACCTCCACCTCCACAGGGACTTCGCCCCACCAGCTGACAGTGGCGCCGGCGACCAGCGGACCGCTTATGCCGCCAAGCGTGACGAAATAGCGGCTGAGCTTGTCCGGATTGACGACTGCGTCGAACACCTCCCCGACCGGACGGGCAATGCGTCCATTCACACGAAATTCGAAAGGCATGACGTCCTCCTCTCGTTGTGCCGCTTGATGATATGTTATAAAAATATAACATGTCAATCGATTCGAAAGATGACGCTGTTTTCAAAGCTCTGGCCAATGGCCTGCGCCGGCAAATTCTCGACGCACTGAAGGAGGCTCCTCAAACGACGGGCATGATTTGCGAGCAATTCGCAAATCTCGACCGCTGCACCGTCATGCAGCATCTGAAGGTGTTGGAAGACGCCAACCTCGTTCTCGTGCAGCGCGAGGGACGGGAGCGTTGGAACCACTTGAATGCGCTGCCGATCCAGGCCATTCACGACCGCTGGATCAGCCAGTATGCCGGTCAGGCGATGTCCGTGCTGACTGCGCTCAAGCACAACCTCGACAAGCAGTCGGAGTGACGGTCTTTCCATCAATCGCCTTTGTGCGTATGAACGAGATCGGTTCTTGCAATCTGGGATATCGTCGTGCGTTACCTCATCACCGGCACCGCAGGTTTCATCGGCTTTCATGTCGCCAAGCGACTTCTCGACGATGGGCATTTCGTGGTGGGCTTCGACGGTATGACGCCCTATTACGACGTGACGCTGAAAACACGTCGCCATGCCATCCTCGAGCGGTCGAACGGCTTCAAGGCTGTCACCGCCATGCTCGAGGATCGGGCAGCTCTCGATCGTGCAGCGGAGCTTGCCGAGCCGGAGATCATCATCCACCTCGCCGCACAGGCTGGCGTTCGCTACAGCCTCGAGAATCCGAAGGCTTACGTGGACTCCAACCTCGTTGGTTCGTGGAACATCCTCGAACTCGCAAGGGAAATCGGCCCGAAGCACCTAATGCTGGCCTCGACATCCTCCATCTACGGCGCCAATGAGAAGACCCCGTTTGCCGAGACGGATCGAACCGACGAGCCGATGACACTCTATGCGGCTACGAAGAAATCGATGGAGCTGATGGCCCACAGCTACGCCCATCTCTATCAGGTGCCGACGACCGCCTTCCGCTTCTTCACGGTCTATGGGCCCTGGGGACGACCGGACATGGCGCTCTTCAGATTCGTCGACGCCATCCACAACGATCGCCCCATCGACATTTACGGCGAAGGCAGGATGAGCCGCGACTTCACCTATATCGACGACCTCGTCGAGGGCATACTTCGGCTTTCGCATATCGCCCCCTGCGAAGACAATCGGATCGCAGCGGACAAGTCCGAGGACACGCTCTCGCGCCATGCGCCGTTTCGGATCGTCAATATCGGCGGCGGTCAACCGGTTGACCTCATGACCTTCGTCGAAACGGTGGAAAAGGCCGTCGGCCGGCCGGCGATCCGCAACATGCTGCCGATGCAGCAAGGCGACGTTCCGCGCACCTATGCCTCGCCGGAGCTGCTCGAGGCGTTGACGGGTTTCAGACCCTCCATTTCGGTCGAGGACGGCGTTCAGCGCTTCGTGAAATGGTACGAGCAATATTACCGTGGCGGCACGGCCAGTTGACTCGGAAAAAAGGCTCTCCGGAGAAAGCGAGCCGGCCCCTGTCATTTGTGGGTCGAAAATCGGTCCCAATTGCCTATCAATGGAATGAGGCTTACCTCCCAAGAGCCTTGAATATCCAACGACAAAGGAAGAGCGGATGAAGATAACGATGATTGGCGCCGGCTACGTCGGGCTGGTTTCCGGCGTGTGCTTTGCGGATTTCGGCCACGACGTCGTCTGCCTCGACAAGGACGAGAGCAAGATCGCGGCACTGAAGAAGGGAGAGATTCCAATCTTCGAACCGGGTCTCGCCCAGCTCGTTGCCCACAACGTCGCCGCGGGACGCCTGAATTTCACGACCGAGCTTACGTCCGCCGTCGCCGGCAGCGACGTCGTCTTCATCGCCGTCGGCACGCCGTCGCGCCGTGGCGACGGCCATGCCGACCTCTCCTACGTCTATGCGGCTGCACGCGAGATCGCCGCCAACCTCTCCGGCTTCACGGTGGTCGTGACCAAATCGACAGTGCCGGTCGGCACCGGCGACGAGGTCGAGCGCATCATCCGCGAGACCAATCCGGAGGCCGACTTCGCAGTTGTCTCCAATCCGGAGTTCCTGCGCGAGGGCGCGGCGATCGAGGATTTCAAACGGCCCGACCGAATCGTTATCGGTGTGGACGGCAATGGCGAT